>Ga0307379_10000375_pt1 | contig 76040 bp, 57 predicted proteins | sample UN2MG_FD_202237 | JGI IMG/M metagenome (GOLD analysis project Ga0307379, IMG submission 202237) | Soil microbial communities from Risofladan, Vaasa, Finland - UN-2 | ecosystem: Environmental > Terrestrial > Soil > Coastal area > Acid sulfate soil | place: Finland: Risofladan, Vaasa | collected... | reverse complement strand
AACGATGTACCGCATCCTTGCTGGCGAAAACGAGGTGCGCGAGCGTCGCAATCAACTTCGTCATCCCAACTACAAGCGACCGGAGCTGCTGGCCACGGGGCCAAACCAAGTATGGAGTTGGGACATCACCAAGCTTCGGGGGCCGGTCAAATGGACCTATTTCCAACTGTATGTGCTGCTCGATATTTATAGCCGTTACGTGGTGGGCTGGTTGTTGGCGCATCGCGAGGGCGTCGACCTGGCCAAACGCCTGATCGCGGACAGCTGCGCGAAGCAAGACATCGCAGCCGGCCAACTCAACATCCACGCTGACCGTGGGGCCACGATGACGTCGAAGGGTCTGGCTCAGTTGATGACAGACCTGGGCGTGGACAAGAGCCACAGCCGGCCTCATGTCTCGAACGACAATCCCTTCAGCGAATCGCAGTTCAAGACCTTGAAGTACAGGCCTGAGTACCCGAACCGCTTCGGCTCCTTCGAGGACGCACGGGCGTTCTGTCTTAGGTTTTTCGCCTGGTACAACACGCAGCATCGCCACAGCGGCATCAAGATGCTTACGCCGGAGATGGTGCATTACGGACGAGCGGAAGAGGTGCTGACGAGTCGACATCGCGTGATGTTGGCCGCCCATGTGGCCCATCCTGAACGCTTCGTGCGAGGGACGCCGCTGCCGGCTCAGTCTCCGACGGCTGTCTGGATCAACCCGCCACGTTCTCTGGTGGCGATGGACCGCGAGGCGGTCGAGATGGTTATCCCTCAACATCAACCCTCACCGGAAGAGGAGGCAGAAACGTCCAAGGCGGTCTCCTGTGCATCGAGTTCGAGCATGGAGGCGCTACACTAAATGCGTTCGTCGAGTGTCCCAAAGTCGTTGACAGGTTCCGCCAAACCAGAGAAAATATTGAACAGCGACTACCCAGGTAGTCGATCAAGGCTTCATAGGTGTTACCTCGGGGCTCCAAGGCAATGTCAATAGTTCTCATCATTTTTTAGTGTGCCTAACGTGCCGGTTCACGCGCCGGCGCAGCCGGTCGCGTGGAACCGGTTGTTATGCGGTTTGTTTATGGCCTGAAACATCTAAAGCCTCAAAAAGTTCGGTTTTCATTTCCTCTACCTTTTCAGGATTACCATGCTTGAAATCCTGGAACGGCTTGAAGAATCGGTACACCTTCGCAAACTGAAACGGCCGGAACACCACCGCCAGTGGATTGAAGGCACGCCACCCGCCAAAACGCCGAAAAGCGAGAACAGCTAAGGAACTTTTCCAGCGTTTTCTTTCGGACCAATTTAACACCACGGCACGGCCCTCAAGCCGAGGCAAGATTTCCTTTTCTATATATTCGCGCCAAATCGGACTGTCGGAATATACAAGAAGGACGTGACCCCCGAAGGCACCAGCCTAGCCAGACAGCTACGTAAAGAACAAGACCAGACAGGCCATACAGAATGGCCCCGATCAAGATGAGCGGCGAAAGCAAGACAAAGAGGCCAATACCGACAACAGCGCCTAAACGTTTTCCACGATCTCTCGATTTTGGTTCAGTCATGGCTTAAACCGCATAACAATGAGTATACCGGTCAGTATAAGACCCTTATCTCTTCCATTTGACAGTATAACATGCCTGGAAACCAGTCATGTGAACAACGCATAAATCCATTTTTTCAATGCCTTTCGCCTCTGTGCTCCTTGCCTCTCCGGAGTTTATACTGGTCAGTATAATACCCCGATCACATCTCGTCCATCGGACTCCGCACGCAATTTGGCCCCTGATTGAGGACATGAGTATAAATCATGGTGGTTTTCACGTCTTTGTGGCCCAGGAGTTCCTGGACCGTCCGGATGTCATAGCCCGTCTCCAACAGGTGAGTGGCGAACGAATGACGGAACGTATGGCAACTTGCTCGTTTAGTTAACCGGGCGCGCGCAACTGCAGCCTTCACCGCGCGCTGGACGAGCGATTCATCCACATGATGCCGACCCTGCTCGCCGTTTCTTAGATTGCGCCATCTGCGTTTCTGCGGGAAAACCCACTGCCAACGCCAATCGGTGGCGGCGTTCGGGTACTTTTTCGCCAGAGCATACGACATCCGGATTCGTCCCCGGCCTTCGAGTAGATCGATCTCATGCAGCCGCAAGATGAAGCCGATTTCTGGATACTGCTTCTGCCGTTGGGTTGACCACGCCGGTCTAGGGAAACCGGCTCTACGAACATTGCTCGATGTAATGGAAACTACTTCTCTCATTACCCCGCCCCTCAACCGTTTGAGCGCCATCATGATAAGCCGTTTCCTTGGCTTGTCAAATGCCGCTGTGCAAGAGGCAGATGTTAGCCCTCGAATGCTCTGGTCACCTGAAGCGTTCAATCCAACCGTATACTGACGCCGTAGTAGAGCATTCCGCGCTGTAGAGGTTTTCAGTGAGAATCGGAGAGATCGCAGAAACACCTCCCCCCGGCTGGCAGGCCGAGGGGGGAGGTATAATAACCTCCCCGTATTTCAAGTGAAAAACCAAGTCGGTCTCCAGGATCCGATCTTGGGGTATTTTTTCCTGAAAAACCTTGAAACTTGGCTTCCGGCGCGTCTGGTCTCCTAATCTTCTGGGGTATCGCTGTCTGCGCTCCTCGTGCTTGGCCATATATAATGCTGTCTTGCTGACAGCGCGGAATGCTCGAAGATTGTCAGTAGAGAACAAAGGGGGATATACTGGTAGGAATGCGGGCTCGGCTTTCTATAACAAGCACATGGCTTTGGACGGTGGCCGTAGTGGTTCTCTTTTTCACGGCGCGGTCATTCGCCGTTGACGGAATCTCGGTCACGGCGCACTGGACCGGCAGTAACGAGAACCTCTACGGCGGCTACGGGCAGATCGTGCGCCATGACATCGTCGGCAGCGAGGTAGTCAGCCACACAGTGCTTTACGACAACCCCGCCAATCCGGCGCGCAACCCGGTCATTGCGCCGGACGGCAGCCGGGCGGCCTTCCTGCTGCAGGACGGCTCGATCGCGGTAATGAGCGTCGCAGGCGGCCAGGCCACCATTCTGCAGAGCGCCCAGTCCCACGGCGAGGCGTGTTTGGACTGGCCGGCCGGAGACTGGATTTACTACACCAAGGGCGGCTTCAGCCAACCCTCGGGCTCCAAGCTGCTCCACCGCGTGAACGCCGTGAGTGACAGCGACGAGTACGTGTTGACCTTCCTCAAGGACGACGGCCTCACCGAGAGCGGCACCTGGCGATTCCACATCGCCAACGATCTCACCCACGCTTCCATCCGGCCGGACGACACCAACCCGATGCCGGCCGGCTGCATCACGGCTTTCGACATGGTCAATGATACCCACCTGCGCAGCAATCGCTCGCTGGGCTCGGTGGGCGACTACCGCTGCTCGACCGGCATCGATCCACAGGGAGTCTATCTGCTCGAGGGCAATCAGGCGCACGACGGCACCACCGTCCGGCGCTGGGACGATCTCTCGGCGGTCAAGACCTTCCTGTGGACGGACGCCCTGACTTGGGGTCCCGACACGGCCGACACCGGCAACTCCCACAACCGCAATTCCTGGTCGACCAACTCTCAGAACTGGCTATGCATTCACATCGGCTTCGGCACCCGCGGCGCCCGCGGCGCCAACCAGATGCTTATCAACTGGGCGGACGGGGAGGAGGAGCGCATCGTCGTCTCGGAGAACCAGGATGACGAGTCGCCCCGCAAATTCGACGATGCCGGCGATTTCTGGGTTGGCGCGTCCGTACCGCAGCCTCCCGAGATTACGAGCCAGCCGCAGGATCTTACGGTCTCGGTGGGAGAACTCGCCCATTTCGATGTCCAGGCCACAGGCTCAGGCCCGCTGAGCTACCAGTGGCAGCGCGAGGGCGGCGACGTCTCAGGCGCAAACGCGGCGACGTACTCTTTCACGGCCGCAATAAACGACAACGGCGCGGGCTTTGGCTGCCGGGTCTCGAACTCGGCAGGCTCTGCCACCAGCGACTCGGCCAGCCTGACCGTGCTCAGTGACACCACGCCGCCCGTGATCCAGGCGGTCAGCGCACCGGGAGCCCCCGACTCGGTCTGGGTGACTTTCACAGAACCGGTCGCGCAGGCCGGCGCGGAGACTTTCTCGAACTACGCAATCGACCACGCTATAGGTATTAACACGGCCACTCGTCAGGCAGATCCGGCGGTAGTTCTGCTCTCCGTCACACAGCTCTCCGGCGGCACGAGCTACACCTTAACGGTGAACAACGTCACCGATGCGGCCCAGCCGCCAAACGCCATCGCACCCGATTCGACCTTCGGCTTCAGCTACGCCGATCAGAACCTGGCGCCCGTCGTCAGCGCCGGGCCCGATGCTTCCGTGCGGGTCGGCGAAGACCTGCTGCTGTCCGGTTCGGCCAGCGACGACGGCCTGCCCAGCGGCAGCCTGAGCTACGCCTGGACAATTGTGTCCGGCCCCGGCAATGCTACTTTCAGCGCTGCAAGCGAAGCTTCATGCTACCTGCGCCTCGACGCCGTCGGCGACTACATTCTGCGCCTGACAGTGGACGACGGCGATAAGAGCGCTTTCGACGAGCTGGCCGTCTCGGCCACTCCCCAGCCGTCTATCACCATTGTCTCGCCGGCCGGCGGCGAAGAGTGGCAGGCGGGCACGACAGAAGCCATCCAGTGGACCGCGGTCGAGGTTAGCAACGTCAGTCTGGATTACTCGACGGACGGCGGCCAGAACTGGCGCATCATCGCGGCCAGCGTCGATCAGCAGAACGATCCCGACCTGTGGGGACACTATCCCTGGAGCGTACCCAACGATCCCAGCCAGCAGGCCATCATCCAGCTCAGCGTTTACTCGGATCCCGAAAATGCCGTGCGTTCGAACCCGTTTACCATCCTTGGCTCGGGCAATCCCGAGATCAACTTACTCAGCCCCGTTGGTGGCGAGACCATGATCGGCAATTCGACTTTCGAGATCACCTGGGAGACCGTCGACGCCGAGGCGGTGGTGCTCGAATACAGTCTCGACGCCGGCGACAACTGGCAGGCAATCGCTTTAATCGATTCCGGTCAGCAGGAGTGGTTCGACTATCCCTGGAGCGTGCCCAACGTCTCTTCGGACCTGGCCAGGGTGCGGGCCAGGTCTCCGGGAGGCGGCGCCGAGGACAGCTCGGATCTTTTCAGTATCGAGCCCGAAGCCGGGCCGGCCGGGGATCTCGAGCTGACCTCGCTGACCGTCCGTGGCGCGCTGCCGCCCGAGGCGCGCGGAACCGACAGCGTCAGCGTCGGGGGAACAGATTTTCCGGTTGCGGCCGACGGCAGCTTCGAAGCCGAAATCATGCTGCCCGGCGGCGCCGAGCAATTCACCTTCGAGATACGGGCCGACCTGGAAGAATCGAGTTGGAACCGGGTAGTGGATCTGAAGGTCTCCCAGACCATCCCCGGGCTGGGAGTATCGGCCGGCGAGTTGCGCGAGTTTCTCGGGGACAAGGGCGGCATACTGGCCTGGGTTAATGCCGGCGGACAGATCCAGGTTCTGGATTTCAGGCAGGCCGATCCGCAGGTGCAAACGCTTGGATCCACGGCCGACAGTGTTAATCCGCTAATCTCTCCCGACGGTACGCGCATCGTCTACAGCCAGGGACGGCCCAACGGCCCCAAGTTGATCCGCGTTCTCAGACTGTCTGACGGCGAGTCGAACCAGATAGCCACCGGCGACATCGGCTATTGGCACTTTTCGAACTCGGGCGACGAGTTGATCGTCTACTGCGACTGGTCGGACAAGAACGATAACGGCGCGGGCGCGAAGACCTACACTGTCCAATTGGCCGCAGGGGACATCACGCTTGCAGGAAGCGCCAACGAGATCCTCGACCGGGCCATGGACGCCGGACCTAACGCCGACCTGGTCTGGCTGGGCCAGGTTTACGGAAACCTATGGGCTCACAATCAATCCAGCGGCGCCGACTATCCGACCGACAAGTTCTTCCTGGCCGGCGGCTCCGTGGCCGATCACCAGACCTGCAACGGCTCGATGGCGCCCGACACCAGCGGGCGGCTGATGTGTCTGGTGATCCCGCACGACTTCATCAGAATCTTCAGCCACGACAGCGGCAGCGACACTTTCAGGCAGACCTCGGAGTTCCAACTTCCCCAGGGCATGACCGAGTGGGAGTTCCCGGAGTGGTCGACTAGCCCTGCCTTCTTCAGCGCCGTGCTGCGCGCCAGCGACTTGCAGAATCGCCTGTTCATCGGAAAGACAGCCGAGGGCGAGCTGGTGCCCGAGTTGCTCGAGATCAGCGGAGAGCAAAAGGGCGCCTCTTACAGCCATCTGTGGCTCGAACCCTGATGGTATCGACCGGAATAACGGCGACCGGGGAAAGAACCGGCTTGGAGCGACGTATACTGCGCAAGCTCGGCCGGGCCGTCACAGACTTCGGGATGATAACAAAGGGCGACCGAATCCTGGTAGCCGTTTCGGGTGGTAAAGATTCGTATACACTGTTGCACGTCATCGAGAAGCTGCGTCGCAAGTCCCCGATTTCCTTTTCTCTCATTGCCGTAAACATCGACCAAGGTTTTCCAGGCTTCCGCCAGGACCTCATCGCGGCGCACCTGGATTCCTGCGGCTTCGAGTACAGCATGTGCCAGCGCGAGATCGCAAAACTGATCGAGACCAAGCTGAAGCCGACCCAGACCGCCTGCTCACTGTGCTCACGTCTGCGCAGGGGCACGCTCTACGGCCTGGCTCCTGAACTCGGTTGCAATAAGATCGCCTTGGGACATCACAAGGACGACCTGATCGAAACGCTGCTTCTGAACATGTTTTTCGCCGGCGAGTTGAAATCCATGCCGCCGCTGCTGCACTCCGATGACGGACGCAACCTGGTGATCAGGCCTCTTGCCTACGTCGACGAGACGGACATCGCCGCCTATGCCGCCTTGCGCGAATTTCCCATTGTGTGCTGTCCCTGCCCCGCCCGCGGAGTGAGGGACAATAAGCAGCGCAGGGCGATCAAGGCCATGCTCGAAAAACTGGAATGCCGGTACCCCGGCCTGAAGTCGAGTATCCTGACCTCCATGCGCAACCTGAATCCCGCCCAACTCCTGGATCGATCATTGATGGACTAACTGCCTGTGCGCAACAATGAGCGCCTCGGCGGCCAGGCGCACCTGTTCTGTAGTCGTCGATCTTCCAAGCGAGAGACGCACGGCGCCCAGGGCCGATTCTGCATCGAGTCCCATCGCCAGCAGCACCGAAGAAGGCGACTCGCCGCCTTCATGGCAGGCCGAACCGGTCGAGGCGGCGATCTCGGACGCGATTTTGAGCAATTCGCTGCCCCGCACTTTTGGAAAGCGCACGTTCAGGGTATTTGGAAGTCGCTCGGACGGATGGCCATTAATCTCGATGCCGGCAAGTCCGGATTTCAGTTGCTCCCACAGTTGATCGCGCAAAGAACGCACGCGCTGAGACTCGTCTTGCAAAGTTTCGCGGGCAATCCGGCAGGCCACACCCAGCCCGACGATGGAGGCCACGTTTTCCGTTCCCGGCCGCAGGCCACGCTCGTGGCCGGCTCCCAGGGTGAACGGGCACAGCGGAGTTCCACGGCGAACATACAGGGCGCCTATGCCCTTGGGCGCATACAGCTTATGTCCCGCGACCGAAAGCAGGTCCAGGTCGAGATCGTCCACGCGCACGGGAACCTTGCCCACGGATTGGGCCGCATCGGAGTGCACCAGGACGCGGCCACTGGCATGGGCTTCTTGCGCAATTCGCCGGATGGGCTGAATTGTGCCCACCTCGTTGTTGGCGTGCATGATCGTAACCAGCGCCGTGTCGTCCCTGACATGCGAGACCACCGAGGCCGGCAAAACCTGTCCTCGCTCGTCGACCGCGACCCGGGTCACCTCGAAGCCGTGTTGCTCGAGATAGTTGCAGGGGTTGGCGACGGCCGGGTGTTCGATCACCGAGGTAATCACGTGGCGCCGCTCGGGCAAGGCCGCCGTGACGCCGCGAATGGCCAGGTTGTTGGACTCGGTCCCGCCCGAGGTGAAGACGATCTCGTCGGGAGAGCAGCCGAGCAGGTCGGCAACCTGCGCGCGGGCGTGCTCCACGGCGTCGTGAGCCCGGCGCCCGTAGGAGTGGCCGCTCGAAGGGTTGCCGAAGTGGTCACGCAGGTAAGGCAGCATGCGCTCCAACACCTCGGGCAACACCGGGGTGGTTGCGTTGTGGTCCAGGTAAATCATAGCGCCTCGTTCATGGCGCCCGAACGGAAACCCTCCAGATCGAGCGTTACGTATATATAACCGATCTTCTTCAGACCGGCCAGCAGTTCGGCCCTGATGTCGGGATCCAATCCACGGGTCAACTCGGCGGGCCCGACCTCTATACGCACCAGGTTGCCGTGATCGCGGGCGCGGACTTGTCTGAAGTCCGCCCGGCGCAAAAGGTCCTCGGCCTGCTCGATGCGTTCGAGCCGCTCAGCGCTTATCTCGTCGCCATAGGGAATCCGCGAGGCCAGGCAGGCCGCCGAGGGCTCGTTCCAGACTTCGAGACCGCGCAGCCTTGCCAGATTGCGAATTAGCTCTTTGCCGAAACCCATCTCAACGTACGGTGAGCGTACTCCCAACTCGGCTGCCGCGCGCATCCCGGGCCGGTAATCATCCTGGTCGTCGAAGTTGGCTCCGTCGAGCACGACCGCCAACCCCTCCTCTGTGGCCATCTGCATTAGCCTGCCGAACAGGTGTTTCTTGCAGTGATAGCAGCGTTCCGGGGTGTTGGCTCGAAACGCTGGGTCGGCAAGTTCATTGGTTTCGATCACCCTGTGCCGCGCGCCAAGCTGCGCCGCTATCCTGCGAGCGGCCTCCAGTTCCCTGGCGGGAAACAGTGGCGAGTTGGCTGTCACGGCCAGAACCCTGCCGCCGAAAGTATCCAGCGCCGCGCAGAGGAGCAGGCTGCTGTCCACACCGCCGGAAAAGGCCACCAGGGCGCTTTTCAGCGGGCGCAAGTGGTCTTTCAACTTCTCGTAGCTCGGCGACATCAGTCTGTCTCCTGAAATAGCCAGGTACTCAGGTAGCGTTCTCCGCTATCCGGCAAGATGACGACAATCAGCTTGTCCTCGCTTTCCGGCCGGCGGGCCACCTCGAGCGCCGCCCAGACGGCTGCCCCGGATGATATGCCGGCTAAAATTCCTTCCTCTTTTGCCAGGCGCCTGGCCAGCGTTCCCGAATTTTCCGCGCTCACACCGATGACCTCGTCCACCAGATCCATGCGCAGCACCTTGGGCACGAAACCGGCCCCGATGCCCTGGATCTTGTGCGCCCCGGGTTTGCCGCCCGAAAGAACCGCCGATTCGACGGGCTCGACGGCCACGGCCCGGAAAGAAGGCTTGCGCTTCTTGAGCACCTCGGCTACTCCGGTAATGGTTCCTCCGGTGCCGACGCCGGAAATCAGGATGTCTACCTTGCCGTCCGTGTCTTGCCAGATCTCCTCCGCTGTCGTAAGCCTGTGGGCCTCGGGGTTGGCCGCGTTTTCGAATTGTTGTAAGAGCAAATGGTTGTCATCCGCGGAAAGCTCCTCGGCTTTGCGGATCGCCCCCGGCATGCCCTCGGCTCCCGGAGTCAGAATCAGCTCGGCTCCCAGGGCGGAAAGCAATTTGCGGCGCTCGATGCTCATGGTGTCGGGCATCACCAACACCAGCCGGTAACCTCGCGCGGCGGCCACGAAGGCCAAAGCGATGCCGGTGTTGCCGCTGGTCGGCTCGACAAGCACGGTGTCGCCCGAGATCTTCCCCGCCTTCTCGGCCGCCGCGATCATCCCTAAGCCGATGCGATCCTTGACGCTCGAACAAGGATTGAAGCTTTCGAGCTTGGCAATCACCTTGCCCGGCAACCCCGCCCCGATCTTTCCCAGTTCAACCAATGGAGTCTTACCCACAAGCTCGGTAATGTCTTTTGCGATTTTCATTTCAGCCTCTCCTTCCACCAGTGTCCGCTTCCGTTCTTACCCGGAGTGTCTCCGAAAATCATACAACCTAATGTCAAGCAACTTTGTAGACTATAGTGATCGATCATGGCACTGTCAAGTGTTTTCAGAACAGTTCCAATTGGTATGTTTCTTGCTAAAATAACGAACTCGCGTGATCTCGACAATGGAGGTAAACCTTTCATGGCAGAAAATGACAATGACAGCAAGACGACTCCGGTGACCGAGCAGACTCCAGTGACCGAGCAGACTCCGAACGAAACTGCCGGGAACGGTGATTCTTCCCAACACGACAAGCGCAACATTCTCCGCGGGATCCTGTCTTTTTTGCCCCGCTTGTGGGGAAACTGGGTATCCCTGACCGGCACGGCGATCACAACGGTATCCGCCTGCACAATCATCCTGGCTTTGGCCGCTCAGGCGGTCTCCGAGACGACCAGTCCCTACACTTCTGCACTGGCCTTCCTGGTCATACCCGCCATGTTCATTTTCGGCCTGCTTTTAATCCCGTTGGGTCTCTGGTTCGAGTCGCGGCGCAAGGCGGTGCTGCCCGATCCTATTCAGGCGGCTTTTCGGGCGGCGGTTAGCGATCGACGGGCGCGCAGGCGGATCGTGTTTTTCGCGACGGTATCTTTTATCAACATCGTTATAGTCGGCGCGGCCGGCCACAGCGCTTTAGTGTTCATGGACTCGACGGCCTTCTGCGGCAAACTCTGCCACAGCGTGATGGAACCAGAGTACAATGCATACCTTCGCTCGCCGCACTCGCGGATCAAGTGCGTCGAATGTCACATAGGCTCGGGCGCTTCCTGGGCGGTCAAGTCCAAGATCTCCGGGCTGCGACAAGTCTGGGCGGTTTTATCAGGTTCTTATCACCGGCCCATCCCCTCGCCCGTCAAGGAGTTGCGCCCCGCCCGCGATACCTGCGAACAGTGTCACTGGCCGGCCAAGTTCCACGGCAACCGGGTCGCGTTTTTCAGGCACTTCGGCACCGATCGCGAAAACACGCCCAAGGTCACGGCCTTGTTGCTCAAGGTGGGCGGCGCGGACGCACGCGGTCGCTATCACGGCATCCACTGGCACGTCAGTCCGGACGTGCAGGTACGCTACCAGGCTTTAGACGACAAGCGCGAACGAATTGGCAAGATCACCCGCTTGGAGAAGGGCAAGGTGGTTGCGGAGTTCGCTCCAGGGGAACCCGGCACGCCGGCCGTGGCTGAAGAAAGGGTCATGGACTGTGTCGACTGTCACAACCGTCCCACCCATGCATACGACGGTTCTGCCGAAGCAGCCGTCGACAAGGCGCTTGCCTCGGGCGCTCTCGATCGTGGCGTTCCCTTCCTGCGGGAGGTTACGGTCGGCCTCTTGAAAAACGAAGCTACCGACCGCGAGCATGCCGCCGAGATATTCGCCCGCGCGATGAAAACGATCTACACCCAACAGCATAAAGAAGTCTCTCTGACTCCTGAAACAATCAACTCACAGGCACAAGCCCTGGCCGAAATTTACAGGCGCAATATTTACCCGGCGATGAAGATCGGCTGGGACACCTACTCGAATCATCTGGGACATCGCGGCGATGAAGAGGACAAACGCGGTTGTTTCCGCTGCCACGACGACAAACACGCGACTAAGGACGGCAAGACCATCAGCCAGGATTGCGATCTGTGCCACGAGATCCTGGCCGAGGATGAAAAACCCGCAGACTTGCCCGAATCGCTTCAGGGGCTCGCGCAGCTTACCGAATAAAGACAGGTCGTATAGAAATTTGGGGGGAAGGCATAGGCCTTCCCCCCTTTGTCATGTCAGTTGTCAAGATCCTGGATCATGGTGGCGTTGATCACGTCCTGAACGAAGCCCGGGTTGTGGACTCCCTCGCTGCCGTCGCCGTGGAGCAGAAAGTAGTTCCATGCGGCCCGGGTCATGTTGCCGTCCATTCCATATACCGGGGTGCTTCCGGCCGCGTCCAGGTACAGATTGCCCAAGTTGACGTCGATGATATTTGTCAGGCCCGCGCCGAGATCGACCTGGTTCGCCATGGTGAGTTCTAAAGCCTCCTGCCCATGGATCTCCGTTAGAACCGCCGCGTCAACCGTGTTGGCGGTCAGATCCACTTGCACCAGGGTCCCGCTAACGTCGACCCAGAAGCTTGCCAGGCTGTTGAGATTGTCCATGGCCTGCTGGCCTATGTAGTCAGCCAGCGCATCGAGTTGAGCCTGCATTGCGTCCTGTAGGCCGGCGCCGTCGAACTCGCCGTGGCAGTTTGCGCAAATAGACAAGCCGGCCGAGAAGGAGTGGTTCGTACCGCCCAACTCGTAGCTCAGATCGGCGGGCGGATCGGTCTGCTCCATGTGGCAGTTGGTGCAACTGTCGGGAAGGTACGAGTGCGGTGAGCGCTGGCCGACCGATACGAAGTAGGCGTTTTGGCCCATCAAGACGTCGGTCTGCGACGGAGTGTGCGGCGCCGAGAAGTCGCCCGGGTCTCCGGCCGTATCGTTGTGCGCCCCGTTGCGCGTGTTGTGGCAAGTCATGCAGATTGCGCCGCGCCCGACGCCAATCGCCGCGAATCCCGCCGGAAGCATAGTGGTGCTGCCGGCAATTCGCACGTTGGCGTTGTTGGGCTCACCCGTAATCGAGCCTTCGTCGTGCGGATCGTGGCAGACCACACATGTCTGGGGCTGCACGCTGGCGTCGGTCATTCCGAGGTCCGTCAGTTCCTGGACGGTGGCGTTCCCACCCGCGCCCTGGATCCATTTAGTAAGATCACCCTGGTCGATCCAGGCCAAAAAGCCTTGGCCGGCATGGCAGCGGCCGCAGTGCGCAGCGGTCGAGCCGCGGCCCTCGACGGTCGCCTGCTCGATCGAGAGATCGAAGTTGGCGTGTCCGCTTCGCTGCCATTGCTGGAAGCGTCCGTGGCGTTCGGGCTCGCCGTGGCACGCGCCGCAGACGTCGGCGCTGATGCTTACGCGCTCGGAGTCGCCGGTGGTACCGTTCATGTGCAGGTCGCTGTTGTTGGGACCGTGGCAGTTCTCGCACTGGACGTTGGCGAGCTTGGCGGTGTTGGGGTAGTCGTTGAGCACTGTGGCCCAGTTGTCTGCGCCCGCATGGCCGAGCAGACCGGCATTCAGGAAATCGGAAAAGTCGGAAGCATCGTCGACACCGCCGTTGACGGCATCCGTGTTGTAACCGACCGTGTGACAGACAAGACAACTCTCGCCGTAATGGCCGCCAGCGTTGAGGTTGTCGGTGAAGATCTCGGCATGGCCGGTCTCTTTCCACTCGTCGAACTTATCGGGCGCCCCGCCTGGTTTGTGGCAGCTGGTGCAAGCGCCGGCCTCAGGCCGTCCGTTGGCGTCCATGCCGGTTATCCCACCTTGCCAAGTGCCCGCAAATATGTCGAGACTGTCGCCGCTGACCGAATCCGTCAGTGTGTACTGCCCGGCAACATCGGGTGTGAAATCGGGTATTACCAGTGTCGCATCGTTGACGGATGCGGCAGAACCTGCAGGCTTGGCTGTCAACGACCAGTCATAGGATGCCGCGTCGACACCCTGAACCAGGATGGGAACGCCGAGAGGCACATTTCTGATGCCCGGGTTGACCTTGAAGGGCAAAGCGACCGTGACATCCACGCTGTCGGTGTATACTCCGCTCGAGGTTGTCACGCTAAGCTCATACTCGGCCATTTCGACCTCTGCCAGCGCGTGCGGGTTGATGCCCAGCACCATCAGGCGGTCGGGGACCATGAGCAATTCGGCCAGGACCGCTTTGTATTCCGGCATACCGGCCAGGGTCACAGTGGCGCTGTCGCTGTCTTCGCCGCTGATGGCCACGTCCGGCGCCTCGCCTCCGCTGCGAGTCCAGGCATAGCCGCTGATTGTCGATCCGTCCATGATCTCGACCGTGCCCATGAGGGTGACATCTCCGTCTACCGCGCCGATCTGATCGCCTCCGGCGCTGACAATCACCGGGCTGGTCGGTACCAGGGTTACGTCCCGCACCAAAGCTCCTCCGGCCACTATCGAGATCGTCTCCATGTCGGAGGTGAAGTAGCCTTTCTCGAATGTGAGCGAGTAGCTGCCGACCGGCAGCTCAGCGCTATAGTCTCCGTTGTTGTCTGTGCTGATGGTAACGCCGACGTCCGGGTCGAGCGTAACGGTTGCCCCGCTTACAGCCGCCCCGCTCAAGCTGTTGGTTACGGTTCCCGCTATCAACCCGATCGACTGACCGGCGCAGTCTGCGACGGTGCAACCGCCGTCGCCGTCGATGTCTTCGCTGGCCGCGTCGCAGCTTCCGTTGTTGTCGAGATCCCAGCAAGCAGATCCGGCTTGTCCGGGCTGCCCGTTGGAAACCGTCGCCGTCGTGCCGTCGTCACAGGAGATGGTGCTGCTACCGTCTCCATTGTCGGTCACGGTGCAGCCGGTGCCCGAGGGACCGATCGGCCCGTCATCGCCTGCCGGGCCCGTGCAAGCTCCCAGCCCCAGACCAAGAACGGCAAGTGCGCCGATGAGAATAAGCAAGCTGCCGATGCTTGTTCTCGCCTGAAACGTGACTTTGTGCTTCATATTTTTCTCCTTTTAAATTGAATAGAATAGCATTTGGGTTGCGAAAAGCTTGCAAAAAACATACCTGCTAGTGAGATTACACAGAATTTTGCTGCCGGGTCTTGATGATTTCAAAATACGCTCTGTTCTCTACCTGTTACGCGTAGGCAGATCGAAAAAAAGCACTTACCGGTAATTGTCATCTGTGTTTCAGACCACATTCCCCCTTAGGCAACTACAAACGACACCAGCCGACAACTCGGCGCAGAAAAAGCGGGTCAATTTGGAACCTGGTTCTTCTTTAGGCGGATAAAGCCGGGTCATCTGGACACCCAGAATGCATACAGCCATTTCACAAGCGTTTGTCCTCGCTTCCGATCTCGCGGCCGCGCAGCATCATCGAGGCAACCAGTGAGGCCGAGCCGAGGGCCAGGACGGCACCAGCCGCAAATTCGCCGTCAAGCGATGGCAAATCCAGCAGCGTCACCTTCAAGGCCAAAGCAGCCAGGCCGATCATGGCAACCCAGCGCAACGACTTGCTGCCTGCCCGCTTACCCGCCAACATCGCCCCGACCGAGATAAAGGCCAGGGCCCAACTCTGTGCCAACTCGAAGGCGCCGCTGCGGCCAAAAACAGCCAGCAGGCCGACTCTGAGCGAACCATAAAATGCGGCCAGCGCGAGCATTAGTGATATTGCCGATGCGGATCTCAAAGGCGAAATAATCGTTGGCAGCCAGAGCAACCTTCTTGGGTCGAACAAAGGCTGTGTTTGAATCAACCTGGTGTAACTTGTTTTGCGGCCCGGTTTCGAGGCGCGCTACGCGCTTTTCAAGGCGCACAAGCGCAGCCCGGTTTTCCTCTATCAGATCACGGATGCCGCTATCGTCCACGATTCCCCCCGCGAACCGTCAGCCCGAATCGCCGGCGGCTCCGGGAAACAAGGGGATCGCCCGGTTGAACAGCCACAGGATGCCGAACGGCAAGGTGAAGATCACCGCCGCCATCAATAGCCCCTCTTTGTCCCACAGCCCGGGAAAGTAGCTTGTGAATCCGCGCATCGACTTTGACAGCAGTTGACCACCGATGACCACGTTCCAGCGCATCAACAGCACCTGGAACAACAGCATGGCCGAAGCGATCCAGGCCAGGGCATTGGCCAGGCGCCGACTCAATCGAAACAGCACGCTTATGCCCAACAGTACGAACGGAATCAGCGAGAAGATCAAAAGCTGCAAGACCACGTACGAAAAGAAAAGCTTGTTCTCGATCAGCCGTGACAGCACTTCCCATTCCTCGGTCTGCTTGTAGGCGATCGATAGCACCTCGAGAAGTTCCAGGGCGACGGCTACGATCATGAAGCCCCACAGGTAGCGGGTCATCGACCTGACGCAAGCGTGATCGGTCTTCCAGCCGTTTATCCAGCTGACGATGTAATAGTGGAAGATCAGCACGGCGATGCCTGAGACGATGGCCGAGAAGATGAAGATCACGAACATCAGCGGAGTCGACCACCACGGGTTGGCCTTCAACGATCCGAACAGGAAGCCCACGTAGCCGTGCAGCAGGCAGGCCAAGGGAATGCCGAGCCCCGCCAAGAAACGCGATATCTTGTGATCGGCCCGCCTGGTGGCGTCGTTCTCTTCCAGGTTGAATAGCAGAATCAGCCTGAACAACCAGGCCACGGGGCCCTTGCCCTTGGCCCGGGCGATGAAGTCGCTGCGCATGACGAACCAGATCTCGAGTACGACCAGAAGCATATAGGTGGCATAGATGTAGCCGAAGCCGGCCATGGCCGAACTGAAGTGCGGGGTGATCATGATATTGAAGGCCCGTTCGGGATGTCCGAGGTGGATAAGAAGTGGCAGCGTCGCAAAAAGCAAGAACACGAAAGCCGAGGCCAGTGAGAAACGGGCGATCGGCTTGAGTTCAGAGCGACCGAAAACATGGTAGAGCGACGAGACGATGAAGGCACCCGCCACCAGCCCGGTGATATACGGATAAAGAACGATCATCACCGTCCAGGTGACGTTGGCCTCGTTTGGAAAGACGAAGTTCACTAAACCACCTCACGATCCAGGCCCAAGTAAAAACACTTGGGGTGAGTACCCATCTCGGGTTTCAGAACGCGGTAGCGTTGCTGTTTGAGCAAAATGGAAAGCTCGCAAGTTGGATCCTTCAGATCCCCGAAAATCCGGGCGTGCTTGGGGCAGGCCTGCACGCAGGCCGGAGCCAAACCGCGGGTGATGCGATGGTAGCAGAATGTGCACTTGTCTGCGGTATGACTGCGCGGGCTGATGAAACGCACGCCATAGGGACAGGCCTGAACGCAGTATCCGCATCCGATACAGTGCTCGGAGTCAACAAGAATGACGCCGTCACGCGTACGGTAGGCCGCGCCGACGGGACATACCTGGTTGCAAACCGGCTTCTCGCAATGGTTGCAAAGTTTCGGTACGAAAAAGGCCTTGACTACGTCGCCAGGCAACTCTTCGAAGACGAAGTCGTCTTCCGTGGCGGCGTCGACAGAGACCCGGTCGGCGGCGTCTATCCGGTAACGCTCAACCCAGGTTCTGAAGTTGCCGGGCGGCACGTCGTTTTCCGCCCGGCAGGCCCGCATGCAGGCGCAACAACCTATACACTTGGTGGTGTCGATCGCGTAGGCCCAGTAATGCTTGTCCCAGTCGTAGTCTTTCTTGCGAGCCCCGGGCGGCGGGGACGGTAGGCCGCAGTGGACAAGCAACAAACCGGATCCGGCTGCCAGGAATTTAAAGAAATCGCGGCGGGAAATGTCGTCGTCACGGCTCATGCTTGCAAACCTCGCGTAACTTGTGAATCTTGTCGCGGTGGCAATCGATGCAACTCTTATTCCGATCTTCGGGTTTCTCGGCCACATCGTCGAGATGATCGTCCGGCCAGTCGATACCAGGGGGAGCGCTGTCACTCCTGAAATCGGCATTGCCATGGCAAAGCAAACAGAAACGCGGATCGGCGTCGCGGATGATTCGCCCGGCGAACTCCGACTGCTTGACGAATATATGACAGGTCGTGCACTCGATTTTCTTGTGCTCCCGTTCGGCGAAATCACGAACGATATCCCTGTGACAGTACGAGCATTCGAAGATGGCCGGGTGACCCTCGGGCCGCGACAGCTTTTCGTTGCTCCTGCCGATGTGGCAGTCACGGCAACGCTGTATTAATGGGTGCAGGCGAGCCTTTCGCAGATCGCGGTCCATGTACAGCGGTTCGTGCGGGCTGTGGCAGCGAGTGCAGGCGATGCCCATGTCCTTGACTCCCACGAACCTGAAGTGCTCACGCCAGCTGATCTGGGGAAACGCCCCGGGACGGGCGGCCAACTGGCGATGGCAAGTCAGACACTCCGCTTTGCCCTTGGGCTTCGGCAGTTTGTTCTTTTCGGGATCGGCCACATGCTTCCAGGCCGCCCCATGGCAGTCCTCGCAAGGCACCGCGGCGTGGGCATCCTTGTCGTGCAGCGCAATTTCCTTTTTATGTTCATGGCAGCTGGCGGTTGCACAATTGTCCTCGCCGATATAGCGCGGCACGAAATCGCGCGCCTGGTCGACGGCCGCGGCCCTGAAATATCCGTAACGCCCGAATGACTCGGGCACCGCCAGGCGGCGAGCAACCAGGGCCGCCGCCAACACCAGGGCCACCAGGACGAACAAGCGCAAGGTATGCCGGTAGTCCGCAGCGGGCAGTTTTTCGCCGCCTGCGACCCTGTGGATGCTGAGCAACTGGTCCAATCCCAGCGTGGCCAGGATGACCGTGCCGCCCCCCGTCAGGACCAGTAGCGCAATTGTTACCGAGGACTGTTCTTTACTCAAGCCGGCGTAAATAATGGCGCCCAGCAGAACGGCACATATGGCGGCGCCCGCAAGCAGGCCCACCGCCAGAAGTCTTCTTTTTCGATCCACGCGGTCTTCCCCTTTTGCCTTTACCCGGTGGAAAACTACTAGCAATTAACATGCCACCACTTACGGATAGGATCTATCGAGAAGAATAGTCGAGTGGCACGACTGTTGCTAAACATTTGTGGCGGCAAACGGATTGTCGAGGAGCCGACTTTGAATATATGCGCCCGAATAGAAGAGTTGACCGGAGTTAGGCCGCCGAAGGAGCCTGACATTCTTGAGGACACCAGCGCCTACATGGCAATCGAGCGGGATAACGTTCTTCGCCTGGGCTGTGAGCTGTATCTGGTGCGCGGAAACGCGCGCGAGGGCCGTTTCGGGCTGCACGACCAACCGAAGTTCTGGGTCAAGAGCGCCATCGCGCTCAGCGACGGGCGCCGTGTAATGCTCAAACTAGTGTTTCACGAGAAGTTCAGCGTACGCATCGGCAACATGTCCTTCAGGTGCCGGCGCAGCGAGCAGAAAGAAGCCCGGGTGCTAGAACTAGTTCGTGGAGATACCGGCTTTATGCAGGGAAAATCGGTGCGTGACGAGTGCAGCAACCTCGTGCGCGTTCTCGAATTCATCCCGGGAGACGACTTGCTCACTCACGTGGTCATGCAAGAGAAATCTCATGAGAAATACTTCTGCGAAGACTTCCCGGTCTTGCTGGTCAAGACGATCGACGGGTTGCGGGGAATCATGCGGCTCCACCAGGCGGGACTGAGCCACGGCGACATTCGTAACGACCACATCATCATCGATCGTGACTCGGGACGCTTTCGCTGGATCGACTTCGACCTCGAGCAAGACTTCACCGATTTCGATGTCTGGAGCGCCGGCAACATCCTGCAGGTTGTGGCCGGCCAGGGGCTGGTCACCATACAGCGGATCAAGCAAGAGTTCCCTGGCAGCCTGACCCGCTTCAACTCGAGTGATGCCTCGGTCTTCTTCCCGCACCGCATGATGAACCTGCGCAAGATCTTTCCCTACCTGCCCGAGAAGCTCAACGCTGTCCTGATGCGTTTCTCGACCGGCACGCAGGCGTACTACGAGCGGATCGATCAGATAGTCGCTGACCTGTGTGAGGTTGCCGAGGCACAGGGCTGGCCGTGTTCTCAGCCCGTGGTGAGCTTGGTGTAATAGTGCGCAATAGAAGCTTAGCCTTCGATGTCTCCGCGATCGTTCTGCTGGTGATCACTTCCCTGTTGGCAGCGGCTTTCCTGGTGTCCTCCCGCTGGCAAAATAACTGGCTCGAGCAAGAGTCGCGGCGCGGGTTGCTCTTGGCAGGCGACACACTGCGCGCGTCGTTGCGCTCTGGGATGTTGCTGAACCGGCGGGAAGAAATCGAAGCCGCCATCCGGCGGGTTGCTGACGAAAGTCCGATAACCGAGATCAGGATTGTGTCACACTCTGGCCGGATCGGCCTTTCAACGACTCCGGGCGAAGTGGGTCGCGAGTTCATGCCGGGCTGGGATGGCTGCCGGACTTGTCATTCTAGGGATACGGCGGTCCCCGATGCTGGACGAACGGGTCGCACGATGATCGACAAGCAGCGCCTGCGATCTTTCACCCCTATTTTTTCTGAAGCAGGATGCAAAAGCGGTCGCTGCCACCAGAGCAACGGCCATTCGTCGGTACTTGGGTTGATCGACATGAGCCTGCCGCTTGCCCCCGCAGAGGCCCCTCTCAACCAAATCCACCGCAATCTCCTGCTCCTGTTCGCGGGCGTTGCTTTCGTCGGCTCCTGCCTGATCTTCTTGTTTCTGTCTCGGCGACTGAGAAGACCCCTGCGCGAGCTCGTCTCCGGAATGCGCAGGGTTTCCGGCGGCGATCTGGACTACCGTATTCCCGAAAAACACACAGACGAGTTGGGAGCGCTGGCTGCCTCGTTTAACCGCATGAGCGAAAGACTCGGCGGCCTGAGGGAGAGCCTGATTCGTAACGAGCGGCTGATCTCCACGGGCAAGCTGGCGGCCGGAGTGGCCCACGAGATTAACAACCCGCTTACCGGCATACTCTCGTATGCCGAGGATCTCGTAGAAAGCACAGCCGAGGCAGATCCACTCCGAGCGGACTGCGAGATCATCGTACGCGAGGCCATTCGCTGTCGTACCATAATCCGCAACCTGCTGGATTTCGCCGGGGACGGCAAACCGCGGCGCGTACCGCTGCGTCCCGGCGAGGTGATCGAGCAGTCTCTCGCCCTGCTGGCTCGACGCAAGGACTTCGCTGGCATCAGCCTGTTGAGAGAGGTCGAGCCCGATCTGTCAGAAATAATCGGCGACCCCGTCCAGATCCAGCAGGTGCTGATCAACCTGATTGTCAACGCCCGGCAGGCAATGCCGCAGGGCGGGACAATCACGGTCGGTGCGTACACCCGAGGATTGAACTCGGTGTCGTTGTTCGTACGTGACGAGGGCCAGGGAGTTCCGCCCGATATTCGTGAGCGCATCTTCGAGCCATTCTTTTCTACGAAGGACGGTCACAGCGACGGACTCGGCCTGGCGGTCTGCCTGGGAATTGTCGAACGACTCGGCGGCCGAATAGAACAGGAAAACGCGCCCGAAAGCGGAGCGATTTTCAGGGTAATCTTACCGGCCAAGGCCGGGGAGGTAGATGATGACCAAGAGAATTTTGGCGGTGGATGACGAGCAGGTCGTCCTGGGGGCGATTTGCAAGGCTCTTGGAAGAGACGAACTTGAGATCGACACGGCACGCGAGGCGGACTCGGCGCTGAAGTTGCTTACGCAACATAACTACGACCTGTTGATCACCGACTTGATGATGCCTAAGATCAACGGACTCGAACTCCTCGACCGCTTGTCAAACATGCAGATCGACACCCGGGTGATCATGATCACCGGCTACCCGGCCATCCGCACGGCCTTGCAGGCCAAGCGGCTCGGCGCTTTCGAGTACGTGTCAAAACCCTTTACCAGGCAGGAACTGCGCAGTGTGGTCATTAGGGCCTTGCGAAGCGCGCCTGAGAGTCAATCCCGTCATATAAGCAACCCGATTGCCAGTGGATCGCGCTACGCGATCCCGCATCACAGCTGGGCCAAGTGGCACAGCAAAGATATCTGGCGAGCCGGCATGATGTCGACTTTCGCCGCCGAAGTCGGCTCTACCCGATCATTGCAACCGCCCTGCGTGGGCAGCCTCGTCGAGCAGGGCAGGATCGCCGTCGTTATCGAAGACATCGAAGGAGTCGAACATTTCCTGCACGCCCCGCTCAGCGGCAAGGTGATCGAAGTCAATCCGTCGCTCGAGCAGGATAGTTCGCTTGCGGGAGCAGAGCCGGAGGGCAGAGGTTGGCTTTTCTCGTTGGCGCCCGTCGATCTGAAGAAGGAGCTGTCAAACCTCGTGCCCTGCTGAAGCTCCGCTCAGGCGGCGTGACCGGCGTGGCATGTATTTTGCTTTGAAAGCGGCGGAGGTTTTCAACTGGAAAACAAAAAAATCGATAATCTGATCCGCCGTCTTCCTCACGCAGTCATCCTCGTATTGGCCTTACTTTTGGCCGGTGCCAACACTGACGAAGATTGCCTCGAGTGTCACAACGATCCCGATCTGACGACGGAGCGGGGCGGGGAAGAAGTTTCCCTGCGTATCGAGCCCGTAAATTTCTCGGCGTCGGTGCACGGCAAGATTGGTTGCACGGGCTGTCACCTCGATCTCAAAGAGGCCGAACTGCCTCATGACGATCTGAAGATAGCCGGAGTACATTGTGGGCGCTGTCACGCCAAGATCCAACACGCCTATCAGGGCAGCCTGCACGGCCTGGCCGCGCGTCGCGGGGAGCGCCTGGCGCCCAGATGCAAGACCTGCCACGGGAACCATTACATCCAGCGCGCCGAGAAATCGGGCTCACCCGTGGCCAAGTTCAACGTTCCAATGCTGTGCGGGCGCTGCCACAAGGAGGGCACCGCCGTCAGCCGCACCTACGACATTCCCAAGGATCGCATCTTCGAGCACTACTCACAGAGCATTCACGGCGAGGGGCTCTTCAAGAAAGGCCTCTCGGTCACGGCCGTCTGTACCGACTGCCACACGGCCCACGACATCAGGCCGCACACCGACCCGCTCTCATCCATCAGCAAGAAAAACGTGTCGCACACCTGCCAGAAGTGCCACGGATTGATCGAACAGGTGCACCGCAAGGTCATCCGTGGCGAGCTATGGGAAAAGGCGCCGCACGAGGTGCCGGTGTGCGTCGACTGCCACGCGCCGCACAGGGCCCGCAAGGTTTTCTACGAGTTGGGCATGGCCGACGAAGACTGCCTGGCCTGTCACGCCAAGGACGACCTGGTAGGTACCCGGGACGGCAAGAAGATCTCGATGCACATAGAGCGCAAAGAGTTGGGCGCTTCGGCGCACAAGGGCGTGGCCTGCGCCCAGTGCCACAACGGGGTCTCGCCGGTCGCCAAGCGGCCTTGTGAGGGAATCAGCGCCAAGGTCGATTGCTCAATCTGCCACGCCGAACAAGTCGAAGCCTACAAGACGAGCACTCACGGCAAATTGCATGCCAGGGGATCCGGCCAGGCGCCGACCTGTATTAGCTGTCACGGCACACATGGAATAAAGAAAAAGGACGATCCTTCATCACGCACTTTCCCGATCAACGTGCCAAAGCTGTGCGCCAATTGCCACCGCGAGGGCCAGCCGGCGGCCAATATCTACAAGGGCACTGATCACGACATCGTCGAGCACTACACCATGAGCATTCACGGCAAGGGCCTTTTAAAAAGCGGCCTGGTGGTGACGGCCATGTGCACCGACTGCCACACCGCTCACCACGAGTTGCCGGCCAGCGATCCCGATTCCACGGTGAACAAAGACAATGTGGCTAAGACCTGCTCCCGCTGCCACAATGGCATCTACGAAAAATTCGCCCGCAGTGTCCATTTCCCAGGACCAGGCGGTAAGGATGGAAGAAAATACCCCGCCTGTACCGACTGCCATTCCTCGCACACCATCAGCCGCACGGACAAGCAAGATTTCAAGCTGGAGATCATCACCCAGTGCGGCCGTTGCCACCAGGACGTGACCCAGAGTTACTTCGAGACTTATCACGGCAAGGTGTCCAAGCTGGGCTACACGGCCGCAGCCAAATGCTACGACTGCCACGGTTCACACGACATCCTGCCGCCCTGGGATCCGAACTCCCATCTCTCGCGTCGGAACATCGTCCAGACCTGTGCCAAGTGCCACCCCGGCTCGCACCGGCGTTTCGCCGGTTACCTGACACACGCCACCCACCACGACCCGGACAAGTACCCGGTGCTTTACTACACCTTCTGGGCGATGTCGTTTCTGTTGATCGGCGTCTTCGGCTTCTTCGGTCTGCACACCTTGATTTGGCTGCCGCGCTCGCTCGCGGAGCGCCGCCGACGTAAACCGATCAGGTCGGCCGGTAAGCGATACGTATTGCGCTTCGGCACACTCGAAAGCCGCCTGCACATTCTGGTGGTCATCAGCTTTCTCGGGCTTGCAATCACCGGCACGACTTTGAAGTTTTCCTATTTCGAGTGGGCCCAGTGGATCTCGCACGCCCTGGGAGGTTTTCAGTCGGCCGGCTTCATCCACCGGGTTTGCGCTTTAATCACCTTCGGCTATTTCGGTGCCCACCTGATCGATCTTGTTCGCAAGAAACGCCGCGGCAAATCATCATGGTTGCGGTTCTTGTTCGGACCAGACTCGATGATGCCAAACCGCAAAGACTTGCGCGAGTTCGTAGCCTCGTTCAAGTGGTTCATTGGCCGCGGACCGCGCCCGCAATACGGACGCTGGACCTATTGGGAAAAATTCGACTACCTGGCCGTCTTCTGGGGAGTGGCGATTATCGGCGCGACAGGCCTGATCTTATGGTTCCCCGAGCTGGCCACCCACCTGCTGCCGGGCTGGATGATCAACGTGGCCACTATCATCCACTCAGACGAGGCCCTGCTGGCGGCCGGCTTCATATTCACAATCCACTTCTTCAATACGCATTTCAGGCCCGAGAAATTTCCAATGGACACCGTTATTTTCACCGGCAAGATGCCACTCGAGGAGTTCGAGGAAGATCGCCCGCTGGAGTACCGCAAGCTGGTCGAAGCGGGCGAACTCGAGAAGCGCCTGGTGGATCCGCCTTCAAAGACAACCAGGCGCGCGGCACGTATTTTCGGTGGGTTGGCCCTGGCACTGGGCGTCGCGCTGATAATAATAATCATCGTGGCCGAGGTATTCGGCTACAGATAATTTACGATAAAAGTGCCCAAAGGGATGCCGATTGGCATGAATAGTGCACTATTCAAAGCTTGATGCTCACCAGGCATCGTGGTACCCAACCAGTTGGAGGGGTCCTAACAGGTGATATCCAAAAATATCGAATTGCTACTGGCATCGGTAGTGGCAGTTTTACTTGCAGGCACGGGGTGGGCGCCGGCCGACAACGGAGCCTCGTCGACCAGCAATGAGATCAATGCCCTGGAGAATGGGGGAGCCGCCTGGGATTTCTGGTTTAACGCCCAGGAGGAATATCGACTGCGCGCCGTCGTGGCGCCCGGCGGTACAGCAGGCGATCTTGTAAATCCTGCCCCTGACAGCGAGACCGACAACGACCTGCGCCTTTTTCTTGAAGGCGGCCTGCGCGATCCGAGCGATCACTTCGGCGGCGAGTTCGCCCTGGGCCTGTGGTGGGACGTAGACGGCGTTGCGGCTGCCGGCGACAGCACCGGCCTGGGATCGATGTTCGACTACCGCCAGCCGTGGTGGGACGTTTACAAGCTGCAACTCGACTACCAGTCGGACGGCTTTTGTAAGCTAGCCCGGGCGGGACGCCAGGCCGCGCCTTTCGGGTTGCCGGTCACATTCGACGGGGCCGCGGTCGTTGTCAGTGCCGTGCGGCCCATTCTCGATCTTTTCATCTTCGGGGGTCGCAGCGTGCACTTCTTCGAGACCCAGGCCGACATGTTCGAAGACTGGCTTGCCTCGGCCGGCGCCGTCATCCGGCCGCTGCGTTGGCTCCGAATCGAATTGGACTACCGCCTGCAGATCGAAGACGTCCTGCAGGCCGACCGCGTATCCAAGGCCGACCTCACCGATCACAGCTACGGAGTGACCAGCTGGTACCGACCCACCGACTGGTTGCTCGGGCGACTCACGCTGCGCGGCCTGAACAACTCTTTCGCGCGCGTCGGCGCCGCGGCCCGGCTTGAATGGAAGCGCATCGAAGCGGGCATACAGTTGAGCGCCGACGCTCAGACAATCTCGCTGGATGAGATCCACGAGAGCGCGGATCCTTTCTTTACCCTGCTCGGTGAGAGCCTGCCAAACCTTCGATGGCAGGCTGATGCCTGGAAACGCTTCAGCACGGCTAAAGGCAACTACACTCTGCATCTCGGCTGGAACGGACGCCAGGTGCTCAATGGAGATCCGGGCCCATTCAATCGCAACATGGGTCGTGCATACTTGCTTTTCGACGCCGCCGACGTGATTTTACCTGGAATATTCTTCAGCCTGTCAGGCGAGGGCCACTACACTTACCTCAATGGAAGTCTTCTGAGAGACTGGATTTTTACCGCCGGCGGATCGGCCGGCTACAAGAACAAGAAGCTGAGTGCCGAGCTAGGCACATACTACCAGCGTTACAAGTACGACTACTATCGCGACGTGCGCGAGGTCAGCGACGTACGCACTTTTTATGCTTCATGCGGCTTCCGCCCGTTGAGCTGGCTTTCATTCAGGGTGCGCTACGAATTCGAGCGTTCCGATCGTGATTTTCACGTCGTCACGCTGTCTATCGGCCAGATGTTCCAGTGAGGCCAACCATGAAAAACATCAATTTAGCGGCCCTTGGCACCGTTTTCGCGATGGCTATCTGCACACCGACGACAGTGGCGCGCTCGGGCGAAAAAAAGATCTTCTCGCACAAGGCACACATCGAAGAAGGCGCAGACTGCGACACCTGTCACAAAACCGATAAATCCGCGCCCTTGCCGCAGCTTAAGAAAAACGGTTGTGACGATTGCCACGATGACGGAGCGCCGGCGTGGAAGCTGCCTTCGCGCTCCAGGCGGCTGGATATTCGTTTTCCGCATGCAAGCCATGCAGAAAATCTGTCTTGTAAAGACTGTCACAAGCCGACGATCGAGGAAACTCAGCCGGACGGTAGTCCCCTGCTCACTCGAGAGCAATGCGACGCCTGTCACAAGGAGAACGATGTCGAAGTCAGCAGCGCGCGCTGCATAGCCTGCCACGGCGCCGACAGGCGCCGCCGGGCACCCGCGGACCACGCCGCCGGGTGGCTGGAGGCGCACGGCGGCGAATCGCGCTGGCGCGTCTTCGGGCAGCATGGCAAGGATTGCCGCCTGTGCCATCGCAGCGACGCCTGTACGACATGCCACAAGATGAACAGTCCGCGCAGTCACACGGGCCTGTGGCGCACACGTACCCACGGAATATCGGCCGAGTTCGACCGCGACTCCTGCAAGACCTGCCACAACGCCGGCGCCTGCATCCGCTGCCACCGAACGACCGCTCCCTTGAACCACAAGGGCGCTTGGCGGGCTACCCACGGGCTGGCGGCCCAGATGCGCTCGAACGAACACTGCTCGGTTTGCCATACGCCAGCATGGTGTGCGAGCTGCCACGCCGGAGGAAGGTAATGTTTTTCCAGCGACCAAACATCATACGGCGCCAAGTGTTGCCGGCGCTCTGGCTGCTGCTGGCCCTGGTATTTTGGGGTTGCGAATACAACCCGCTTCCGGACGGGTTGCCCGCCGACATCAGTTGCACCAGCTGTCATGGTCACGACCAGGACCCGGCCCCGCCGCCTTCCGTCTCCGGAGAGCGGAATACTGCCGCCGTCGAGGTCGGCGCGCACTCGCAACACTTGAACGACAGCGCGATCCGCAAGGAGATCGCCTGCGGCGAGTGCCACCTGGTGCCGGAAAGCGTGGGTGCCGAGGGCCACGTCGATAGTTATCCAGCCGAGGTGGACTTTGGTATTCTGGCAAGTTCCCAGGGCGCCGAGCCTAGCTGGGATCACGCCGGGGCAACCTGCTCTTCGGTCTATTGTCACGGGGCCACTCTGACAGGCGGTCTGCACACTGAGCCGCTCTGGACCAGGGTCGACGGAACCCAGGTGAGTTGTACAGGATGTCATGGCGACCCTCCGCCCGCACCGCACCCGGCAAACTCGAATTGCAATTTGTGCCACCCGGAAACCGTCGCTGCCGACGGCAAGATTGACGTCGAGGCCGGCACGCACATCGACGGTGAACTGCAAGTGAACTCCGGGTCGTGCAACTCTTGCCACGGAAGCGGCGAAAACAATGCCCCGCCGCTTTCGACAAGCGGTTCATCGGCGACTAGTGACGTCGAAGTCGGAGCTCACCAGTCACACCTTCACGACGGCCCGATCCGTGGCGCAATAGGCTGCGACGAGTGCCACCTGGTTCCCCAGAGTGTGGATGCCCCCGGGCACATCGACAGTCCACCGGCCGAGGTAATCTTCGGGCAGTTGGCAACGACCGACTCATCCGATCCAAGCTGGGACCGTGGTTCCGCGCGCTGCTCCTCGGTATACTGCCACGGGGCCACGCTGGCCGGGGGCACTTTGACCGAGCAAATTTGGACGGTTGTCGACGGCAGCGGGGCCGCCTGCGGGAGCTGTCACGGGCTGCCGCCCCCATCGCCGCATCCCGTTTTCACAGACTGTAATCGCTGTCACCCTGATACAGTTCTTCCCGGCGGCGGTATCGATGTAGCCGCAGGCAAGCACATCGACGGGCAGATCGAGGTTACGACATTTTCCTGCCATGATTGTCACGGCGATAGCGACAGCCCGGCGCCGCCGCCCGACACCAGCGGGAATACCGATACGACGGCCCCAGGGGTCGGTGCCCACCGCCAACACTTGGCCGATTCCGATTGGCACGCCAGCGTTTCTTGCGACGAGTGCCACGTTGTTCCTGCAAAGCTAGCCGCCGCCGGCCATGTGGACAGCGAGCTTCCCGCCGAATTGACCTGGGGCCCACTGGCTGCGGCCGACGGCGCGCAGCCGGACTACGATGAGAGCAGCCATACTTGCTCGGGCACCTACTGCCACGGAGCAACTCTTCTGGGAACCGGCACCAACCGGACTCCCACATGGACCAGCGCGGGGACGGGCCAAGCCGCCTGCGGATCCTGCCACAGTCTGCCGCCCCAGGATGGACACCCTCAGGTCAGCGATTGCTCGACCTGCCATCCCTGCGTTGCCAACTCCGATCAGTCTATTCGCACACAAGGCGCCTACCTGCACATCAACGGCAAGGTCAATTTTGAGCAACTCGGCTCGTGCCCGCCCCTCCATGAAGGGCAATGAAAATGAGTATTTGGGCTCTGCGGGTCAAAAAAACACTTCTCTTTGCCGCCATGAGTGTCATTATGACACTAGGAGCTAGACTTTCTGGTATATAGAGTGTAATTATGAGCCTATCTGCACATAGGGAATTTTGTCCATTACCATAATGGAGAAAAACCATGGATGAGGATACGTCGCAGCAGTCAACTGCGGCTTTAGGAGCAGGTGTCCGCAAGAAACGTCTGTCTTCCGGATTTGGATTGTTGGGCGCGCTTTTTATGCTGGGGGTCCTCCTGCAGCACATCATATCGGGCACGACACAAGCACAGGCCCTGGGTACGAGAAGGCTCGCGGTCATAGTTGGTTTGTTGGCCTTCATCGTGGTGATCGCGGGCGACCTCAATCTCAGATGGCGACGTTTTTTCTCATCGAATCGCTTCGCGGTGCCGCTGCTTTTCACTCTGACGGCGCTCTCCGTGATCGGCACGCTGATCCTGCAGGGCCAGAGCGAGGCGGTCTTGGCAATTTCTTACAGCAAAGCTGCGCTGGCCGTAATCCGTGGTCTTTTCCTGAATGACATGTTTCACGGCTTCGGTTTCGCGATAGTCCTCGGAATGGGCGCCGGCGGCCTGGCCACGGTCATTATTCGCCGGCCCCGCCTGGGTGTCAGGCGCTTCGGATCGCTACTGGCTCACCTCGGGCTGGTCGTCACCCTGGCTGGTGCCTGCCTGGGATCCGTCTGGGGTGTCAAGGGCCGTATCGACCTGCACGCCGGAGGGGCAACAGAAAACTTCAGCAGTACAGGACCGGACGGCCATATGCATCAAAGACCGCTCGGATTCAAGTTGTCCCTGGACGAATTCAAAATCGAAAAGTACGAGCCCGACTTCCGCCTCATGGTGTTCGACATATCGGGTAAAAAGGAAAAGCGTCTGGCCAGCACCGATCCGGCAGCGCCCGACAGCGAATTATTGGCCGGCTATGATCTGAAGCTTCTCGACTACTGGCCCGATCATTTCAAACGCGACGTCGTAGAGCAACCGAAGGCCGGAGCAGGAACTTCCGGTCAACCCGCAACGGCGCTCATACGATTAGCGGGTGATGATGACAGATGGATCTTCGACGACCGCCGGGCGAGCGGCGGTCGAGAGGAACTTGCCGGCCAGCGGCTGGCCTTCTTCTGGGATGCTGAAAGGGCCGACAAATACGCTGCCGACATTGCGGAAAAAAGCTCAAACCCACCGCATGTAATCATTGCCGGCAAGCAGCGTCTGTCTCTCGAAACAGGTCAGAAGGTAAAACTGCCAGGCAGTGATCACAGCCTGGAAATAAAGCGCGCTTTTCTCGATTTTGTACTCGACCCGAACAGCAAGCAGCCGCAGAACCGATCTTCTCTTCCCGACAACCCGGCAGTCGAGGTCATTGTTCGTGACGCTGCAGGCAAGCAGATCGCGAGCGGCTGGCTGTTTGCCAAGTTTCCCGACTTCCACGGGAAGGGAGAGGGGGCCCTTGGCGACCTGCGCTATGAATATTCGGGTACCAAGGGTCGAATGATCGATGCAATCCTGATAGGCGAAAAACCAGAAATGACGTTCATGCGCGACGGCAAAATCGCATCTCGCGTTCCGGTCGAGATCGGCAAGGAGTTGGCGATTGGAAAGACCAAGCTGGTCGTCAAGACGCTTTGGCAATACGCCATTCACCGGGTCGAGGACGGCACGCGAAGCGACCATGAAAACAATCCCGTGGCGCGAATAGAGATCAAGGGGCGCAAGCAGCCTGTGGACGTAACACCGCAAAACCCGGTGCGCCTGTCCGACAATCGAGCCCTGCTGCTCGGACCTAAGGGCGGCGAGATGGTTCGCGACTATCTCAGCCTTGTTTCTGTCTACCAGGGCACCCAGAAAGTCCTGTCCAGAATAATTGAAGTCAACGATCCTTTGTCTTATGGGGGATTCTCCATCTACCAGGCTGATTACCGGCCCGAAGATCCGACCTACTCGGGGTTCGAGGTGGTCAGCGATCCGGGCTTGTGGATCGTCTATCTGGGAATCCTGCTCAATCTAGCGGGAGTTTTCTGGGCCATGTTCCTGCCAAACATTCTGAAACGCCGGCGACGAGCGGCCGGCAGCGGAGGCGCGAAATGAGCCTGACACCCGAGACGCTCACGATCGGCGCCCTTGTTCCGTACACAATTGCGGCACTTCTCTACGGCGCAATGTGGTTGACATCCTCCAGGACCTTGCGGCTGTCGGCCTCGATTATGCTTGGCGCCGGTTTGTCGGTAAACCTGCTGCAACTCGTCATGCGCGCGATCGAGGCCAACCAGCCGCCTTTCAAAACTCTGTTCGAGTCGCTGGTGCTGTTGGCCGCCTGTATCGCCATCGTGTATTTGTTCGTCGAACTCGTATACCGCGCGCGAATTCTCGGCCTACCGGCCGCGGCCGGGTGCGCTCTTACCATGCTGTACGCCTTGCTGCGTCAGGACAAAGAAGCGGTCAACCTCCCGCCGGCGTTGCAGAGCGGCTGGTTCATCCCGCATGTGGTCGTCTATTTTTTCGGTTACGCAGCCCTTTTCGTCGCTTTCTGCGCTTCTTTCGTGTACCTGCTGCGCCCCAAGCCGATCCACCTGCGGCGCCCCGACCTGATCGCCGGTGAACATATCAACCTTGAATCGCTCCTGGACGGCGCCGTACGTTTCGGCTTCGCCCTGCTGACAACCGGTTTATTGATGGGCGCTGTCTGGGCCAAGTCGGCCTGGGGTGACTACTGGGTCTGGGATCCCAAGGAAACCTGGTCGCTGGTGACCTGGCTGCTGTTTGCCGCCTACCTGCACCTGTACTATCTCGGCGGCTGGCGCGGGCGCCGCCTGGCCGTTCTGGTGCTGGTCGGCTTCTCGGCGGTCATGTTCACCTACCTGGGAATGCACTTGCTGCCGACAGCGGAACAGAGCGCCCACGTCTATCAGTGAAGTGGGCCGGGCAAGGAGGCTGTCATCTCACCCGCAGGACAGGTAACGATTCAACCGGCCGGACAAGCCCAAAGAATGCGCCGGGTCGTGCGCATCGTCGTGGTGTTGATGATCGGAGTGCTGGCGTCCCTGTCTGTCTTCTTCTGGGGCTATACCGAGCGGGCCATAGTGCAACAGTTCCAGCGCAGCTCCCTGGTGCTTGCCCAACTGGGCGCCAAGCGGGTCGAGGCGTTGTTCGTGCGCATAGAAAAGGAGCTGGCTATCCTTGCGCAAATATGTCCGCCCGGTGAAGAAATAATTTGCGCATCTAGGCCGGCAGAAGCGCTGGCCGAGTTGAGGCCTTTTGGGGCGCGAGAGGTGTTCATTGCCAATCGGGAGGGACGTATAACCTCGACAGTCAGCACCAGACCGGAGATCATGCAGCCGCTCCTGGATCGCTCGCTGAAAGCCTGCCGGCCTCGCAGCGGCGTATGTTTCGGACTGCTGGGCGGCGCCATGCGGCCCGGCAGTCCGCACCGGAAATCAATCATTTCTCTCGCCCGCGACCACCAGTCAAGCAACGCTTCGGCATGGCGCGTTGGAGTGCTTTTCGATTGGACCACATTGGGGGAGAAGATCAACGAGGAGGTCGGCCAGGGTCGTAAAGGCATGGCCTGGCTGCTGGATGATCGCGGCCACCTGATGTACCATCCTTCCAACCCGGCCATCTGCAACCAGGGCGTCCAGCAGCGCGACGAGCGCTGCCAGGTCTGTCACGGCGAAAGTTCTCTGGCGAGCAAGATGCTGTCAGGCAGCCCCGGGGTGGCCGCGATAGACGTCGCCGGCTCCGAGCGCAAGCTGGTCGCTTTCGCCCCGATGCAGGTTGCCGGGCACCGCTGGTCGCTGGGCCTGGCATCGCCTTATACCGCCGTCGTCGCCGGCAACCGCCGCATGGTGCTGATCGCCGTGATCGTCTCCGGGTTACTGATCGGCTTGCTGCTCTTCGTCACCTACTTTCTCGACCTGGAAAATCGCCGCCAGATCCGTGTTCTGGCCGAGAGCCAGGCCATGGTTCAGCGCCTCAACGTCGATCTTGAAAAGAAGGTGTACGAGCGCACCACTGAGCTTTCCCGCGTCTACGATTCGCTGTCGGAGTTCAGCCGGCGCCACGAAGGCCGCGAGCGGCTCGCCATAGTCGGCGAGTTGGCCTCGATCGTGGCTCACGAGATCCGCAATCCGCTCAACGCCCTGGCGATCGGCAGCGAGCGCCTGGTGCGTAAACTGAAGGCTCCCGGAAACCTGGATCCCGCGCAGGCGCTGCAGATGGTCAAGTCCCAGCAATACGAGGTGCGGCGCATCAACGACTACATCGAGCAATACCTCAAGATCTCGAGAGTGCCACGGATCAAACCCCGACGGATCGACCTGAACAAGCTGGTTGCCGATCTGCTCGAGTTCGTCGAGATGGAAGGCGGCAGGCTCGGGATCGACCTGCGCTCCAGGCTATCCGCCCGACCCGCTATCGCGCTGGCAGATGAAGACCAGATGCGCCAGGTGCTTCTCAACCTGATCCTGAATGCCTTCCAGTCCATGGCGGACGGCGGCCAGGTAGAGGTAGAGACAATTTCAGGAGAGGGCGGTGTGGTCATTCTCATCAGAGACGATGGCCCGGGAATTGCAAAAGAAGACATGGACAAGATCTTCCAGCCTTTCTACACAACGCGGGACGGCGGTACAGGGCTGGGACTTGCGATCTGCGCACGCATCGTCGGCGAGCACGGTGGGAACCTTAGCTGCGAATCGGAGGCAGGCTATGGAACAACTTTCCGAATCAGTCTCCCGACTGGGCGGACAGACGGAGAAGACAGCCAAGACGACGGTGCTGGTAGTTGAGGATGACCCCAGCAGCCTGGAGAACCTGGTAGCCGGATTGCGTGAATCCGGTCACGAGGTGCACGCGTCTTCGAGTGGGAACGAGGCAATCGAGAAAATGGACAGCCACCCGATCGACGTAGTGGTTTCCGATGTCCAGATGAAAGGGATGACCGGTCTCCAGTTGCTGGAGCATGTCTCTCTGCACGCCCCTCAGACGGCGGTGATCATGATCACCGGTTACGGCACAATCGAGTCAGCGGTGGCGGCGATGCGCGCCGGTGCCTACGACTATCTCAGCAAGCCGGTGGACATCAACAAGCTCGAGTTGTTGATCGAAAAGGCCCGCGAGAACCGCAGGCTGGTCCGCGAGAACCTGCGCCTGCAGCGCGAGCTAAGAGAGCGCTACTCGTTCGGCAACATCATCGGACGTTCGGGGCCCATGCGGCGCATCTTCGATGACATCGAACAGGTGGCCGAAACAAACGCGACCGTGCTGATCATCGGTGAGAGCGGCACGGGTAAAGAACTGATCGCATCCGCCATACACCACCATTCCTCCAGGATGGACAAGGCTTTAATCAAGGTCAACTGCGCGGCCTTCGTCGAGAGCCTGATCGAAAGCGAGTTGTTCGGCCACGAAAAAGGAGCTTTCACCGGAGCCTTTCGCACCCGCAAAGGTCGCATCGAGCTGGCCGAGGGCGGCACGCTGTTTCTTGACGAGATCGGCGATCTCAGCCTTGCGACTCAGCTCAAACTGCTCAGAGTGCTACAGGAGCGGGAGTTCGAGAGGGTCGGCGGCAGCACGACCATTCCCGTGGATATCAGGTTGATCGCGGCCACCAACAAGAACCTGGAACAGGAGGTTGCGCAAGGCAGGTTCCGCGAGGAACTCTACTACCGTATCAAGGTAGTCACGCTTCGGGTACCGCCGCTTCGGGAGCGAACCGACGATATTCCCTTGCTGGTGAATTACTTCATCCGGTTGTTCAACAAGGAACACAACAAGAGCGTCGAAGACCTTAGCGCACAGGCAATGCGTCTCGTGATCCGCTACGGCTGGCCGGGCAACGTGCGCGAGTTGAGAAATATCGCGGAGAGCCTGGTGGTGATGGCCAAATCGACGGTCATCGACGAGCGCGAACTGCCGAACGATCTCCACGATCTCCAGGGGGCCGTCTCCGATATCAGCTTGCCGCTCGGGATTGCCCTGGCGGAAGCCGAGCGCCGCATGATCCAAGGCACGCTGGCATGGCACGGGGGAAACAAGGCGCGCACCGCACGCACCCTGGGCATCGGAAAGAAGACGCTCTACAGAAAACTTCAAGATTACAGTGAGCCAAAAGGCCGGGATCTGGAAGAAGACCTGACCGAAAAAGATCCTGGCTGAGGGCAACGGAGTCTAATCTCATAGGAGGTGATAAAATGAAGTGCACCAGATTCCTGCTTGTTGCTTGCATCCTCTCGCTGGCCGTCGCCGGCATAGTGCTTGCGGCGGAGCAGGACAAGGGTCCCGAGAAGATCACAATCGACACCAACAAGGCCAAGAAGAAGGTCGTTAACTTCCCGCACCGCAAGCATCAGGAGATGCAGAAGGGTGACTGCCAAAGCTGCCATCACAAGACTAAGAAGGGCGAGAAGCCGCAATCCTGCGGAAAGTGTCACACCCAGGTCAAGGACGAAGATCCCAAGACCAAGGCCATCGGTTTCAAGAAGGCCTTCCACAAGAAATGCCAGGGCTGCCACAAGAAACACAAGGACAAGCCCGAACTGAAAAAGTGCAAGAACTGCCACGGCAGGAAGTAACTTCTTTCATCGACGACAACCTGTCTTTCTATTTTCAGGCCCCGTTGTGGCTCGGGCCGCTGCCCCACATGCTCCAGCCATCGGCAGTGCCCACAGGTTGAATATCGATCTTATCCGTGCTACACTTGATCCGTGTAGCACGGACAGGAGAATCACATGGCCAATTTGACAATAACGGTAGATGACGAAGTTCTGCGCCGGGCACGAATCAGGTCGCTGCAGCGGGGAACATCGGTGAACGCCCTGCTTCGAGAATATCTCACGGCCTACGCGGGTGATGCTCCGGCCATCGAGGCGTTGAAAGAAGTGATCGACATGGCTCGCAACTCCAATACGGGAAGCGGCAGTGAAGGACGAACATGGACAAGGGATGAACTCCATGATCGATAGAATCTTCCTGGATACGAATGTCCTGGTGCACGCCTTTGATGACAGTAATCCCGAAAAGAAGAACCGCTCGCTGGAAATCCTGGCACAGGTGGGCGACAAGTGGCAGGCAGTCATAAGCACTCAGGTGCTGCAGGAATTTTACGTGGTAGTGCTTCGGAAACTGAAGCGGCCACTCAGCGAAAATGATGCCGAGGGCGCGATCAGGCGTTTTGCCAAGCTTCCAATCGTGTTGATCGACTCTCCAATGATTATCTCGGCAATCAAGACGAGTCGAGAGAACCGCATGTCCCTTTGGGATGCGCTAATCGTACAGTCGGCACTGGAAAGCAACTGCCGAAAACTGTTGACCGAAGATCTCCAGCACGGTCGACAAATAGCTTCGCTTCAAATAGAAAACCCGTTTTTATCACGGGAATGAACATGCTCGGCGATCTCGATCTCAAACGAATCAGCGCCGAACTGGGCGGGCTGAATGTACCGCTCGAGATCCTCTTTCATCTCGACGAGAGTAAACCGGATCTCTCGCGCGAGATCGAGCAGACCGCCCGGCAGATCGGAAAAGCAGCGGGTTCGAGTGTCTTGGTCAAGGCCGGTTCCGGTGCCGGGTTGCCGGGCTTGCCGGCTCTGTCGCTTGCCTACCGCGGCAAGAGCAACATCCACTACCTTGGCGTTCCCGCGGGCCCCGAGGTGATTCCCTTCATCGAAGCCTGCCGCGGCATGCCCCTCGGCGCCGCTGGGCATGCAAGGCCCTGGGCCAGGGAACTTGCCGGAATCACCCAACCAGCCGAGTTGCTGGTCTTCATGGCCACAACCTGTCCCAATTGCCCGCACGCCGTCCGCGCGGCCATCGAACTCGCACTCGTCTCGTACCAGGTGCACACCTTCGTTGTGGACGCCCAGCGCTATCCCGAATTGGCCGAAAGCTTCGCCGTCAAATCTGTGCCCACAATTGTGCTCGACCGCGTTTGGACCAATGTCGGCGTGGTACGCGCGGCCGAACTTGCCAAGTTGATAGCCTCCCGCAAAGAGAAATCCTTCCGGGTCCAAGCCTTCGCTTCGCTGGTCGAGGCCCGTCGCCTGGATGACGCAGCGGCCTACCTGAAAGAAAACGCCGCTCCATTTTTCGAAGCCTGGAAAACAAGTACGACCTCGACACGCATGGGGCTGATGCTGGTGGCCGAGAAGGCCCTCGAACTCGACTCGGCGCTCATGGACTCGCTGGTCGCGCCTCTGGCAACGCTTTGCCTGAGCGATGACGCCGCCCTGCGCGGCGACACGGCCGACTTGCTCGGACAGATAGGACATCCAGCGGCCAGCGAGGCTCTCGAACGCCTTTGTTCAGACCCGAATCCCGACGTTGCCGAAATCGCTTCCGAGGCGATCGAGTCGATCCGTGCTCGCTCGGTTACCCTGGCAGAAATGAGAGATCAGTAGCGCCGGCGCCTGAGCAGCAACGCCCCCAATAGCATCAGCCACCAGCTGCCGCCGGCGTTTCCTCCGGCCGAGCAGCCGCAGCCGCCCGAAGATGGAGTGCAGACACCATCCTGGCAAGTGCCGTCGGCGCACTCGGTGCCTTCGGGTGCGAGCGGGTTCGAGCAGGAACCTGTCTGCGCGTCGCATGTTCCGGCAAGGTGGCACTCGTCCTGCGCCTGGCAGGTGACCGGGTTCCCGCCGGTGCACATGCCCGCCTGGCAGGTGTCTCCGCTTGTGCACAGACTCATATCGTCGCAGACGGTGCCGTCGGCCTTTTCCGGGTTGGAGCAGGCGCCGGTCGAACTATCGCAGCTGCCGGTGTCGTGACACTGGTCTATGACCTCGCACACCACCGGATTCCCCCCGGTGCAAACGCCCGTCTGGCAGCTGTCGGTCTGGGTGCAAGCATCGGCGTCGTCGCAGGCGGCGCCGTCGGCCTTTTCAGGGTTGGAGCAAACGCCGGTTGATGTATCGCAGCTGCCGGCGTCGTGGCACTGGTCGAGGGCGGTGCAAACCACCGGATTCGCCCCGGTGCACACGCCGGCCTGGCATGTGTCGCTCGGGGTGCAAGCGTCGGCGTCATCGCAGGCGCTGCCGTCTGAGACCGCCGGGTACTCGCACTGCCCGCTCTGGGGATCGCAGGCGGCGCCGTGGCACTGGTCGGGCGTGGTGCACTGCACTTCGCTCGCCCCGGTGCACACGCCGGCCTGGCATGTGTCGCCGGTGGTGCACAGGCTCTGATCGTCGCAGGCGCTGCCGTCGGTCTTTTCCGGGTTGGAGCAGGCGCCGGTTGATGCATCGCAGGTGCCGACGTCGTGGCACTGGTCGAGGGCGATGCAAACCACCGTATTTGCCCCGGTGCACACGCCGGCCTGGCAGCTGTCGCTCAGGGTGCAGGCGTCGGCGTCGTCGCAGGCGGCGCCGTCGGCCTTCTCCGGGTTGGAGCAGGCGCCGTTTGCCGGGTTGCAACTGCCGGCGTCGTGGCACTGGTCGAGCGGCTGGCACACCAGCGGGTCGGTGCCCGCGCACTGGCCGTCCTGGCAGATGTCTTTCTGGGTACAGGCGTCGGCGTCGTCGCAGATGACCTCGGTGCTCTGGCCGCCGGCCTGGCAAACGCCGTTCAGGCATACCCCGTCGGAGCCGCACAGGCTGCATTCGGCATGCTGGGTGTGCGAGCAACTGCTTCCGGAAAAGTCGTCTGTAGTGCAGGGCTCGTTGTCATCGCAGTTCCAGACCGTGACGTTGACGTTGTCTGTGGAAGTGCCGACACCGTCGCTCGCGGAAAGCAGGAAGGCAAGGACTTGGGAGCCGCTTACCTGGGGTGCAGTGAAAGTGGGATTCAGCGCGTGAATGTCGCTCAAAGTGACCGAGGCGCCGGCGGTCTGGCTCCAGGTTAGTTGTACAGACAACCCTTCAGGGTCGTGGGCGTTTCCGGCAAGCTGTGCCTGGTCGCCGGACTGGACGTTCTGATCGGGGCCCGCATCCACCACCGGCGGCTGATTGCAGGATTGCTGCTGGCAGATGGGAGTCTGGGTGTCAATGGCGAAGTCGTCTATCCACCAGCCGGTTGCGTTTACGTAGCCGTCGCTGGCGAAGCGGAAGCGGACGACAACGTCCGCCGGCCCGAAGGAAGAGAGATTCACGCTTACCTGCTGCCAGTCGGCAGATCCCGCCCAGGCGGCGCGGCCGGCGATGGTCGAGTCGGTCCACTCGCTGATGGTGTCGTTGTAACCGTTCTGAGTGATATAGCCGCCGAGATCCTGGTAGGCCCCGCCGTTTACGGAAATTTCCAACACCCCGCCGTCATATTGGGCCTCGCTTTCAATGCGATGCCAGAAGGTCAATTGAGTGGACGCGCCGATGGAAAACGACGGCGTGAGCAGGAACTTCTCCGACTGGGTGCCCGGATCCGAGCAGAACCAGGCGTGGGTGGCCGAATGATAGGAGCTGGTTACGTATGCCCAGTCATCTGTGCCGATTGAGGCGGAGTGCGACCAGTCGTTTGGAGGCGTGCCCTCCATGTTGTCTGAGAAGGTGGATTGCTCCAGGTCGGCATTCACGTTTTCATCGAAGCCCGAGGTGTCCGGCTGGGGAAGCTCGGCCGCCTGGGCGGTCATGATAAAGGGCCAGTTCGAGGCCGGGCAGGCGATGGAGGCAGAAGGCGTCACCGTGAAGTCGGCATCGGCGGTTGCGCCGGCCGCGATGTCTCCCACGCTGACTGGACTGGAAACGGCGCAATCGGAAGCGCTCAGCGAAAGAACCACGTTACTGGCCGCCCCGCTTCCCTGGTTCTGGACGGTAACCGTGAAGACCGCAAGTTCGCCGGCGTCGGCGATGCCGTCTGAGTCACAACCGGCGGCCGAGTCGTCCAGCGTGTGCGCCAGGTAAACAATCTGCGGACGCTGCACGCTCACAGTGAAGTTAACTGTTCCCGAATATCCGCCCGATGCCGTCCAGGCCAGCGCGAAATCGAGATGCGCGCCGTCCGCGGCGGACGGCGCGATGTCGAACTCGGCGTGAGTAGTTGAGCGGCCGTTCGATCCGGCGACGATGTTCGCAAATACCGAATTGGCCTGGGTGATGGTGACCTCGGGGCTGGTGCTCGAAAGCGTGGTTACAATCCCGGTGGCATCTTCCGTGCCCATGTTGCGCAGCGTAACGGGCATCATCACGTGCCGGCCTGGGCCTGCGGGAATGGGTACGGTCCCATCAGAGGTTATTTCGTGGCTGACATAGCTGAGGTAAGGTCCCTGCATCGGCAAAATCCCCTGCAGGGTCACCTCGGGATCGCCGAAGAAATTTGCCACGTAGTACACCCACTGGATGCCGGTGTCCGTCCAAACGAACGGGCTCATTTGGACCAGCGAGTAGGAATGCATCTCGCCGGGCTGTGCAATGGTCTGGCGGAAGGCCGCATCCCAGAAGTAACGGTTAAAGTAATTTGAGTACCAGCCCAACCCGTAACGGGAGTTCATTACCGCCGCAAAGGCTCCGTAGTATCCGAGCGTCAGATACTCGACGAACGAATCCTGGGAGGTCACTCCATAGTAGACGCTTTGGTTGTCGAACGCGGCGGGATAGCAACCCTGGGAGTAGTCGAAGAAGGGCAGCGTGTTGGAAAGGCCGCCGGCAATGTCGTCGCAATAGAGGCGCATGTTGTAGTTTACGTCGGAATGGCCGAGGTGGTTGATCACGTGGTTGCCGCCGTTGAGGACCGCCAACATTTCATCCGGCGTCCAGCAGGGGCTGGACTGGCCCGAACAGACAGGGCCGTCCTCGAACTGGTCGTCCATCACCGTCACCTGGTAGAAAGTGCTCTCGGAGAATCCCTTGGTGTCGTAGCCGTCGGTGGTGGATGAGTGGTGAACATCGGTCAAGAAGTTGTAGCCGAAGCTGTAACCGGGGTAATCGTCCCACAGCCATTCGCCCACCAGGTATACGTTGCGCAACCAGTCACCGCTCGAGCCCTGGTAGGTGAGGGTCTTGCGCACGAAGTTGGAGATCTCGGTGCAGCTGTCGGCGGGAACTCTTCCCACCCAGACCTCGGGAAGAAGGTCGGTGCCGTCATTCTGCTCGCCCCAGCAGTTGTCTCCATCTGAATTGAAGGTGCCGTCCAGGGCGGCATAATACAGATCGCTAGGAATGTTGTAATCGGTTCCCATGCCGTCCAGGTAACAACAAAGGCCGCGCACCGGAACGATGGGCGCCTGAGTCTCGCCGCCCACGTCCTGCAAATCGGCGTCGCCGGCCAGCAGCACCCAGTCGGTGCCGGAATTCTGGTACATATCGGTTATAAAGGCGCGCACCTTGGCGGCGTCGTCGACACCGGAGTACTGGTTGCGGATGTCTTCCATGGTCATAATCAGCGTGGTGATGCCGCGGCTCTGCTTGTCGGCTTCGAGCGCCTGCAGGTTGTAGGGCCCGGCGCAGGTGGAAAGCGCCTGGCTGGTCACCATGACGTAGCGGCTATCCAGCCTGTTCGACTCTTTCCGGGATGGGTACGAGGAAAGCTCATCCGGGTTGCTCACCAGCGTTCGCAAGGTGTCGAAGTCGCGCCCATAGCCTCTGTAAAGATCGCCCATTCGTCCTTCCCCGTCCGGCACGGTCTTGATACGCAAAGTCAGCACCGGAAAGTAGGCCAGCTTTCCGGAGGCCGGGTTGTAGACGACCGGGTGCACTGTTACCGGCAGGATGGGAAATCCGCGCATGTATTGCAGCGGCTCAGTCCTAAACAGCCTGGCCGGAAAGAAGGCGGATTTACTGTATATGTCGGCGCTGGGCTGAGTGAAAGGCGGTTGGCCCCAGCTGAGCGGCCATGGGCCCTGCTTGGGAAACAAGGTGTGGCTTCCGCTCAGTTCAACCGACTCGGCCGAAGCCAGCGACACCGATTCGACTCGCTGCCCGGCCGGAACCAATGCCCGGACGGAACCCACAGGAAGCTCTGGTTCTCCCGGCCGGCCCACTTTGATCAGGCCGGGAACCTCCACGTGTGTATAACCCTGCGAGTCTTGCCAGAGCATCGGCTTTTGTACCTTGACTTCGATCTCGACCATCCCGGCCCGGGCGGGCAGGGAAAGGAGCAGCAACGCCACCATCATGTTCATCCATTGCCATCTTTTCATCGTTTCCTCCGGGTGGGGAAGGGTATGGGAAACATGCTAAACAAAACCGGGCTTGATTTCAACCGGTTACTGCTAGCGGCCGTTGACGTAGTCGTTGTGGAAGGCGATCCACTCGGGAAGGACCTGCTCGAGCAATTCCGCAGGCGGCAGGAAAGCAATTCTCAGGTGCTGCGTGCCTGATTTTTGTCCGAAACCCGAACCGTTGACGGTGCACAGGCCGGTGTTCTCCAGCAGACTCATGCAGTAGTCGAAATCAGTCTTTCCGGGCGGCAGCTTTTCCAGCCTCGGGAAGAGATACAGTGCCCCCGTCCGTCCGAAGCACTTGAGTCCCTCCATCTCGTCGAAGGCCCGCCTGATCAAGGTCGCCTTGTGGTGCAGGGAATCCAGGATGTCATACCTCTCGCGGACGAATCGATCATGGGCGTCGCAACCCTCCGGCGGCGGCCTGACCATCAGGTAGACCAGCGCCTGTCCGGTGGTGTTGGCGCACAGGCTGACCGAGGCCTGCTTGAGCATGATGTCGCAAAAATTGGTGTTTCCACCCGCGATGTTTGCGGGGTTTCTCAACTCGACATAGCCGCCCCTGCGCCCGCACTCGCCGTAGAACCCTTTTGAGGTGCTGTGCAGGCTGAAAAGCGGGATGTCCCGGTCGCCAACCAGACTGGCGAAGGACACAAACTCGGCGCCGTACAGGTTCTCCTGGTAGACTTCGTCGGCGATGATCGCAAGCCCATACTCCTCGGCAAAGTCGACTACTTCGCGGGCGCTCTCCCTCGGCAGCACCGCCCCGGTCGGATTGGCCGGGTTGATCACCACCATGGCCTTTACCTTCACACCGCGCGCCATCGCCCGCGCCATGGCCTCGTCCAGGATCGAGCGTTCCAGCGTCCAGCCTGCGTCCTCGTCCGGGTAGTAGCCGACTTGCTCACCGCCGGCACGACAGATGGCCGCGGAGTAGAGCGGGTACTGCGGAATGGGAATCATGATGCCGTCAGTGGGATCAGCGATGAGGATGTCAATGATACTCCTGACTGCCTCGCTGGCGCCGTTGGTGAGAAAGATCAGCTCGGGATCGGCGCGCAGGCCGTTGTCTTCCGTCACACCGTCGCGTTTATCTATAAAATCCGCGACCGCCTGGCGGATGAATGCAAGCCCCTTGCTCTCGGTGTAGGCGCCGAGCCCGCTCGGCAATCTGGTGAGAAACTCGTCCGCCACCGCCAGCGCATGCTCGGACACCAGGTCATCGATCTTGATGCCTTCGAAAGCCGCAGGCTGTAGCGTGAAGACACGTCGCAGGGCACGCTCGCGATCCAGGCTGAAAGGCGCATCGAGCAGGCTGAGCACCTCGCGGCAGTAGGTGATGGGCTTCTGACCCAGTGCCTGGGGGTTGCCTATGTTGCAGGCGATCGTCCTTAGGCCACCAGCGGCCAGCTCGGCTGCCCTTTGTGGGATGGGCCCGCGCACCGCGTACTCCATCCTGGCGATATTCTTGTTCACTCTCGTAGACAGGGCCATTCTCGACTCCCGTTCGCTATCGACACTCAAGTTCCTTTCTTATCTCGTAACCTCAACCTCATCAAGTAACAACTGCTTATTCGGCATGACATATTCATGACAAACAGGATTACCAAACGAGTATAATCACCAAGCTGAAAAAGGAGGTGAAATGAATTCACGCGAACGTTTCCTGGCAGCCTGCCGCGGCCAGCCCGTGGACAGGCCGCCGGTATGGATCATGCGTCAGGCCGGACGCTATCTGCCCGAGTACCGCGAATTGAGAAAGCGACATACGTTCTGGGAGATGATGCGCACGCCCGATCTTGCGATCGAGCTTGCCCTGCAACCTTTGCGACGATTCGGAATGGACGCCGCCATACTCTTTTCGGACATACTGGTCGTGCTCGACGCCATGGGTGCCAAAGTCAGCTACCAGAAGGGCGGGCCCAGAGTGCATCCCCGTCTGCGCGGGCCCGACGACCTTGGGCTGCTTTCGGCGGTCGACGCCCGACAATCTTTCGGATACATCCGGGAGATCATCGAACGACTGTGCGCTGAGCTGCATCCCGACACCGCCGTGATCGGCTTCAGCGGGGCTCCCTTCACCCTGGCTTCCTATCTCGTGGATCCCGGTCCCGCGGGTGATCTTTCCAACCTGCGAAAACTAGCCGACAGCCGGCCAGACTCTTACCGCGATATGCTCGAACGCATCAGCCGCGTGGTGGTTGACCTGCTCAAGCTGCAGATCGAAGCCGGTGCGGACGTGGTTCAGATCTTCGACACCTGGACCGCCAAGCTGTCGCTTGCGGACTACCGCAAGCTGGCCCTCCCCTTCGCCCGCTCGGTGGTCGAGGATCTTGCCGATACGGGCGTTCCGATCTTGCTCTACGTGCGCAACGCGGCCGAGCTTTCGCCGGCCGCAGCCTCTACGGGCTGCGACGTTTTGTCGATCGACTCGACGCTGACGTTGTCTCGTGCACGTGAGCTTTTAGGACCACGGGTTGCGTTGCAGGGAAACCTTAGCCCCGAGATTCTCTCCGAATCCCCGGACGCCATTCGCCAAAAAGTCCAGGCGACCATCGACTCGCTCGAAGGGCGGGGGCTTATCGTAAACCTCGGTCAAGGCCTCACACCGGCATCACCGGTCGACGGAGTCGCGGCCTTCGTTGAGGCAGTAAAGGAATGGGCAAAGTGACAATAAGTTCGCAAGACCCACGTCGCATCGATCCCCGCCTGCGCGAGAAGTACGACGTGCGCGGTCCGCGCTATACCTCGTATCCACCGGCCAATCACTTCCACGCGCTCGATGCCGAGCGGGTTTTCGTCCGCTGGCGCGAGCGCAACGATCTGGCCGACGATCCCGGCTTGTCGCTTTACCTGCATATACCTTTCTGCCGCCGGCGCTGCCTGTTCTGCGGTTGCCACACCTTCGTCGCCTCGCGACCAGAAAAAATAGACGACTACACTCGCAGGCTGACTCGAGAGATGAATTTGGCCGCAGGCATCATCGATCCTTCCCGCCTGGTGCGCCAGATAGCAATGGGCGGGGGCACGCCCAACGCCCTCAGTGAAGAGCAACTCGACAGCCTGCTCAGCGCGTTGCGCTCAGTCTGGACAATAGCGCCGGAGGCCGAGCTGTCTGTCGAGATCAACCCCCGCACGGCGACGCCGGGCAAACTGGACGTTTTTCTGAGCCACGGCTTCAACCGCTTCTCGCTCGGCATTCAGGATTTCACGCCTTCAGTACTCGAAATTGTCAAGCGCGACCAGGGCTTGATGGAGGTCGACGGCGTCGTCTCCCAGCTGCGATCGGCGGGCGTGCAATCGATAAACTTCGATCTAATTTACGGGTTGCCGGGCCAGTCACAAGATAGCTGTCTGGCCACGGCCGAAAAAGTTATCGCTTTGGCTCCCTCGCGCATCGCTCTTTACTCTTATGCCCACGTGCCCTGGATCCACGCCCACCAGAAGGCGCTGGAACGCATCGGCCTGCCCGAACCCGAAGTCAAGGCTTCCCTGTTTTTATCGATGATGGATCGCTTGATGGCGGCGGGCTACCTGCCGATCGGCATGGATCATCTCGCCCTGCCCGACGACCCTCTCGCCAAAGCCCTTGGCGAGCGCACTCTCAGGCGCAACTTCATGGGCTACACTGCAGGGCGCGGGCTCGATCTATTAGCCTTCGGCGCCTCGGCCATCTCGTCGATCGGAACGGCTTACTCGCAGGACGAGAAGGGGCTTAGCGAGTACGCAGCCGGTATAGAGGCCGGGAACCTGCCGATCGCCCGCGGCTTTTTGCTCGAGCGCGACGATGAGATCAGGCGCGAGTTGATCCTCGATCTGTTTTGCAACTTCCACGCCGATCTCGATTCTCTTTCGGGGCTCTTCGAAATACGCGCCGCCGAATACCTGGCGCAAGATCTCGAGCGTCTCGCGGAGCTTTCCGCGGACGGGCTGGTGAACTGGGACGAACATTCCATTAACGTCACTGATAGCGGGCGTTTCTTCATCCGTAACATCTGCATGAACTTCGATCGTTACCTGGAGCATGATCCGGGCAAGCGAGTGTATTCGAGGACGATCTGATGTCATCCGGGAGTACAGGCGTCGTGTTGATCAACACCGGCGGTCCACGAAGCGAGGCCGAGGTCGCTGACTTCATACGCGCCATGTTGTCCGATCCCCTGGTGATGCCGCTGCCCTGGCCCCTGCGTCCCCTGCTGGCCGGGCGCATCGCTCGCCGGCGAGCGGCAACTGTTGCGGCCCGCTACCGCCAAATTGGATTTCCCAGCCCGGTGATCGAAGGGACCCGTGAGCTCTCGGATAAGCTTTCTAAAGTCCTGGGAGACTCGTTCGAGGTCGCCTGCGCGTTTCGCTATTGCCGGCCGGATGCGCAGGAGACTGTCGCGGCACTAGCAGCAAAAGGGATCTCCAGGTTGATTATCCTGCCGGCCTATCCGCAACGCTCCCGTTCGACGACGGCGACTGCCGTAAGGGCGTTTTCCCGGGAAGCATCGCGACTGGGTATCGCCTGGCGCGAGAGCGGTTCCTTTCCCGACCAACCGGGTTTTATCGCGGCCATGTCTCAACTGCTCGATCCGCTTGCTGACAAGGCCGAGCACGTCATTTTTTGCGCCCACGGTCTGCCCCAGAAGACAGTTACGCGCGGCGACGGTTATCCGGACGAGGTCAGGCGCACGGCAGAAGCGCTGGCAGCCAGGCTGCCGTCCGGCAAGCAATATTCACTTGCCTTCCAGAGCCGGGTGGGGCGCATGCAGTGGACGCGTCCCTACCTGACCGACGAGATCCGCCGCCTGGCAGGAGAAGGCGTAGTCAGACTGCTGGTGGTCCCAATCTCGTTCGTCTGTGAAAACCTGGAGACCCTTCACGAACTCGATGTCGAGGCGGCGCAGCTTGCGGATTCCGTGGGAATCAGTTCTTTCTTGAGGGCTCCCGTGGCCGGGGCACACCCGGATTTCGTCGCCGGTCTCCGCGGGCTGGTTATAAAGACCGCCCGCGCTGCCGGTTGGGAGGCGCGCCATGGCGCCTGAAGTAATCGTAATCGGCGGCGGCATCGCCGGGCTGGCTTGCGCCACCAAGCTAAAGGCCGCCGGGATCGACGTCCTGGTGCTGGAGAAAGAGGACCTGCCGGGAGGCAATGTACGCACCGAGATGGTGGCCGGCTTTAAAATCGAGCGCGGCCCGCACACTTTCATGCCTTCGGCCGATGATATCTTCGATCTGGTCAAGATGGCCGGTCTCGAATCACAGCTTCTGCCTTCGCGGCCGACGGCCAAGAAACGCTTCATCGTGCGCGGCGGTAAGATGCACATGGTCTTCAGCGGTCCCGGCTCTTTCGTAACCAGCCGCCTACTCAGCCTGCGCGGCAAGCTGAAGCTGATGGGCGAACCTTTCCGCACGCGCAGGCGCGGGCAGCCCGGCGAGACAGCCAGCCGCTTTTTCGAGCGCCGCTTCGGACCGGAGGCCGCCCGGGTGCTGGCCGGCGCCTTCATCAGCGGGGTCTATGCCGGTGATCCGGAAAAGCTCTCTGCCGCCGACGCATTTCCACTCTTCTGGCGTTTCGAGCATGAGGCAGGCTCAATGATCCGCGGCGCCCTCAGGCTGCGCAAGCAGCGCCGTGTCGAAAGCCGGCGCCGGGGAGAGAGTGTCCAACAGAGGCCGCGAGGATTGTTATCGTTTCGTGAGGGTCTCGGTCAGCTCACCATGGCCCTGGCCAAGGGGCTTGGCGACCACTGCCTGACAAGCGCGCCTGTAGAGTCGATCTCGCGCACACAAGACGGGTTTGCGATCGAATCTGCCGGCGGCACCATGATCGCAAATAAAATCGTTCTGGCCGCGCCCCCACAGGCTGCGGCCCGGATAGTGCACGGGCTCGATCGGCCGCTGGCCGATGAACTTCTGGCGGTGCCCATGGCCCCGGTGGCGGTCGTGCAACTCGGGTTTGCCGCCCGGGCCGCCGAAGTACCCGACGGGTTCGGTTTCTTGGCGCCGCGCGGCGAAGGTGTGCGCAGCCTGGGAGTGCTCTTTCCGGCTCGCCTGTTCGACGGGCGCACTCCGAAGGAAGGCGATCTGCTGATCGGCTTCACGGGCGGAATGCTCGATGCCGAAGCAATGGAGCTCGACGACGATGCGCTGATCGACATCGTTCTCGAAGATTTACGACACCTTTGCGGTTTCGGGGATAAGCCCGTCCTGGCGCGCGTCGCGCGTTATGCGCACGCCATTCCGCAGCTCGTCGTCGGCCACGCGGAGCGCCTGGAAAGGATCCGTACCCGCCTCGAAACTCTTCCAGGACTGCAGTTGGCCGGCAACTATCTGCTGGGGGTGGGCATGAAGGACGCGGTCGCCTCGGGCTTCGCCGCCGCCCGGTCCGTGCTCGGCCAAGAGTCCGCGGAGCAAGGAGCCAGGTCGTGATACTGGGCGACAATAGTTTACCACTGGCCGTCGTCGGCTGCGATTTCAGGGTGGCCTCTTCCGAGTGGCGAACACGCATTATTCTCGATGACCAAGAGGTTCGCCGCATGACCGGCGATCTCGAACGCAACCGGGTGGCGGACGGCTTCGCCGATCTGAACACCTGCAACCGCAACGAATGGATCGTCTCGTGCGAAGATCCCCGCTGGGCGGCTGAGTTGCTCAGGAGCCAGATGATCCGGCGCGCCGGTCCCGGCGCCGATAGCTGGCTTGCGCCTTATGCTTACGCGGGAGAGGCGGCGGCACGGCATGTTTTCAAAGTGGCTATCGGCCAGGAATCTCTCGTCGTCGGTGAGCGACAGATAGCAGGGCAGCTCTACCACTCTCTCGAGGTCGCCCGAGAGCGGGGCTCCTCGTCGAGGGCGCTCAACGGCCTGGGATCTATCTCAGGCCGTTTGGTACGAATCGCCTTGCGCCGCGGCTGTATCGAGAGCGCTGCGGTCGGCGTCCACAGCCTGGCCATTTGTTACCTGAAGCATCGCCTGGGCGAGAAGCCTCGCGGCCGGATAGCGCTTTTGGGCCTTGGGCGCATCGGTCGCAGGGTGTTGGGAGTCATGACAGAAGCGCTGGGGATCGAACCAATCTGCGTCAATCGCACGGTACGCATGGATCAACAACAGCGGATCCACCCCCTGGACGAGATGCCCGCCGTGCTGAACGAGGTAGATGCCGCGATCGTCTGTACCGGAGCATCCAGTTCGCTGGTGCACGCAGCGCAACTCAAACCGCGTTCTGTTGACCATCCCCTGTTATTAATCGACATCGGTATTCCAGCACAGGTCGAGCGCCGCGATCTTCCGACCGGCGTAGAGGCGGTCGGCCTGGATGAACTGGTCGAATTTCACCAGAGTACCAGGAAAAATTCAGAAACCGACAAGATCGCTGAAGCCTCTCAACTGGTCGACAGGGCGCTGGTCGAATACCGCGCCTTTTGCAATGAACAAGCCTTCTCGGGCATTCTCGACACCATCCATCACCACCATCGACAGCTGGTGGGAGAGGAGATTCCGCGCCTGGTTGCGCGTCGCTTCGATTACCTGTCGGCCGAAACCCGCGGCCGACTGGAAGAAGATATCAAGAATATCGTGCTCGAATACACCAACGAGGTGTTTCGCACCATCAAGGAAACATCGCTCAGGGAAGCCAAGGAGGAGGTATGTCCGGAAGAATCCTGAAAGTCGGAACCCGCGGCAGCCGTCTGGCACGCGAGCAGGCTCGCAGGGTGTGCCAGAGCCTTACCGAACCTTGTGAAACCGTGATTGTCAAGACTTCAGGCGACCGGCAGACCGACGCAGCGCTCGGCGAACAACAAGGGGTCGGCTTCTTCACCAAGGAAATCGAGAACGAGCTTCTCTCGGGAAGCATCGATCTGGCCGTCCACTCGCTGAAGGATCTGCCCACTTCGCTCGCTCCCGGACTCACTCTCGGCGCCCTGCTCGAACGCGACGAGGCCGGCGACGTGCTCTTGGTAAGACAGGACGCCCACGCTCCCGGTCGAGTCGTACCGCTCAGGAAAGGCGGCCGGGTCGGCGCCTCGGCCATGCGCCGCCAGGCGCTGCTGGCCTGGCTGGCTGCCGATCTAGTCCCGGCGCCCATACGCGGCAACGTGCCAACGCGGATAGAAAAGGCCCGCCACGGCGACTACGATGCCGTCATCCTTTCACGGGCAGGGCTGGCGCGACTGGAACTCGACGTCGCGCCGCTTCTGGCCTTCGATCTGAATCCCGAACGCTGGATCTGCGCCCCCGGACAGGGTGTCATCGCGGTCGAAACTCGCGTGGACGACAAGCGCGCGCTGAAATCTCTTTCCGCCGTTGACGACCGGATGACCCGTGATTGCACGACCGCTGAACGCTCCCTGCTGGTGACCTTCGGAGGCGGCTGTCACGCACCCTTCGGTGCCTGGGCAAGATCGGAGCGAGGCGCTTTCCAGCTGCGCGTGGCGGCCCCGGGCGAAGACGGCCGCTGTCGCCTGGCCCTTTTCGAATCCGGCGACCTGGAGGCTGCTCGCATTAAGGCCGCCGAATGGATCCGTGCCGGCCGCCCGAAGCGCGCCTGCGAGGAGGAGGGCAGATGGCTTTGTCGCCCGGCCCGGCCGTGGTGCTGACCCGCGAGCCGGAGGATAATCGCCGGCTCAAAGAGGCGCTTGCCGCACGCGGCGTGCCGGTGCGCGAGATCCCCTGTCTAGCCACCCGCTTCATCCGGCCCGATCGCTTGCCGTCCGAGCCACCGGCCGCGGTGACTTTTTCTAGTCGTCGCGGAGTACGCGCCTGTCGTCGACTCGACTTATTGAACGAGTTAATCCCTGCCGAATTAAATGTAATTGTCGGCGCCGTCGGACCGGCCACCGCCTCCGAGCTCGCGGCAGCGGGGATAACAGTCGATCTGCTTGCGGAGCCGCCGGAGGGCCGCGAACTTGCCCGGCTGCTCGTCGCCAAACTGACCAGTGGCTCGCGGGTCACCTTGGTAGGCGGCAACCTGCGTGCGGGAGGCATGGACACCATTCTGGCGCAGGCCGGCATGAACCTGGAGCCGGTGATTGTCTACGAAAACATCGAACCGGATGTTCCCGCCTGCCAACCATTCCGGGTGGCCGGAGTGTTCGTGGCATCGCCTTCCGCGGCCCGCAGACTGCTTGAAAAAAACCCCTGGATGAATAAGAATCGGTTTTTCACTATCGGCTCGACCACTTCCCGGCAGCTTGCCGAGCGAGGCATCGAAAGCATCGATGTGCTGGGCGCCGGGTTCGACAATTGGCTTGAAGCCCTGCACCAAGCTTATTTGCAGGCAGTTGCCGAGGAGAAAGAATGAGAACGATGGACAATTCGAAGAAACTCTACCGGCAGGCATGTGCGCTGATGCCCGGCGGGGTGTCCAGCCCCGTCCGGGCTTTTTTGGGCGTGGGCGGAACCCCTGTCTACTTCAAGAGCGCCCAGGGGTCTCACTTCACGGACGAGGACGGCAACGATTATGTCGACTTGTGCATGTCCTGGGGGCCGTTGATCCTCGGCCACGCCCACCCGGCCGTGGTCGAGGCCGTCTGCCGAACCGCGCGCGACGGTTTATCTTTCGGAGCTTGCTGTCGCCGTGAGATCGAGCTGGCCGAACGGATCCTGGCAGGCTTTCCTGAGATGGACCAGGTGCGTTTCGTCTCCTCGGGCACCGAGGCGGTCATGACCGCCATTCGCCTGGCCCGCGGGGTGACCGGGCGTCCGGGAATCCTGAAGTTCGAAGGCGGTTACCACGGTCACTCCGATTCGCTGCTGGTCAAGGCCGGATCGGGACTGGCCACGTTCGGGACTTCCTCGAGCCTGGGCGTGCCCGAGTCTTTCGCATCCCAGACTATCGTCTGTCCCTTCGACGACGAGCAGGCGCTCGAGGAAATCTTCGCAGCCTCTGGTGACAAGCTGGCCGCGGCAATCGTCGAGCCGCTACCGGCCAACAACGGCCTGCTCGAACAGCGTCCCGAGTGGCTGTCTAGCTTGCGCGCGCTGTGTAGCCGTCACGGCGCCTTGCTCATTCTGGATGAAGTCATCACCGGCTTCAGGCTGCGCTACGGTGGTCTTGGAGACGCTCTCGGCATTCAGGCCGATATTGTCACCCTGGGTAAAGTTATCGGCGGCGGCATGCCGGTGGGCGCCCTGTGCGCATCGAAAAAGATCATGCAGTCCCTGGCACCGCTCGGCGGCGTCTATCAGGCCGGCACCCTGTCGGGCAACCCGGTTTCGCTCGCGGCCGGCATCGCCACACTCGCAGAGCTCGCAGGCGGTGAGGCATATACACAGCTCGAAGAGCTTGGCCTGGCCTTTGACAAGCGTCTGGAACAGGCGCGCGCGGACCGCGCCTGGTTGAATTTCAGGCGCTGCGGCTCGCTCTTCTGGATGCACCTGGCGCCGGGCGCCGTTCCGCGCCGGGCTGACGAGATCCGCGAGGAATCGGCCGGGCGCTATAACCTTATGCACGCGGCTCTACTGGAGCGTGGCTTTTATCTTGCCCCATCCGCCTACGAGGTGGCATTCCTTTCGACGGCTCATGCGCAGAGTGAGCTGGTAGGCCTGGCTGATGAAATCGCGCGCGCCTTTTAAAAAACAGGCCTGAAGATGAAGCGTGTACGCGGCTACCACTTTCTCTTCGGCGCAACGCTGCTGGCGTTGGCCGCCCTGGTCGGCTGGTGGACGGTTTATCTCAAACGTTCGGTGGAGCTTTCGCGCAAGGCGCAGATGAACGAATTGGTGCATGCCACGGTCGTTGCCGCGCTGATGATCGGCCACGGAGAAGCACGGCCGCGGCCGGGTAAGCTTTCCGGCCCTGCGCCACTGGAGATCGTACCCACCTCGGAGACGAAAAAAGGTTCCCTGTTCGCACCCACTGTTCCGCGCTACCCCGATATGGCCGTGCGTCCGGAAGCCCGGGCGATTTCGGCGGTCGAGAAGAAGGTTGGACGCAGGCATCTGATGGTGATTGGAGAGGGCTCTTTCTTGTTTGTCTTGCTGGGTATCTTGACTTTCATGCTCTACCGCATGATCGTGCAGGAGCGGCGCCATATGCGCCATATGCAGGCCTTTGTGGCTTCGGTGTCTCACGAGATGAAAACCCCCCTGGCGGGCATCAAGTCGCTGTTGCAAACCATGGCCGCCGGCAGAGTGCCCGCCCGGGATCAGGCGCGCCTGTTTGCCATGGGCATCAAGGAAGCGGAGCGCCTGGAACACATGATCGAGAACGTGCTCATCTCCGGCAACCTGCGCCGGGGAGGACTCACGCTTCAGCGTGCGCGGCTCGAGCTGCGCGAGTTGATCGAGGCCTTCATCGAGCATCGACGCTCCTACCAGATCGATATGCCCGACGCCATCTTCTTTCGCTGGGAGCCCGACACGCCCGAAGCGCTGGTCATGGGCGATTCGCATGCCATCCACACGATTCTGGAAAACCTGGTCGATAATGCCTTCAAGTACGGGGGCGATTCTCCCCGGGCCGAAATCGTGGTCCGCCGGGAGTCCGGACGTGTCACCATCTCGGTCGAGGACCAGGGTGTAGGCTTTCCCTCTGAAAGAGCCGCTGACCTGTTCGTGCCTTTCAAACGCGTCATTGAGGGAAAGAGCTCCGCCCAGCACGGCTCCGGCCTGGGCCTGTCCATCGCCCGGGCACTGGCAATGCACATGGGCGGTGAGTTGACGGCAGAAAGCGATGGACCGGGGCGAGGAAGCCGGTTTACGCTTAGCCTCGAGGAGGCGGTATAATGAACGCCAAAGTGCTGCTGGTCGAGGACGAGGAACTGGTCGGAACCATGGTTTGCATGAATCTGCAGAGCGCGGGCTACGAGGTCACCTGGATACGGGATGGAGAGCAGGCAGTTGCGGCCATTGACGAACAGTCTTTCGACCTGTTGCTCTTGGACATTACTTTACCCGGACAAGACGGGCTCAATGTGCTGGCCGAAGTCAGGCGCCGCGGGATATTAACCCCGGTGATGATGCTAACGGCGCGGAGCGAGGTTTCCACCAAGGTCGAGGCCCTCAAGTCCGGCGCAGACGACTACTTACCCAAGCCCTTCGATGTGGCAGAGATGCTGGCCAGGGTCGAAGCCCTGGTGCGTCGCTCGCAGGCGGACAGGCAGCTGCCGGCCGATCACTTGATCCGATTCGGGAACTACTCGATCAACCTGGAATCCCGAGAAGCCAAGACAAACGATGGACAGATCGTGCTGGGCGAGAAGGAAGCCGCCATCCTCGCTCTCCTGGCCCAAGCGCGCGGCCGGCCGCTGTCGCGATCGGATATCCTGGAAGAGGTCTGGGGAATGGATGCCTCTCCAACCGAGCGCACGGTGGACAATTTCATACTCAACCTGAGAAAGCTTTTCGAGCCCGACGCCGACAACCCATGCCACATTATTACGGTGCGCGGAATGGGTTACCGCTTTGAGCCCTGAGGTAAGGAGGAATAAAATGTTTCCAACTCACAGGCCGAGAAGACTTCGCCGCAGCGCGGCCATGCGCGACCTGGTGCGCGAGACTCAACTGCATCCCGAGGATCTCATATATCCGCTCTTCGTCCAGGAGACATCCTCGCGCCCGGAACCGATCGAGGCCATGCCCGGCCAGTTCAGACACTCCATCGACTCGCTGGTGGCCGAGTGCGAACAGGCTGCGGCGGCGGGTGTCGAAGCCGTCTTGCTCTTCGGCATCCCCAAGGAGAAAGATGAGGCCGGCAGCGGCGCTTACGCCGAGGACGGCGTGGTGCAGCGGGCGATGCGCGCCATCAAGGAACGCAAGCTGCCGCTTCTGCTAATCGGCGACGTCTGCATGTGCGAGTACACATCCCACGGCCATTGCGGCGCGATCCGCGACGGCGACGTCGACAACGATCCCAGCCTCGAGCTTCTGATGCGTACGGCCCTCAGTCAGGCCCGGGCCGGTGCCGACATCGTGGCTCCGTCCGACATGATGGACGGGCGCATCGGCGCCATTCGCCGGGCGCTCGATGATCAGGGTTTCGAACAGGTAGCCATTCTCTCCTACGCCGCCAAGTACGCCAGCGCCTTCTATGGCCCTTTCCGAGACGCTGCCGGCTCGGCGCCGCAGTTTGGTGATCGGCGCTCGTACCAGATGGATCCAGCCAACGTCCGCGAGGCGCAGAAGGAAGTGGCCGCCGATATAGAAGAAGGCGCCGACATGGTGATGGTCAAGCCGGCGCTGGCCTACCTGGACGTGATCCGGGCGGTCAAGGAACGAACCAATGTTCCCCTGGCGGCCTACAACGTAAGCGGTGAGTACGCCATGGTCGAGTTCGCCGCCCGCGCCGGTGTACTCGACCGCGAGCGTATAATCCGTGAAGTACTGCTGTCGATAAAGCGCGCCGGGGCCGACCTGATTTTGACCTACCACGCCAAGGAAGCGGCCGGCTGGCTGCGCGGCGCCTGAGATCTCGTGCCTAGCAGGAACAACTACCGCAGGAGTTGGCGCTTCCGCTTGAGAGCGGGTTAACCGAATCGATCTTGAAACCGCCGCCTACGGCGTGACTGGCGAAGTCGACCTTTATGCCGCCGGTCTGTTCGAGCAGGCTTTTTTCGACGACAAACTTCAGCTCGTCAAACTCGAATGTCTCGTCACCGTCTTTTGGCTCATCCAGAGCCAGCCCCAGGGAGGGGCCGCCTCACCCATAGGCCATGTAGACCCTGAGCGCGCCGTCTATATCGCGCTCCTTGAGATAGGCACACATCTTTGCCTGCGCTTCTTTGGTTACATCAAGCATTTCAAACCTCAGCTACTCTGTTTCTCTGGCCCCTCTCTTTGGACATATAAGTTAAGGCTAGAAAGCAGCCTTGTCAACGAATTGGAAGCGATCAGGCCCCTGGGTTTCAAGGTACGACCATAGGCAAACCGGCGGACCCTGTTAGCAGGCTGGAGCTTGATTTCATCCAGTATGTATGCAATATTTGGACATACTGGAGGTGTTATGGCCGAAGTTGTACTCGCAATCAGACAAGCGGTTGCCGGTGAAGAATTTGATTATCCTCTGCTTATGGGATTGCTGTCCGGCTACCGAAATCCCCGGGCCAAGGTGACCGCTCTTCTCAACAAGAGCTGGATCGTGCGCGTAAAGAAGGGCCTGTACGTATTCGGGCCGAAGCTGGCCCGGCGGCCCTACTCCCGGCTTGTGCTTGCAAACATGATCTATGGTCCTTCATGCGTTTCGCTACAGACCGCCCTGGCCCACCACGGACTGATTCCCGAGGCCACCCGCTTGATCACAAGTGTCACTTGTGTGCGCAACAAACGCTACGAAACACCGGTAGGCGGTTTTCGTTATCGTTATCTCAATCTGAATCGATACCCTGCCGGTGTGACGCTCGAACGCCTGGCCGATGGCACTCCCTACCTGATCGCCAGCCCGGAGAAGGCCCTGGTCGACTGGCTGCTGTTGCAACCCGGCCATCCGCCCCTGTCGAGAACCACCGAGCTGTCCGGCTACCTGGCCGCCGACCTGCGCCTGGAGCCCGACGACCTGCTGCATCTCGACGGACAACTGATCGAGATGCTGGCCGCGACATACCGCCTACGGCTTGTAAGCTTACTGGCCGCTCTGGCCGGCACACGAGGAGAACTTCGATGAACCCCGCCATCCAGGCCCTGCTAAAGAGTTTCTCGCCGCATTCGGGAGAAGACTACCTGCGGGCGCTTCGCGAGATCGTCCAACAGATTGCCTTACTGGGATTATGGCGATCCAAGTTCTTTGAACACGCCGCATTTTACGGCGGTACGGCGTTGCGCGTGATCCACGGGTTGGATCGATTCTCCGAAGACATGGACTTCTCGCTGCTGCAACCCGGGCCCGCCTTCGACTTCGACGCTCGCCTGGCCGCGGCCCGGCAGGAGCTGGAAGCCTTTGGCCTGGCATGCGAGGTCCGCAGCCGGGAGCCGCGCGAGAGCCCGATAAAAGCGGGCGTCCTGCGCGGGCAGGTGCGCGATCTACTGGTAGCCATCGAGGCGCCGGCAGGTGTTTCGGCCGGCATGCATCCCGAGCAACGCCTGAAGGTCAAGCTGGAGGTCGACTGCGATCCGCCGCCCGATTTCGAGACCGAAGTCAGGATCCTGCTGCTGCCCGTGCCTCACTCGGTTCGGGTTTACCGGCCTTGCGACCTGTTCGCCGGGAAGCTGCACGCCGTGCTGACCCGCCGATGGAAGAACCGGGTAAAGGGACGCGATTGGTATGACCTGGTCTGGTTTTTGGGCCGGGGCATCGCGGTTAGGTTGCTGCATCTGCAGCGCCGCCTAGAAAACTCGGGCGACTGGCCGCCGGGCAAACCGCTGGGGCTTGCCGAATTACAGGATTTGCTGTACGCACGCATCGCCGGGTTGGACATCTCCTCCGCCCGGGCGGACGTGGAGCCTTTCCTGGATGACCGCGCCGGCCTGTCGCTGTGGTCTCGCGACTTCTTCAGCAGTCTTATCCGCGATCACCTGCAGGCAACCTGAGATTGCTGCACATCATGCATGGAGAACTCACACAACGGCTTGTTGACAGGCATCGTCCTCGGCTGGTAAGCAATCGGACACGTTTTTCGGGAAGGAGCGGAATCGGAAAATGAAAAAGACTATCTTTTATTTAACTCTTGTATCTGTGCTGCTTATCGCCTGGCCGTACGGTGATGCCTCGGCCTGTACCAACTTTTTAATCACCAAGGGCGCCAGCGCGGACGGCTCGACCATGATCACCTACGCCGCCGACTCGCACGAGCTGTATGGCGAGCTGGTCATCATCCCGGCCATGCGCCACGCCCCGGGCGCCAAGCGCATCATCTGGGAGTGGGACACGGGCAAGCGCCTGGGCGAAATCGACGAGGCGCCAGAGACCTTCAGGGTCGTCGGCAACATGAACGAGTTCCAGGTCTCAATCGGCGAGACCACCTACGGCGGGCGCAAGGAGCTCGAAAACCACAAGGCCGTCATGGACTACGGCAGCCTGATGTACATAGCCTTGCAACGCGCCAAGACCGCCCGCGAGGCGGTGATAGTCATGGGCAACCTGGTCTCCAGGTACGGCTACTGCAGCGAGGGCGAGTCGTTCTCGATCTCCGATCCTCTCGAAGTCTGGTTTATGGACATGATCGGCAAGGGCCCCGGCGAAAAAGGCGCCGTCTGGGTTGCACGCCGCGTCCCCGACGGTTACATAAGCGCCCATGCCAACCAGGCCCGCATCCGCAAGTTTCCGCTGCACGACAAGAAAAACTGTCTTTACGCGCCGGACGTCATCTCCTTTGCCCGCAAGAAGGGCTATTTCAAGGGCAAGGATTCGGAGTTCAGCTTTGCAGACACCTACGCCCCTCTGAACTTCACCGGCCTGCGCATCTGCGAGGCTCGCGTCTACAGCCTGTTTCAGAGAGTGGCCCCCTCGGCCAAGCTGTCTCCCGACTGGGTCATGGGAGACGCCGGCGCGAAACCCCTGCCGCTTTGGATAAAGCCCGATCACAAGCTCTCGGTCCAGGACGTCATGAGCCTGATGCGCGATCACTTCGAGGGCACGCCCATGGATCTCAACAAGGGCGAAGGAGCCGGCCCCTACGACCTGCCCTACCGCTGGCGTCCTCTCGAATGGGAGGTCGACGGGAAAAAGTATTTCAACGAGCGTTCGACCTCCACCCAGCAAACCGGCTTTTCGTTCATCGCCCAGGCCCGCTCGTTCCTTCCCGATCCCATCGGCGGCCTGCTGTGGTTCGGAGTCGATGATACGTTCTCGACCGTCTACGTGCCGATGTACAGCGGCATCCGTAAGGCCCCCCATGCCTACGCCGTGGGCACGGCCGACTTCGAGACCTTCAACTGGGACTCGGCTTTCTGGGTGTTCAACGCCGTTTCCAACTTGGCCTACACCCGCTACCGCGACATGATCAAGGACATCCAGGTGGTCCAGGCCGAGTTGGAAGGCGGCTTCCTGGCTCGCCAGGCGGACATCGAACAAGCCGCTATCAAGCTCTACCGCCAGGCCCCCGAGCTGGCCCGCGACTACCTGACGAACTATTCGTCGAGCCAGGCCGCGCGGGTGGTCGCCCGCTATCGCAATCTGTGGCCCGAGTTGTTTCTAAGATACTTAGACGGCAACGTCAGGGACGAGCACGGCAAGGTAACCCACCCAGGCTACCCCGAACAATGGTACCGCCGGATAATCAAAGACAGCGGCGATTTTTACAAGATGCGCCGCATCCCGGGCGAGCCCGAGCCCGAGAAGAAAAAGAAGACACCCACAACCCTAAGTGGCGATCACAACGGCGCCAAGCAAGGCTGCCCGCCCTGCGGCGACGGGCAACAACACTGATTCGAACAGAATAGCTCTACCTGAAAGCGGGAGGGCGCACGACGTCGGGCAGGTGTTTGCGCAGGTTCATCAGGTCCTTGATTCTCTCGCCGGTCATCAGGGTTTGTATGGTTGCCCGGCCGCGGCTTTCCATGGTGGCTATGTCCTCGGCGTTGCGTAAAGTCAGCCGAAGCTTGCCCAACTCGGCCGCCAGGTTCAAGATCTCGGCCTCTTCAGGCAGAACCATCAGCGTCACCGAGGCGTAGTTGCTAAGCCTGTCGTTCGGGAGCTTGGCCGCGCCGGCCGAGAGCCCGCCGGTGGCCAACACTACCACGTCTTGCATCAGTGTTACCGAAGCCATCTGCCCGTCCTTGGGATCGGTGAAGGTGCCTAAAATGTCGATGCGATCTCCCGGGCGCACCCAGCCCGCTACTCCCTGGGAGCCCGAGATGTCCAGGCTGATGGCCCGGCCGCGCTTGGTGACGATGCGGCTCATGCGCTCGAAGGTGCCCTCGGAGTAGAAGTGGCTCCAGAGGATCGGGTCGCCGCGCTGCAGCGGCACCATCACCCGCTGTCCGATTACTTTTTCGATCTGCTTGGGCTCGACCACAGAGCCTGTGACGAACTGCTCGGGCGAATCCATCCTGGCCAACATATCGTAGTCCAGGAGCGTACCCTCCTCGATGTCGCGGGCGGCAACGGCCATCGGCTTCAGGTGCCAGCCGCGCGTGATTTCGTCTTGCGTGCGCTGAATGGTTTTAAAAGCCAATAACGCGGCCACCAATCCCAGCCCGAGGGCCACAACCAGCGCAGTCTTCCCCTTCAGCATGGCGCCACCTCCTGCCCCAGATTGTACCACAGATCGCCCCGAAAAGTTTCAAACGGGCCAGAATTTATTCGGGCAGTGGGTCTGGAACAACGTTGATTGTGAAAGCGCCGGGTTGCTGGTTTTTCGAACGCACCCCTATGTCGAGATCCGCCGGCACCGGGACGCTGCCGAGCTTGAGGATGCTGCCCTCCCCGATGCCGGGTCCAAAAGTATCGACCGTCAGGTGGGTCCCGGCGATGTCGTAGCTCAGTTCGATATCGGCCTGGCCTTGATCGGTCAGCTCAACTGTTACGTTGAAGCCGTTTTGAGGCCGGCAGTCCAGTTGCAGGTGAAAGACGTCGCTCTCTGCGCCTGTGATGTTTCCCGTGGCCGTCTGCCACAGCAACAGGTCGCCGCCGTCGGGCAAGGCGATGTCCTGGGGAAGCTGGTCCAGCCCCTCACAGGCGGGTCCCTGCGGCTCGCTTTCAGCGCACGACGCTCCCACTGACGCCGCCAGCAAGATGATCGCGGCCAAACCTGCATGATGCATCATGGATCCCTCCTCTCGACGGCCGGTCCACCGAGTTGTTGACCATGCCAAGCGCTATTTTATCTCAATAATACGCATCCGGGGGGAAAAATCGGCTTTCGCGAGCATTGACAATCGGCAGCGGATCAACCACTGTTGTTTCGCACTTGGAGGTAAACATGCAAGATCCGCTAGGTCAGACGCAGAGTCGCCGTCACCTTGCCTTGTGGTTCGTAGCACTGCTGATTGCGGCGGCGATTTCCGGCATCGCCTATGCCGTCTTCGCCTCCTACGAGTACGCGCCGTGGTTCTCCCGTGAATTGAGTCGCTTCCTGAACTCCAACGAAGTGGCTGTCTTCGGGGGCGGCGCAGTCGCGCTGGCGATTATAATCGCCGTGATCTTCTACAGAGTGGGAGCCTTTTCACGCACTTTAGGGCCTACGCAGGGTTGGGGCGACCCCGGCAAGACCGGTGCAGGTGGCGCAAGCGGCCCCGCGCCCCGCGTGTCGGCTGCATTCGGCCGGGGGGATGAGGGCGAGGCCTCAAGGATCCCGATAGTCATGCAGCGCGATCGCCGTGCCTGCACCGGCGATCTGGTGCTTGGAGCGCGAATGCTGTACTTCGTATGTTATTCGGACAAGAGCCTGGCCAAGGCCAACGCCGGTAAAATCGCCGCCAGCCAGTTGGGTTTGTTGGGCGCGTTGATTCACGCAATCGTCGCAAGCAAGGGCAAGAAGCGCGCGCAGGAGCAGCTACAACAGAAAAGACAGGAGTACTCCGCCTTCTCGCTGGAGGAGCAGGTCAGCCGCAACAGCTACGGCCTGAGCCTCGCCCCGCGGGAGATCACGCTCTTCTCGTCCACCAGCCTGGGCGGCACGCACATCGAAGCCGGAGGAAAAAAGTACCCACTGATCGAATTCGATCGCGGCAGGCTGCCTGTCATAGCCGAGTGGTGCAAGCGGCACAATGTCGAGACCAAGGGATTCTGAGAGGCCTCAGAAGACGAAACGGTAGCCGGCCACGGCCAGCAGACCCGAGATGCTGGGGTTGTTGTCCCAGGCTCCCGGATCGCCAAAGGAGATTCCGGCCCGGACTTCGGCCAGGATGAACCCCGGACCCACCTCGGCCTCCAGGCCGGCCGTCAAGTGACCGCCGAACACGAACTTCGTGCCGGAAAAATAGGTAAAGTCGCCGTTCGAACTCTTGTCCTCGCCCATACAGACGAAGACATCGCCGCCGAGACCGACATAGGGCTCGATTATGGCGTGGATCGGCAAGCGGTAGAATACCTGCAGCGCAATCGGAATCACCATCAGCGATATGTCGCGGTTGGCGTTGTTGACGCTCATCTTGTACTGGTAGAATCCGCCCTCGACTCCAATCGTCAGGCGACCGTCCCAGACGGGCAGGATGTAACGCACGTCGAGACTGCCGGTATAGGTCGTGCCACCCACTTTCTGAAAGGGGCTGATCTGTCCGAATTTGAGGCCCAGAGAGACAACCGGCGCCGAAGGTCCACGAGACGGTTTTTCGATCACCGGTGGCTGGGGAGGTTTGGTGACGATGGTATGCACGGGCTCCGGCGGAGTTACCTTCACTATCTTGACCGCAGGCGGTTTCTTTTCAGGCTTGGGAGTCACCGGCGGCTTCGGCTTGACGGTTACGATGGCCACTTTGGTCTCGTGGCCAGCTTTCTTTTCTACAGGTCTTTTCTCTTTCCTGGCGGGCTGCGTTGCGGTTTCAGCCGCCGGTTTTTTCGTCTCGGCCTTGGCAATTTTTGTTTTTTCCTCCGCGGGCGCTACCGGTACGAGTGGTACGAGCGCGAGTTGCCCACCGTCGTCCTCGGTCTCGGGCGTGGGCGGAACCAGGGGCACCAGGGCCAGGACATCATCCTGCCGGTGTGCCTTGCCCTGATCGGCTTCGGTATCGTAGCTCAAGTGCAGCGTCATGCTGACTCCCTTGGGCGCGCGAATCGAGAACGTGTAGCTATGCAGGCCGCCGGGCACCTTGATTCTGAAAACCTTCGGCAGTGATGGATGCAGTCCCGCGGTTTCCTTGTAAGCGCCCACCCGGGAGCGGTGCAGCTTCAAAGCCTTTTTCATGATCCGCCGCCGGCCCCTCTTCATCTCGAAGCGCCCGCTGAGCACGGAGCGCTTGTTCTTGCTGTTGAGGCGAACCGTGACTGTCAGGCTGCCGGGTCCGACCAAGTCGAGATTGAGGGGTTTTCCAGAGTAGACCTGGAATCCATAGCTGTCGTCCGTGGTCATGGTCAAGAGAGAATGCTGCGTACTGGGGATGACGTTTACGACCTTGGCCTGGGCCCGGGTTGACAGTTGAACAATCCAGGAGGCAGCCACCAGGGACAAGAGCGCGCCAAATCGAAGCCTTCTCATTTGAACCTCCCCGATCGGGAAATGCCCAATATTGGCTGATTGTACTCTATGACGCGCGAACGTGCAAAAAGATTTCTTAGCCTTTGATTGCCGGACGGGCCCATGGTATCCCATGTTTCTCTTTTCAACTTCCCGTACATCTGGGAGAATCGTGCAGCTCTTTGATTATTGGTTCCGTCGGTGCGGGCCAGGTGCTCGCTGGTCCCGTCCTTTGGGACGGGGCGAGAGGCAAAGTCCGGGCTCCACAGGGCAAGGGTGCTGGTTAACGGCCAGTGGAGGCGACTCCAAGGAAAGTGCCGCAGAGAACAGACCGCCCGTCCCCCGGATTTACCGGGGGGCGCATGGGGGACGCCCTGCGTGGTCTTCCCCCTCATCCTATCCGCCCGAAGCAGGGGCGTATGGGACGGCAAGGGTGAAACGGTGCGGTAAGAGCGCACCGCCGGGATGGCGACATCCCGGGCACGGCAAACCCCACCCGGAGCAAGGTTCACAGGCGACATCAGGCGGGCGGCCCGCTCGCGTCGCCTGGCCAAACCGCTCGAGGCGCGCGGCAACGCGCGTCCTAGATGAATGAGCACCGTCCCGCGGCGAGGCAACTCTCGCGGGAACCAGAACCCGGCTTACGGCCCGCACCGGCGGTTTTGTTTCCAACTACCCGGCAATTCGCTCAAGGCGCGCAGCACACACCTTGAACTCGGGGATCTTGGCGATTGGATCGAAGGCCGGGTTGGTCAGCACGTTGGCCGCCGCCTCGGCGAAGTGGAAGGGGATGAAAATCACTCCGCGGTCGACGATCTCGTCGACTCGCGCGACCATCTCGATTTTCCCGCGCCGGGATCGTACCCGCACTGTATCACCGTTGTGAATCCGCATGCGGGCTGCGTCCTGCGGGTTTATCTGAACGAAGGGCCCCGGTTCGAGCGCGTTCAAACTTTGCGACTTGCGCGACATCGTGCCGGTATGAAACTGCGCCAGGAGTCGACCGGTGGTCAGCAGCATCGGGTAAGTGCGATCCGGCAATTCGTCTGCGGGCCGGAAGTCAATGGCGTGGAATTTGCCCAAGCCGCGGCTGAACTTGCCCTGGTGAAGCATCGGCGTTCCGGGATGATCATGTGCGGGGCAAGGCCAACAAAGTTGTTCCCCGGCATCCAATCGCTTGTAATCAATGCCGCCGTACTGCGGAGTGAGCCGGGCAATCTCTTCCATGATCTGGGCAGCCGATTCGTAATGCATCGGGTAACCCAGGCGACCGGCCAAATCGCAGATAATTTCCCAGTCGGGACGCGTGTCTGCCAACGGTTCGATTGCGCGATACATCCTCTGGACACGCCTCTCGGTGTTGGTCACGGTGCCCTCGCGCTCGACAAAGGAAGCCGCCGGCAGAACAACGTCGGCCAGGCGCGCCGTCTCGGTGAGGAAGATGTCCTGCACCACCAGAAAATCCAGGGCTTGTAAGGCCTTTTCCACATGCGTCGAATCCGGGTCGCTGAGCATGGGGTTTTCACCCATGATGTAAAGAGCCTTGATGTCCCCCTTCAGGGCCGCCGGAATAATATCGGTCACCGTAAGACCATTTTTCCCGGAAAGTTCTACGTTCCAGGCCTTCGAAAACTTCTCGCGTACCGCGTCGTCTGTCACCTTCTGGTAACCCGGGTAGACGTTCGGCAAGGCACCCACATCGCAAGCGCCCTGCACGTTGTTCTGACCGCGCAAGGGATTGACGCCGCCGCCGGGCACGCCGACGTTGCCGCATAGCATGGCCAGGTTGGCAAGGGACTTGACGTTGTCGGTCCCGGTGACGTGCTGGGTAATTCCCATGGCGTATGCAATCGAGGCAGGCCTGCCGGAAGCGTACAGCCTCGCCGCTTCGACGATCTGGTCGCGCGAGATGCCGGTGATCCTGGAGGTAGTGTCGGGATCGAATTTGTCGACAACTTTACGTAACTCCTCGATGCCCTCTGTTCTCTCTCGTAGGTAACCTTCGTCAGCCAGGCCCTCTTTCAGGATCACGTGCATCAGGCCGTTGATCCAGGCCACGTCAGTTCCCGGACGCGGTCTGCAAAACAAGGTGGCTACCCGGGACAGGGAAATTTCACGCGGTTCTATCACGATCAGCTTGGCGCCCTTGCGTACCGCCCGCCTGATTCGGTTGCCAATGATCGGATGGGCCTCGGTGGTATTGGAACCGGTTACCAGGATGACCTCTGACCGGCTGAAATCCTCGATCGGGTTGGTCATCGCGCCGCTGCCAAACGCTGCCGCCAGACCGGCGACCGTGGAGCTGTGTCAGAGGCGTGCGCAGTGATCGACACTGTTCGTGCCCATCACCGCGCGGGTGAATTTCTGCATGATGTAGTTATCTTCATTGGGAACCTTGGCCGACGACAGGGCGGCAAAAGCGTCCCCCCTGTGTGAGCCCAGCTTGTCCGCCACCAGGTCGAGTGCCTCGTCCCAACTTGCCTTTTGGAACTCGCCGTCGCGTTTGATCAGCGGAGTGGTCAGCCGGCCGGGGTCGTTTACATACTGAATAGAACCGAAGCGGCCCTTGACGCAAAGCTGCCCCTGGTTGACCGGGCTCTCTCGATCCCCCTTCACTCGAACTACCTTTCCGTGACGAACACCCATCAGGATACTGCAACCGGTTCCGCAGTACTGACAGATGGTCTTGACCTCTTTTTCGGGTTCCGGCTGCATCTCTCTGAACCGCAGGGCGCCTGTCGGACAGCGAACGACGCACTCACCACATGACTCGCAGACGGTCTTGTTTATTCCCGTATTGAGGAAAGTTCCGACCTCTGATCCATGCCCGCGGCCGACGAGGTGAATCGCGCCCGCTCCGACAATCTCCTCGCAGGTCCTGACGCACTTGGCGCACAGTATGCAGCGGTTCATGTCGCGGACGAAAACCGGGCTGCTATCGTCTATCGTCCCCTTCCTCTCGAGAGGGATCAGGCCGTGCTCACGCACACCGAGAGCGTGCGCCATTCGCTGCAAATCGCAGTCCAGGTTTGCCCGACAGGTGATGCAATCACTCGGGTGATCGGCCAACAGCAGCCGCATGACCACCCGACGAGCCTGCAGGATCTCATCGTCCTCTGTCGTCACCTTCATGCCCTCGGCCACCCGGGTCGTGCATGAAGTCGGTATTCCTCTCATGCCTTCCACCTTGACTATACACAGCCTGCAGCCGCCGTACGGTTCCAGGTCCGGATCGTAGCAAAGAGTTGGAATGCCTATCCCGGCCCCTCGGGCTGCCTCGAGGATGGTTGCCCCAGCCTTGGCTTGCACCGGCTTGCCATCGATGGTCAACGATACTTCGTTCATCGAAACATCCTCCTGTCGTCGCATCAATCTTCCAGGTCACACCGCAGGCAGCGACTGGCTTCATGTATTGCTTGCTTACGTGAAAACCCGAGTTCCGCCTGGTCGAATCTCTTTATCCTGGTCTTGGCCGAACGATATGACATGTCGGGTCTGTAACGGGCTCCACTTTCGACCGGCAATGGGGGGAGAGCCTCCAGATCCTCCGGTTGCGCCAACGATTCGTCGATATCTCCGCTACCACCGAGATAGCGGTCAATGGCGCTGGCTGCCCTGCGCCCGTGGGCAATCGCCTCGATCACCGAGGCCGGTCCGCTGACGCCGTCGCCTCCCGCGAAAACGCCCGGAATCGATGTTTCGAGTGTCTCGGCATCCGCGGCGATCCTTAGTCCACGCTCCAGGTCAACAGCGAATCGTTTTGGAATTTCTGGATACTGTCCGATGGCGGCAATGACCGAATCGAACTCGACTATGAAATCACTGTCGGGAACAGGAACCGGGCGCTTTCTTCCGCTGGCGTCCCGGGAGCCAAGCTTCATCCGCTGACAGGTAACCCGCAGGCCCTGCTTGTCTCTCTTGATGCTCACGGGCAGCGTGAGAACCTCTAGTTTGATTCCCTCGGCCAGGGCATCGTCAATTTCTTGAGCATCCGCGGGCATCTCATCGCGGCCGCGACGATAAAGGATGACGACCAGATCGGCACCCAGCCGGCGAGCTGTTCTAGCGGCATCGATGGCCGAGTTTCCGCCTCCAACAACCGCAACCCGCTTTCCGACTCGATCCTTCTTTCCCGAAAGGCTCACATCTCGCAGGAAGCGCACGCAGTCGATCACGCCCTTGGTACCCTGACCCTTCACTCCCAGTTCCCAACCGGCGTGAGCGCCCACTGCCAGAAACACGGCATCAAACCCCTGCCTTTTCAAGGCCGCCGGAGACTCTACCTTGGTATTTGTCTTTATCTTCACTCCGGCGCGCCGGACGATGGCAATGTCCCTGTCCAGGTCTTCGGAAGGGAGCCGATAGCGGGGGATCCCAACACGCAGCATGCCGCCCGGCTTGGGCAGTGCTTCTAAAATCGTCACCTGATGACCGCCGCGCTTAGCCAGGTAATAAGCCGCGGTCAACCCGGCCGGCCCGGAGCCGACCACCGCCACTTTCCGGTTCGTGCGCCGCACCTTGGCAGGCTTGCGCGGCTCCGCCTGGACGCCGAACTTGACCGCCGCTCCCTTCAGGGCGCGAATGGCAATCGGTTCGTCGAGTGAACCGCGGCGGCAACGCGTCTCGCATGGATGGAAGCAAACCAGGCCACACACCGAGGGAAGCGGCATCTTCTCCCTGACCACCAGGTAGGCTTGCTCGAATTTTCCCTGGCTGATAGCCCTGACGTACCTGTGTGCCTCTACTCCTGCCGGACAGGTGTGGCTGCACGGCGCCTTAACCAGCCCTTTACACACGGCGGCGCGACAATGCTTGTTGTTGATATGCTCCTCGTACTCTTCCCGGAAGTAGCGAATGGTAGTCAGTGCTGGATTGGGCGCAGTCTGACCCAGGCCGCAAAGCGAGGCGGCCTTGATGGACTTTCCGAGTTCCTCGAGCAATTCGATGTCACCGGGTCTACCCTCTCCAGAGCAGATACGCTCCAGTATTGACAACATCTCCTTCGTGCCCAGGCGGCAGGGAGTGCACTTGCCGCAAGACTCGCTCTGCGTAAAGGTCAAGAAGTAGCGGGCCAGGTCGACCATGCAGGTATTCTCGTCCATAACCACCAGCCCGCCCGAGCCCATGATGGACCCGGCTTGTGCCAGTGACTCGTAGTCAATGGGGGTATCGAGAAACCTGGGAGGGAGGCAGCCGCCTGACGGGCCTCCCGTCTGGGCAGCCTTGAACGTTCCTCCGTCGGGTACGCCGCCGCCGATGACGTTGACCACTTCATCCAGGGTGGTTCCCATCGGCACTTCGATCAGGCCAGGCTTGGATATCTTGCCGGCCAACGCAAAAGTCTTCGTGCCCTTGCTTTTCTCCGTTCCGAAGGAAGCAAACCACTTGGCTCCCTGGCGCAGGATGCTGGATACGTTCGCCAGGGTCTCGACGTTGTTGATGTTGGAAGGTTTTCCAAACAGGCCCTTGACCGCAGGGAATGGCGGACGCGACCGTGGCATGCCGCGCTCACCCTCGATGCTGGCGATCAGCGCCGTTTCCTCGCCGCAGACGAAGGCGCCGGCACCTTGCTTTATCCGGATGTCGAAAGAGAAACCGGATCCAAGAATGTTCTCGCCCAGGACACCCAGCTTGCGCATCTGCACCAGCGCCGTTTCGAGTTGCTTGATGGCCAGCGGGTATTCGGCCCTGATGTAGACATAGCCATGGTTGGCCCCGATGGCATAGGCCGCGATGCACATGCCCTCCAGCACGGCGTGAGGATCGCCCTCGAGCAGCGACCTGTCCATGAATGCCCCGGGATCGCCCTCGTCCGCGTTGCAGATCAAATACTTGTCCTTGCCCTCGGAGGCGCGACAGAACTTCCACTTGAGCCCGGTGGGGAAACCACCGCCGCCACGGCCGCGGAGGCCGGAGGCCACAACTTCTTCAATCACCTGCTCGGGTTTCATCCCCAGCACCAGCTGCAGCCCCTTGTAACCACCCCTGGCCAGGTAATGATCCACGTCGGACGGATTGATAATGCCACAGTTGCGTAAAGCGATTCTTACCTGCGGTCTGGTGATCGGCAGATCGAAAAACAAGGGTATTCCGTCGATACGGCCGTCCCCCAGGGTACCCATGGCGTAGTCAACCACCGGCTTGCCGCCGACAACGTGGTTGGTGAGGACTTTCCTGAGTTTCTTGGAGTTCATGTAGGAATAGCAAACCCTGGGCTGTCCCGGCAAGACGATGTCAACCAGTGGCTCCGCAAAACACATCCCTATGCACCCGGTCGGGATAACGTCGGCCTTGATCCCCAGGCGATCGAGTTCATCGTCGATCACGCTCCAGATTTCTTTGCCGCCAGCCGCCAGCCCACATGTAGCACTCCCCACAAAGATGACCGGCCGCTTCCCGCTATGAAGCCGTTTCCATCTCACACCCGCTCGTTTGATTCTCGTATCGAGATTCACAGTTCAGTCTCCCGTGAATTGTACATCCTATTTCCCAGGCACCTTCCTGGCTGACTTCATGGCCGCGCCGCGCTTCCTGGATGCCTGCGAGGCTTGCTTTCCTTTTCTGCGCGCCAGGTCCACGATCTTCTTCAACGAGGCCGCGGTCTGACGACCATGAACTGCATCGTTGATCACGGCCGTGGGAGCCAACGCGCAGGCGCCCAGGCATGCCACCGTTTCCAAAGTGAAAGACAAATCCTCGGTGGTGCCACCGGGTTGTATTCCGAGGTGCTTACTTAGCTCGTCCAACAGTCGTGCGCGCCCGCGCACGTGACAGGCCGTACCACGACAGACAGTCAGAGTGTTTCGTCCCCGTGGCTCGAAGTGGAACTGTGAGTAGAAGCTCGCCACCCCGTAGACCTTGCTCAGCGGTAAGCGCAGATAGCGAGAAGCCGCCTGCATGCCATCCGGCAACAGGAAGCCTTCTTTGGACTGGATGAACTGCAGGATCGGTATCAAGTACTGTGGCTCGGGCTCGAACTCAGAGGCGATTTCAGCGATCCACTTTTCCCGTCGCGTCATCTGTTTCCTTTCAGGTCAATCGCCATGTTCGCCAGGCGATCCGCCCCGGCGTTCTGATCGCGCGGCACGTGCACCACCTGTATGTTTCCCAACTTTTTAATCCGGCCCGCCGCCTCACGAAACAACGGCAACAGCCCGGCGTTCCGAACCTTGTAGACACCATTCAGCTGCCTGACGATCAACTCAGAGTCCATCCTGACCACGACACGTGCAGGCGCAAGTTTCTCGATCTCGGCGAGTCCGATCAGCAATGCCTTGTACTCGGCCACGTTGTTGGTGGTTTCTCCAAGGTATTCCGAACGTTCTACCAGCACCTCGCCGCGGGCATCCGCTATCAACACGCCTGCCCCGGCCGGACCGGGGTTGCCCCTGGAGGCGCCGTCTGTATACAGCACTACCTCGGTCGGCGCCAATTTGCCATTACTGGTCATTACCTTCGTGGTCGAGAGAAACCCTTTCGAGGGATTTTTCGTAGAAAAATATCCGGCTGCAGTAGGGACAGATCTCGATAGCCTCTCCCCTGAGAACGATGTTATAGAGCTGCGGGGGAATCCCCATGTGGCATCCCTGGCAATGTTCGTCCTTGACGGCCACTACCGCCACGCCCTCGCGCCTGCTCTTGATCGTCTGGTACTGTCGATACCAACGCTGGTCGACCTTGACTTTGGCCTTGTCTCGTCCCTCGTCTTCTCCGGCAATAGTGGCATTGATGGACTCGAGCTTCTTCTCGAGGTCCGAGCGTTCCCGCGAAAGCCCCTTTTCGAGTTCACCCAGCTGTTCCTGCTTTCCGGCCAGGCTGGATTTCAGGTCTTCTGTCTCCTGCATCTTGCGCAGGATCTCGTCCTCGATACCCAGGTTTGCCTTTCGGGTGGCCTCGATCTCCCGCGAAAGGGCCTGGTAGTCGCGGTTACCCTTGATGTCGCTCAGGCGGGCCTCCCATTTCTTGATCTTTTCTTTCTCGACTTTCAGGTCGCCTTCGGCAAGTCGCCTGGCCATTTCGGCCTCGTCGAGCTGGTTGAGCTCGACGCTCAATTCGGATTTCTTCGCATTCAGGATCTCCTCGATCTCCTTTAGGCGAGCAGGTATCTGCTCTCGATCCTTCTCCAACTCGTATATTCGTGCGTCGATTTCCTGTAAGTCGACTAAAGCCTTCAGGGTCTGTAGGGGTGTCACCTCACGAGCCTCCATTGCCAAGCCGCCGCCTGTTTGGGTTCCCCCGAAAGAAAAACGCGCCCGGAATTCTCCGGACGCGCTAGCTGGCACTCTATGGGGCGATGTCCCATCCGTCGCCCCTTTTTTAGCATCACCAAAAACGGTGCTTTCCTCGCTGCTCCCATTCTCAACACATCGAGAAGCTACCCGCTCGAACACTGACTGTCAACGAAAAAAATGGGCCCACCAGGATTCGAACCTGGGACCGACCGGTTATGAGCCGGCAGCTCTAGCCGCTGAGCCATGGGCCCCTGACAAATGGTATATCGCGCATCCCCGACAGCGAGTCAAGCACCGGGATCGGCGCCCTAGTCTTCATCGACGAAAGACTTCAGGCGTTTGGAGCGAGACGGATGCCTGAGCTTTCTCAGGGCCTTAGCCTCAATCTGCCTGATACGCTCGCGGGTTACCTCGAAATCTTGTCCCACCTCTTCGAGCGTATGATCCGATTTCTCGCCAATCCCGAAACGCATTCGCAACACTTTTTCTTCACGCGGTGAAAGCGTCGCCAGCACCTTACGGGTTTGTTCGGAGAGGCTTAAGTTCATGACCGCCTCGGATGGAGAGGTTACGGCCTTGTCCTCGATGAAATCGCCAAGATGGCTGTCTTCTTCCTCACCGATAGGAGTCTCTAAAGAAATCGGCTCCTTGGCTATCTTGAGTACCTTGCGCACCTTTTCTATGGGCAGTTCCATCTTCAGGGCAATCTCCTCGGGAGTGGGCTCCCGCCCGATTTCCTGAACCAGGTAACGCGATGTGCGAATGAGCTTGTTGATGGTTTCAATCATGTGTACCGGGATGCGAATGGTCCTGGCCTGGTCGGCGATGGCGCGGGTTATCGCTTGGCGAATCCACCAGGTGGCATAAGTGGAAAATTTATAGCCCCGCCTGTACTCGAACTTGTCCACGGCCTTCATCAGACCGATGTTGCCCTCCTGGATGAGATCGAGAAACTGCAGGCCGCGATTGGTGTACTTCTTGGCGATCGAAACGACCAGCCTGAGGTTGGCCTCGACCAGTTCACTCTTAGCGCATTCGGCCTTTTTTTCTCCATTGATGATGGCATGATATGTGCGGCGCAACGAATCGACGGACATACCGGCTTCCTGCTCCACGCGCTGACACCTGCGCCCTGTCGAGCGAATCAGGCGATCCATCTCCTGGAACTCTTCCCTGCGAATACCCAGTTTGCGACAGATGCGTATCTCCCTCTCCCTGGAGGAAAGCACGTCGCGAATGGTCGCGCGCAGATCCTTCAGCAACATTCCCGTGCGCCGTTCGCAGGCCGCTATGTTCTCCTGTGTTTGATCTACCTGTCGAATCAATTGCTTGAACTTTGAGACTATGTTGTCCATCTGGTGCCTGACGAGCCTGATTTCCTCCAAGGTCGTAAGCATCTTCTCGCGGTTCTGGATAATCGTGGCGCGGACTTCTTTGCGCTTCTTTTCAGCAGGGCGCCGTTTCGCCTTCAGGAAACTCTCCAGCCTCTCGTTTTCGGTCTGCAGCCTGCGAATCCTGTCTATTAGATGTACGACCTGCGCCGTGGCCTTCTCCTCGTCCGATTCGCCCATGTCGTCATCGAAGTCGCGCATCACGTCGCGCACCCTGATCTTGGCCTTGCGCAGTCGTTCGGCAAGGCTCTGAATCTCACGCATGGCAAGAGGCGATTCGATCACTACCCGCATCACTTCCTTCTCGCCTTCTTCGATTCGCTTGGCGATCTCCACCTCGCCCTCGCGGGTAAGCAGCGAGACGGAACCCATTTTCCGCAGGTACATGCGAACAGGATCGCTGGTCTTCGCACCGACCGGCTCTGCCCGATAGCTAGCCTTGGCGGCGGCTCCCGCGCTTATGTGTTTCTTCAGCTTGCGTGCGTCACTCGAGTTCTCGACGACGTCGATCTCGGCATCGCCAAGAAACGTCACCAGTTCATCAAGATGTTCCGACGACACGATGTCGTCGGGCAGGCTCTCGTTAACCTCCTCGAAGGTAACGAACCCTTTGTCTTTGCCCTTCAACAAGAGTTGGTGAATGTCTTTTCTGTCCTGCGCCTCGGTAAAGGCTGCGTCGGGCAACACGTTCTCGGCACTCTCGGCAAGTTGCTGATCGTGAACACGTATGAACGGCTTCGAGTAGGAACGTGGAGCCTTGGACTTCGGTGTGCCCGGGACACGATTCCGGGATCCGATCGTTCCCGGGCCGGCAGCCGTCTTCTTGCCGGCCGCTCCGTCCAGGATCTTGGCCGACCCCTTTCCGATATTGACCTTGCGCGTGGTCATCCCGGGCTTGTTCATTTTCCTGCGCTGCAATCGCCCGGCCGCCGACCCGACTGGTTTTGACGATATACTAGGCTTTGCGGCCCGGGGTTTTGTACTGCCCTTTTTTGCCACCGTGTCCTGGGTTGTTTTTTTAGGGTCCATTTTGCTTCCCATGTCATCCTCTCTGAACAGTCTTTTTCGCAGACCTGACAATAGACCGCCGATGACGGACTCTTTGAGCCCTGCTTTCACACTGCGCCCGCGCAGCAAGCTTCCCGTGCTCATGCAGACCTTCCCCTGTATTCTTCCAGCGAGACCAACTCTCGATCCAGACGCATCTTGTCCTTCATAAGTTCTTGCTTCTCGGCCTGCCGCCCGGCGCGCATGGCCTGGTCGATTAGCGCCGTCATCCGGCACAGTCGAGCCTTGATGCGCCGGCGACGCAAGCTCGTAATATAACGCAGCATCTCGCTCTCCGCCCGATCCTCGGGAAAGGCGTCAACATCCAGCAGACGCTCGCTCAGACGGCTGCGTAAATCGGGATCGTCAATCGCGGCCAGATACGGCGCCGGCGAATCGAAAGAACCAGCCGCGACGATCTTGTCTGTCAGATCGCGAAGCGGCGCGGATTCGAATCTTTCCTGGATGCCGCTTTCCATAAAACGCTCGCCAAGGCGAGGAAACAGCAGCAGCAAGGTCGCCAGTATTTCCTCTTCGGGGGCGGCCGTCGCCGATGCTTCATCCTTTGGTCTTGGCAGGACGGCGTCATGCAGACCCCGTTTCGCTGTGCCGCGCTGCATGGCGGCAAGCGTGCGACGCAAATCCTCTTCTTCCACAACGAAGCGCTCGGCAACCCAGTGCATATAATTGCCCCGGCGCAGGTCGTCCCGGCAGGCTGCCAACAGGGGTACCACTTTTTTCAGAGCCGCGGTCCTGGACTCGACGTCACCTTCGGACCCGGACAAATAGCTCTCGGCGAGAACCTCCAAAGACGGCCGCGCCTGCGAGAGCAGTGCGGAAAAAGCGTCTCGCCCCTGCCGGCGCACGAATGAATCGGGATCTTCAGAGTTTGGCAACTTTACCATGAAGGGCGCCAAGTCCAGTGTCAGCAACGTCGCGGCCGAACGGGCGGAGGCGGACATTCCGGCCGCGTCGGCGTCGAAAACCGTGATCACCTTGCCGGTGAAACGCCTCAGGATCTGGACGTGTCTCTCGGTCAGGGCGGTACCACAAGTGGCGACCACATTCGTAAAGCCCGCAGCAACCAGGCTGAGTAGATCGAAGTAGCCCTCGACCAGGACCACGTCGGAAGCCCGTTGAATCTCCGCCCGCGCCTGGGCCAACCCGTAGAACATTTCGCTCTTGTCGTACACAGGGCTCTGACGGGAATTGATGTACTTCGGTCCTTCCTCCTGTTCGGAAAGCTGGCGGGCCCCGAATCCGGCGACCTTGCCGGAAAGATCCTGGATGGTAAAAACCAGGCGATCGCGAAAAACGTCGTAGGGCCCCTGCTTGCCCTGCGCCACCAGGCCGACCATGACGGCATCATCGAGGGAGATGCCCTTTTTCTCGAGATGGGCGGTCAAGCCCTGCCAGTCGTCACGCGCGTAGCCGAGCCTGAAGCGCCTGGCCACAGTCTCCGGCAGGCCACGTTTTTCCAGATACTCCCGCCCCGCCTGCCCGTGCTCCCAGAGGGTGCTCTCAAAAAACGCAGCGGCCTCCTCATTGAGAGTGTGCAGGCGCGTCTTGATCTCGCGGGAGCGGGTGTCCGCCGGCTTGCGCCGGGGCAATTCCACGCCGGTCCGGGCGGCCAGGTCTTCTATGACCTCTGGAAAAGTCTTACCTTCCATTTTCATCATGAACGTAAAGACGTCGCCGGAGGCCTTGCAACCGAAGCAATGGAAAAAACCTTTGCGTGGACTGACGGTGAACGACGGCGTCTTCTCGGAGTGAAACGGACACAGTCCGACGAAGTTGCTGCCGGTCTTTTTCAACTTCACGTAGCGACCGACCATCTCAACGATGTCGACCCGCTGCCGAATGTTCTCTAGTGCTTCATCTCGAGAGGCTGGAGTCAACCCGTTCTCCTGGCCCTTACCCGCGGTAATCCGGACAACACTGCCCGCGCGCGGTTCAAGCTGTTAAACCCGCCTCGGTGCCGGCGATCGCGCGCAGCCAAACACTCGCGCCACCGGCATCCTGCGTGGGGTCACCCGACCACACCCAAAAAGCCGGGCCACCTCACCAGGTTTCACGTGCTCATCCGCCCTTGCGGACCTTCTTCAGCGCCCTCTTCTTGGCGGCCAGCGATTTTTTCTTCTTCCTCACGCTGGGTTTCTCGTAGTGCTCTCGCTTGCGGATTTCTGAAAGGATTCCTGCCTTCTCACACTGTTTTTTGAAGCGCTTCATCGCGCTCTCGAAAGACTCACCATCACGAACCTTCACGCCCGGCATAAACAGACCACCTCCCTTAAAGGTATTGCGAACTCACATCTTTCCCATGCACAACGCACAAAAAAGTGGGTTATTATTGGGGAAAATCCCCTGCCTGTCAAGATCTATAATTCATTTTGTGATAGCCCAGGGATTATGTCCTACGCAACTGCCCTGCGAAAATGTCCTATATGGGACGACTAGCTATGACCGACAGGGAGCTACAAAGACTACATGTTCTTACAGTCGTGCTTGTGTGGGAGCT
>Ga0307379_10000374_pt1 | contig 76121 bp, 66 predicted proteins | sample UN2MG_FD_202237 | JGI IMG/M metagenome (GOLD analysis project Ga0307379, IMG submission 202237) | Soil microbial communities from Risofladan, Vaasa, Finland - UN-2 | ecosystem: Environmental > Terrestrial > Soil > Coastal area > Acid sulfate soil | place: Finland: Risofladan, Vaasa | collected... | reverse complement strand
TAATGGAAGTGAGGGCCTCGGTCGACGCCCGGACAAAGGTGAGGCGGCAGACCGGGGGAGTCTGCCGCCTCGTGGTGGGGTGGGGTGTGGGGTGGGGTTAGCCTTACGAATATTGAGACTCGCCCACGGCGAGTCAATGTCATATAACCAGGGGCAGTATAGCGGCCCTCAAGCGCCGTGTCAAGGGGGCTGACAAGGAATTTCTCCTCATAAAGCGAGATATCGCGGCCGATGCGGAGCGGGGGGAGTAGACTTGTTGGAATCTTTCGGGCACGGTATACTTGAATTGGGTGATTGTTGATACCGTGTCAGCGGACGCGGTGTGTGCCGAGGAGGAGGCAGACATGCAAGGGCCCAGACGGGGCGCCAGGGAAGCGAAGCCCGTCAGACAGCTGCCCGAGTGTGTGAGGAAGGTGCTCGAGCACGTTGTGCTGGTGGCCTCCGCCGGGGTCATCCTCAGCCTCGCCTATCTGCTGTTCATCATCTTGTCCGGCGGGTTGGCCGCTCCCATCGTCCGCGGGACGGCCCTCGATGCGGTCTCGCGTAACGTCAACCTGGCCAGGAACGGCTTCCTGTGGTCGCTGTGGATCGTCGTGGCGGCGGCCATGATCCGCCACTACCGCACGGAGAGCACTGGGTGGGTAACCATGCTGGTCGGCGTCGGGTGCTGGCTGGCGCTCCCGCTGGTGGTGAGAAGCAGGACCGAGTCAACCACCGCGCAGGAACTGATGGAGGTGGGGCAGTCGCTCATCTCCGGCTTCCAAACCTCCGGCGGAGCGATGATGGTGCTTGGCTTCTTGCGGGTGGCGCTGGGTCGGATCATCGTGCTTGCGTCTCCGACTCAGGCGGCCATGCGGTTCACTACGTACTCCCCCGAGATGGCCGCCATCGCGGCCGAGCGGGCCCTGGAGCACCCCTCGCTCATGCGCCAGTGCTGGGAGCTGCATTTCTGTAGGTCCAGCCTCCGCGCGAGCTGCCCGCGCTTCGTGAGCGGAGTCTCCTGCTGGAAGAAGAACAGCGGTTGCTACTGCGACCAGGGGCTGGCTACCCGCCTCCTCACCGGCGTTGGGGCGAACGCCCGCGTCAAGGTCGCGGAAGAGCTGAAGGTGGCCCAGCGGCGGGCGCGCCAACAGGAGAAGAGGCAGAAGGCGCCTTGCGGCGAGTGTCCGCTCTATCTCGATCATCAGAAGTACAAGTACCGCGTTGTCTCGTGGCTGGCTTACCCCGCCGCCGCGGCCGTCATAGGCTTCACTGTTGGATCAATCCAAAACGGGTATCGTTGGGTCGAGCTGGAGCTGGGATCGGTATTGGGGAACTTGCAGATCTTGCCGCGGACCCTCTCGCACCAGCCATTAGAACAGGTCGCCTGGCTGTCCGCCGAGAATGCCACGGTTCTGCTCATCGGCGTGCTCTTCGTCGGCATCATTCTTCAACTCACTGAAGTGGCGATCTTCCGGCTGAAGCTATAGGCCCGAGGCCGCTGCCGAAAGCTTCCTCGCCGCCTCCCGATAGGCGCGACATCGTTCGCTCGCCTGCGCCCGAACCTCCCCTACCCCTCGGTCCGCATCCAACGGCCCTCGCACTCCGAGAGGAGGCACGGCCAGGCCGCTGAAGGATAGAGACAACAATGCGGGTGGGTTTCGACCTCCGCACACTTCCTTTCCCAGGAGCTGGTCGATGCACGAATTCAGACTACCGGGAGTGATTCACTTCGGATGGGGGGCAGTCGAGAGGGTGGGCGAGGAGGCGGCGCGTCTCGGGCGGCGGGCGCTGCTGGCGACGGGACGTTCGGCGATGAAGCGCGCGGGAGTATCCGATCGAATAACGGCCCTCCTTTCGGGGGCCGGCGTCGAGGTGGTCCTCTTCGACGAGGTGGAGTCGGACCCGAGCGGGACGACCATAGACCGGGGCGCCCAGCGCGCCCGCGAGGAGGGATGCGATCTCGTCGTTGGGCTGGGAGGCGGGAGCGCAATGGATGGAGCCCGCGCGATCGCGGCGATGGCCGTCCTCGACGGTTCGATCATCGATTACGTCCGGGGGAAGCCCATCGATCGTGCCGGTCTTCCTCTCGTCAACATCGCCACCACTTCGGGCACGGCCAGCGAGGTCACGCCCGTGTCGGTGGTGCTCGACGAAGAGCGCAAGCTCAAGATGGGGATCAAGAGCCCGTTCTGGTTCTCTCGGGTGGCCGTGACTGATCCCGAGCTCACGATGACGATGCCGCCGGCCCTCACCGCCGCCACCGGGCTCGACGCGCTGACGCACGCGGCGGAGTCGTACATTTCGACCGGCGCGACGCCGCCGAGCGAAGCTCTGGCGCTCCGCGCCGTGGAACTCATCGGGGCCAACCTCAGGGCCGCCTTCGCCGATGGGCGGAATCGGGCGGCGAGGGAAGGCATGGCCATGAGCAGCATGATGGCGGGCATGGCCTTCGCCAACTCCGGGCTGGGCCTCGTGCACGGACTGGTGCATCCGATCGGCTCCCGCTTCGGGGTCCCTCACGGGGAGGGCTGTGGGCGGCTCTTGCCGCACGTTCTGCGCTACAACGCGACAGCGGTGCCGGCGAAGGTGGCGGTGGTCGGCGCGGCCTTGACCGGAAAGAACGGTGTCGCCGCGGAGGAGGCGGCCGAGGCCGTCGTGTCCCTGCTGCGCGACCTCCAGGTGCCGGCCGGGATCGGCGATCTCGGCATCCCGGACAACCGCCTCCCGGAACTCGCCAAAGACGGGCTGCTGGCGGGGGCGGTTCGGACGAACCCGAGGGCGGTGGGCGAGGAGGACGCCCGCGCCCTGCTGGAAGAGGCCAGGAAAGTCCAGTAACCCGCCTCAGGCGGCGGGTCAGGCGGCGGGTCAGGGGGCCCCGGTCAGTTTCCCAAGCAGGCGAGACGCGCGGCTATCCTCGGGATCGAGTTCCCGCGCCCGCGTGAGGGCGGATATCGCGTCCTGTTTCCGGCCGTGCTTGGCGTGCAGCAGACCCAGCTCGTAGTGGACGTCGGCGAAGTCCGGCTGAAGCTCCGCTACGCGCCCCAGCTCCTGGACCGCCAGGTCGTCCATTCCGCCCAGCTTATAGGCGATGGCGAGGTTGTAGCGCGCGGAGACGTCGTCGGGATTGCTGGTAAGCGCCTGGTGTGCATCCTGGATCATGGCGGCGATAGCCGGCGACTGGAGGGAGGCTCCGCAGGTGGAACAGAAGTTGTGCCCCTCCTGCATATCACTGCCGCAGCCCGGGCATTGTGGCATGATTCCGGCCCCCGGTGGAAGGTGGTCAGCACCTCGACTGACACTCATGGTACCACGGCCGAAGTGCGAGGGCAATGCGGAAAGCCAGGGCGCGGGCGAGGCCGATTGACTCCGGTACCCCCCTATGTTATGATACGCGGGCGGCGGGGCGTAGCTCAGTTTGGTAGAGCGCACGGTTCGGGACCGTGAGGCCGGCAGTTCAAATCTGCCCGCCCCGACGTTTCGTCGACAGGGGTCCGGACGCGGCCGCAGAAACTGCGCCTCTTTCCTCGGCCTTCCCATGTGACGATGATACTAGCAGGGTCGACGCGGATGACAGCAAGAGGAAGCATGAGATCCCGGCATTCGCTGCCAATCTTTGCACTAGCGGCAGCCGTTCTCGGGCTGCTGACCGGGTGCGCTGAGGAAACGGCGCCCAGCGTGCGTCCTATTGAGCGCGACCCCAATCTGCTCGTGGTCTACTGCGCCTGCGGTCTCCTGCCATCGGTGGAAGCCGCCCGGGAGCAGTTCCTCTCGGCGTACGCGGGCAAGTCAGTCGAAGTCACGTCCGGCGAACCGCTCGAGTTGGCGAAGCGCGTGCGGAGTGGGGAGGTGCCCGACATCCTCGTGTTCCCCGGAGAGGCGGAGATCGGAGAGCTCGAACGGGAAGAGCATCTCGACCGGGCTTCCCGGCAGATCATGGGGGGCCTCAGCGTGGTCATCGCCGTGCCTCGCGGGAATCCGGCGAAGATCGGCGGGCCCGAGGATTTGATGAACGCGCGCGTGACGAGCATCGCCGTCCCCCTACCCGGCATGACTTCGCCGGGCACGGCAGCCGAGCGCGAGCTCGAGCGGACCGGCCTCTGGCAGAGCCTCCAGGCGAAGATGATCGTCAAGCAGACTCCCCTCGAAGTGCTCGAGGCAGTCAGCCGGGGCGACGTGGACGCGGCCGTGATCTACGATCCGTGTCTGAGGCTGAACATGGCGGAGGGCTTGGAGGTCGAATCGGGAGAGCCGCGTGACGCTCAGGAACCGCCGGCCGAGCCCGGGGAGGTGCGGGAGCCGCCGGAACCGCCGGCCGGATCAGTGGAGGTCGTCTCGTCGCTGACCGGTGGGGAGAGCCGGCTGACGGGAATCTGCGTCGCCGTCCACAGGCGGAGCCCGAACGCCCTGCTGGCGCAGCGTTTCATGAGGGCTCTGCGGGCGGAGATAGAGCGAGAGCCCGAGGCCGAATCGCCGGAGTCAGCGACCGAGAACGCCCCGGAGGCTCCCCGGTAGCGAGCCGGTCTACTTCTCCGTTCGAGTGCGGACCTCACGGCCGGCCAGCAGCCCGCTGGCGGAGGCCTGAAGCAGTCCCCTCGTCACCCCCGCGCCGTCGCCCACCGCGAAGAGATTTCTCACCTCGGTTTCGAGCCGCGGGGAGAGCTGCGGCCGCGCCGAGTAGAACTTGACCTCGACGCCGTAAAGGAGAGTGTGGCGGGAGCCGGTTCCGGGCGCGAACCGGTCGAGTGCCTCCAGCGCTTCGAGAATGCTCGAGAGATATCGGTAGGGAAGCACGAAGCTCAGGTCGCCCGGGGTGGCGGTGGAGAGAGTCGGCTGAACCAGGCCTCGCCCGACGCGCTCGTCCGTGGAACGGCGGCCGGCGCGGAGGTCGCCGAGCCGCTGGGAGATGACGCCACCGCTGATGAGATTGGCGAGCCGGGCGAGATAGCGGCCGTAGGCGATGGGGTCGTGGAAGGGCTCGGTGAACATGGTGCTGACGAGGAGCGCGAAGTTCGTATTCGCGGTCCGCGTGCCCGCGTAGCTGTGCCCGTTGACCGTCGTGACGCCCTCGCTCTCCTCCGTCACCACCTCGCCATAGGGGCACATGCAGAAGGTCCGCACCCTATCGTCGAAGCTCTTCGAGTAGAAGATGAGCTTGGATTCGTAGGCGGTGGAGGTGACGTCAACCATCACCTCGGCCGGGACCTCGACGCGCACGCCGACGTCCACTGGGTTATCGGCGCGCCCGAGCCCGAGGCGCGCCGCCTCCTCCATGAACCACTGCGACCCTTCCCTGCCGGGGGCAACGATGACGTAGTCGGCGCGGCGCCTATGCCCGTCGTTCGTCTCCACTCCCGTGACGACTCCGTCTTTGACCAGAATGCGGGAGACGGTCTCCCCCGTGCGGACCTCGACGTTCTTGCCCAGGGAGCGTCGCATTTCCCGCAGCACCTCCGGGCAGCGGTCGGTCCCGAGATGGCGGATGCGCGTTCCGATGAACTCCAGGTCGGCGCGTGCGGCGCGCCGGGAGAGATCTGCCATGGCGTCGTCGTCGCCGCCGTACACCTCCTCGGGCGCCCCGAACCGGAGCCACATTCCGTCCACCGCCTGGAGCAGCTCGTTCACCTCGCGCGGAGAGAGATAGGCCGTGAGCTGCCCGCCGATGGCCGACGACAGAGTGAGCTTCCCGTCGGAGAAAGCTCCCGCCCCTCCCCAGCCGCAGAGCAGCCATCTCGGGTCGCGGTCGGCGCCGCGGCCGTGAGCGTTGGCCTGCCGCTCCTCGATGTCCGGTCCCTTCTCGAATACGCGAACGTGAACGCCGGGCGCGTCGGACAGCGCCAAGGCGGCGAAGATGCCCGCGGGGCCGGCTCCGATAACGGCGACCTGTTTTCTTCGCGCCACGCTAGCTCGTCTCCTCGGCCATCTTTCGGAGGCCTTCCAGCGTCTCTTCGGCACTCCGAGCCACCAGCTTGTGCAGAAGCTTCCTGATGAGCGCCCCGATCAGCGGGACGTTGTACTCGTAGCCGATGTCCAGGCTCACCTGCGTCCCGTCTCCCTGGGCCGCGAAGCCCCACACTCCGTGATAGCGGTCCCAGTCGCCGGACACCGCCCGAAACGTGCACCGGCGCGCGGCGTCGTCCCATTCGTCCTCTTCGACCCAGGTGAGGGCGCGGTTGAATTCCGGCACGCGCGCGAGCCACTCGCTGACGGTGCGGCTTCCCTCCCGGCTCTTCACCGTGACTCGCTCCACGTTCGGCAGGAATTCAGGCAATCGCTCGATGTCCTTGGCGAGCGAGTAGACGCGCTCGATGGGGGACCCTATGAACAGCTCTGAGTGTACTTCCGGCACCCGGCGCCTCCTGCCGACGGTCTTCGCGCCTCCCCACTCGAAACGGCGCAGGGCTGATTGTAGGTCAGGGGTTCAACGCTGTCAACGACGGAACGGTCACACCCAACGAGGGCTTCGTGGGGCAGGCGTTCGATCGGCCAACGAGGTGCTACACGGGGACCTCTTGCTCGGTTCCGACATCCTCGTCCGCGGAGGAATCCTTGTGGAGAATCCGCCGGACGCGCCGGAGGAGGTCGGCTGGCCGGAACGGCTTCGTGATATACTCGCTGGCTCCCGCCTCGATGCTGGCGGAGATGAAGTCGCTCTCCGTGCGCGCGCTCACGATGACGATCTGCGCGCGTGAGGTGAGAGGATCGGCCTTGATCTCAGAGCACACGGGGATGCCGCCGATCTCCGGCATGGTGATATCAAGCAGGATGACATCCGGCCTCACGGCCCGGATGAGATCGATGGCGGAACGGCCGTCGTCGGCCTCCCATATGTCCCAGTTCTCACCCGAGAGCCTCAGGGTGTCCCGCGCCAGCCTTCGTGCGGACGGATCGTCGTCCACTATCATCACTCTCGCCCTCGACATATGCCTCCGCTCCTTGCTCCACGGAACCGTCAACGCTCACGATGATGTTCGGTTCCCCCTCCTTTGGGACGTACTTCGGCACCGTCAGGCTGATCGCCGCTCCCTCGCCATCCGTATCCTCCACCCAAATGCGTCCGCCGTGCATTTCCACCAGGGCCCTCGCCACCGCCAGGCCCAGCGCCCTGCCGCTGGACGGTCGCTCGGTCAGCACCGCCGCCGACGGGCCGAACACGACCTGAAGATCCTCTTCCTCAACGTCCAATCCCCGCGCCCTGACCGTGATCTGAACCTCGCCCTTCTCATTCGGCGAAGGCCCGCCCCAAAGCGACACACTGCCGCCGTCCTCCGAGCTTGTCAGCGCACTGTGGACGATGCGCGATAGCACCTGCTCCATCTCATTTCGATCCACCCAGATCAGCGGCGTGCCCGCCTCGACAGTGACGTTCACGCGCTGCCGGTCCGAGGCGTTGTCCAGCAGCATCATGGCCGATTCGACGACCTCCAGCAGCTTATGCGCTCCCTGGCGCAGCTCGAGCCGGTTGTCGTCCATGCGCGTGATGTCGAGCATATCCTCGATCATCCGCGCCAGCTGCTGCGACTGCTCTCGGATGACCGTCAGATACTCGTGCTGGCGGCTCGGGTCCAGCTCCTTCTCGTGCTCGTACAGCAGTTGGCTGAACCCGACGATGGCCGTCAGCGGCGTCCTGAATTCGTGAGAGACTTGGGACAGGAACTCGCTCTTCGCCTTCGTCGCGCTCTCGTAGTGCCGTGTCAACTGGTCGAAGGCGCGGCGCTCCCGAGACAGCAAAAGGAAGAACCCCGCGAGCAGCGCGGCCGACGTCGAGAACGTGAGCACGCGCGATATGACGCTGGTCGTTATGTCCGCCTCAGGCCGCTCCAGAACGCCCACGAACAGGTAGCTCACGGCAGCGAGCGCGCAGGTGCCGGCCGCGTCCCGGAGGTTGAGGCGGACGCTGGCGTTGAGAATCGGCAGGTAGTAGAGGAGGTAGTACTCGCTGCGGACACCCGATTGCGTGTAGATGAGAGCCGTGATCAGCATCACATCCAGGGCCAGCAGACCGAGCGTCGCCCGGCGCGTGTCCCAGCGACCCCACGGGATGAACGTCGTGATGAGCACATAGGCGGCCCCGGCCATGACCACTGCATCGAAAGCCATGCTCCGCGGCTCCGGCTGAAGCCGGGTCATGGTGAAGACAGTGATCAGGATGAGACAGCGCAGCGCGGCCGCGATTTTCTCTCGGGGCACGTGCTTGGGCTTCAGCATCGCCCGGACGTTACTGCGAGGGCGCATCGTTGGCTCCACCTGTATATATGCGGAAATAGCCAGCGATCACGTGACCGCCACACCATGCCAGCTATTCCACATTTCGAGGGTGGATATGAACGGATCGGACCCCGGCGCGGGAAGCGAAATGAACTACAGCGGCTTCTCGTAGCCCAGCGTGAGCCGGCAATCCCGATCTCGCTCAGACTCCGCCTCCTCGCCCCAGGCATAGCCCATTTTCACCAGGAGCCGGTGCTCCTCGTCGACGCGGTGCGAGTACAGCAGAGTGAGACTCGTCCGACTCCGCCTCTCCCCCTCCCAACGACCGGACTCGTGCCAGACCCCCCCCTCCACCTCCTCGCCGTCGGCCAGCCGGCCCCAGATCCCGAATCCCGCCCGCTTCAGGCCCTCCCCCGGGGAGTCCAAACCGCTCTCCAACGCGTAGCTGCATCGGGCGTTCAGGGAGCGGAACAGCCGTCCGCCGATCTCGACGAGGCGCCGCCGCACCTCCAGCGGGCGCCCCTTCATCGGCCCGTCATCGGCCTCGGGACGCTCCTCCGCGGCGAGCTGCAGGTGGAGGCGGCCGGCGATAACCCGGCGATGAGCGAACCCAAGGCTATAGGACCCGTCATCATCCCCACCCTCGCGCCGGGCGGCCCACAGGCGGTAGCCGACAAAGGGCATCCCAACTCGCGCCCGGGCCGGCTCCTCGCCCATGAGATACTCCTTTGCGTCCGCGAACTGGTGCGCCGCCGAAATCGTCTGCGCCCACTTTGGCAGCTCGCCTGTGGGCGCGTCAAGGCTCCACCTGAGCAGCGGCCGCTCCCCCGCGCCCTCCTGCCAGAGCCGCTGCTCCAGTTCGAGGCGAACCGCTTTCCACTGTTGCCTGACCCTGAGCCGCCGACGATTGAGGGAGGCGCCGGTCGCGTCCCGCCCGGCCACCAGCGCCGCGGCCAGACTCGTGCCGGGCGCTACCGCAGCCTCGAGCCCGCACTCGGTTTCGAGCTGCCCCTCCGGGGAGGCGTTCCTCCCTGTGATGTCTTCCCGGGATTCGGCCGTGAGCTTGAGGTGCCGTCCCAGCGCGCGATCCACGTGGACGAAGGTCTTCCGCGCAAGCTGATCCTCCGGCCGCTCGCCGCGGGACTCCTGGAGATCGAGCGCGATGTTCGTTCGCGCCGGACCCCGCCCGAACCCACCGGCGAAGGCCCACTTGCGAGAGGCGATCCGGCCCTCGCTGGTGCTCGCCCACGTCTCCTTTCCCCTGAGCTTCCCACACCCGAGCTTCGCGGAAAGCGCGAGGCCCGATTCGGCGGCGCGCCCCTCACCGGCGCCGGATGTCTTCACAGAGGCCGACAGCTCCGCCTCCGGTGCAAGACGGAAGGCGGTGCGGAGGGACTCTGTGGTCACCGCCTCCCCGCTGCCGGAGTCCTTCGTCACGTAGTCCGCGCTGATGTTGAACCGGGCAGCCGGCACCAGATTCAGGTGCGCCTCTGCCGCGCGCGTTTCCTTCCTCTCCCGCTCCTTGGCCAACTCCATCGCGGTCATGGCGAGACGCAGGCTACTGCTGCCCTCGGAGCCGAACGCAGTCGTGAATTCGAGCGCCCGCTCTTCGGTCCGCCCCGACGGCTTGCCCAGCCGGCGATCCCATTCCTCTCGCTGCTGGTTCAGGCCGGCCTTCAGAGTGGCTCTCGACCCCAGGTTCAGGAGGAGAGCGTGCGCGGTACGAGTCGCCGTCAGTCCGTAGGACTCGTTCGAGGGATCCGCCGTGCGGCCTGTCGTGTGGCTGGAAGTGAGACTGATGCGGGGGGCGATCCTGAGAGTCGCGGCGAGGCCCCCCTCACGGCTTCCGGGGACCTGCTGCCGGACCGACGGCAATGCAGCCAGCATCCCGCGGTGACGATATGGCAGGGAGCCATTTTCTCCCGCCCACCGGGGCAGCCCCTCACCTCCGGAGAACAGGGTGACGGCCAGTGGCGGCAGGACCTGCTCGGTGGAGTCAGGTGAGGTATCGGTCCCCAGGGCAAGCGGGGACCCAGGAGCGGGAACGGCGACCAGTTCGCTCGTCTGACCGGCGTCGAGCAGCGCCCACGAGCCCACTGGCGCCCCGGCAAGCCAGCAGAGCACGAGCGCTGCAGCCAGGGCGAGTCGGCCCAGTGAGGCACTGCCGGCAGCTGCTTTACAGCGTCCAAGGCTCACCGCTATCCTCGGCGCCGATACCACCCCCCCCAGTGCAGCACGACCCTACCCGGCTAGACGAACGGGTTTGGGAGGATGCCCGCGCCCTCTCGCGCCGGCGCTGAGGATGGCTTTGACGGTCCGCCGCCGGTTTCCTCCCTCGTCTCCACCCCACCTGGGCTCGGAGGAGGCGCACCGTGACTGATCCCGCGCTCCTCCCTCACGGCCTCGGGGCCGGCGACCGACATGCGAACGAGCGTTGCTTCCGAAAGGGCCTCCGAGTGAAGCACGGCAAAGCGTTCGCCCGCCAGCTCCATCGCCCGCTGCACGTCTCCGTCGTCCGCCGCGTTCCGTGCAACCACTCGCAGTGCGCCGAGGGCAGCCGGCAACGCGACCTCAGGTGGATTCACCTCCGGCGTAACACGGGCCGGCACCGGTCCCTTCAACGCGTGGTCGACGGGACGGATCGCCGGCACCGCGCGGGGAGCGGCTTCCAGCTCCGCGGTCTCCCCAGCTTGGACCACGACCTCCTCCGGCCCCCCGACAACCACTTCCTGGGCCGAGTCAGGCGGCGCGGCCTTCGGGCTGAGGGAGGCGACATCGACGGGGCCCGGCGAAGACATCTCCGCGGCGGCCGGGGCGCGGGCGACCAGCGGCCGCACCTCCGGCTGCGGTGAGTGACGCAGGAACGCGAGCGCGCCCAAAGCGACCATCGCCGCGGCGGCGGCGAGCGCCGGCCTCCAGCCAAGGACCGCGGGCGTCCGCCGCGAGCGACGTCTCTGCTCGGCGAGCACGCTTTCCCGGATGCACGCCGGCGAATCGACATCGGGCAAGGCGCGCACGAGCCGGCTCGCCGATGCAAAGACGGCCAGCTCCGCGCGGCACCTGAGGCAGGAGTCCAGGTGGTGCTTCAAGGGAACGGCGGCCGCGGGAGAGAGACAGCCGTCGAGATACTCGTGCAGCCGCGGCGTCGCCAACTTGCAGGATATGCTGCCGGCCGGCCCGGCGAGGAGCGCCTTGGCCGCGCGGGCGCGCAGATCGGCCGGCGCGGCGACGTACGACAGGCCGCCCGCGGCCGTCGCCGCCTCCCGAATGTCCGCCAGGGAGCGGGCGCAGAGGGGGCACCGGCTCACGTGCTCCGTGACGGCGCCGAGCCTCGTGGGATCCAACTCCCCGTCGGCGTATTCGGTCAGCTCCACCTCGGATACGTGTCTCAAACCCATTTCCGTTTCATCCCCAGCAACTGCTCCCGCCCTCCACAGGTTTCGACACCCGGGGAGCACACAAGTCGCGGGGGAAACAGGCCGAACTGGGCGGCCGAGCAGCGATCCCCCCTACAGAGCTTCGCCGAAAGAAGTAACCCGGCGAAGCTCCCAAAACGCACAGCAGGTGGACTGGTAGGCTTTCGCACATTGCTTCAATATGCGAAAGCCTACAGCACCCATTTCATAACCCGCCTGCCAGACGATACGTGTCCTCTTGGGTCGCTCTCTGCGGGTTATGAAATGACCCCTAGAGATCGTCCGTGTCGATGTCCGGGCTCTCGTCATCGAGCACCGAGGAGTCGGGGGGCTCCTCGGGCTCGTTCGCCGCGGCGATGACCGATTCCGTGGCGAACAGCGGCGCCTCCATTCGCAGTGCGATCGCGACCGCGTCGCTGGGCCGGGAATCGATCGTCACGACTTCACCGTTCAGGGCTATATGGAGCTTGGCGAAGTAGACTGTGTTCCAGAGGTCGTCGATGACGACCTTGGCGACACGGCCGCCCAACCGCGTGATGAACTCCCCCATCAGATCGTGAGTCGTGGTCGGCCGGGGGAGGCCGCGATCGGACCGCACCATGCTCTGAATGGCCATCGCCTCGCACAGGCCGATCGTCATCGGAAGCAGATGCTGGCGCTCGTCGAGGAGAATCAGCAGATATAGCGAGGGAGAGTAAGGTTCCACCCTCCATACCCTCACCCTGACTTCAGACATCACCTGGCTCCCGGCGACGGGGGCACCTGCATGTCCGGGCGCATCTGTGGGTCCCACCAGATGGAGCTGAAGGCCTCGGCCGGATCCCACGCGCGCGGGTCGTTGCTCTGGTTCACCAGCTTCCCGGCATCCACCTGAGCCACAAAAGCGAGCTGGTCGGGCAGGCCCTCCTGGCGCGTGCTGCAGCGCACCCGCACCCCGGTGAACCGCTCGTCCCAGTCCGCCGCCGCGATGGCGAGCGGCAGTGCGACCCGCAGAATACCGTTGCGGGTGTGTTCCACCGACCAGAGGCGCGGCATGGAGAACTCCACCGACGCCATTCCGTCCCTCGGATCGATCTCCGCCTCCACCAACTGACACTGGGGGTCAACGATGCGGGCCTGCGCCCGCAGGTCCTCCAGCAGCGCCGCCTCCAGGGAGGCGACATCCTCGCCGAATCTCGATTCCGCCGCGGCCGAAGCGGGGCCTGCATTCCGATCGATGGGCTTGGGCTCGAGCGGGTCTGCGAGTGGAGCGGCGAATCCTCCGGCCGGCGCCTCCGCAGCCGCCGGCGCGGGCGCCGGCGCACCACCGCGTCCCAGCACCAGGACCAGGATGGTCACCAGCATGATGACCCCTACCATCGCCGCCAGCGTCACCGACAAGGCCGAAGGAATACGAGCGGCCCGGATCTCCGCCGCCGCCGATCCCAGCGTGTCCGTCACGTCCTTGCGAAGCCTCTCGACGACCTTCCCTTTGGCTCTCGAATACACCCTGTCGATGGCGGCTTCCAGCTTCCTCCGGTCCACCGTGTTGCCTGGATTCAGGTCGAGAGCCATCTTGTACCACTCGATGGCATCCCGGGGGTCGCCGCGGTCTCGTGCGATATCGCCCAGCACCGAATGGGCGGCCGCGTTCCGTGGATCGCGCCGCAGCACTTCGCTGCACTGGGCCTCAGCCAATTCGTACTGCCGGCGCAGGCGCAGGACGTTGGCCGTCACGAGCATCAGGTAGATATGGTTTCCCGGCCCCTGCTCTTCCATAGGCGAGTCGAGCGAACGATGACACGAGGGGCACTCCGCACGGCCCGCGACCGCCGGATGGCCGCAGTGCCGGCACTGATGCTTTGCCTCCCCGGGTAGAATGGACCTCATGCTGGGATCAGGGCGTACCGCTCCTACACACCTTCTACCCACTCCGCGGGCCAGCATAAACGCCCTGCGTGCGCTAACCTGGCCCTCGCCCCTCCAACGTAACAGGTGACGGCCAACTTGTCCAGCGCCCGGGGTCGGCGCTCCGGCCGCAGTTTGGGCCTACTCCCAGCTATCCCTGTAGACGATCTCGCCCAGCGACCTGCGGGGCCTCGCGTCTGGCTTTTCGTCAGGATACCCCAATGGCGTGAGCGCAACCACGCGGATGTCCTTCGGAACGCCCAAAGCCTTCCTCGCCTTCTCTTCATCGAACCAACCGATCCAGCACGTCCCCAGGCCCTGGTCGGTGGCGGCGAGCACGAGGTGCTCCATGGCGATCCCGACGTCGACCAGGTAGTAGGCCTGGTCCTTCTTCGCCCCACTCCGTTTCTCGTCGGCGCAGGCCGCGACGATGATCGGCGCATGCTCTATCCACTCATTGCCCGCCTCGGCCAGCCGGCGCTTCACTTTCGGGTCTGTCACGACCACGAAACTCCAGCATTGGGTGTTGGCCCACGAGGGTGCCAGCCGCGCGGCTTCGAGGACCTGATCTATCTTCGGCTGGGGAACCGGATCCGGTTGGTATTTGCGGACACTTCTTCGCTGCCGCACGACGTCAAAGAACTCCACCCAGTTCACCTCTTTCGTGGGCCGCTCGCCAAGGCGATTATAGACCCCGTGATATGCCTGTCAAGCGCATATTCTCCCTGCCTGTCCCCCTGTCGCTCATCCCGGACGCTGAATGACCGCTCTCGATCCGAGAGAAGCAGGCCGACAGGATTGACATCACCCTCGTCGAAGCTCTCCTCCGGCCGCATGCCAGTTGAAGGCAATCGAACCGATGCGCCGGGGAGCCGCGGAGGCTATGCCCACTGCCGCTGACGTCGTCAATCGCCTCGCCGCCAATGTCGAACGAGTGATCGTGGGGAAGCCGGAGGCCGTTCGGCTTGCCATCGTTGGCCTGCTTGCCGACGGGCATCTTCTGGTCGAGGACGTTCCCGGTGTCGCGAAGACGATGCTCGCCCGCTGCCTCGCGCTCTCCATCGGCGCCACCTTCCGGCGCATCCAGTGCACGCCCGACCTGCTGCCCACGGACATAACGGGGTTGTCGATCTTCAATCAGAAGACGGGGCAGTTCGAGTTCAACCCCGGCCCGGTCATGGCCAATATCGTGCTCGCCGATGAGGTGAACCGGGCCCCGCCTCGCACCCAGTCCGCGCTGCTGGAGGCCATGGGGGAACGCCAGATAACCGTAGACGGAGTGACGCGGAAGCTGTCCGCGCCCTTCTGCGTGATGGCGACGCAGAATCCCATCGAGTACGAGGGCACGTTTCCGCTGCCCGAGGCGCAGCTCGACCGGTTCCTGCTCCGCATGACCATCGGCTATCCGTCGGCCGAATCAGAGAGCGAGATCCTGCTGCGCCTCCAGCTCAGCCATCCGGTGGAGCAGATCCAGCAGGTCGTGACGACCGAGGAGCTGCTCGCCGCACAGAACCGGGTCAGGCAGGTATTCGTCCACCAGAAGGTCAGGGACTATGTGGTGCGGCTGGTGCAGGCGACCCGGACGCACCCGGACGTCGCCCTCGGGGCCAGCCCCCGGGGATCGCTGGCCCTGCTGCGCTCCGCCCAGGCGCAGGCGGCCGCCGACGGGATGAGCTTCATCTTGCCGGATCACGCCAAGGCGCTGGTGGAGCCGACGCTCGCCCACAGGCTGATCCTGACACCGGAGGCGCGCCTCGCCGGCCGGCGCCCGTCGGTGGTGCTGAATCAGATTGCGGCGCGGGTGGAGGCGCCCGTCGGCGAGGCCTTCGCCGAGAAGTAGCGCTACGGCCGCCCATACACGCTCTGGTGCCTCACGATGAGCGCCACGCCACCCATGATGAAGGCGGCGCCGGCCAGCAGGTAGCTCGTGATCTCCTCCCGGAGCAGCAGCCGCGCCTCCACCATCGTGAAGAGGGGAAGCGTCGAGCCCACCAGGCCCACGGTGGCCGCCTCCAGGTGCCGCATGCCCTTTGCCAGCAAGACGTAGGCGAGACCGGTTGCCCCCAGCCCGAGGAAGAGGAGCGCGCCGACCGCCTGCCATCGAATCGGCCCGTTCGTGGCGGGCTGCAGCGCCGTCGCCGCCGCGGCCACCACGGTGCCCACCAGAAAGATCGGAAAGAGAGCGCTGCCCGGCACTTGGGCCAGCACTCGCTGCCCCAAACCGTAGGTCGCCCAACAGACCCCGGCCGAGAGCACGATGGCATTGCCGAGGAAGTACTCGGACCGAACGAGTCCGCCTAGGTCCTGTCCGTTCCATCCCACCAGGACCAGCCCCGCCAGCGCCGACAGGGCGGCCAGCGCCTTCAGCAGCGAAATGCGCTCCTTGAGCACCAGGACCCCTAACATCGCCAGCATCACTCCATCGGTGCTCACGATGAGGGTCGCCGCCGAAGCGGTGGTGTAGCGCAGGCCCAGGGTGTAGAGGAGAAGATCGCCCCCGATTGCCAATCCTGCAATGATGACCCAGCCAACCGGGCCGATCCGTGAGAACCCATCCGGCTTCGGCTCGGACTGCCGCGGGGGCAGTCGAAGGCCTCTTCCCGAGGTCAGCTCCAGGGCGCCGAACACGAGCGTTCCGATAGCGAGGCGGGACAGCGCGATGAAGCCGAAGTTGAAGCTCTGGTATGCAACCTTGACGGCAAGCGGGATGAGGCTCCAGAGCCACACCGTCCCGAGCACGCACAGGATCGGCATGGATCAGGTTAGCTCCACGACAGGCGCCCTCGCCTCGGGAGGTGGCTCGCGCTGCTCCAGGGCCTTCCGGTAGTGCCCGCTGATGAACCTGAACATCCATAGGATAATGTACAGGGCCATCAAAATGAGCGCCGCGTATCCGACGCGCCGCACCCATCGCTCAGCCTTCTCCGAGGGGAGCATCCCTTCTCCTCACGCGCTTGTCATCAGGACATCGACCCCGCCCAAGGACGCCCCCCGCCCTCGGGCGGAAACGCTCAGGAGGCGGGGGCGAACTTCTGCAGCCGGTTGTTCCCCCAGTCCGAGACGTAGACGGCGCCGTCCTCGTCCACCGCCACGCTCAGCGGCATCTCGAACTGTCCCTCTCCGCTGCCCCGTTCGCCCAAGCTCCAGATCAAACGCCCTGACGGGGTGAACTTATGGATCTGGTGAGCCCCGAACTCGGCCACGTACACATCGCCGTTGCTGTCCACCGCCACATCATAGGGCCGATCGAAGGGGTCCTCTTCGCCCTCGAACTTCCCCTCGAACTTCCCCTCCGTGTTGAAGTGCTGAACCCTACCGTTCCCCAGATCGGCCACGTAGAGCCTGTCGTCCTTGTCGATCGCCAGCCCCGCGGGGTGGCTGAACTGACCATCCTGCCGCCCATCCGTTCCCCACTTCATCACGAACTTGCCGTGTGGATCGAACTTCTGGAGACGGTTGTTGCAGAAGTCCGAGACGTACATGTACCCTTGAGAGTCGACCGCAATCCCGTACGGATAGCTGAACTTGCCGTCCGCCTCGTCGTACCCCCAGGGACCTCCCTGTCCGCCGAACTCCAGCAGGAAACGCCCCTGCTCGGAGAACTTCTGCACCCGGTGGTTCCAGGTGTCCACCACATAGATGTTCCCGACCCTATCGGTCGTCACAGAGCGCGGACACTGCAGCTTCCCGGCCTCGCTCCCGAACTCACCGAAGGCGCTCATCACCTGACCTTCCCCCTCCGCCCGGAGGATCCGGTCGTTCCACGTGTCGGCAATCAGGAGCGCCCCGTGCTTGCCGATCCCCACCCCCTCGGGATGGTCGATCTCGCCCACGCGCGCCCCCCCGGCGTTCCACGCCGCGACGAACTGAGGCGGCGCGGCCGTGGTCCCGCCGCATCCAGCGAGCATCAGCCCCGCGAGAACCGCCGACATTCCGATGAGCGCTCCCCTGCGCCGGGTCATCTACCTTCCTCCTGTTCGGGAATCCGCCGGCTGTGCACGCACGATTATAGCCCCGCCGCGCGGCCGGGTCAATCCCAGGCTGATGTTACGACGCTGCCATAAGCGTTCCTGCCAGCCCGCACCAGCTCATAGCGCATCTCATCGCGGCCGCCCCGAAATTGACTCCGCTCTCTTGCCGGTGCTATAATCGCCCCAGGAGGCGGATGACCCACCGAATGCCATGAGTGAACTATCCGAAGTCCTGCGCTGCCGCGAGATCCTGTGGAACCTCGTCCGGCGCAATCTCAAGGTCCGCTACAAGAACTCCATCCTCGGCTTCGCCTGGTCGCTGCTCAACCCCCTCATGCAGATCGGGGTGTGGTACTTCGTCTTCAAGATCCTCTTCCAGCGGGATGAGCCGAACTTCATGGCGCTCCTCGTGACGGGATTCCTGCCCTGGCTCTTCTTCTCCCAGACGATCATGGACAGCACCGTCGCCGTCACCCAGGAGATGCCGCTCATCAAGAAGGCCTACTTCCCTCGCACCATTCTCCCCCTCTCCGCGCTGCTGTCCAATCTCATACACCTCGGCTTCGCCTTCATCGTGCTACTCGCCCTCTTCGGAATCTGGCGGGTCGACCTCAACATCTATTATCTGTGGGTGATCCCCTCGACGCTTCTGGTGGCGGTCTTCGCCTATGGCCTCGCCGCCATGCTCGCCGCCTGGAGCGTGTTCTACGCGGATGTCAAGTTCATCGTCGGCAACCTCCTCGGGCTCTGGTTCTTCCTCACGCCGGTGCTGTACCCGCTGGAGCTGGTGCTGAACGGCACTATCAAGTCCCCCGACAACTGGGTGGAGTTCTTCCTTCAGAGCCACCTGCCGCTGTTCAAGAAGCTCTTCGTCATCGACCCGCTGACGATCGCAGTGGAGGGATACCGCAGCGCCCTGCTTCGCGGCGGCGATGTCCCCATCGCCAATCCGAATTACCCCTTCTGGGACTATGCGATCGGAGCAACCGTGATTGCGGTCGCCACCGCCATCCTCGGGCAGATCATCTTTCGCCGGAAGGCCGACGCCTTCGCGGAGCAAGGCTGAGGGCCGACAGTGAGCGTCATCGAAGTCCGCGATGTCTGGAAGAAATACCGCCGCCCCCACGTCAAGACGACGAGTATAAAGGAGGCGGCGCTCGCCCTCCTGCGCGGGCAGCACGGATACGATGAGTTCTGGGCCCTGCAGGATGTTTCGTTCGAGGTGCAGCAGGGCGAGGCGATAGGGCTCATCGGGCCGAACGGGTCGGGCAAGAGCACCATGCTCGGCATGCTGGCGCGGGTGCTCAAGCCGACGCGGGGAACGATGAGCGTCGAGGGGCGCGTCTGCCCCCTGCTGGAGCTCGGAACCGGCTTCCACCCCGACCTCTCCGGCCGGGAGAACGTCTTCCTCAACGCGAGCTTGCTCGGCCTCAGCCGCCGGGAGACGGAGAAGCGATACGACGCCATCGTAGACTTCGCCGAGATCGGCGACTTCATGGGCTCGCCGGTGAAGACCTACTCCACCGGCATGGTCACCCGGCTCGGCTTCTCCGTCGCCGTCCATATGGACCCCGACGTCCTGCTCATCGACGAAGTGCTTGGGGTGGGAGACGAGCACTTCCAGCACAAGTCCTTCGGCCGGCTGCTGGAGTTCAAGGAAGAGGGGCGGACGATATTCGTCGTCTCTCACAACCTCGAGTCGGTGGGCATTCTCTGCGAGCGGGCGATCTGGCTGGATCGGGGGCGAATCGTCAAAGACGAGGATTCCCCCGAGGTCATCACCAAGTACAAGGCCGCGGTGGAGGCGTGGGAGCGGTCCCTGGCGGAGGCGAAGGCCCGCGATGCGCCTGCGAGCTGAGGCGGTCAGGGCGGCGGGCAACGTCCTCCTGACGCCGACGACACTCGGCGAATCGATTGCGCCCGGTTCTTGCGGGCGGGCCCTGCTGGTCGGCTCTCGCCGGGAAACGGTCGCCGGTCAGGCCGCCGCCGAGCTGCGGTTGGCCGGCCCGAATCTCTCGGTCGAGGTCGCGGGGAGTCCCTCCGGGGTGCCGGGGCTGTGGGCGCTGCGCCGCCGCAACTACGGTCTGGTCTGCCTGCTTCTCACGGGAGAGGGCCTCGGAAGGGAGAAGGCCCTGGGCCTGCTCTCGGGCGCGCCGACCGTCCTCGCCTACGGCGCGAACGGCCGCTGGTATCGGGTCCGCCTGCCGCCGTTCCGGCCCGGCCGCCTTCAGTGGTGGGCGCGCGTCACCTTGTCTCTGCTCCTCTGCACCGCCTCCCTCCGGACGATCGTTGTGGCGAGCGCGGTGGACGCGCTGAGGCGGCTTCTTCCGCTTTCGAGGGAGATCCGCAACCCCGGCCCGCCCGTCGGACGCCGGGTGACGTTTATCGTCCCCACGTTCAATCAACGCCATATGATGGACTTCTGCCTGCCGCCGCTCCTCGCCGAGGCCGGAGGCGAACACACGGTGCTCGTCGTGGACGACGCCAGCGCCGATGACACGACCGAGTATGTTCGCCAGCACTATCCTCAGGTTCGGATGATCCGTCTCTCCCGGAATCAGGGCTTCGGCGGCGCCGTCCGGGCCGGCATCGCCGCTTCGGATACGCCCTTGTTTGCCCTCATCAATACCGACGTCAAGGTCCGCCCCGGATACCTGGGCGCCATCCTCCCGCATTTCGACGATCCGGACACCTTCGCCGTGTGCTCCCGGATCGAGCTGCCGGAGGGATCGCAGATGGAGACCGGCAACGTCGCCCCCGCCTGGTCCGGAGTGCTCGAGCCGTACCACCTGCCACCCACCCGGACCGGCCCCATCCTCTACGCGGGGGGCGCGTCGTCCGTCTTCGACCGGGCCAAGTACGAGGCCCTGGGCGGATTCGAGAGGATCTACCGGCCCCTGTACTTCGAGGACATCGAGCTCGGGTACCGGGCGTGGCGGCGCGGATGGCGGTCGCTCTTCGAGCCCCAGGCCTCGGTCTTCCACCAGCGCCGCGCCTGGATCGGCACCCGCTTCGGCGATGCCTACGCCAACGAGACCTTCCTGAGAAACGGCCTCTTCTTCGTCTGGAAGAACGTGAGGGATCGCGGGCTGCTGGCCCAGCACGTCGCCTATGTCTGCGCGCGGCTCTTCCGGGAGATCCTCAGCGGTGACGGCACGATGGCGCGCGCCCTCCTCCGGGCCGTCGCTTACTGCCCCTGGCTGATGATGAAGCGGTGGCAGCAGTACCGCCGCGGCGACCTGCCGGATCGACACATCATGCAGCTGGCACGCCCGCCCTCGGCCGTCGAATTCCTGGAGGGCGGCCCCCGGTGAAAGTCCTCTTCGTCAGCCCCTTCCTCCCCTACCCTCCGGTGGCCGGCGGCCACCGACAGGTCTGGACCTGGCTGACCCGGCTCGCCAAGAAGCACGAGGCCGCCTTCGTGGGCTTCTACGAGCGGGAGACCGAGGCGCCCAACGCGGACGAGCTCTCCCAGCACTGCCTGCACGTGCGCGTCAGATTGAGAAAGCCGACGCCCCACGCCTCCAGCTCCTTCGCCCAGCTCCCTCGCTGGGTCACGGAGTTCGCCTCGCAGGAGCTGGCCGGAGACGTCGCCGACGTGACCCGCTCCTTCCACCCCGATGTCGTTCAGTTTCTCCACTCGAACATGGCCCAGTACCGCCGATACACAGACGGGGCCGCCGCCGTCGTCACCGCGCTGGACATCGCCTTCGTCGCCCATCGCCGGCGAATCGCTCTGAGCCAGGGGCTGGAGCGGCTCCGGGCCCGGCTCGAATGGCTCCGCATGCTTCGGCACGAAGCGGCCATGTTCGCACGAGCAGATCACGTCATCGCCGTATCGGAGCGAGATGCGGAAACCATACGGTCTGTTGCCCGGCACGACCGCGTGACGGCCGTTCCGCCCGGTGTGGATAAGGAGCAGCTTGTCCCCCGGGAGAGGCGTCCCGAGCCCGGCCGCGTGCTCTACCTGGGGCACATGGAGCACTATCCCAACCTCGACGGGCTGCTCTACCTGTACCGGAGCGTGTGGCCCCACCTCCGCCACGCCCACCCCAATGTGAAGCTGATCGTCGCCGGAGGCGGCACGCGGGAGGAGCTGAAGCGCGCCGCGCCGGATACGCTCACCCGCATGGAGCGCGACGCCACGGTCGAGATCGCCGGCTTCGTCCCCGATCTCGAGGCCGCGATGGACGGCTCGGCGGCGATGGCCGCTCCGCTCCGGCTCGGGTCCGGTGTTCGCAACAAAGTGATCGAGGCGATGGCGGCCGGCCTGCCCGTGGTCACGACGCACCTGGGGGCGGAGGGGCTCGCCGTCGAAAGCGGCCGTCAGCTTCTCATCGCCGATGAGCCCGCCGCGTTCGCCCGCGAGCTGGTCCGCCTTCTGAAGGACCCCCACCTCCAGGGGCGGCTGTCGGAGGCGGGGCGGAAGCTCGTGGCGCGGGATCACGATAACGATCGCGTCGTCGCCCGCCTCGAAAAGGCGCTGCTGCGCGCGGTGGGGGAGCGAGCATGAAGGCCCTCGCGCGGTACGCCGCCGGATACGTGCTCGACTTCTTCCGGGAGCGGGTGGAGGCGCAGGACTTCCGCGGAGAGACGATACGGCGCGCCCTCATCGGCCCAGGGTTCGACGAGACGGGCCTGTCCGCATTGAGGCGCATGTTTCCCGAGGCCGCGTTCCGCCGCTTCGGCGCGCGCACCGACCTCTGGCGCCTCCGGCGATTGCGGTTCGACGCCGTCTGCATCGCCATGGCCGGAGGCCGGCTGCGAGACCGCCTCGTCGGCGTCCTCAGCGGAGCCAGGCACACGCTCCTGCTCCCCTCGCCCGACTATGTATACCGGCTTGGCATGAGGCGCGGCGGGGCGGCCTTCCTCTGGGCCCTCGTCGATCGTTTCCTCCTGGCGCCCATCGCCCTCCTCTGGCTCGGCTTGGTCGGGGCCGCCATGTACGCCACCGGCCGGGTGCGGCGGGCCGCCGCGGCCGAGCGCGGCCGCGAGCCCTGGCACCCCCAGCGCCTCCTCGTCATCCGTCTCATGCCGACCACCACCTTCGTCGCCCTCCTCCGTCGCATCCGAACCCTCTTCCCCGACGTTCACCTCTCGGCGCTCCTCGCCTCCGAGGCAGACCGTGCGACCGTCCGCGCCGCCGCCGACGACGTCATCACCCCTCGCGCCGGCGGCCTCCGAGCCATCGTGCGAAGGGTGCGGCTATCCCATTTCGACGCCGTGATCGTCTCCGGCGGGAGGGACTACGGCCTCCGGCCCAGCTACCTCAAGGCGGCTTTCCTGGCACGCCTCGCGCCCGGAGCGCAGCGGTACCAGTGGGAGCTGGGCGACCCGCTGCCCGGCACCCCCCTGCGCAGAGCCATCCGGCGCGCGCTCGCCGCGCGTCGAACGGATGCGAGTCGCGCCCCAGGCTTAGTAAGGCGTATCAGGCTCCGCCGCTCCTACGCGCGGGAGCCCACCCGCGGCCCGACGATGGTCCAGGTCGGCCTCACCAAGGCCTGCAACTACCACTGCCTCTTCTGCCCCTTTCACAGCCCCAAAGCGGAGCAGGGCCACCGAGACGCAGACCTCCCCCGGATGTGCTGCGACACGTTCGTCCATCTCCTCCGCGACCTCCGCGGCCTCGGCACCAGGGCGCTCGATATCTGCGGGGACGGAGAGCCACTCATGCACCCGCAGGCGCTCGACATGATCGAACTCGCCCGCGACCTCGGTTTCGACGTCACCCTCGCCACGAACGCGGCCCTGCTCACCGAGGCCCGCGCCCGCCGACTCGTAGACCTCGGCCTGCGGCGCATGCACGTCAGCTTCAACGCCGCCACAGACGATATCTACGAGCGGCTCCACCCGGGTGCGCCCCCCCGCACGCGTCGCGCGATCATCCAGCGCCTGAGAGAGATGGCGGGCTATGCCGAGGTGGAGTGCCTCCGGCCGATCGACGTCGAGTTCTCCGCCGTCCTCAACCGGCTCAACATGCACCAGATCCCCCAGATGGTCGAGGCCGCCCACGAGGCCCGGGCCGGCTGGTTCATGCTCATCCTCATGGGCCCCGTCGAGGGCGCGGAGGACCTGCTGCCCCGCCCCGAGGACTGGATCCTCATCCAATCCGACATCGACCGGGCCGCCGCCCGCGCCCGGGAATGGGGGATCAAGACGAACCTCGACGCCATCCGTCCCAGCGCCGGCCCGGCCGGAACGCGCTCCCTCTACGAGTCGATCCCCTGCTACATCGGCCACGAGTACGCCCTCATCACCGCTGACGGAAACGTCATGTTCTGCTGCCAGTGCACCCAGCCGCTGGGTAACGTGCGCGAGGACACCTTTCGGCAGATATGGTACTCTGAAGCCTACCGCCAGGCGCGAAGACAAGCGAGGGAGCTGCCGAGAACCCGGGAGCACCTGCGCGGATGCGAGTGTTTCACCGCCTGCTCACACGTGGTGGTCAACCTCGATGTCTATCGCACGCTCCATGGCGAGCGCGCACTGAGGTCGGTGCTGTGAGCCATCTGCTCATCTGCGGCGCCGCAGGCTATACGAACGCCGGCGATGACGCCATCCTCTGGGGGATGCTCACGCAATTGAGGAGCGTCCTTCCGGGGCGGGCGATTCGCGTCGCCGGCGGACCGGAATTGGGAAAGCTCCTGCACCGCTTCGAGGCGACGCCCGTCAGCTACGACGACCGCGCCGAGCTCGCCCGCGCCATCGAGGAGGCCGACCTCGTCCTCCTCGGGGGCGGAGGGCTGTTGTACGATGTCGGCTATGACGCCGACCTCTCTCGCCTCGTCGGCGACCCGCCCGATCGCCAGTGGCTCTATGAGATGGCCCGAATCGCGGCCGCGGCGGCGGCCGCGGGAAGGCCGTCGATGCTCTACAGCATCGGCGCAGGGCCTTTGCTCGCCGAGGCCGCGCGGCGGGTGGCGAAGTTCGTCTGCGATCACGCGAAGGCGATCACGCTCCGCGATGAAGCGTCAGCCCGTCTCCTCGCCGAGTGCGGCGTCCCCGCCTCACGGCTCCATGTCGCCGCCGACCCGGCGGTGATGGTCGAGGCCGGCGATGGGTCGGACTTCATCGAGCGATCGGGGCTCGCCGGCGCGCCCCGCCCGTGGGTGGCCATCAACCTGCGCCCCTGGGGAAGCGCAGTCCAGCAGGAGCGGCTGATAGCGGAGGCGCGGGCAACCGTGCGCGCCCTCAGGGAACGGCTTGGCGGGACGGCTTTGCTTCTCCCCTTCCAGCGGATGCATGATGACGACCTCCCTCTTCTCCGCCGCGTCGCGGACAGGGAAGCGGCAGCCGTTCTCGTGGAGAGCGTGCCTCCCCCTCCGGACCTCGTGTCGGCCCTCTCCCGCTGCGATCTCGTCGTCGGCATGCGCCTTCACGCCCTCCTCCTCGCGCTCGGCGCGGGGAAGCCGTTCGTCGCCCTCTCCTACGATCCTAAGGTCGATGAATTCGCCCGCGCGGCCGGCATGGAGCAGTACGCCCAGTCGGTCGCCGACCTCGATTCCCGCGCTCTCATCGAGTCCTGCCAGGCGCTGCTCGCGCGCGACGACCTCGTCCCACACCTCGAGGCGACACGAGCCGCGCTTCGGGAGTCGGCCGCCCTCTCCGCCGAGCTGGCAAAGGATCTCCTGGAGCCCCGCCGCCTCCAGTCGCCCGTTCGCCCGAGGGCGCCGTCCTCCAAGCCGGCCGACCGGATCCGCGTCCTCATGCGGATTCGGCCCGACCACCGGGCGCGGCCCGGCGGCGACACGGTGCAGATGAATGAGACGAAGCGGTGGCTGGAGAAGCTCGGCCTGACGGTGGACGTGAGCGGCGATGAATCCCCCGACCTCTCCGGCTATGACCTCGTCCACGCCTTCAACCTCGGGCGCCCCGAGGAGCCGTACCTCCATTGCCTCGAAGCGCTCCAACAGGGCAAGCCGGTGGCGCTCTCCACGGTCTATTGGGATTTCGCCGAGTTCTGGCAGTGGGGGAATCCGGACTACTGGGAGCTGCCGGCGCCGGAAGAGGGCCTCCCGCAGCCGCGCCCGGCCCCGCCCCCCGACGCCATCGAGGCGCGGAGGCGAGCGCGGCTCGACCAGCAGCGGCGAGCGGCCATCGAATGCGCCGCCGTCTATCTCCCAAACGGCCGGGGCGAGGCCGACCTTCTCCACGAAGCATACGGCATGGATCTGAGCCGGACGGTGGTCGTGACGAACGCGGTGGACGATGTCTTCTTCGGGGCGCGCCCCGAGCTGTTCGTGGAGAAGTACGGGCTCCGCGATTTCGTGCTCTGCGCCGCGCGCGTGGAGAAGCGGAAGAACCAGCTCGCGCTCGTCGCCGCTATGCGCGGCACGGGCATTCCACTCGTGATCGCCGGGCAGCCGAACCCGGAGGAGTATCTCGCGCGCTGCCGGCGGTACGCGGACGGGAATGTCACCTTCCTCGGCGCGCTGCCCCAGGATGAGCTGGCCAGCGCTTACGCCGCGGCCAGGGTTCATGCCCTTCCCGGCTGGTTCGAGACCCCCGGCCTCTCCACGCTGGAGGCGGCCGCCGCCGGCTGCGTGATCGTTTCGACAGATCGCGGCACCACGAGAGAGTACTTCGGCGAGGCGGCTTGGTATTGTGACCCGAAGAGCATCGAGTCCATCCGGGAGGCGGTGCTGGCGGCCTGGGAGGCCGAGCCGTCCGAGGAGTTGAGGGAGCGCGTCCGCGAGCGCTGCACCTGGGCGCGCGCGGCGGAGAGCACGCTGGAGGGATACCGGCTCGCTCTCACCATCAGGGAGCCGGAGAGCCCGGAGCAGCAGCGGGAGGCCGCGCTGCGGGCGCTCCGCGGACAGGCCGACTACCTCGCCAAGCTCGCCGCCGACCGCGCCTACGAGGCCCGGCGGATGCGGGAGTGGGGGGAGACGGTGGAGGCGGAGCTGAAGCGGCTCCAGGTGGAGTTCGACCGCGTCACCTCCCGGCGGCTCCATCGGTGGTCCGCCGCCGCCGCGCGGGCGGGATGGAGCCTCCTGCGGGCGCTTGGAGTGAAGCCGTGAGACTCACCGTCGTCGTACCGACATATAACCGCTCAGACCTGCTCGGCCGGGCGCTGCGGGGACTGCTCGACCAGACGGCATCGCCCTCAGACTACGAGATCGTTGTTGTGGACGACGGCTCGACCGATGACACCTCCTCGGTCCTCCAGTCCATCTCCGCGCCCGCGGAGCGGCTTCGCTTCTTCCGCCAGGAGAACACGGGGCCGGCGGTGGCCCGCAACCGGGGCGTCCTCGAAGCGCGCGGCCGGATCGTCCTGTTCACCGGCGACGACTGCCTGCCCGATGAGAAGCTGATCGCGGAGCACCTCAGAGCATACGAGGAGGCCGGCGACGTCGGCGTCATCGGCCTCGTGACGTGGCATCCGGAAGTCGCGATAACCCCGTTCATGGCCTATCTGGAGACCGGCCCGCAGTTCGGGTTCGACCGGATCGCCGATCCGCAGGAGGTCCCGATCTGGCACTTCTACACGGCGAACTGCTCCGTGCAACGGCACTGGATCGAGGAGGTGGGCGGGTTCGATGAGGACTTTAAGCACGCCGCCTTCGAGGACATGGAGCTGGCCTATCGCATGAAGCAGCGGGGGCTGCGCTTCATCTATCGCGCCGGCGCGAAGACCTATCACCACCATCCCACGACCTTCCAGCAGCACCTGGCCCGGCAGCGCATCACGGGCCTATCCGCCGCGCTGTTCTACAGAAAGCACCCCGAGCTGAAGGTCGACCTGGGCATCGCCCATTCGGCCCGCATGACCACCGCCCTGAAGTTCTGGGAGGCGGCGACGGAGTATGCCTTCGCCCTGGGGGTCAGAGAAGGGCTGACCGGCGAGGAACAGCCCGGCCGGGCCGATCTCGAGGCGATGGAGAGGGAGCCGCGGCGGGCGGCCGCCGGCCGCGCCTGGGTGCGCGAGGTCTTCGGCACCATGGACCCGGACAAGGAGGAACTCGTCGCGCTCCGGGAAGAGCTGCACCGAATGAAGCAGGACTGGGAACGAGTTTCCTCGCGGCGCCTCTATCGCTGGTGTGAGGGAATCGCCCACGCCGGCTGGTCGCTGCTGCGGAAGATCGGCCTCGGGCGCGGCGTCGGGACGGACTGATGCCCCTGGTTTCCGTCGTCGTCCCCAACTGGAACGGCGAGCGCCTGCTTCCGGCCTGCCTGAATTCGCTGCGCGCCCAGACCTTCAGGGAGGTGGAGATCATTGTCTCCGACGACGGCTCGACCGACGGCTCGGTGGAGCTGCTGAAGAAGGACTATCCCGAGGTGGCGATTGTCGGCTCGCCCGTCAACCGCGGCTTCTGCGAGGCGGCGAACGCAGGGATTCGGGCGAGCCGCGGCGAGTTCGTCCTGCTGCTCAACAACGACACCGAGCTGGACCCGCGGTGCGTGGAGGAGCTTGCCCGGGCGATGGAGGCGAACGAGCAGTTGGGAATCTGCGCGGCCAAGATGGTCTACTTCCTCGATCCCACCATCATCAACTCCGCCGGGCACGCCTGCCGGCGGGACGGGGTCGTGGTGGACATCGGGCGGGGCGAGCGCGATGGGGAGTGGTTCGACCGGCCGAGGGAGGTGTTGGGCGCGTCGGGCGGGGCCGCGCTCTACCGACGGCGCATGCTCCAGGAGATCGGCCTCTTCGATCCGGATTTCGTGACGAGCGTGGAGGACGTGGATCTCGAATGGCGGGCGCAGTGGGCCGGCTGGCGCGCGCAGTACCTCCCCACCGCGGTGGTGAAGCACCGCGAAGGCATCTCCCGCGGGATCGAAGCCCCTCACTCGGCTCTCATTGGCCTGCGAAACACCATCAACGTCTGGACGAAGAGCTGGCCGGCGTCGGCTCTGCTGCGTCACTTCCCCGACCTCTGGCGCGGCTGGCAGGGCACGACGGTCTCGCTGATCCGGCGCGGATACGGCGGCGTGCTGCCCGCGGTGGTGTGGGGAGTCCTCGTGCAGATGCCCCGCATGTTGAGCCGCCGGCGCGCCCTCCGGCGCGGCCGAAACGTTTCGGCCGGACGGTTCGAGGAGCTGCTCGCGCTCGGCGAGCGGCACACCCGCCGGCCGCCGGAGGACTAGCCCATGGGGTCGCGTCTCCTCGCCCTGCGCCTGGTGCCGTCGGACGTCTTCGAGCGATTGCTCGGAGACCTGCGCGCGCGACATCCGCAGGTCCATGTCACCGCGGTCGCCGGCGGCGAGGCCGGCGGGGCTGACGATGTGATCGACTGGCGGGACATCCGGGGGCTCGCCCTCGTGAGGAAGCTCAGGGAGACCCGGCCGGACATCGTGGTCGTGGCCCACGGGCGGGACCACTACGCCACCCGCGCCTACTGGAAGGCGGTGCTCCTCGCGCTCGCCTCCGGAGCCCGGGCGAGGTCTTTCTGCGAGGACGGCGATTTGCGCCGCCCGCACGGCCTCCTCGCCGGCGCCGGGCGCGCCCTCTGGCAGGTCGCACAGGAGTTCTGCGCCGCCGCAATCGGGCTCCTCGTGTTTGGCCCGCTCCTCCTCATGGCGGCGCTGACCGACCTGACGGAGGCGCTTGCCGGGGGAGCCGGCAGGAGCCGCGGTCGCGGAAAGACAAGATAGTCATGACCGCGACGGTTCAATCCCACTGAATAGGAGAGCGGGGTGCGAGTTCTCGTTACCGGCGTTGCAGGCTTCATGGGCGGCCACCTCGCCGAAGGGCTGGTGCAGGCCGGCCACGAGGTGTTCGGCATCGACGACCTCAGCGGAGGCTTCAGGGAAAACGTTCCGGCCGGCGTTGAGTTCTTCGAGGTGGACCTGCGCGACGCCGCCAAGACGGAGGCGGTCGTCAGGGATCACCCGCCCGAGGTGCTCTGCCATCTCGCCGCCAATGCCCGCGAGGGAGCATCCCAGTTCCAGCCCAGGGATGTCTGCGGCCGCAACCTCATGGCCTACGCCAACGTGCTCGTGCCCGCCATCCGCTCCGGGATGATGAAGAAGGTCGTTCTCTACAGCTCCATGGCCGTCTACGGCGACCAGGATCCGCTCTTCGACGAGACCATGCCCCGCCGGCCCGTCGACGTCTACGGCGTGAACAAAAAGGCGATGGAGGAGATGACCGAGATCCTCGCCGAGGTCCACGAGTTCATGTATACGATCATCCGGCCGCATAACGTCTTCGGCGAGCGGCAGAGCCTCCGCGATCCCTTCCGCAACGTCGTCGCCATCTTCATGAACCGCATCATGCGCGGGGAGCCGCTCTACGTCTACGGCGACGGCGAGCAGAAGCGCGCTTTCAGCTACATCGGCGATTGCCTCCCTGCCTTCCTGCGGGCGGTCGAGCTTCGGCCGGACCTCGACCGTCAGATCGTCAACGTCGGCGGCAAGGAGGCCGTGACCATCAACGCGCTCCTGAAGATGGTCGCAGAGGAGTTCGACGCCGAGCCCGAGGTCATCCATCTTCCGGACCGGCCCTGCGAGGTCAAGAACGCCTACTGCACCTCGGAGAAGTCAGTCGAGCTCCTCGCCTACGAGGAGAGTTTCGGCCTCGAGAAGGGCATTCGCCTCATGGCCGCATGGGCCCGCTCCCAGGGACCTCAGCCGTGGCGGGAGGAGGCGCTGGAGCTGCCCAGCGACAAGGCCCCCAGCATCTGGATGAACCACGACCGCGATACGACGGCCTCGGACACGCCGCCAGAGCCGTGAGCCAACCCCGCGCCAGCATCATAATCTCGACCTGGAACGGCCGGCACCTGCTCGAGACCTGCCTTCCCCGGGTGCTGCGCGCGGCCGCGCACGCCGGCGTCGATCACGAGGTGATCGTCGTCGACGACGCCAGCACCGACGACACCGTCGAGTTCGTCCAGAGGGAGTTCCCCGACGTCCGGCTGCTGGCGCTCGAGCGCAACCTCCGCTTCGCCGGGGCCAACAACGCCGCCGCCCGCATCGCAACCGGCGAGATCCTCGTCTTCCTCAACAACGACATGCATGTCGACGCGGATTTCCTCCGGCCCCTGCTCCGGCATTTCGACGATCCCGCCGTCTTCGCCGCCACCGCCCGCATCGACATGAAGCCCCGCTGGGTGGCCGGGGGAATGATCCGCGAGACCGGCCTGGTGCGGCCTCGCTTCGAGGACGGCTTCTTCCTCCTCCAACACGATGAGCCCATCACCAACAAGCCCCTGAAAGTGCTCTACGCCGGCGGCGGATCGAGCGCCCTCCGGCGCGACCGCTTCTTCCAGCTCGGCGCCTTCGACCGGCTCTTCCGGCCCTTCTACTTCGAGGATCTCGACCTCTCCTACCGGGCGCAGAAGATGGGCTGGAAGGTCCTCTACGAGCCCAAGAGCCGCATGGCCCACACCCATCGCCAGACGAACAGCCCCGAGAACTTCCCCGGCGATTACGTCGACCTCATGTTCGGCAAGAACAGCCTCCTCTTCACCTGGAAGGTCCTCACCGACCGCGCGCTCCTCCGCGGGCATTTCCGCGCCCTCTGGCGTCGCCTCATGCGCCCGAGTCTCGACCCGAGAACGTCGCGCTTCTTCTTCCGCGCCGCCGCCCAGCTCCCCGCGCTCTTGCTCTCTCGCCATCGCGCCAGGCAAGGCCACCTGCTCGGCGACCGGGAAACCATCGCCCTCGCCGCCTCCGCCCCCTCAGAGGAGGCCACCGATGCCGGCGCCATCCCCTACGGCTCCAGCGGCCGGGGCAAACGAATTCTCGTCCTGGGCTTCTCCCCCCTCCCCTTCGAGAAAGAGCGCAGGCTCGGCGCCCTCTGCTTCCGCACCTGGCACGTCGCGCAGGCGCTCCTGTCGGCCGGGCATGAAGTCACCCTCGTCGGCGTCCGCACCGCCGGCTCCTACGAACGCGAGACCACCCGCCCCCGCGCCCTGCGCTTCCGCGGCAACCACTTCACCTACTACTCCCTCGAGCACGCCGCCTTCGACGACGGCAAGATGCTCCAGCGCATCGCCGACCGCGTGAGCCCCGAGGCGATAATCACCGTCCACTCCTACCCCACCTGGATCGCCTCCCGGCTCGACTCCGGCGCTCCTCTCTGGGCCGACCTCAACGGCTACGCGATGACCGAGGCCCAGGCCCGCGCCGCCCTCGCCAAAGACGATTCCTCCCTCTCCGAGGCCTGGAAGTGGGAGCGAGCGGCCCTCGCGCGAGCCGACGTCTTCTCCGTCGTCTCCTCCCGCCAGAAGTTCGCCCTCATCGGCGAGCTCGCCGGCGCCGGCCGCCTCAGAGGCAGCAACTACGGGCAAGACCCCGTCCACTACATGCCGAACGCCATCGACCCCCAGCCCTACCGCCACGCCCGGCGCGTGGCGCGCGGCACCCTCGTCGGCGAGCACGACTTCGTGGTGCTCTGGGCCGGCGGCTACAACACCTGGACCGATGCTGATACGCTCTTCCAGGGCCTCGCCGCCGCCATGCGCGAGGAGCCCCGCCTCAAGTTCCTCTCCCTCGGCGGCGCCATGCCCGGCCGAGACGAGACCACCTTCTACCGCTTCCGCCGACTCATCGAAGAGAGCGACCTGGCCGACCGCTTCATCTTCACCGGCTGGGTCCCCAACGAGGACGACCCCAACTACTACTTCGAGAGCGACGTCGGCATCAACATCGACCGCTTCAGCTACGAAATGCTCATCGGCTGCCGCTACCGCATCCTCGACATGCTCCGCGCCGGCCTCCCCGTCGTCACCACCCTCGGCACCGAGACCAGCTATATCGTCGAGCAGGAGCGCCTCGGCGCCACCTTCCCGCCCGGCGACGCCGAAGGCCTGAAGGAGGCGATCCTGGCCCTCGCACGCGACGAGCCCCGCCGCCGCCGCAGTGCCGACCGCGCGCGCGACTACCTCCTCAAGCACCGTCTCGTGGAAGATGTCATGAGGCCGCTGCAGCGCTGGGCGCAGGACCCGAAGCCCTCCCCCGACCGGCTGCCCGCGCCTCGGGAGGAGCAGCCCGCCTGGAGGCCCCGTACCTTTACGGGCCGCTTCGGCAAGGCGCTGGAGACGGGCGGACTCCGCGGCGGCTTCCGTGAGATCCTCCGCGCGCTCGCGGCGTCCCTCGCCGACGTGCTGGCGAAGGCCTTCCTCCGCCGCAGGGCCACCGCGCCGTGGGGCCTCGACCCGCGAGAGCCGCCCCACACCACGCTCGTGGTTCGCGCCGGCGCGCTCTCTCCGGTTCGCCAGGCCGTCACGCAGATACGCAGGCGATATCCCGCCGCCGAGATCTCGGTCCTCACCCCGGAGGCGATGGCCGACGAAACCCGATACGAGACCGACGCGCCCATCATCACGGCCCCCGGCGTGGAAGCCTGCGGCTATCGCCTTGCCGCCGGCCTGGTGAAGGCGCTCCGCGAGCGCCGATTCGATACCATGCTCGTGGCCGGCGAGGGCAACCGCCGCGCCGAGCTGCTGGCGCTGCTCTCGGGCGCAGACCGGCGCGTCGAGCTCAGGGACGACGGCGCTGCCCACGTCTTCTGGTTCGCACTCCACAAGCCCGTGCTCCTCGTGTTTCAGGGCATCGTGAGCCTGCTCGAGAAGCTCACCCTCACCGGCCTCGTCGCCCTCGTGTGGGGAAGCATCACCGCCGAAGGGTGGGTCTGGGCCCTGCGCCGGCGCTCGGTGCCCGCCGCCCGCGAAGGGTAGGTTACGGAGGTGTCCATGGGTCGCCCAGCGGTCTTCCTGGATCGCGATGGGACGATCATACGCGAGGCCGAGTATCTCCGGCTCCGGGAGCAGGTGCGGCTTCTGCCCCGCGCGGCCGACGCGATTCGCCGGCTGAACGAGGCGGGATTCGCCCTCGTCGTGACGACCAATCAGTCCGGCATCGCCAGGGGCCTGCTGACCGAGGTCGACCTCGAAAACGTCCACGATGTGCTCCGCCAAAGGCTGGCCGCGAAAGGCGCCCACCTCGACGCCATCTACTTCTGCCCCCATCACCCCGACGTCGGCGGAGAGCAGTATCGCCGCCGCTGTCGCTGCCGCAAGCCCGCTCCCGGCCTGCTTCTCCAGGCGGCGAAGGACCTCCATCTCGATCTCGACCGTTCCTTCGCCGTCGGCGACAGCGAGCGCGACCTCCTCGCCGGCAAGAGGGTCGGCTGCAGGACTGTGCTCGTCCGGACGGGATACGGGAGGACGACCGAAACTCAGTCATCCGGCCCTCTGCCAGCCGATCACATCGCCCGGAACCTCGGCGGCGCCGTGGACTGGATCCTGAAGCAGAGCGGAACGCGGTCGCGTCCATGAAGGCAACGCTCATCATCATCAACCACAACGGCCGCGACCTGCTCGCGCAATCGGCGCCGGCCGCGCTGGAGGCGGCGCGCAAGGCCGGCGGCCACACCGTAACCGTCGCCGACGACGCCAGCTCCGACGACAGCATCGAGTTCCTGTCCAAGAGCTTCCCCGAGGTCAAGGTGCTCGCCCTGCCGAAGGCCGGTTTCGGCCCCGCCTGCAACTCCGGCGTCGAGGCCGCCGACACGGAGGCCGCGCTCATCCTGAACAACGACGCGATCGTCACTCCCGAGTTCCTCGAACCCCTCCTGGAGGACCTGGCCGAGCCCGACGTCTTCGCCGTGGGATGCAAGTTCCTCAACCCCGACGGCTCTCTCACCCACGCCCTGGGCAATCGCACCTCGGGCACATGGCAGGGCCCTCTGCTGCGCCTCCACCACGAGACCCGGCCGGAGATGCTGAAGCAGACCTGCCCCCAGCTCTATCCGAATGGCGGCGCGATGGCGTTTTGGCGGGAGAAGTGGCTCGCGCTCGGCGGCTTCGATCCGCTCTTTCACCCCTTTTACTGGGAGGATGTGGACATCGGCTACCGCGCCTGGGCCCGCGGCTGGCGGGTGCTCTACGAGCCGCGGAGCGTCGTCTACCACGACCAGGGGAGCACCATGGGGCGGTTTCACCGGCCCGCCCACATCGAGCTGATGTCCGCGAAGAACGCCCTCCTCTTCACCTGGAAGAACCTGCTCGATACGCACCTCTTCCGGCGGGCCCTCGCCGCCCAGGCCCGCTGGGGCGCAGACGACGTCCTCATCGGCGGGCTCCCCCATCGCACAGCCGCCCTCTGGCGCGCCTTTCGGCAGCTCCGCCAGGCCGGGCGCGCCCGCGCCCGGGAGCAGCGGGAGCGGCTGCGCGTCGACGAAGAGATCCTCGCGCTCGCCTCGGGAGGAGACGCGTGAGCGACGCGGCGCGCAAGACGGTGCTCCTTCTCACTTTCGCCCGCCGGGGAGAGGAGGAGGCGATTCGGCAGGCGATGGCGGCGCTCCGGGAGGCCGCTCCCGACGCCGTCATTGTCGCGGTAGGGACGCCTGTATCGGGGCCGGTGCTGGAGCATCTGGGGGTGGATGAACTCATCATCTACGGAGACGGCAGAGGCGCGCGATCCGTCGTGCGGGAGGCGCGGGCCCGCAGGCCCGCGGCGGCCGCCGTCGTCTATTGGGGGCCCGGCTTTGCCGGGCACCTCAAGCTGGAGCTGCTCGCCCTTCTCTCCGGCCCGCCCCGCGTGCTCCGCCTCGCGCCCGAGACTCCGGTTCGCGCCGTCGGCCGCTCGCGCCTGGCCCTCTCCGTTCTCGCGAAGGTGGTGACGGCGATCGCGCTCACCGCCGCGGGGGCGCTCGTGTGCGGAACTGCTCTGGTCTGCCTGCGCCTCCGGCAGGCCCTCGCAGGAGGTCATCGTGCGCCTCGGGCTTGATGCAAGAGCGCTCGCCTCGCCGATTCGCTCCGGGGTCGAGCGCTATGTCATCAACCTCACCCGCGCCCTCGCCGCGCTCCCCGAGGCGCCGGACATCATCGCCTACGTGGACAGGCCGATCGCCGATCCCGAGGTCGCCGCCATCTCCTCCGAACGGCTGAAGATCAGCCTCCTGCGCGCCCGGCGCGGCTGGCTCCGCGCCGCCCTCCCGTGGCGTCTCTGGCGAGATCGCGCGAACCTCGTCCATCTCCCCAGCACCATCCTCCCCCCCCTCCTCCCCTGCCCCGCCGTCGTCACCGTCCACGACCTCGCCTGGATGCGGTTCCCCGAGACCTACGATCCCGCCGACCTCAGGATGCAGACCCAGGTCGTGCCCCGCTCCATCCGTCGCGCCGCGCATGTCATCACCGTCTCACACAGCACCGCTCACGACCTCACCGAGATGCTCGCCGTGCCCGCCGACAAGATCACCGCCATCCCTCTGGGCGTCTCCTCCACCTTCTCCCCCGACGGGCCCCGCCTGCCGGCCGACGCCTTCCCCGGCGCGGAGCGCCTCTCGGGTGGATGCATCCTCCATGCCGGCGGCCTCCATCCCCGCAAGAACGTCGCCAGGCTGCTGGAGGCCTATGCCCGCCTCACCCAGGAAATGTCCCCGCCTCCGCTGGCGATAGCCGGCAATACCGATTCCCCCCAAGCGAAGGCGCTCCAGGACCGGGCCACCTCGCTCGGCCTCGCCGAGCGCGTCGTCTTCACCGGCCAGGTCGACGAAGCCCGGCTCGCCCAGCTCTACCGGCGCGCCGCCCTCGTCGTCTACCCCTCGCTTTACGAGGGCTTCGGGCTGCCCCTCCTCGAGGGCATGGCCTCCGGCGTGCCCGTGGTCACCTCCGACCGACCGAGCATGTCCGAGGTGGCCGGCGACGCCGCCCTTCTCGTCGATCCAGAGAGCGTCGAGGACCTCGCCGCGGCCCTCGGGCGAGCCCTCACGGACGACGCGCTGCGGCGCGAGCTGGCGCAGCGCGGGCTCGACAGAAGCCGGGAATTCACCTGGGAGCGGACCGCGCGCGCAACCGTCGCCGTCTACGAGCGCGTCGCACGACGCTCTTAGCCCGACACCCTCGCGTTGCGACTGAAACCTTTCTCTGCCCGTTTTCGTATGACCATGTAGCGGAGGGCGGGAGATGTCCCAAATCGAGGCCGTGCGGGACGACGCAGAACTGGTGAGCCTCTGTCTCGCCGGCCGCCAGGGCGCGTTCGACGGCCTGGTGTCCCGCCACCATCGCCGGATATACAACATGGTCTACCGGATGGTCGGAAACTCGGAGGACGCGGCGGACCTCACCCAGGACGCCTTCCTCCGCGCCTACGAGCGCCTCCACACCTTCCAGCTCGATCGCTCCTTCATCGCCTGGATGCGGGCCATCGCCTCCAACCTCACCATCGACCACCTCCGCCGTCGTCGTCAGCCCACCGTCTCCCTCGACGAACGCCTCGAATCCGGCGCCCAGCACGCGGACGAGAGCCCCGGCTCCTCTCCCGCCGAACATGTGGTGCTGGCCGAGGACTCGCGCCGCGTCCTGTCCGCCGTGCAAGAGCTCCCGGAAAAGCAGCGGGCCGTCCTCATCCTGCGTCATGTCGAGGGCCTCAAAATGAGCGAAATCGCGCAGGCCCTGCGTATGCCCGTTGGGACCGTCAAGACCATGCTGTTCCGCGGCCGCGCCGCGGTGAGAAAGATAGTGGGCGAGCTATGAGGAGATTCACGATGGATTGCTCCCATGTCAGACCATTGCTCGACGAGTACTTCGAGGGCGTCCTTCCCGAACGTCGGGAGACAGAAGTCGCCGGCCACATCGCCGCCTGCCCCGACTGCGCCGCCGAACTCCGGCAGATCGAGATGGTCGCGGCCGCCCTGGAGGCCGTGCCTCGCGTCGCGCCGGCCGCGCACTTGCTAAGAACCATCTCCCTCCGCGCCGCCGAGCTCCCGGCCCCCGCCGCGCGCCGAACCGCCGCCGGGTGGCGTTGGCTCGCCCTCGTCGCCGCCGTGTCGATGGCGGCCCTCGCCCTCGTCAGCTATCTCCTCCCGCTGCTCGTATCCGAGGGACTGGCATCGGAAGTGCCTCTTGCCCGCTATGCCGAGGACGGCGCCGTCGTGCTGCGCAGCTGGCTCACCGCCGCGCCCGGCGTGCTCGTCGCCCTGTGGACGGAGCTGGCCGCTGTATCCCGGGGATGCGTCCTCGCCGTTCGAGCCGCCGCCCCCACGCTCGGCCTCTATGCCGCGGCAGAGATCGGAATCCTTATGGCACTCGTTCTCGTATTACATGCCAGCCGACGGAAGAGACGGGCTCCTCAGATAATGCTGGTCTGAAGGAAGGTTTTGAGATGAACTCACGACGACAGACACAGACTCACGCTGCCCATTGGGCAGACAAGGCATCGGATAGCGTCCCCCTCGCTGGGCTGATCGCGCTCGTGCTATCCGTCCTCGCCCTGCTCGCCTGCTATCGACCCGCGGTGGCCGCCTCCGCCGAAGTAGCGGTGCCCGGCGTGTCGGTCACGACCGACGAAGAGGGCAAGACCGAGGTCCGCGTCCCAGGCGTGTCGGTCCGCGTGAACGAGACGGAAGAGCCCGCTCCCCCCGCAGGCCCGACCATCGATCTCTCCGGGACGTGGAAGTTCAAGGAGGACCTCGAGGAGAAGGGCCATTTCACGGGATGGCAGAGCCCCGATTTCGACGACTCCGCCTGGCGCACCATCCAGGTGCCTGCCGACTGGGAAAAGCAGGGGGTCCTCACGCTCAACCCCAAGTGGACCGGCTATCAGCCGCGCGATTCCTACAACGGCTACGGCTGGTATCGCCGCCATTTCGCCGTTCCCGCCGATTGGACCGGTGCAACCGTCATCCTCCACTTCGGCGCCATCGACGATTGGGATTGGACCTATGTGAACGGCCGGCTCGTCGGCACCACGACCGGCGAAGGAACGTGGGACGATCCTAGAGACTACGCCCTCCCTCCGGACGCACTGCATCCCGGCGAAGACAATGTCATCGCAGTTCGCGTCTGCGACATGGGCGGCGGCGGGGGCCTCAGCGAGCCGCCGGTCGAGTTGGTCAACACCTCCATCGCGCCCGCCGCCGGGGAAGCGCCTGCCGCAGACACTCGGGTCTACTCGCGGACTCGCTCCGATGTCGTTCGCTTCGGCGGAGGCGTGACCGTTGAAGCCGGCGAGAAGGTTGCCGGCAACGTCGTCGTCCTCGGCGGAGATGCCGACATCAAGGGCTATGTCACAGGCGACGTCGTGGCCCTGGGCGGGACGATCCAGGCCCGACCAGGTTCCCGCATCGACGGCGATGTCGTCGTCGTCGGAGGGAGCCTCGACCGTGCGGACGGCAGCGTGATCGGCGGGGACGTGGTGGAAGCGGGGCCCGGCATCACGTGGCCGCGGGCCTTCTTCGCTCAGAGGCAGTTCCTTCCTTGGCGGATCGCCGGAATCACTGGGGCGATACTGGGCCTGCTCGCCTGGGGCTTCATCGCCCTCCTCGGAGTTCTTCTGATGAAAGATCGGCTTGGCGTGATGGCGGAGGCACTTCCCGCGCATCCCGCCCGCACCGCCCTCTACGGACTCGTCGGATTCGCGCTCACGCCCGCGGCCGTGCTCACCGCCGTCGTCGCCTCGGCCTTCGTGAGCGTCCTCCTCGCCATCACCATCATCGGCATCCCCCTCATTCCCGCCGTCTTCGCCGCCCTGCTCGCGCTCATCGTCGCGGGCGTTTTCCTGCTGGTGGCGGGAGTCGCCGCCGTCTGGTTCAGTCTCGGGAAGGCCACCGTCTCGCTCTTCGGCCGCCCGAACATCCATCCGGTCTGGGCCGTGCTCATCGGCGTCGCCCTGATCGTGATCGCCTCCCGGATTCCCGTGCTCGGGCCCCTCGTCGCGGTGACCGTCATCATCTTCGGCTTCGGCCTGGCGATCATGACCGGCCTCGGGGCCGACCCCCAGTGGGCCCACCGCCGATTGGGCTTCAAGACCCCGGAAACCGTGCCGCCTGCCCCTCCGACCGTGCCCCCGGCCGTGCCGACCGTGCCGCCGAGCGTGCCGCCGGAGGCCGCCGAGCCTGCCGATAGTGCCGATCATGCCGCGCAGGAGCCCGAGGAAGAGAAGCCCTCGGAGCCCTGATCTCCGGTTGCGCGCACCTCACAGCAACGCGCCGGCGGGCGATGCCCGCCGGCGCTTTTTCGCCTCTAAGCCCCCCAGAGGGCTAATACTGACCCACCCTGAGCGTCTGCCTGCTGCCGCCGCCCTCCAGGGTCACGCTGTTGGACGATATCGTCACCACCCGGTACTTCTCCTCGAACGCATCCCCCTCACGCACCACATACCGGTTCTCCCCCCGCCGCAGCACCGCCACCCTCCGCTCCCCCTGAATCACCCCAGAAAGCCACAGAACGCCCGGAGGCGGACCGCTCGGCTCCTCGGCGGGGGCCGGCGCGCCCCATTCCGGGGGCGGGAGCGGAGGCAGAGAGCGCCTCGATGACGGCCTGGGCGCGGGCTTGGGGTTCGTCGAAGACGCCTGATCGACCGACTTCTTCGGCGCCGGACGGTCGCTCGGCTTCGCGGCCCCAATTTCCGCCGCCGGCGGCGACTTCTCGGTCTCGCCCGATTGCACCCCCTCCGGCACGACCAATCCGGGAGTGGGAACGGCTGCGACCTCTGAAGCGTGCGGCGGCGCGGCCGCCTCCCGTCCACCACTCACCCGGGAAAGCACCAGACCTGCAATGACCATGATAAGTGCAGCCGACAGCGCGATTATCTTGGGAAGACCCAACCGCTTCAGCTTCATGCTACCCTCGCAAACCGGCAGCGGTTCGGCGGCCGACCACACAGCCTGCCGCGGGACGCAGAACGAGATCTGCGCGCGGCGTGCCGCCTCCGGCCCATTAATTCCACACGTCGACCCCCCGACAAGACGCACCAATGCGAGACGCAGACCCGGACTCGGGGTATGCGCAGGCCTCTACGTCGCAGTATCGGCGTCCGGACAGGCGCTCCAACCCACGCCTGATTGTGGAATAAACTGACAGGTGAAGCTGCAGGAGCATAACCTGCGCCCGCGGGGACAAGGGCGAATCTCGGGCGCAAAGTGAACGGCAATGGGCAGCATATATCGCGCGGGTCCAGCCCGTGCGACTGTGCCCTTTCGTATGCTTTGGGAGGGATACGTGCAGGACTTGGAGGCTATAGCGGGAGGTCGGGACGAGCTTGGGGAGTGCCGCCGGCTCCTGGCTCGGGACCCCAACTCTCTCCGTTTCGCCGAGTACGCCGATCGCCTTCGTCGCTTCAACCAACTCGCGGACGCGCGGGCGATCTGTGAGGGCGGGCTCGCACGCCACCCCAGCTACTCAACCGGCCACGTCGTCCTGGGTGAGATCCTCAGCGATTCGGGCAAGGTGGAGGCGGCGGAAGCCGAGTGGCGCCGGGCACTGCAACTGGACCCGGGCCATCCACGCGCCCACCTCCGCCTCGGCGAGCTCTACCTGAGCCGAAGCGAGACGGATCGAGCGATCGTCGCCTTCGAAGCGGCCCTTCTCCACAGCCCCGAATTCCCGGAAGCCCGTGCCAGGCTCGCAGACGCGAGAGGTCCTGCGCCGACCCCTCACGCTGGGGACGCCAGGCCGCTCCAAGACCGAGTCCGAACGCCGGGAAAGCGCCCGGAATGGCTCACCGCAGACAGGTTCGACGACCTCGTGGAGCGCGTCGCCGCGTGTCCCTCGGTGGGGACCGCCGCGCTCACCGATGACATGGGCTCACGGGTTGCCGGCAACTCGCCGGAAACGATCGGTGGGGGAGCGGGCGAAGCAGCAGTGTCGTTCTTGGCGGAGGCCCGGGCTCTGCTTTCGCGGCTGGGCGCGGGCCGGCTCCGTTCGGCTCTCATCTGCAGCGACACCTTGAGTCTCCGCTGTGTTCCACTGGGCGATCTCGCCCTGCTTGCGGCCCTTTGGCCGAACGTCTCCGCCGGGGAGGCGGATCTGCAGATCGAAGAGGCCGTCGCCGAGGGTGACCGCGGCGAAGGAAATGAGGCAGATACAGATGACTAGCGAGCCGACAACGAAGAGGCAGGGACTGGGCGGTGCACTGGAAGCAGTGATAGGCGTTCCTGGCGTCCTGGCGGGGATGGTGGCCACGGAGGAGGGGCTGCCGCTTGCCGCCCGCCTTCGAGCAGAGCTGGACGAAGAGGCGTTGGCCGCGGCCGCCACCGTTCTGGGCCAGCTCGGGACGAAGACTCTCGCGGACATCGATCGGGGCGAGCTTGAGGTCGTCGTGCTCGACGCCAGCAAGTTCAGATTCGTGGTCCAGCCTGTGGCCTTCGGCTATCTGATGGTGGTCACGGAGCCGCGGGCGAAGACGGATCCGATCCTGGCCGAGATGACGAGCACGGCCGCATACCTCGACGAGGCGGCTTCAGCGCTGGCTCAGCCCCGCGCGGCCTAAACGGCCAGTGAAGGAGTGACATGATCGAGACAAGGGGCCTGAGGATAAGGCAGACACAGCTTTCTGAGATCGAGAGCGCTTTGGACGAGATGCTGACCGGCTCGAAGGCCGCCAGCGTGCTGCTGGTGAACAGCGACGACGGCAGCCTTATCGCAGCCAAGGGGCTGACCGAGACGCTCGATACGGCGTCACTGGCCGCGCTCGCTGCGGGCGCGTTCGCCTCTGCCGGCGAGATCGCGCGCCTGGTCGGGGAGCCGGAGTTCACGGTGCTGTTCCACCAAGGAAAGCGTCAGCACGTGCACGTCAACCTGGCCGGGGAACACGGCCTGCTGATGACCCTGTTCACAGATGACACCACAGTCGGCCTCGTTCGTCTGTGCGCGAGAAAAGCATGCCTGCGAGTGCAGCATGCGCTCGCCGCGTGAGCGGGCCATGAAACGAGCGGCCCCGCACGGAGCGGAGCCGCTCACCAGTGGAATCTCCGAACCTACGCGTTACTCGCTCCAGCTGATTGCCTCGGCTGGACAGCCGTCAATTGCCTCCTGAATCTCACTCTCGTCGCCGCCGGACGGGTTCTTCACCGTCGCAATGTCGTCATCGCCCATCTCGAATACGTTGGGGCACACCTCCACACAGGCCCCACAGCCGGTGCAAAGATCCGGGTCTACGACAGGTGCCTTCATCGTCTCATACCTCCGAGTAGAGTTGTTTATGGTGTCTTCGGCCGCCGCCCGAAGCGGCTTCAGAATCTTCTCCGAAAGGGGAGCGGTTCCTCCTGCCGGCGCGGCGAATCCGGCGAATTCAGTGGGAGTATGCGCCGACCGTGGCCACAGGGAAAGCCGTCCCGGTATTGACGCTGTTTCCGCGTTGCGCCCTGTCAAGGAGGCGAGAGCGACTATAGCATACTAGCATACGGGACGGCCAACATATTGTACCTCTTTCATTCCCTATGTCGACACCCGAACAGACCCCTTGCGCACCAAGGGTGACATAGTGTGGCCAGGCATGTCTGTAAAAAGATACATCATGTCCCACACGGCCGACAACAGAACTGTTGCAGTGAGGTGATGGACGAGGACGAAGTCGGCAGCGACGCGCTCCGGATAGGCGCCGGCTCCCGCAGGGGACGGTGCCGGGATAGACGCCGGTTCCCGCAGGGGACGGTGCCGGGATAGGCGCCGGCTCCCGCACGGGACGGTGCCGGGATAGACGCTGGTTCCCGCACGGGACGGTGCCGGGATAGACGCTGGTGGCACCGGGTGGATTCGAACCACCGACATGGCGGTTATGAACCGCCCGCTCTGCCCCTGAGCTACGGTGCCCGGCGGGAGATATGATATCTCAAACCCATGCAGTCGGCAAGAGGACGCCGGACACCCATCCTCACGGCCGGCGTGCGGCCCTCTGAGCGGCCTCCGCGCGCTCCTTCCAGCGGGCCGCCGCCACGACGTCCGGCCACGGGATCTCCAGTCGGTACTCCTTCTCGTCGAGGGATAGCTGGAACCCGTGCCGAAAGGCGGCCGTCTTCAGCGGCAGGTGTGCGACCCGCGCCTTGCGGTCGACCGGCCGGACGTACATCTCCTGGTCGTCGTAAGCCGAGAACCGAGTCGCCTCGCGCATCCGCGCGTAGCGAGGCGACAGCCGAGTCACCTCCCGCCACTCACCAACCGCTTTTTCGGTGTCGCCATTGAAGTAGTACACGAGCCCGAGATTGCTGTGGAGCACCGGGCTGTCGGGCCGCCACTGGATGACCTGCGACAAGTGTCTTACGGCCTCCTCCAGAAGCTTGTCCTTCGCGTAGGCGAGCCCGAGGTCGTTATGCCCCTCGGGCGACTTAGGGGAGAAGATAAGGACCCGCTTGTAGCTCTCTATGGACTCGGTCAATCGCTCGTCTCTATAATAGGCGAGCCCAAGGTTTGAGTGCGCGTCCGGGTTCGTGGGCTCCAACCTCACCAGCGCGCGGAAGTGCTTGAGGGCCTCTTCCTTGTCGCCCAACTCCAGTGCCACGTGGCCTGCGACGTCTCTCGCAGCCGCCAGGTCCGGATCAAGCCGAACCGCGTAGTCGGCCTGCTCTCTCGCCGCCGAGAGATCGCCCTCGAAGTAATAGGCCAGGGCCAAGTTGCACCGTGCGATGGCGCTGCGCGGCATCATGTCGGCGACGCGCCGGAACTGCTCAGCGGCCTCCACGAGACGATTCTGCAGCAGCCGCACGACCCCAACCGCATTGTGGGCGTCGGCGAAACCCGGATAGAGCCGGATGAGTTCCTCCACCTCTGCTTCCGCCTCGTCGAGCTTGTCCAGCATGCTGCCGGCGACCACGCTGTTGTAGCGCGCGAGTGCGTGGTGCGGGTCCATCCGCGTCGCTGCGCGGAAGTGATCGAGCGCGTGCCGCAGGTGCCCGGAGAGGTACATCGCCACGCCCAGGTTGATCACCACCTCGATCGCGCGCGGATCGATCTCGTAGGCTCGCTCGAGCTCGTTCACCGCCCGATCGATCATCTCCTCACGCAACAGTAGCGTCCCACTGTTGTAGCGCACCTGGAAGTCGCCGCCCCCTCGCCGCACGGCCTCCCGCATCGCTTTCAGCGCACGCTCCTTGCGTCCCAGGCGATACCAGCAGATCCCGCACTGGATCAGCGCCCGTGCGTGATTCGGATCGAGTCGCGATACCGTCGAGAGATCCTCCATCGCCGCCTGATATCTCCCCTCCAGCATAGCGCAGATCCCGCGGTTGTAGCGCGCGGCCTCGTGCGCTGGATCGCAGCGCAGCGCTCGCGTGAAATGCCCCTGGGCCACGTCCATTGCCCCGCGCGATTGATGAATCACTCCGAGATTGCAGATGACGTCGGGGTGGTCGCGGTGCTGTTCCAGCAGCGTCTCGAGCTCCGACAGGCCGGCGCCGATTTCCCCCTGCCTCGCCAGGGCGAGCGCGAGTGCGTTGCGGGCCTGGACATGGCTGCCGTCGATCTCCACCGCATTCCCAAACGCCTGTGCCGCCTCCTCAAGCTGCCCCGCCGCCCAACGAGCAAGCCCTATATTAAAGGAGACAGTCGAAGAGCGGCCCAGCTCGGTCTTCGCCCGCGCGAACGCCTCCAGCGCGCGGGCGTGATGCCCGGCCACCGCCTGTGCGACGCCATAGTTGTGCCGCGCGACCGGATGATCCTCTTGCGCCGACAGCGCCCGCTCCAGCACCTGCTCCGCTCGGTCGCGATGCCCCAGCAGCCAGAGGATGGCGGCGAACCGACAGCATACGTCCCCAACCGGGCCGCCAGACTCCAACGCTTCCTCACACTCTTTCCCGAGGCGGGAGAGGCGTCGGATCGACAGCCAGTCGAAGATCCCCCCTTTGACCTCCGCCCAAGCGCGGCATAGGATCCGCAGGACCGGTCCCGGCGCTGCTCCCAGCATGCCGCCGGCCACCGCGCCCAGCGCGATGGCAAGGGCGTACAGATCCGGTGTGGGGGGAGCGGGGCTGCGCAGCCGGACGAGCAGGAAGCCGAGCGCGCCGCCCACGAACAGGCAGAGAGCAAGCCAGACATACCACGCCCTCCGCCCTTCCGCGTGCTTGCGCGCGCCGCGGGCTTCCGGTGTGTGTTCCAGCGGCGATCCGCACGAAACACAGCTCATCTGCTGCGGCGCATTCGCCGCACCGCAGAGCCGACAGACCAAACCGCGCCTCCCTTTCGCCTGTCGGTGGCGACGCCAAGGCGCCGAAACCCCACCACAGGATACCACAAAGAACGCTCCACTCCTGTCGGCCGCGCGCTTTGGGGCACCGATGTAGCCACTTCGGTTCTTGCGGGCTGAAGCCGGCCCCGCCTCAGACCGGCAGGTTCGCCCCCGCTTATGCAGGCATCATAATTTCCTGTCCTGCCGGCGATGTGCTATACTTCGCTCGAGTCCCGGCAGGCGCCCGCGGGCGTCTCTCGTCGGCCGAGGAAGGGGGGTGCCCTGGTGTACGTCATCGGCGGAGTCGTGGGAGCCGCGGTTCTTCTCTGGGTCGTGCTCGCATTCGGTTGGGCTTCCTCTGTGTCTCGTCACACGCCGGAACTCCGGGACTCAGTTCGCCAGGTCCGCTACGGGTGGAAATGCCCCAAGTGCGGCCGCGCCCACACGCCGACCTGCAAGGTTAACAAGTGCCGCGGCCCTCTGGTCTGGGTTCAGCGCGGAGCCAGCATCAAGTGCGCGCGGTGCCACCGCCGCTTTATCCCGCATCCCCTCCTCTTCAGGCTCACTCCGCGTTCCCGTCGAATGTGGTGCGGCGCCTGCAAGTCCGTCAGCCTCATAACCGACTGGAAGCTGAGCTAGCCGACTTGCTTCTCGAGTGTCACCCAACTGCACTTCGGCCGGAAGCCGAGCGCGCAATGGTATAGATTCCAGGCGGCCTCGTTCTCGCGCCATACGTGAAGATGCACGCCATCGGCCCCCTCCTCGCGGGCCGCCATTATCGCCTCGATGACGATGAGCTTCCCCAGGCCCTTGCCCCGCCAGCGGGGGTGGACCTGAACGCTCGTCAGCCCGTAGAGCCGCCGCCCATACTCCCGCGCGTATTCGAGCCACGGGCCATACGCCGTCGTCGCCACGATCTCCCCGCCGCGACAGAACTCGGCCAACCTTCGTCCGGGAAAGAAGCTCGACTCGATCGACCTCACCCGCCGCTTCATCCCCCACGTCCGCGCTCGCTCTCGGAGGTCTTGTGCCATACTCTCCAACGAGGCGAGATGCTCTCGGTTTGAGAAGTCCACCTCCGGCGTCCCGTATTCCGCCGCAATCCCGTAGCCGCTTTCCCTTGCTGCCTCCATGAGTGTTTCCCGGGTGGGGCTGAGACCCGGAATCTCATAGGCGCCAGCGATCCCATTGTAGTAGGGCTGCGCGCCGTACACCCAGCTCGGTCCGAGCACGACCCGGCGCGCCCCAGCCTCCCGCGGCCGCGCCTCCCCCGCATCGAGCAGCTCTCTCACCAAGGACCCTTCCGACTTCGGCGCGACGACCACATAGATCTGCGCTTCCTCGCGCTTCCTCGGCTCCGGCCATAGGTTTATTCTGGGCCCGAAGTGAACGAACCCTATAGCCCGCGATCTGCTGGTCGCCACCAGCACTCCCGACGGGTCGAATGACGCCTGGTCGAACGCGCAGCGTCGCAGGTCGGAGTCGTCCACCTTCACGAAATTCGGCTCACCTGCGAAGCAGTCGTTCCACGCCTCAGCCAGCCCGGGTAGGTCTCCGACTCGGTAGCCTCTCAGCTCCGCCACCGCAACCGTGCTCCTTCACAGTCCCTGTCTCCACGACGATTCTGTCGATTTCCCGCTGCCTTCCTCGTGCCCCTGCCTTGACAGGAGTCCGGTTGGCTGGATACCATGCCGGGTAACCAGTACCCGAAGAGCTACGGAGCCCAACAGCAGATGATAAGACGGAGCGCTTACATTCTGGCATCGATGCTGCTTCTCACCTTCGCTGCTCGCGCCTGGGCGGCGTCTGTCGAGGAAGAGGTCCGGGTCGGGCGACAGGTGATGGGGGAAGTGCGCTCCTTGGGCCTCGTCGCCGATCCCGCTCTCCAAGAGATAGGACAGCGCCTGTCCGGAGTCGTCGCGCGCCAGGATTTGCCGTGGCATTTCTGGGTGATCGAAGACTGGCGGACATACAACGCTTTCGCTGCACCCGGCGGGTTCGTGTTCATCACTCGCACCTACTTCGAGAAGCTGAACGAAGACGAGGCCGCCTTCGTCCTCGGGCACGAGATCGCCCACATCGATCTCGATCATTACGAGAGAAATGTGAAGCGCTTGCAGGAGGCTAATCTCGGCCACCTCTTGCTCAACGTCCTCATCGGCGGCCAGGCGAGTGGCGCCTGGCGGACCGCAACGGATCTCGGCGCGACGGCCTACATGACGCATTACAGCCGCGCGCTGGAGAAGGAGGCCGACGTCGCCGGCTATGGGTATGCGCAGGCCGCCGGCTACGACGCCCGGCTCGCGGTGACGGCGCTCAGCAAGCTCGGCGAGCAGCCGGAAATGCACCCTTGGATCGTGAACATATACGGCACACATCCGCTCATCACGAGCCGGGAGGATCGGCTCGCCGCTCTCGATGGGGAGGAACCGGACGACATCGAGATCCCCCCGCCCTCTCCCCGACACAAGCGAGACCTCACCCAGGGGCTGAAGCCGCTCGACCCGCAACCGAGGATCGCGGTGCGCATCCTCGCTCCCGATGGGGGACGGTGGGAGAACGCGTGGCGGAAGAACTTCACGAAGCGCCTCCACCTTCGGCTCACCCCGCTGGGCTTCGTGATTGCGGGGGATGATCTGATGTATAAGCCCGACATCGGCGACCCGGTCGAAGCCGCTCGCAGCCGCGAGGCCGATGTCCTTCTGCTCGTCACGGTCAGCAAGATGTCCAGCACTGACACCGGCCCGGCCGACCTCAGTGGCACCGCGGTTCGCGGGGCGGTGGAGGTGGGGGCGGAAGTGCTCGACGTTGCCGACGGCTCCCAGGTCTGGGGAGGGCACTTCCGCGAGGAGGGCGAAGGCCGCGACGTCCTTGCCGTGGACGCCGAGATTCTGTACACGGACACCTGCCTCGGGGCCCTCGTGGAGAAGGTGGCGGCCCAAATAGCCCTCGGATGTGCAGGGGCGGCCGGCGCGGAGCCGGCTCAGAGTGACGGAGACGCGACCTCCCCCGCGGCGCCGGCCCCCGCGGACAGCGAATCGGTCGCAGACGCAGGAGAGCAGGAACCACCTCCGGTCGAATGAGGGAGCACTGCGTGCCGGAGGGATCCTCCCGACGCGAATTGGGCCTCCACTCGCCACTGCCGCGGGAGAGGCGCGTCGCCCGCTCCAGGGCCCGCCAAAGGAGATATCTGCTGTGCGTTCGAACGACGAGATAAAGATCGACCGGAGGCGTTCCGACGGCTCGGCGAAGGTCTACGTGGAGGCAGGCGGGAAGGACGTGAGCCACCTCTACTACGGCCCGGCAAAGGTGCAGATCGGCGAACGCGCCGCCGTCACCATGGCCGGCATCGGCGGCGTCGGCACCGACGAGAAGCACCGGCGGAGAGGGCTGGCGCGCAGCGTCTTCTCCCGCGCGGTGGCTGAGATGAAGCGCGAGGGCTACACCGTGGCCGGCCTCTACACCAACAAGAGGCTCGTCGCCCATCGCCTCTACCGACGCTTCGGCCTCATCGACGTGGGACCCGGCCGCATCGCCTTCAAGGTGCTGGATCCCCGTGCCTTCGCCCGTCGGGGGCTATCTATCCTCGCCCAGCAGAGCCCCGACTTCGGCAGTCGTCGGCTCACTCTCCGCCTTCGCTTCGACGCGTCCCGCCCAATCTACCTGAAGATCGAAGGCAACGACGTAACCGTTCTGCCGCGAGCCGCGCGCCGCGTGGACCTGTCCCTTGCGATGTCGTGCATGACCTTCCTGGGGCTGTTCAGTCGAAGGATTGGACTTCCGTACGCGCTCGACGCGAAGCTCGTGCAGTGGTCCGGGGATGCAGGAGCCTTCCACATGTTCGCCAACGCGATGGCTGCCCGCCTGCGCCCGGTGGATGAGGATTAGACCCGATGTCGCCACGACGCAGGGACTTTACGATACGCAGCTTCCGCGAAGGTGACGAGCAGGGGCTGGCACGTCTATATAATGCCTATATGTCGGACTTCTTCGGGCCGATCCGCCTCACCCCAAGGGCCTGGCGCGCGCAGTTCCGGCGGCAGAGCTGGACGGGCCCTTCGCTGACCGAAGACAGGGACTGCTGCCGCATCGCCGAGGTGGGCGGCCGGATCTTGGGTTACGCCCTCACCGACTATCAGCCATTGTGGCAGGAGGACGCCGCCGCCCTGCAAGAGCTGTGCGCCGTCGAAGAAGAGGGCGCCGACGAGGTCATGCAGGCGCTGCTCGCCGACGCCGAGAGGCGAGCGCTCGAGAGGGGCAAGAGCTACCTTATCATCTATCTGTCCTCTGAGGACGGGCGCTCGGCCCCGGTCGCCGCCTCCCGCGGATACGAAGAATGGGACGAGAATGGGGTCTTCATGGCCGCCATAATCGGCCTCGCGGGATTCCTCGAGGAGATCGGGCCCGCCCTCTCCGCCCGTCTCGCGCAAAGCCCACTGCGCGACTGGCGCGGCAGCGTGAAGCTCCTCAGCGGCGGCCAATCCGCGGGGGTGTTCTGCGCCGACCGCTCGGTCGAAGTTCGGCCGGCCGAGAAGAAACCGGAGGTCACGCTCACCGTCCGACCGGAGGTGCTTCCGCTTCTGCTCCTGGGCCGAGAAACCATCGGCGAGCTATACGCCCAGGACGCAGTCTCCCTCAAGGCCGCCGACGTCGCCGAAGCGCTGTCGCTGCTCGACGTGCTCTTCCCCCGTCTTCCCATTTTCCTCCCCCGCGCCCAGTGGTGGTAGGAAGACGCAACCTATCGCGCTCCGGCGCGGGCCTCCCCCTCGGCTTGACTTTTGGCATACTGAATCGTACAATCGCGGCAGTTCGAAGGAGGACGTAAGAGTGGCGATTTCCACCGCCGATTTTCGCACTGGGCTGACCATTGAGAGCAACGGCGATATCTTCCAGATCATCGAATTCCAGCACGTCAAACCCGGCAAGGGCGGCGCCTTCGTGAGGACGAAGCTTCGCAATCTCCGAACGGGATCGGTAACCGACAAGACCTTTCGGGCCGGCGAGCGCATGGAGCAGGCGATCATAGCGCGTCGGCCGATGCAGTTCCTCTATCGCGCCGGTGATGAATACACGTTCATGGACGTGGAGACTTTCGAGCAGACGTCCCTCCCCGTCAACACGATAGGGGATGGAGCAAGCTATCTCAAGCCCGACATGGAGGTCTCCGTGGTGAGATACGTGGATGAGCTCCTCGGGGTTGAGGTGCCCAACACGGTCGATCTCCTGGTGAGCCGGACCGATCCCGGCCTTCGCGGGGACACCGCCACCGGCGGCAGCAAGCCGGCGACTCTGGAAACCGGGGCGGTCGTCGATGTGCCCTTGTTCATCAACGAGGGCGACGTCATTCGCGTCGACACTCGAAGCGGCCAGTACGTGCAGCGAGTGTCTTCATAAGCCCTGCCGGGGCCGGAAGGAAGGTAGCTGAGGTGGACCTGAAACGGGTGGAGGAACTCATCGAGCTTATGCGCCAGTCCGGCGTCACTGAACTCTCGCTCGAGCTGCCGGAGTTCAAGATCAGCATCAGTCGCGGGCCGGAGGGAGAGCGGGTGACCACCACTGGCCAGCCGGCTCGAACCGAACCGGCCGAAGGGGAGAGCGCGCCGCCCGAACGGGATGCCGTGGAGGCGCAGACGGTGCAGGGCCTCCCCGTCGTCTCTCCCGTCGTGGGCATCTTCCACAACGGCGGCATGCTCGATCCGCGAGAGCTGGTCGGAGAGGGTGATCGCGTGCGAGAGGGGCAGCTGCTCGCGGCGATAGAGGCGATGAAAGTCCCGAACGAGCTTCGCTCCCCTATCAGCGGCCTCGTCACCCGACTGCTGGTCGAGGACGGCTCGGCCGTGGAGTACGGTCAGACGCTGTTCCTCATCGAGCCGGAGCGCGGCGGAGAGGGAACCGATGACTATACACCGATTGGCGTTGCGTAGCGGAGAGCACGGATTCTTCACCCTGATCGGGCTGCTGTTGGCGCTCGTCATCATCGTCATCCTGCTATCCATGTACGGGCTGCCCGGCGGAACCGGTGGATCGACCCCCGGGGGCGATCCCGTCACCGTGCTGGGCGGAACGAAGGACCGGGCCCAGGGTGCGGTTTGCCGCAACAACCTGTCCCAGCTTCGCGCCGCCATCGGGATACAGGCGGGCACGACCGGCGCGAATCCGCCCTCCCTCGACAGCCTCCATGCGGGCGTCGATCTCGTCTGCCCGGGGAGCGGGGACCCCTATCAGTACGATCCGACAACCGGCAAGGTGAGCTGCGTTCACCCCGGACATGAGAGCTTCTGATCGCCCCGTCCGTTCCTCGGCGACCGCGTCGGCCGTCGGTCGGCCCCGCGGCCTCGCCATCATTCGCGCGGAGGTCTGAGTGTTCAAGAAGATCTTGATCGCCAATCGCGGGGAGATCGCGGTGCGTATCATCCGCAGCTGTCGCGAGCTGGGCATCCCCACGGTGGCGGTGTACTCTCTCGCCGACAGAGACTGCCTGCACGTCGAGATGGCCGACGAAGCGGTATGCATCGGCCCGCCTCCGAACAAGGACAGCTATCTCAATATCCCCAATATCATGCAGGCCGCCCTCAACACCGGGGCCGACGCGATTCACCCCGGATACGGCAATCTCTCCGAGGTGGCCGCGTTCGCCGAGAACTGCGATGCCTGCGGCATCAAGTTCATCGGCCCCCGCGCAGAGACAATTCGCAAGATGCAGGACAAAGCGGCCGCGCGGAGCGTGGTGCGCGCCTCGGGCGTGCCGGTCGTACCCGGAAGTGACGCCCCCGTGGAGAGCGAGCAGGAGGCCCTGCGCACGGCCTCGCAGCTTGCTTACCCCGTCTTGATCAAGGCGGCCATGGGCGGCGGCGGGCGGGGAATCCGTGTCTGCCACAACGACGACGATCTCACCCGGAACCTGCGCCTCGCCCAGTCGGAGGCGCAGGCTGCCTTCGGTCGGGGTGACGTCTATCTGGAGAAATACCTGGAGGAGCCGCGTCACGTCGAGTTCCAGATCCTTGCCGACGAGCACGGGAACATCCTCCACCTCGGCGAGCGCGAGTGCTCCATCCAGACGGCCAAGCACCAGAAGCTGCTCGAGGAGTCGCCCTGCTCCGGGTTGGGCCGCCGCCTTCGCCACCACATAGGCGAGGCCGCCATCCGCACCGCGAAGGCCGTCGGCTACACCAACGCCGGCACCGTCGAGTTCATGGTCGACAAATCGGGGCGCTTCTATTTCATGGAGATGAACACCCGCATCCAAGTGGAGCACCCCGTCACCGAAATGGTCACCGGGCGCGACCTCGTCCGGGAGCAGATTCGCATCGCCTACGGCCACAAGCTCGGGCTGCACCAGCGCGACATCACCTTCAACGGACACGCGATCGAGTGCCGGATCACGGCCGAGGACCACAAGAACCATTTCCTCGCCTCCAGCGGCGTTGTCAAGTCGCTCCGCCTGCCCGGCGGCACCGGGGTCCGCGTCGACACCCATCTCTATCCCGGATACACGATCCCGCCCTTCTACGACGCGCTGCTCGCCAAGCTCGTCGTGTGGGCCCCCACGCGGCCGGAGGCAATCGCCCGCGCTCGCCGCGCCCTCCAGGAGTTGCAGATCGACGGTCTCAAAACGACCATCCCGTTTCACGTCGAAGTCATGGCGAACGCCTACTTCCGGCGGGGAGAGGTCGCGACCAACTTCCTCCTCCGCCGCATGGGCCTGACCTGAAGATGTTTGCGGCCGAAATGAGACGCAGATATCCGGAAACGCGACCGGGATCGGACTCAGGTCTTGCTGCCATGTTCCTTGGTGACTGCAAGGATGTTTAGATGAGGCCTCGCATCGCAAGCCGCCGGACGAGCCGCGAGCTTGCTCTGCGCGCGTTGTATCAGATCGACGTCGGGAAGGCCTCTCCCGAGGAGGCGATCCAAGCCGTCTCCGACGCCGAGCGCTATGCCGATGAGACCCTCGCCTTCGCCCGGGAACTCGTCCTCGGTGTCGCCGAGCACGGGGGCCGTATCGACTCCGTCATCCAGAAGTACGCCCGCGACTGGTCGCTGGACCGCATGGCAGACGTCGATCGCAACATCCTCCGGCTCGCCATGTACGAGCTGCTCTACCTTCCCGACATCCCGCCGAGCGTCAGCGTCGACGAGGCCGTCGAGCTGGCCAAGAAATACAGCACCGCCGAGTCCGGCCGCTTCGTCAACGGCATCCTCGGCACTGTCATCAGTAACCTGGAGGACGAGCGGCTGCAGCCATGAGGGGTCGCCATGTTTTCACCGTCCGCCAGCTCACTCGCTACCTCAAGGCGCTCCTCTCCCAGGACGCCGCCCTCCAGAATGTGAGCGTGCGGGGTGAGATCGCCGACTTCGTCCGCCACAGCTCCGGCCACGTCTATTTCACTCTCAAGGATGAGTTCTCTCAGCTTCGCTGCGTGCTCTTCCGGGAGGACGCTGAGGCGCTGACCTTCGCCCCGGAGAGCGGCATCGAGGTGGTGGCGCTCGGCACCGTCACCGTCTACGAGGCGCGAGGGCAGTACCAGCTCGTCGTCCGTCAGCTCGAGCCGGCGGGCCTCGGCGGCCTCGCCCAGGCCTTCGAGCGCCTCCGCCGCAAGCTCGCGGAAGAGGGCCTGTTCGAGGAGCGCCGAAAACGGCCTCTCCCGCCCTTCCCCCGGAAGATCGCTGTCCTCACCTCCCCCGTCGGCGCCGCCGTTCACGACGTTCTGACCACCCTCCGCGCTCGCTGGCCCGCGGTCCACGTGATCGTGATCCCCACCGCAGTGAGCGGCCCCGCCGCCGCTCCCGAGATCGTTCGCTCGCTCCACCGGCTCGACACCATCGACGGCCTGGAGGTGGCACTCCTCGTGCGAGGGGGCGGCTCCCTGGAGGAGCTCTCAGGCTTCAACTCCGAGGCCGTCGCCCGCGCCATTGCCGCCTCCCCCGTGCCCGTCGTGACCGGGATCGGGCACGAGACCGACTTCACCATCGCCGACATGGTCGCCGACCGGCGCGCCCCCACACCGACCGGAGCCGCCGTCGCCGCCACACCCGACCGCCGCGCTCTGTCGCTCCGGGTGCAGGCATTCCGCCGCAGCCTGGCCGACGACCTCCGGCGACTCGTCGCTCGGTACCGCCGCGAGCTGGCGCTGCTGCGCGCCCGCCCGGTCCTGTCCCGGCCGCGCCTCGTCCTCGCCGACCATCGCCAGCGTCTGGACGATCTCCGCGCGGCGGAACGACAGGCCGTGTCCGAGCGCCTCCGACGTCTGTCCGAGCGTTTCCGGCGCGCCCGCGAGAAGCTCGACGCGCTCCGCCCTGAGGCGGTGCTGGCCCGCGGCTACTCGATCGCACGGCTCACCGACGGGTCGGTCGTCCGCTCGTGGCGGCAGGTGGATGTGGGTACACTGGCAGAAGTCATATTGGCAGAGGGATCGGCCGACGTCGTCGTCCGAAAGCCCATACCCCCTTCACGGAGAGAAGAGCGTGCATAAGTTCCTTGTCGCTGCCATCGTACTCCTCCTCATCGGCCCGGCACTTGCCGATGGAACCGTCTCCACCGAACGGCCCGGCGAGGCCGAGTTCAGAGCCGGCTGGGTCGCGCTCGCCGCTCCTCGTGAGGGGCAGCCGAACCAGAGCGCGCTTCAGGCGCGCCAAGAGGCCCTGCTGGCCGCTACCCCCCATTTCGAAGCGGCCGTCGCCGCCTCACCCGACGACGCGGACTACCGCACCGCGCTCGTCTACGCCGACCTCGCCGCCGGGAAGTACCAGCAGGCCTCCGACGCGGTCTCCGCGGCGATCGAGCGCAAGAAGGACAGCCCCCTGCTGTACCTCCTGCGCGCCCAGGCAGAGGCCGCACTCGCCCACATGGATCCAGACACGACATCGGACAAGGCCGAGAAGGTGATCCAATCCTTCGAGGATGCCGCCCACCTCGACCCAACGAACTCGCTCTACGCCCTCCAGGCCGCCAGCGTCGCCTTCGACGCCGGCCGCCCCGATCTCGCCCAGAAGAAGATCGAAGAGGCGCTCCAGCTCCCCGGCATCACGCTCTACCGATTGCCGATCCCCGGAGACCTGGACCCGGACCGGACCACCTCGATCCAGATGTGGCAGCACGTGCAAATGTGGCAGTGGTCGGAGTTGCTCGCGCGGTGCCACAACGCCGCCAGGACCATTGCCAAGCTCGCCACGGAGAAGGCGGATGGCGGCGACCTCGGGAACGCCGAAGCGCTCTTCAAACAGGTGCTGGAGATAGGGCGTCAGATGGGGAATGCAAGGCCCAATCTGTTCATCAGCATCAACTCCGCACTGAACGTGATGGAGGAGAGCTACGTCGGGCTCGCCCGCGTCGCAAATGCGCGGCAGGACCCGGAAGAGCAAAGGTGGATAGGCGAGGCCGGCGTGGTGGGCATCGGCCGCCAGGAGCTCTTCGGCGCCCTTCAGAGATACATCAAGCTCATCGACCAAGCGCCGCCGGCATCGATCGACGATCTGCTCGGGGAAGAGGCGGAACACGTGGCCCGCACCATGCGCGGCGTCAGCCTCTCGCCGACGGCCGAGACCAAGCCCATAGGGAAGTCGAAGCAGGAGCAGCAGGAAGAGGAAGGCCCTCCCCCGGAGTAGTCCTAGCACACCCGTCGGGCGCCGCTCCCCCTCCTGTTGTGGTATTCTCACGGCGCTCGCCGACGGGCGCGGGGAATCTCTGCCTCAGGGCGAAATGGACACCATGAACAGGCCGATCCCGTGACCGAGAAACCGAAGCGACAACGAAAGAAGACGGCGGAGCCTCTGCCGACGTTTGAGGAGGCGCTCGCCCGTCTCGAAGAGATCGCCCTCCGCCTCGAGAGCGGCGACCTCGCACTGGAGAAGGCGATCGCCCTGGCCGAGGAGGGGCTGAAGCTCTCCCAGTTCTGCGAGAAGCAGCTCACCGAGGCCGAGGGGAAGATCGAGCAGCTCGTCGAGCGCATGGGCGCAGTCGGGCTGGCGCCGCTGGGCGACGAGACCGAAGAGGAGGAGGAGGCTTAGCGGCATCGTGAGCAGTCTTCTGGATCGCATCAACAGCCCCGCCGACTTGCGGCGCCTCGAACGCACTCGGTTGGACGATCTCGCCGCAGAGATCCGCACCCGCATGATCGGAACGGTTTCCCATACCGGCGGCCACCTCGCCGCAAGCCTCGGCGCGGTCGAGATCGCCGTCGCCCTGCACTACGTCTTCGACACCCCGAGCGATAAGATCATCTGGGACGTCGGCCACCAGGCCTACGCGCACAAGCTGCTCACCGGCCGCAGAGAGCGATTCGACACCCTGCGACAGGCCGGCGGCATCTCGGGATTCCCCCGCCGCGCGGAGAGCGAGTACGACGCCTTCGACACCGGCCACGGCAGCACCGCCATCGCCGCCGCTCTGGGAATCGCCAAGGCGCGCGACCTGGAGAAGCGGACCAACGCGGTCATCGCCGTCGTCGGCGATGGCGCCATGACGGGCGGCATGGCCTTCGAGGCGCTCAACCTCACCGGCTCCCTGAAGACCCCCATCATCGTCATCTTGAACGACAACCAGATGTCCATCTCGCGCAACGTGGGCGCCCTCGCCGGCTATCTCCGCAAGGTCCGCCTCGACCCACACTACCTGCGCGCCAAAGCCGACTTCGAATCCCTGGTGTCCAAGGTTCCCCTCGGCGAAAGCCTCATCGACGCCGTCACCCGCTTCAAGGACGGGATCAAACAGCTCCTCATCCCCGGGATGCTCTTCGAGGAACTCGGCTTCACCTATCTCGGGCCAATCGACGGCCACAACCTCCCCGCTCTCCTCGAAACCCTCGCGCAGGCCCGCTCGCTTGCCCGACCTGTCCTCATCCACTGCATCACCCAGAAGGGCCGCGGCTATGTGCCCGCCGAGAACGATGCCGCCAAGTGGCATCGCACCGGCGCCTTCGACATCGAAACCGGTGAGCCGCTCAGCTCCTCCAGCGGCCTCTCCTTCACCCACATCTTTGGCAAGACCGTGATCGAAATGGCCGAGCGCGACCCGCGCCTCGTCGCCATCACGGCCGCCATGAAGGTGGGAACCGGCCTCGCCGAATTCGCCGAGAGGTTCCCCGATCGGTTCTTCGACGTCGGCATGGCGGAGCAGACCGCCGTCACCTTCGGCGCGGGCCTCGCGGCGGAGGGGATGCGGCCCGTCGTGGCCGTCTACTCGACCTTCCTCCAGCGGGGCTACGACCAGATCGTCCACGATATCGCCCTCCCGCGCCTCCCCGTCACCCTCGCCCTCGACCGGGCCGGACTCGTCGGCGAGGACGGCCCCACCCACCACGGCGCCTTCGATCTCTGCTATCTCCACCACATCCCCGGGCTCGTCGTCATGGCACCCAAGGATCTCTCCGAACTCGCCGCCATGCTCCGCACCGGGCTCGAACTCGGCGCGCCGGCCGCCATCCGCTACCCCCGGGGCGAAGGCGCCAATCCGCCGGACGGAGACGTCGAAGCCCTCCCCGTCGGCAGGGCGGAGCTGGTCAGCCCGGGCGACGCTGTCGCCATCATCGCGGTGGGCACCATGGTCGCCGCCGCCCAGGCCGCGGCCGCTGTCCTCGCCGATCAAGGGCTCCACGCCGCCGTCGTGAACGCCCGCTTCGTGAAGCCGCTCGATATCGATCTGATCTCCGAGCTGGCGAGCACCTGCGGCCGCGTGGTCACCATCGAGGAGAATGCCGTCGCCGGCGGGTTCGGCAGCGCCGTCGCCGCGGCGCTCCAGGAGCACGGCGTCTGCGTTCCGATCCTTCCGCTCGGCCTCCCGGACCAGTTTGTCCAGCACGGGCAGCGCGAGCACCTGCTGGCCGATCTCGGCCTCGAGCCACAGGGGATCGCGAGCGCCGTCGCCCGCTTCGTCGAGGCCGGGGCACGAACTCTCACACCCTAGCCGGCCCCCGCTGACAGGCGGGGGCGGCGACCCCAAATGGGGGGTGCGGAGAGGGGCGCCGGAGCACGACCCTCTCAACTCCCGGGAGAGCATTGTGTTCCCGCCCCACTTCGGCTCGGTTGACAACACCCGGCCCGCTCCCTAGAATTCGGTGGGAGTTCCTCACACTATGGCACGCTGTCCTCGCTGCGATCGAGTGAACGACGAAGAAAGCAGCTTCTGCAAGCACTGCGGCTGCCCCCTCGACCCGTCTGCTGGCTCCTCTCAGGAGAACGACGATACCCTCATCATCCGCCTTCTCGACGAGCGCCCGGACGAGGCCCTCTCCCGCCGGGCCAGTCTCTGGCTCCTGGACCCTTCCGGGGAGCACATCGCCAAGGCAACGGAGCTGCGAGAGGATACCGTCGCCATCGGCCGCAACCCCGACTGCGCGATAACGCTGTCCAGCAGCACCGTCTCCCGGCGGCACGCGCAGATTCGCAGGGACGGCAGCCAGTTCTTCCTGAGAGATCTCAACAGCACGAATGGGACGCTCCTCAACCGGGAGCCCGTGATCGGCGAGGAGCTGCTGCACGACAGGGACGAGATCGGAGTCGGTATCTACCGCCTCATATTCAGGTATTCGTGACGTTCGCCGGCGGAACAGGGTCGATGGCCCAGTCACTAACCGTATTCCTGGTCTCCCTCGTGCTCGCGGTGGCGCTCTCGCGGACTTTCCGCCGGAGTCTCTTCTGGCTCTACTCGCGCGAGCGCAAGCCCGGCAAGGAGAAGATCCATCGCCTCTTCCCAAAGCCGCGTCGCCCGCTCGGAGGTGGGCTCGCCATCATGGCCGCCGCCACCGCCTCGGCGCTTCTGGTCCCCCTCGCCTGGGGACGCCTCCCCGACCCGGACGCGCTCTGGGCGCTGCCCGTCGCCTGGGCCTTCGCCCTCATCGGCCTCGTGGACGACTTGCGCAAGGCCGCCGGCCGCGGCCTGCGCGAGCGCGCGAAGTTTCTCCTTCAGCTCGCCGCGGCCCTCCTCTTCGCTCTCCTGCTGTGGGGCCTCGGCGGCCGCAGCGACGTGCAGGTGCCTTTCGTCGCTCAGCCCCTCGACTTCGGCGTTCTCTTCGTCCTGTTTGCCGCCCTCGTGCTCGTGGCCACCGCCAATGCCGTCAATCTCTCCGACGGAATCGACGGCCTCGCTGCCGGCGCGGTCGCCATCGCCCTTGCGGGGCTGGCCGCCCTTGGCTATCTCGACCCCGGCCGCGCCGTGGGCCCCACCTGTTGGCCGTTCGTCGGCGCGGCTCTCGGATTCCTGGTCTTCAACTTCCCCCCCGCCCGACTCCTGATGGGAGACACGGGGGCCCTCGGGCTGGGGGCCGCCCTTGGCGCCCTCGCCATCCTCGGGCGAGCGGAGTTCCTGCTCCTGCTCCTTGGCGCTCCATTCGTAGTGAACGCCGCCTCCGTGCTCGTCCAGATGGGCACCGTTCGCGGGCTCTGGCGGATCGTGAAGCCGCTTCGCCATCACCGCAGCGAGACCGCTCGCCCCTTCCTCTGCACCCCACTGCATCATCATTTCCAGTGGCTCGCCTGGTCGGACCTCCGGATCCTCGCCCTCTACTGGGGCTTCGGTGCCCTCCTCGCCGCGTGGAGCCTCCCGGCCCTCAGCTCCGATCTCCTGTGGCTGCTGGGCCTGCTCACCATCCCCGCCTTCCTCCTGGCGGCCCTCTTCCAGAAACTTCTCAGCGGCCACTACTTCATAGGCCTGCTGGAACGCCCCGACCAAGCGCCCGTGGTTGCGCTCTACCGCGGCCTCCCCTTGGACATACTCGGTTGGCGCCTCCACCGAAAGGTCTCCGAGACCACTATAACAGAGCGCATGCTCGTTGGAGCCACGGCAGAGAGCATCCTCTGGCGGCCCATCTCCGAGGTGGAAGCCCACGTCATCCTCGGCAAGATCTATGCCGATCAGCGACTCCTCGACGAGGCTCTCACCGAGTGGGAGCAAGTGCCGACGAGAAACCTGCTGCTCCGGCCCAGCGTCGTGCTGCGACTCGCCCGCATCTACTACGGCCGCGACCGCCTGCTGGAGGCCATCAGACTCTGGGAGCAGATGCCCGGCTCCCGCCTGGCGGAGATGCCCAATCTCCGGGAGGTCGTGCGCAGCGCCAAGCTCAGGCTCGTCGATCTGGCCAGCAAGTCGCACCGCCAGGGAATGCGGAGTTTCCAACGAGCGGAGCGCACTGGCGAGCCGCCGGAGCGCCTGGAGACCTATCTCGCCACCGGGCGCCGCTACAACCGGGAGCTGCTCTCCCTGCTCATCTACGAACGAGACAAGCTCAGGGGCCGGTCCGCCCACCCGCAGGCCACGCGCAGCCGGCGCGAGCTCTTGCGCCGCACCCGCGACGTCGTGCTCGCACGCATCCAGGAAGTGGACGAGGCCCTCGCCCAGCTCGCGCGCACGACGCCCGCTCCCGCGGAGGCGGTATCGGAAACCGGCGACCCGGCGCAGCGGGCCGCCTCGGATCTCAATCTGCCGCGGGAAGACTTGCTCGACCTCCTCTCGCAGGCGGGCGACGGACTCCCTGAGATCACGCAGGCCGCGGTCCACCCGAAGGCCTCGCGCAACACGGTCTACCGCCTCAACCTCGCCTGGCCAACAACGGGACCTCGAAGCGTCATCGCCAAGCTCTACGCCTCCGACCGGATCAGCTTCTTCTCCGCCTGCTATCGCCGGGAGCAAGGCGTCCTGAAGCTGCTCCGTCAGTACGGCGCGGCCGTACCCCGCGTCTACGCCGGCGAGCTCAGGGAGGACCGGGCTGTGCTCATCATGCAGGACTTGGGCGACGAAACCCTGGCGGAGCGCCTCGAGGCCTCTGACGCGGCCGTCAGGAGGCACCGGCTTCGGTCTGCCGTGAGCACCCTCGTCACCCTCCACAGCACCGCTCAGGGGCACCTGCGCGAGCTCACCACAGAGATCCGCAAGATAAACAAGGAAACACTCGTTCCCCAGTACTACTTCAACGCCCTTCGCATCGCGGCCGACCGCATCGCCGCTTTGGCCGACGCTCCGATCACCAACCCCGAGTGGCAGCAAATCGCCGACCAGGCCGGTCCCCTCGTCGACTCCCTCGCGGGCGCACGCAGGGGATTCATCCACTTCGAGTTCACCCCCCACCATCTCCTGGTAACTGATTCGGGCCTCTATGTCTTCGACTTCGAGCAAGCCACGATCGGCCCCCCCGAGTTCGACCTTGCGGCCCTGCTCGCACAACCCGAGAGCGACATCGGTCTCTCCGGCTGGAACGAGATGGTGGAGCATTACGCCATCATCGCCACCGAATCGGGCCTCCCTATCCCGGAGGCGGACCAGCTCGCCCGCGGCGTCGCCTATGCCGCGCTCTTCAAGTGCCTGGTATACGCTGGAGCCGCAGCGAACTTCCTCGGCAAGTTCGGGGGGGAGCACCACCTCCAGAGGCTGAACTACTACCTGGATCGGTGCGAGTCTATCATGCAGCACTGGCATCCGCTGCGACCCTTTGGCCAGCTCCTCGCACCTCGCTTCCGCGCCGCCCGCGACGTCATCCCCCAAGACGGAATACCCGCCGCGCAGCCGCCACCCGGTTGACGCCGACTCACCGGGGCACCTATAATTGGCGGGGTGGGGAGAGGCGCCACCCAAGGAGGGCCTCCTCGTGGCTGGACTCTCGGGCATTCTGCTGATTGTTGCGCTGGTGCTCATCAGTGGGGTCATCGCGTACGTCGGCGACATCGTCGGGCGTCGCATGGGCCGCAAGCGGCTCAGCCTCTTTGGGCTTCGCCCTCGCCACACCGCCATCGTCATCTCGATCGCCGCCGGCATGCTCATCACCATCATGACCTTGGCCGTTGCCATGCGCGTCTCTCAAGACGTCAAGGACGGCTTCCTGCACGTCGGCGAGATGCGGCAGCGGCAGCGCGAACTCGCCGAGGAGCTGGCCGCGCTCAACCGCAGCATGTCTGAGCTCCAGCGCACCCGGGAGGCGGCCGAGGTGGAACTCCAGGAACGCAAGAAGGAGCTCGAAGAGGCGAAGCGCATACTTGAGGAGGTGAGCGCCGACCTCGACGCAACCGAAGAGGAGCTCGCCAATGCCTCCTCCGCCCTGAAACGGGCCGAGGGTGCCGTCCGGAGAGTGAGCACTCGATGGCTGGAGCTTGCCCGCGAGAAAGACGAGCTTCAGCGTGACATCGAGAACCTGAGGGCCCAGGCGGCCGGCGGGATCACCCTCGAACGCTCCACCCCTATCATCTTCGGCGCCGGCCAGCCTCTCGACTGGCAGCTCATCGACGGCGGCCAGTCCGTCAGCTCCATCAGGAAAGAGCTGGATCAGTTCGTTGCGGATCTCGACGCGCAGGCCCAGGGCGCCGGCGCCGTCCCGGTTTCGGACAGCGACGACGCCGTCGTCATCCGGAAGCCGGTCAGGGAGCCCGAAGCCGATTCGGTCGTGTGGTTCAGCGACGACCAGGTCCTCGACGCAATCGCCGAGCGGGTTCACGAGAGCGCCGGCGGGGTCATCGTCCGCGCCTTCTCGGTCTTCAACACACACTCCGGAGAGCCCGTCCGCGTCGACTTCGAGCTCTTCCGCAACCACTTGGTCTTCCGTCGCGGCGAAGTCCTCGCGCAGGCACTGATCGACGGCCGGCAGCCCGAGCCCGCGCTCATGGCGTCCCTGCTCGGCCTCCTGCGCGAGGAAGTGAACCCGAGAGCGCGTGCCCACAACATCATGCCGCGGCCGAACCCTTCCTCCCCCGAGGCCTTCGGGTCTTCTCAGGAAACCGTCGGCGACATCAGCATAGAGGAGCTGTTCGCGGTCGTGCAGAGGCTCCAGGCCATCGAGGGCATGGCGCGGGTGACGGCCGTTGCCGCGGCCGACACCTGGACGATCGGCCCCCTCGAGGTGGATCTGCTCGTGACGTCGGCCGCAAACCTCTCCCCAGGATAGGCCTTGCTTGCACTTCTGCTCCGTCCTGTGTCGTTTCCGCGCAATGTTGGCGCGCGCCCCCGCGACAGGGTAAACAACAACCGGTGCATTTACCTCTGCCAGAGCGCCCGAGGTCACAACTCGTGAAGCAATCCGATACGGCGCCTGAGATCGTTCTCGCCGTCGACCCCGGCCGCGACAAGTGCGGCCTCGCAGTCGTGCGCGCCGACGGGCGCGTCGTGCACAAGGCCGTGGTTCCCACCCAGCAGATCGGTGATATGGTGGCATCTCTCCTGCGCAACCACCCGCGCGCCGTCCTCGTCATGGGCGACCGGACGGCCGCGCGGGATGTCGCAGCACTGTTAGACGAGCACACCGGAATCACCGCCGTCCTCGTCGACGAACACCGCTCCACCGAGCACGGGCGCCGCCGCTACTTCCGCGACAACCCCCCACGCGGCTGGCGGCGCCTGCTGCCCCTCGGGCTGCAAACGCCGCCGTGTCCATATGACGACTACGTCGCCGTCGTTATCGCCGAACGCTACCTGGAGTCGCTTCGCCCCCGGTAGCTTACGCCTGCTAGGAGCCGCCCTTGGCCGGGTCCGGCGACTTGCCCGCCGCCTGCACCAGGCCCTTGATATAGGGAGTGAAGAGGTCGATCGGCACCGGGAATATCGTCGTCGAGTTGTTCTCCGACGCCACCTCCGACAGCGTCTGAAGGAAGCGAAGCTGCAGCGCGATGGGCTGCTCTGCGATGATCGCCGCCGCGTCCTGGAGCCGCTGCGCCGCCTGGTATTCGCCCTCCGCGTTGATCACCTTCGCCCGCCGCTCTCGCTCGACCTCCGCCTGCCGCGCCATCGCCCGCTTCATACTATCCGGAAGCACGACATCCCTCACCTCGACCATCGACACCTTGATCCCCCACGGCTCCGTCTGCTCGTCGATGATCTCCTGGAGCCGCTGGTTGATCTTATCGCGCTCGGCCAACAGCTCGTCCAGCTCCGATTGGCCCAGCACGCTTCGCAGCGTCGTCTGCGCGATGAGGTACGTCGCCTTGTGGAAATTCTGCACCTTCACCACGGCATCGGCCGGCGCCATCACGCGATAGTACACGACCGCGTCCACCGTCACCGGCACGTTGTCCCGCGTCATCACCTCCTGCCGCTGGACGTCGATCGTCTCGATCCGCGTGCTGATTCGCTCCATCTTGTCCACGATCGGAATCAGCAGGATCAGTCCCGGCCCCTTCACCGGAATCAGCCGCCCAAGGCGGAAGATCACCGCCCGCTCGTACTCCCTCAGGATACGGATCGCCGCCGCCAGAAAGATAAGCGCAAACGCAATGACGGCAATCGTAATCGGCAGCACATAGCTTCCGTTACCCACTGTCTTCGACTCCTTTCCCTTCGCTCATTGGATCGACACCCGCTACGCCCTCGCCCCCGGCGTCCCCTCGCCCCGTCGCCGGACGAGCAGCACGAAGCCCTCTTGCCCCACCACCTCGATCTCATCCCTCTCCGCGATCTCCCCTTCGACCGCGCGCGCCCGCCACCGCTCGCCCTCCACCAGCACGCTCCCCCCTGGATTGAGCGCGCTCAGCGCCCGGCCCCCTTCGTGCATCATCCCCTGCTCGCCCGTCTCCACCTTCCGCATGTGCGCCCGAACCGCCGCCCCGATGACGAACAGGAAGAACGCCAGCAGCAGCAGCGCCATCACCACGATGACCTGCCACGAAACCCGAAGTGCAGGCGTCAAGGTCGTGTCCATAAGCATCAACGCTCCGATCACAAAAGAGGCAACGCCGCCTACAGTCAACACCCCGTGCGAAACCACTTTCACCTCCGCCAGCAGCAGCAGCATCCCGAACACGATCAGCCCGACCCCGGCGTAGTTCACCGGGAGCACCGCCATCGAGTAGAGCGCCAGCAGCAGACAAAGACCGCCGATCACGCCCGGCAGGATCGCCCCGGGATTCTGAAGCTCGAACATGATCCCCAGGCCCGCCAGCACCAGCAGGACCAGCAGCATATTCGGGTCGGCGAGCACGTGCAGGAATTGCTCCTTCGCACTCGCGGGGATCTCCTGAATCGGCGCTCCCTCAGTCTCCAATACTCTTCTTCGCTTCTCCGGCAGCGACACCTCCCACCCATCGACCGCAGCCAGCAGTGCAGGAATATCCTCCGCAACCAGGTTCACGACCCCGAGCTCCGCCGCCTCCGTCGCCGACAGCGTCGCGCTCTCCCGCACCGCCTTCTCCGCCCAGTCCGCGTTGCGCCCCCGCGCCTCGGCGATGACCCTCGCCTGGAGGGCAAATGTGTTCACCATCTTCTCCACCATCACGTCCGGTGAGAGAGGCTCCTTCTCCTTCTCTGCCTTCCCCTCGCCCGTCCCTTCGTCCGCTTTCTCCCCCTTCTCTTCCCTCTCCGCGGGCTCCGGCATCTTCGGCATCGAGAACAGGGAGACGGGGTGGGCCGCTCCGATCGTCGTGGTCGGATGCATCGCCGCGATGTTGGCCGACAGCGTGACAAACGTCCCCGCCGAGATGGCGAACCCGCCGGCCGGGTAGACATACACAATCGTGGGAACCGGCGAGTTCAGCAGCGTCTCCGTCATGTCCTTCATCGGCTGGCCCAACCCCCCGGGCGTATTCAGGAGGATCAGCAGACACTGGGCCCTCCGCTCCCCGGCCAGCCGAACCGCCCGCTCCAGGTACTCGGCCGAGGGTACGTCGATCGCTCCCTCCAGCCTGATCATCGCCACCGGCGGCCGTCCGTCACCCTCTGCGCAGAAGCCCTGGGCTACCACGCCCACCGCCAGCGCGCATGCAAGCACAATCGCCAGGCCGATTCTCATGCGCATCGCTAGAACTCCGACTTACGCGGGCGCGTCCAGGTCGTGCCCTGCCAGCACGGCAGACCTTGTTCCGCGTTCCCGAACTCGCCCGACAGCTCCCTCCCCGACATCCCCCGGAGCTCCCTCGCCAGCAGCAGCGCGACAAGAAACAGCGGCACGCTCGCCCACTGCCCCTGCTTCCTAAACAGGCCCTCCGCCGCGGCATAGGCCAGCCACACACCGCCCGCGGCGACCGCGGCCAGCGCCTTCCACATCTTGCTCGCCCTCCGCCGCGCCCGAAGCCGCCCCCCCCGCTTCTGCTCTCCCCGCTCCACGCAGTCCGTGCACTGCCGTGCCATGGCCGCCCAGTCACCCGGCTCAGCGTCCTTCAGAAATCGCAATTCGATCCGCGCATCGTCCCAGTTCCCCTGCATCCGATGACAGCAGACCAGCATCGAGCGCGCGGTCGCCCGCAGGCCGGTGTCGCCGGCCAGCCGGCGGAAATGGTCCGCCGCCGCGGCATAATCCTTCAGGTGGTAGCAGGCCACCCCGAGGGCAAGCTGTGCTCGAAAGTCCCCCGGCGTTTGATCGAGCGCTGTCTGGAGCGCCTTCCTCGCCCCCGCGTTCGCCCGTCCGAAGAGCCGGACCATCCCGAGGTTGTAACAGATCCCCGGATGCAGCGGCTCCGCCTTGGCCGCCGCCTCCAGCACGCTGCGCGCGCCCTTCTGTCGTCCGATTGCGACATAGGCCCGTCCCAGCTCCAGCAGCGCCTCCCCTCCTCTGCCATACGCCCGCGCCGCCCGTCGGTGCTCCGCCATCCCCTCGACATCCGCATCGGCGAATCCGACGGCCAGCTCCGTGTACGGATCCACAATCGCCTTGACGGCCGCTTCCCTCGTTTCTTTCGCCTGCGTCCAGTAGGTCTCGAAACGGGCGTCGTGACTCAGCAGCGGCTTCTCCCTCAGCAGCCCCAACTCCCTCAGCTCCTGCCTCGTCTCCCATTCCTGCAGGGGGTCTCGCGGCTGTTGCTCTCCCGATTCGCCGTTCTCCTTCCGCGGTTCGGGCGCCAACCAGACCTCCGTAACCAGCAGCTCCCCGATGCCCGCAGGCCGCAGCTCCGTCAGAACCGACCGCGCCGGCGACACATCGGGCGCCCCCGGCTCCGGCGCCTCCTCAAACAGCAGACCCTCTTCCTGGGTCTCTGCCTCCTGGTCCGCGGGAGCGCGCTCCCACTCCTCGGGCGCCCGCTCCAGCAGGTCCTCCAGTCTCGTGCGGAACTCACTCACGCCAGACCTCTCTGCGCGACGCGCTCCAGCGCCCCCACCGCGGCCGCGTCATACGTCATGCCCGCATTCGCTGCCAGCTCCGCCAGCGCCTCTTCCTCGGACAGCGCGCGGCGGTGAGGCCGATCCGAGATCATCGCCGCCATCACATCCGCCACCGCCACGATTCGCGCCGCCAGCGGGATCTCGTCCCCCATCAGGCCCTCCGGATACCCGCTTCCGTCCAGCCGCTCGTGGTGGTATCGAACCGCTGGTTTGACCGCCCACGGAAACTCGAGGGCATCGAGAATCTGCGCACCCACCACCGGGTGAGTCCGCACGATCTCCGCCTCCAGCTCAGTCAGCGGCCCCGGCTTCAGGAGAATCATATCACTGATGCTGACTCGCCCGATGTCGTGAACGCGAGACGCTATTCGCACCCCGTCCGTCGTCTCCTCCGAGCACCCCATCTCCCGCGCGATCGCGGTCGCCAGCCGTGCCACCTGATCGGCATGCCCCCGCGCATACCGATCTCTCGCCTCCACCGCTCGCATGAGCACTCGCACGACCCCGTACATCACCGCCCGGTCGGGACTCCCCGATGTCAGGACGTCCTCCACCCGGGCGCCCCGGTCCCGGCTTCGCTCCGCCAGGAACCGCTCCACCAATCCGTTTGCCGGCACCGCCCGCCCGTCCATCATCGAAGTCAACCCGTCGATCTCCACCCCCGGCCCCTCGTTCGCATGCGCCGCCAGGGTCGCCTCCCGCTCGCTTTCCTCCAACCGCCCCCACATGATGCTCAACACCGGCTCGATCTGCTCGTACGCGCGCGTCGCGATGTACACGCGGTGCTCCTCGGTCAGCGCCTCCGATCCGACCTTGCATTCGAACGTCTCGTAGGCCACCACTTGGAGATGATACGGCCATCCGCCGCCCAAGTCCAGGATGAACTCCCGCTCCGGGCTGAGATCGACCCCCGCCTCCGACGCCAGCCCGTGGACCGACTTCCACGCCTCCTCCGGTCCCAGCGGCCGCAGCCGCACCGTGGAAAAGAGATCGGCAAACGGCGACCCGATCTCGCGCCCCGCGATCTCCAGCTCGTGCAGCCGGCAGTCCGTGGCCGTGACGAAGCACACGCCCGGCCGCGCCGCCACGTGCCGCAGCGCGGAGAAGAAGTTGAGGTCGAAGGCGCGGTTCTTGGCGGCGAGCTCCACCTCGTCCAGCAGCAAGACGATCTGCTCACCGGACACCTCGATCTGGTCCAGCGCCTCCTTGAGTTCCAGGAAGCTGATCGCGTCTCGCGCCTGGAACCTGGGCCAGACGAGCGCGATCTTTCCCGACGTCTGCGCCGCCATCTCCCGCACCATCAGGTGGAAGAACTGCTCCGGCGTCAGCGTTCCCAGCCCCTCGAAGCTCAGATACACCGCCGAGTGCTGGGCCGGGCCCAGCCCGTGGCCCGCCAGCGTCCCCGGCCGCGCGAGATGCAGGAGCAGCGAGGTCTTGCCGGATTTCACCGGGCCCACCAGGGAGCAGTTCTGCGTCCCCGAAACCAGGCGCAGCGCCTCCCGCGTCTCCCGCGGTCGAGAGAAGAAGAACCGCGGCTCTCGAATCGGTCCTCGATTGAAGAATGGATTGGTCACCACATCACCTTCCGCTCGTCGGCTGCGCCCTCTGCAGCCATCGCGGGAGCAGCCCTGTCCGAAGGACCCAGCGGCTCCCGCTCCCCACAACCAACTCCCAGGCAAGCAACGTCTCCACCGCCTCCCGCACCCCCGTCGCGCTCCAGCCCAGTCGCTCCTCCAGCTCCCGCTCGCTCAGCCCCGCCTCCGCCTGCGACAGAGCGAGCATCACTGCCCGGCACTCCTCCCCCGCGCCCTCCCACAAGTATCGCAGGTGAATATCCCCTTGCTCCACTACCTCCTCCGCCGCCCGCTCGACGGTGTCCACTCGCACCGCCGCCTCCCCCGATGCGACGCACTCCTCCACGAGCCGATACCCCACCAGCTGCAAGAAGTACGGATGCCCCCCGGTCAAGCGCCGCGCGCGCGCGATGGCAGCGTCCTCGCACACGATGCCGAGCCGCTGAAGCGGCGCTCTCAGCACCTCTTCTCCTTCTTCTCTCTCGAAGCAACCCACCCTTCGATATGTGGCCAGATTCAGCAGAAAAGACCAGTGGTCGCCGGCCAGCTCCTCCAGCCGGTGGGTCCCGCAGAGCACCAGGCTCACGTTCTCGCTGTGCTGCACCAGATTCCGAAGCTGATCGAACACCTCCGCGCTCAGCCGTCCGCTCCGCACCTTCGCATCCAGATCATCGAACTCGTCCAGCAGCAGCACCAGGCGCCGATCGCAGAGAGCGGCCGCCTCCCGCACCATATCCGCCCCGCGTCCCCCGGCCGGCGCCTCTCCGTCGCCGAGCATTGCCGCCGCCCCTTCTCCGGAGAGCGCCAACCGGGCCAGCTCCTCGAAAAACGCCCCCGTCTCCGAAACCAGTATCCCCTGCACATCTACGAATACCGGCCGGTACTGGTAAGACAGCCGGGCCGCCACCCGCTTCAGCAGGCTCGTCTTTCCGGTCCGCCTCTGCCCCACGAGCACCACCACGGAGCCGCCCTCTCCACCAGCGAGGGCCCGCGCGACATACTCTATTTCGGCGGCCCGACCGAAAAACATCGCGCTGTCCGCCGCCAGAGGCTTCCCTACCACGTACGGGTTCGCCACGGCGCCCAGCGGCCCGGCCCGCACCGCCTTCACCCTCCCCTCGAACTCGCTCGCTCCCTCCCCCGCGCCCCGGCGATACTGCACCCGCCCTCGCACCACCGTAATCCCAGGCTCGGCCGCCGTCCACGGCAGCTCCACCTCCCAGCTCTCGCCCGCGGGAAGGTCCGGCGCCCGCGCCGGCGGTCCCCCTTCCGATACGGCGACCGCGACCTCCCGCGCCGCCTCGGACCCGACGTTCTCCACCTCCACCACGAGCGTCGCCCGCGGGCACACAACGAGGCCGGAGGCCAGTCTCGCCCGCACGAGCACGCTTCTTTCTCGGTGGAGGCCGCGCTCCAGGACCCCCCGCCAGCGCCGTGCCACCCGCCCTGCAAGCGCCCATTCCAGTCCCGTTGTCTCCTGAGCGAGTATGGCTTCGATGGCCGCCCGCGCCCCCGCCAGATGCCGGTCGCCCTCTCCTTCCTCGCGCCGCCCCAAGGCGCGGGCGATCTCTTTCCCCGCTCCGGACAGCAGCGAGACAGCTTCCGACTTCATCTTCGGCGCCCTCGCCGCAGCCGCGGCCACCTCCGCGCCGGTCCCGGCCTCGGCCCCCTTGGCCAGCCAGGCCAGGCGCCCCGCCATATCGTCTCTTCCCACGGCCGCGAAGGCGACGGCGACATCCGCCAGCGCCTCCCCCAGCCCGTTCTCCGTTTCCAGAGCCCGACAGGCCGTCCGCGCGATCTCAGCCACCTGCCATTTCCTCGATGCCCGCGCCATCCGCGCCAGCATCGCGGCCGTCCCGGCCTCGATCGGCCAGCCGGAGAGGACCTCCCCCGCCGCCTCAACCTCCCGATCCAGCGTCGCCGCCATGGCTTCGGCCGCCGCCCCGGCCGCCATGGCCTGCGCGGCCAGCTCCTCCAGACGTTCCCATGCCGGTCCGGAGCCCGCCGACGCCGCTTTCCCCAGCGCCTCCGCCGCCCCTCGCACCACGGAGCCGTCCCGATCCCGCGACAGGTCGAGCAGCAGCCTCACATCATCCTCCCCCTCCGGCTCCAGCGCCGCCGCCGCGGCCGCTCTCACGCTGGGCTCCTTGTCCCCACAGGCCGCCCGCACGAGATCCTCTCGCCCTCTTCCCGCCAGGGCTCTGATCGCCGCCGTCCTCACCAACGCCACCCCATCTCCCGCCAGCCGTTCGAGAACATCCTCCCGGCCTTCCCTCCCGCCCCGCCCGATCCCCTGCGCCACGGCCGCCCGCACCACAGCAGAGCGATCGGCAGCCAGCCTCTCCACCATCGCCTCCGCATCGGGGAAATCGTAACGCGCCAGCACCTCCGCCGCGGCCGCCCTCACTGCCGCCTCCGGGTCGCCCGCCAGTCGAGCCAATTCGCGCCTGGCAGGCATCGACGAAACAGCCCACCCGGCGAGCGCCTCGACGCACAACGCTCTCACCTCGGGGTCGGCATCGGCGAGGCACACCGCCGCCGCTCCCGCCGCCGCCCTCCTCGGAAGGCGCCTCATCGCCAGAGCCACAGCTCGCCTGGTGACATTGCCGCGCTTCGCCGCCCGCAGAAGCAGCCGCGCCGACTCCCGCTTGCGGACATCCCAGAGTTTCGCCAGGCCGAACACCGCCCCCGAGAGGAGGCGCTCGTCGCCGCCCTCAATCACTTCCCCAAGACAGGACAGCGCTCGCTCGACACATGTCGTGCCCCGCGCCGCGCCCAGGTGTACCGCCGCCGACCATCGGACGTTCCCATCGGGGTCGTCGAGTCGTGCCGCCAGTGCCTCCGAGGCCCCTTCAGACCCTCCAGCGGCCGCCTCCCCGAGCCCCGCAATCGCCGCCAGCCTCACCGTCGCCTCCGGCCGCCGCGCCGCCGCAACCAGCGTTCCCTCGAACCGCCCAGGATCCCGGCCCAGCGCCGCACCCGCCACCAGGCTCGCCGAAGGGTTCCCGCTCTCCATGATCCCCACGACGCAGGCGTGGTCCACTCGGGCGAGTTCGGACAGCGCCGGAACCGCGGAGTACGGAGAGAGATACACCCTCCCCCCGCCGACATCGAGAAGAAACCGCCGCGCCCAACCTTCGCGCGCCGCACGTCGCCCCAGCTCTATCACAAGGGCGCGGTTTTCCGCCTGCCCGCCGGCCTGCAATGCATCATACAGCGCCCCAGGCGCCAGATTCTCCGGAAGCCGCACTCTGCTTTGCACTGAGAGAACGCCCTGCCTCGGGTATGGCTGCTGGCGGCCGATCTGGTCCGTCGCTGCCTCAATTGCTTCTGGACGAAGTGCTTTTCTCCTGTTCTCCTGTGCCTCGCGGGATCCCCGACAACCCCTGGCTTGTTGCGAGCGAGAAGTTATGGTACAATACTGTTGGCTGTTGTTTGGAGGAGCACGGGAGATGCGCGCCAGGTGGCTGGTCGTCGCCGGGCTGATTCTCGTGAGCGCGGTGTCACCGCTATGGGCAGATCCTTTCTCCGAGGTCCCCTCGGACCACTGGGCCTATGGTGCCTGCGCGCGTCTCACCTCACTGGGCGTGCTGTCCGAAGACCGCCAGGCCGGCTTCTCCGGTCGTCCCGAGATCACTCGTTTCGAGTTCGGCATTGCTCTCCTGGACTCACTCAGCACCGTCGATCAGGGGCTGGCATCGCTTCCCGTTGAGGCCGGCGCCGATGCCCAGTTCCATGCTCTGATGAGAGCGCTGCGCATCAGCCCCCGCCATTCGGAGAAGCTGATTGCCGAGGCGCTCGGCGATCTCCGACGACTTGCAGTGGAGTTCGCCGATATCCTGCGGTCGATGGGCCTCGATTCCACCGGCATTTCTCGATCTCTCGCCCCCCTGGCACATGAAGACCTCATCCGCGCCTGGCGGCTCGAAAGCCTCGCCCGACGGGGACCGGCGCTCGGCCTCGCCGCCGACGGCAGATCGGCAGATCGGACAGCTCCCGATATGCTCCAGCTGTCACTTGCCCACGGGACCGTTGGCCTCAGCCTCACGAATCCCCAAGAAGCGCCGGAGCTACTGGATCATCTCGCCAAGTCCGCCGCTGCCGACCGGACGGGGGAAGCGGCTGGAGTGGGCGCCGCTGAGGCCGCGCTCACCGATCCCCGGATCTCGCGGCTCCGCACCACATACGAGTACGGCGTCGGCTCCGCCCTCACGCTCAGCCTCGCCTACGAAGAGATCGCCCGCCGAGGGCAGGGCCTCGCGGCGCTCGATGCGGCCTCCCTGACATCGCTCGGAATTGGATACCAGCTCACTCCCTCCACCTCGGTGAAGCTCTCCTACTCACTGCTCGAATACTCCAACTACGCTCTCGATACACCTCCGCTGCGCGACCGAGTAGCGGAAACTGCGGTCTCCATCGAGTTCTAGCTCGATGTTCCGCCGTCGCGCCCTCCTAGCGCTCCTGGGGCTGACCCTCGTTCACTCGACTCCATTGGGCGCGACTCCGCCCCTCTCTTTGGCCACAATTGAAGCCGACAGAGTGGAGATCGACCCGGACGACGAGACAACTTACGCCTCCGGGAATGCACTTCTTTCCTATCAGAACTTCGAGCTCCACGCCGACGCGATTACCGCTGACCGGACGAGCGGCCGCGTCGAGGCCGCCGGCGACCTCCATCTCCTCCACGGCGGGCGCCGGCTGACCGGTGAGTCGCTGGAGTACGATCTGATGAGCGCCGAGGGTTCGCTCAAGAAGGCGAGGGCGGTGGAGCAGGGAGTCGTGATTACGGGAGAGGAGATCCGCGTCTCCCCCACCGAAGTGGTGGCGCATGACGCCTTCTTCACGACCTGCGACAGAGAGGAACCGCACTACGCACTTGCCGCCAAGCAGATAACCCTGACGGCGGAGGACACGACTCCCGGACAGCCTTCGACGTCCGGCCGGCTCTCGCTGAGCCACGGGCGCGTGCTCTTCCGCGGGCGGACGATTCTCCCCGTGCCGGGCTACTCCGTCCGGGTCGGCGAGATCGGCACGACAAGAGGCGCTCCGTCACCCGTGTTCGGCATCACGGGCGACGACGGCCCCTATGCCTCCATGGGGTATCAGATGAGTCGCCCCGCAAGCCCTTGGTTTGCGGACTTCACCTACCGCTACACGACGTCGCGCGGTATTCGCGGCCTGGCGAAGGTTGGACGATACACCGGCCCGGCGGAGCTGAGCCTCGCCTATATCCGCCGAGAAGATCCCGCCGACCGCGTCGCCGAATCCGATGATCTCGAGGCCAGCCTCGCCGACGTCCTCGTCGATCGGAAGCCGGAGTACGGCCTCGTGCTGCCGGACTTCCGCATCGCCCGACCTGTCACGCTGCGCGCCAGCTGGCTCGCCGGGAGCTACACCGAGTTCGACTCCGAGGGAACCGAAGATCTCGCCCGCGCAGACCGCACTTCCCTGAACGTGCTCCTCACCTATGCGGCCTATCCCCTCGGGCCTTCCGTCAAGCTCAGCCATGCAATCGGCTGGCGCCAGTCGCGGTATTCTCCGGGAGACGAACTGAGGGTCCGCCACTTTCGTAACGCGGCGGATATCCGCCTGAATGCCCGCCTTCGGCTGGAGCTATCACACATCAGCCGGCGCGAATCCGGCCAAAGTCCCTTCCTCTTCGACGGCGTGGGGCCGCACCGAGAGCTGCTTGGCGAGGTCACGTGGACCGTCAACTCCGCGTGGCGCCTCCGGCTTGTCGAGTATTACGATCTTGAAAAGAACGAGACTCGTGATATGATTCTGGAGGCGACGCGTACCGCGCACTGCCTCGAGTACAGGCTGGGCTGGCGGCGAGAACGGGGGACCTTCTACGTGGGCTTCGGCCTCGCGCCGCCGTCTGCGTACGAGTAGGGCCATGACAGAGCGAGAGCGTCGACAGAGAATCATCGATCACCTGCGGGCCGGCCAAGCTCAGGATGCGGCCGACGAGTTGGCCGGATCTTGCGAGCCTTACCCCGGCGACGGCATCCTCCATCACGCCATCGGCCTCGCCTTCGCCTCCGGCGGGACGCTCGGGCCCGCCCGCGAGCAGCTCGAGGCGGCCGTCAGGCTCACTCCCGATTCAGCCCCGATCCTGGCCGACCTCGCCCAGGTCTGCCTGGCACAAGGGAGAGCAAAGGATGCCCTGGAGACCGCCGAACAGGCTCGGGAGCTCGACCCCCATCTCGCCATCGCCCACTTCACCATCGGGCGGGCCTGCCTCGCGGCGGCGTGCGCTCAGCAGGCGCGACACGCCTCCTATCGGGACCCCGGCTTCGACTTCCCCCTGATGGATGGAACAGCGCCCCTCTATCTTCGCGCGGTGCGCGAAATGGAGACCGCGCTCTATGCCTCCCCTCCGTTTGTCGGCGCCGTGCGCATCGCTCTCGCCTTCGCCTATGTGCGCGCCGGCCACTTCCACGCCGCCGTGGAGCAGCTTCACGAGCAGCTTGCCGACCTCCCTCCAGGCGAGGAGTTCGATCGGGTGGCCGAGCGGTTGCGCTGCGTCGAGCACGAGATCGCGCGGGAAGCCTACTGGAGCGCCGTCGCCCAGCCGGACCCGAGAACGTCGGCAGAGCCGCCCCTCGACGAGCCCGAGGTCCTTCTTCGCCGCGCCCACGCTCACGCCGTCGCCGGGAACGACACAGCGCTTGCCGAAGCGCTGGCCACAGCTCGCTCGGCAGGATACCAGCCGAGACCTGCCATTGTGTCGTGCCTCGCCGGGCAGGACGAATTCTTTCGAGAGGTTTCGGACGTCCATCTGCTCCTCTGCGCCGCGCTCGAATGCATCCTCGACGGCAAGCTGCGCTTCCTCCCCTTCAGCGAGCTTGACGCTATCACGTTGGGCCCGGTCGCCCCCTGGCGTGCCGCACAGGTTCAGCTCGCGTCTGGAGACTCGCTCGAAGTCGCCGTCCCCGCGCTCTACCGGCTCTCCCTCCGCAGCCCGAACGATCTCATCCAGAGCGGCCGCTTCACGCAGTTCAAATACGATCCCGGCGAAACCCGCTACGCACGCGCCATCGGCACCCGGAACATCGCCACCGAGCGGCGGGTCATCCCGTTCGCCGAAATCAAGTCCATCGTCTTCACCTAGCATGTTCGGCAGGAGCTTGCCTTCTGCCACGCCAACCTTCGCCCGTCTATAGAGTTTCTTGCATTATGGTTAGGAGCACCCATAATGCAAGAAACTCTACCGCGCACGGCGTGAGGCTCACACAGCAGATTCTCTTGCATTACG
>Ga0307379_10000371_pt1 | contig 76561 bp, 80 predicted proteins | sample UN2MG_FD_202237 | JGI IMG/M metagenome (GOLD analysis project Ga0307379, IMG submission 202237) | Soil microbial communities from Risofladan, Vaasa, Finland - UN-2 | ecosystem: Environmental > Terrestrial > Soil > Coastal area > Acid sulfate soil | place: Finland: Risofladan, Vaasa | collected... | reverse complement strand
AGCAGGCCTTTGAGGGGCCGTTCGCGTAACAGCACGGCGCCATCCTCGCGCAAGGCGACGAAGGCCGTGCCTCGTCGGGTGGGCCGCGCCGCCTTGTCTTCTTTATAAGGCAGATGCTCGGCGATCCGTTGCGCGTAACCGCGGCAGCCGGGCCGCAAAGGACAAACCCCACAAGCCGGCCGGCGCGGCGTGCAAATCGTGGCGCCGAGATCCATCAGGCTTTGCGCGAAATCCCCTGCCCGGTCGTCAGGCGTGAGGCCCTCGGCGAGCGCCTTGATCTCCGCCTTGGCGGCGGGTAGCGGCGTCTTAAGCGCGAAGAGCCGCGCCACCACACGCTCGATATTGCCGTCGACTGGGGACGCGCGTTCGCCGAAAGCAATGGCGGCGATCGCGGCGGCGGTATAGGCGCCGATGCCGGGCAGCTTGCGCAAATCCGCTTCCGTCCCGGGAAATTTCCCGCCGTGCTCTTGCGTCACGACGCGGGCACAAGCGTGGAGATTGCGGGCGCGGGCGTAGTAGCCGAGGCCCGCCCATACGGCGAGTACCTCTCCGAGCTCGGCCCGGGCAAGCGCGGTCACGTTGGGCCAGCGGCGCAGGAAGTCGATGTAGCGCGGCGTCACCGCCTTCACCGTGGTCTGCTGCAGCATGATCTCGCTGAGCCAGACCTTGTAGGGGTCTTGCCGCTTGCCGGGCGGCGCGCGCCAAGGCAGCGCGCGGGCCTCACGGCCATACCAGGCAAGCAGGGCGTCGGCGGCGAAGCCCACCCCCTGGTCTCTGTGACTCTCCTGCATAAGTTCCATTCGGCGCGTCTGCTCCTAGGGCCATGGTGTAAGGTCGGACCCTGCCAGGGCAAGGGGCGGCGGCCCACTCTCCACTGGCGAAACGGGGCCACGAACAGGGCGAAGACCGAAGCTGAGAGCGGAGCATGACCGGGATCAGGCGAAAACCAAAGGGCGGCGCGCGCGCCATCGGCGCCTATATAGCCCGTGCGCTCGACCCGGCGGCGCGGGCGCGCGGCTTCGCCACCACGGCGCTGTTGAGCGACTGGCCGGCCATTGTCGGGCGGGACCTCGCCCGCTTCACGATGCCCGACCGGTTGATCTGGCCCCGGCGGCGCGACGACGAAACCCAGGCGCCGGCCAAAGGCCATCGGTCCGGCGGCGCCACGCTCGTGCTCAGGATCGAGGGCCCGCGCGCCATCGAGGTGCAGCACCGTTCCAGCCAGATCCTGGAGCGCGTGAACAGCTATTTCGGCTATCAGGCGGTCACCGAGATGCGGTTCCTGCAAGCGCCTATCGGCCGCGCGGCCAAGGCCAAACCTGCGCCGAAACCGCCGCTTCCTGCCTATAAGCTCCCCAAATCGGCGGGCATCGCCGATGCGGGCCTGGCGCGCGCCCTGTCGCGGCTCGGCGCCAGCACGAAGGCTCGTCTCACGAGGGGTTGAGGCGGACGAATATTTCTCGTACTTGCCGGATCGGGGCCGATCAACGATTGTAGGCGCCCTGAGGCGGCCAAGGCCGCGATCGATCCAGTCCAAGCCGGAGTAGTGACCGTGGCGAAACCAAGCAAAAAGCCGACCGAACCATCAAGCGACGACACCTCCGGCGGGACCAATAAGACTGGCATCTATGTGATTGGCGCGGTGGTGGTCGCGGCCGTCATCGCCGGCGTCTTCTTCTTCCGGGACGATCGCCCGCGCGATCCCAACGCGCCGAAGGAAGATCCGGCGGTCGCGGTGCTGATGGAGGAAGGTCCGCTCGAGGATATCGTGATGGGGAATGAGGACGCGCCCAACGTCATCGTCGAGTACGCCTCGATGACCTGCCCCCATTGCGCGCATTTCTACACCGAGGTGTTTCCTCAGGTGAAAGAGAAGTACATCGATACCGGCAAGGCCCGCTTCGTGTTCCGCGAGTTCCCGCTGGACGGGCTTGCGGTCGCCGCCTCCATGCTGGCGCGCTGCTCCGGCAATGACCGCTTCTACCCCATGGTCGATGCCCTGTTCGAGACGCAAAAGACCTGGGCGCTGCCTGGCGAGGACGGCAAGGAGAAGCTGCTGCTGATCGCCAAACAGGCCGGCTTTACCCAGGAATCATTTGATAAGTGCTTGGCGGATAAAGAGCTTTTCGACAAGATCGTCGCGGTGCGCAAGAAGGCGCATGAGGAATACGGCGTCGATGCCACGCCGAGCTTCTTCGTCAACGGCAAGCGCCTAAAGGGCATCGGGCTCGAGAATTTCGAGACCGCGATCGACGGCGCCCCCGCAGACACGCCGCCCAGCGGCTAAGCCAAGCGGTGCTTGATGGGATTTGCTAGGGGAGCCGCACTCGTCCTGACCCTCGCCGCGCTCGGCCTTTCGGCGTGCGGCGGCGGGGCCGGTCCGGCCGCCGAGACGGCCATTCCCCTCAAAGAGCAGATCCTGGAGCCGGGGCCACTCGGCGAGCGCGAATACGGCAACCGCAACGCGCCCGTGACCATTATCGAGTACGCCTCCCTCACCTGCCCGCATTGCCGGAACTACCACGCCAAGGTGTTCCCCAAGGTGAAAAGTCAATATGTCGACACGGGCAAAGTCCGCTACATCATCCGGGAGTTCCCCATCGGGCGGACGGCCGGGACGGCGGCGATCGCCACCAGATGCGCCCCCAAAGCCAAGTACCTGCCGATGACGGAGGCTTTCCTGTCCCGGCAGCGCGAATGGGTGAGCCAGGAGGTCCGGCCAGACGCCATCTATTCGGTGGCGAAATCAAGCGGTATGAGCCGTGCCGAATTTGACAAATGCCTATCGAATCAAGCCATTATCGATGGCCTGACAGAGGTGAAGCAGCGGGGACGCAAATATGGCGTGATCGGCACGCCGACCCTCTTCATCAACGGTCAGAAACTGCAAGGTGCAGTCACCTTCGAAGAGGTCAAAGCCCTAATTCAACCACAGGCTTCTTGATCTCCGGCGTTGCGAATCACGTCGAACCGCTGCCAAGTTCCCGTACTAAAGTCCGCGTCTTCCACGCGTCGCCATTTCCATTCGAGGACCGCCAGCCCGTGCAGATCACCAGACTCCGCCTACTTGGATTCAAGTCGTTCGTGGAGCCCACCGAGCTCCTGGTCGAACCCGGCCTGACCGGGGTCGTCGGCCCGAATGGCTGCGGCAAGTCCAATCTGCTCGAGGCGCTGCGCTGGGCCATGGGCGAGACCTCGTATAAGAGCATGCGCGGCACGGCCATGGACGACGTGATTTTCGCCGGCTCGCAAGACCGGCCGGCGCGGAACATGGCCGAGGTGACCCTGTTCATCGACAATTCCGAGCGCAAAGCACCCGCCGAGTTCAACGACAGCGAACTTCTGGAGGTGACGCGGCGCATCGAGCGCGAGGCGGGCTCCGCCTTCAAGGTCAACGGCAAGGACGTGCGGGCGCGCGACATCCGCTTGCTGTTCGAGGACGCATCGACGGGCGCGCGATCGCCCGCGCTGGTCCGCCAAGGTCGCATCGGCGAGATCGTGAACGCGCCGCCTCAGGAGCGCCGCCGGGTGCTGGAAGATGCCGCCGGCATCGCCGGCCTGCACAGCCGCCGGCACGAGGCCGAGCTTCGCTTGAAGGCAACGGAGAGCAATCTCGCGCGCCTCGCCGATCTGATCGGTCAGATCGCCTCGCAGCTTCAGGCGATGCGCCGCCAGGCCCGCCAAGCGAAACGTTACCGCGACATCTCGGGCAAGATCCACGAGATGGAGGCCTTGCACTATCACCTGCAGTGGCTGGCCGCATGCGCACAAGTCGAGAATGACGAGACCGCGTTCCAGGACGCGCTCGCGGCGGTCGCCCAAGAGACCAAGGCCGAGGGCGAGGCCCTGCGCGAGCAGGCGCAAGCCGCCGAGAAGCTTCAGCCTTTGCGCGACACCGAAGCTCAGCGCGCGGCCGTGCTGCACCGTTTGAGCGTCGACCGCGACGCACTGGAGCGCGAGGAAGCCCGCGCCAAGGCCCGCCAGGCGGAGCTCGAGACGCGGCTGGCGCAAGCCTCGCGCGATCTCGCCCGCGAGGAGGAACATATCGCCGAGGCCGAAGACAGGCTGCGCGGGCTTGGCGAGGAGACCCGGAAGCTCGAGGAAGCCAGCGCCAAAGACCAGGAAGAGCCCCAGCTTCGCGAAGCCGCGGCCAACGCGGGCGCAGCACTCTCGGCCGCAGAGACGGCCTTGCGCCAAGCCACCACGGAACTTGCCGAGGCCCGCGCCGAACGCAGCCGTCTCGAAAACGAGAAGACCAAGATCGCCGCGCGCATGGCGCAGCTCGAAACCCAGTCGGGGGATCTCGAGCAACAGCTCGCCACGCTCGAGGCCGAAAGCGGCGGCGGGGCCAAGCTCGGCGAACTCCGCAGCGAGGCCTCCAGGCTTTCCGACCAGGTCGAGGAGACCGAGACCGCGCTTTCAAACGCAGAGACGGACGAGGAGCAAGCCCGCGCCGAGGAAACGCGCCTCCGCTCGCTCGCCAGCTCCGCCAAGTTGGCCCGCCAAGAAATCGAGACCGAGCTTTCGACGCTGATCAAGCTGCTCGCGCCGGCCCATGACTGGGCGCCCATCGTCGAAGAGGTGAAGGTCGAGGGCGGCTATGAGCATGCGCTGGGCGCCGCACTGGGCGACGAACTCGATGCGGCGGCCGAAGATACCGCGCCGGCCCATTGGCGGAATCTTGCCGACGGCGCGAACGATCCGGCGCTGCCCCAAGGCGCGACGCCGCTCAGCCAGTTTGTGAAGGCGCCGGAGGCGCTCGCCCGCCGCCTCGCGCAGATCGGCGTGGTCGAGGCCGCACAAGGCCGGGCCATGCAGTCCCAACTGAAGCCCGGCCAGCGCCTCGTCTCCATGGACGGCGATCTGTGGCGGTGGGACGGCTATAGCGTCCAAGCCGGCACCGCGACCGCCGCCGGCGCGCGGCTGGAAGAGCGCAGCCGGCTGGAGGCGCTGAAAGAGAAAAAGACGGAAGCCCTTGACGCGGAGTCGTCTGCCGAGACGGCGTTTACAAAAGCGACCGAGCGCGCCGAGACAACGGCGCAAGCCACCAAGTCTCTGCGCGTGAGGGCCAAGGAGACCCATGGCGAGCTTGACCGCGCACGCGAGGCGATCGCTGCATGCGAGCACGAGGCGCAAGCCAACAGCAAGCAGCTCGGCGCGATGGCCGAGGCGCTCAGCCGCACCAAGGCCGCGTTGGCCGAAGCGAAGGAGCAGGCGGACGGCACGGACGAAGGGCTGCTGATGCTTGCCGCCGTGGCCGGCCTCGAAGCCGCGCTGGAAGCGGCGCAAGGCGAGGCAGCAACCTCGCGCGCCAACGCCGCGCGCGCCGATGCCAATCTCGAAGGCTTCGAGCGCCAAGTGCGCCTGCGCCAGGAGCGGGCGGAAGCCATCCGCGCCGAGGAAGAGCTTTGGCAGAAGCGCATCACCAACTCGCGGGAGCAGATCGAGACCTTGCGCGCGCGCAAGCAGGAGACGGCCGCCGATTTGGAAGCGCTGGCCAATCTCCCGGCGGAAATCGAAGAGCGTCGCGGCAAGCTGATGGAGGCGATTGCCGAAGCCGAGCGCGAGCGCGCCAAGGCGGGCGACGATCTCGCCGTAGCCGAGACCGCGCTGAAAGCTCAAGAGAAGGCCCTGCGCGCGGTGCAAGAGCAACTGGCGGAAGCCCGCGAGGCCAAGGCCCGCGGCGAAGCCCGGCTCGAAGGCGCGCGCGAGCGGCGCAGCGAGTTGGCCCGGTTGATCCGCGAGCAACTCGATTGCGCGCCGGAAGAGTGCCTTGAACGCGCCAGTCTCAAGGAAGGCGCCGAGATCCCTCCGCTAAGTGACGTGGAAGAGCGTCTGGTCAAGCTCAAGGCCGACCGCGAGCGGCTCGGCGGCGTCAATCTCCGGGCCGAAGAGGAAGAGGTGGAGCTTTCGGCCCAGCTCGAAGAGATGGAGCGCGAGAAGGCCGACGTGGAAGAGGCCATCGCGCGCCTACGTCAGGGCATCTCGAACTTGAACCGCGAGGGGCGCAAGCGTCTCTTGGAGGCGTTCGAGACGGTGAACGGCCACTTCCAGCACCTGTTCAAGACGCTGTTCGGCGGCGGCTCGGCCGAACTCAAGCTGGTCGATTCCGACGATCCGCTGGAATCCGGGCTCGAAATCTTCGCCCAGCCACCCGGCAAGCGGACGCAGACGCTGACGCTGCTCTCGGGCGGCGAGAAGGCTCTGACCGCCATGGCGCTGATTTTCGCGGTGTTTCTGACCAACCCCTCGCCGATTTGCGTGCTGGACGAGGTCGATGCGCCGCTCGACGACGCGAATGTCGACCGATTCTGTCGGTTGATGGAGGAAATGGCTCGCGAGACCGACACGCGCTTCCTGATTATCACCCATCACCCGCTGACCATGGCGCGCATGAGCCGGTTGTTCGGGGTCACCATGTCGGAGCGGGGCGTGAGCCAGCTCGTGTCGGTGGATCTGGATACCGCTGCCAAGCTCCGCGACGCCGGTTAAAGGGCCCAGATTTCTCCCGGATTTCGCCTTCTCCCTGCGGCGCCGTGACTTCCTTGACAGCCCGGAATCCCAAACTAAAGTGCGCGCCAAGCTTGAGGACCATCCGGTCCTTTAGGGCTCTCCCGGAAATTGAGCAGCGCCAATGGCCGGAGCCGAAAATCAGTCCGGACGCTCACGAGGCGGCCGCGACACAGACGCTATTCGGCAGCGGCTCGACGCTCTCGGGGGGAAGCTCTCGACGGCTCAAGGCCGGCGCCCGCAACCGCCCGAAGACGAAAAAGGGCGGGGCCAGGCGATGGGCCAGGCACTCAGGCTGGCGACCGAATTGGTCGCCGGGGTAGCTGTAGGGGGATTCATCGGCTGGGCGCTTGACCAGCTGTTCGGCACAGCCCCGTTCTTGATGGTGGCGTTCCTCTTTTTGGGAGGCGCCGCCGGCATCATGAACGTGGTGCGGACGGCCAAGGCCATGCAGGGCGAGCCCATGCCGGGACATCACCTGCGAAACGCGACAGACGACGATGAGGATTAGGGGCATTTCGACGTGATTGGTGCAGCATACGCCGCGGAAGACGCAGGACACGGGGACGGTCACGGTGGTGGCGGCACCGGCCTGCCCGATCCGATGCACCAGTTCGAGATCAAGCGTCTGATCGATCTCGACGCTTTCGGCTTCGACGCATCCTTCACCAATTCCGCGCTGTTCATGGTCATCGCCGCGGCGCTCATCACCCTTTTCACGATGTTGGCCATGCGCAAGGGCGCGCTGGTCCCCGGCCGCCTGCAATCCATGGCGGAGCTGTCCTACGAGTTCGTGGCCAACATGGTGCGCGACAATGTCGGCACGGCGGGGATGAAGTATTTCCCCTTCATCTTCACGCTGTTCATGTTTGTGCTGGCGCTCAACATGCTCGGCATGGTCCCCTACTCCTTCACGGTGACGAGCCACATCATCGTCACCTTCGCGCTGGCCGCCTTCATCTTCATCGGCGTCACCATTATCGGCTTTTGGAAGCATGGCATCGGCTTCCTGAAATTCTTCGTACCTTCGGGTGTGCCCTTCGTCATGTTGCCGCTGCTCGTGGTGATCGAGGTGATCTCGTACCTCACGCGCCCCGTCAGCCTGTCGGTGCGTCTGTTCGCCAACATGATGGCCGGTCACACGATGCTGAAAGTGTTCGGCTCGTTCGTCGTGGCGCTCGGTCTGCTCGGCGGCTGGGCGGCGCTCGCCTTCATGGTTGCCTTTACCGGCCTCGAGCTTCTGGTGGCGTTCCTACAAGCCTATGTGTTCGCCATCCTCACCTGCATTTATCTCAACGATGCGCTTCATATGCACTGAGCCATCACACTAACGATCGTCCAAGGAGAGAGAATTATGGAAGCAGAAGCAGCAAAATTGATCGGCGCGGGTCTCGCTTCGATCGCTCTTGTCGGCGCCGGCGTCGGCATCGGCACCATCTTTGGCAACTACCTGCAGGGCGCGCTGCGCAACCCGTCGGCTGCTCCGAGCCAGTTCGCCAACCTGCTGCTCGGCTTCGCATTGGCCGAGGCGACCGGCCTGTTCGGCCTCGTGGTGGCGCTGATCATCCTGTTCGTGTTCTAGGCTGAGCCACTAGGCTCACACACGAGGGACACGACCATGCCGCAACTCAACCCGCTCGATTGGGCGCCTCAGCTCATCTGGCTCGTTCTCACCTTCGGCGTTCTTTATTTGCTGATGGTGTGGATCGCGCTGCCGCGCATTGGCAGCGTCATCGAGAAGCGCGCGGCTCACATCGAGGGCGATCTCGAGACCGCCGAGAAATTCCGGCGCGAGACCGAAGAAGCGATCGCGGCCTATGAGCAGGCGCTGGCCGAAGCCAAGCAGAAGGCGCACGCCATCGTCGAGGAAGGCCGCGCCAAGCTGAAGGCCGAGACCGACGCCAAGCGGGCGAAGCTCGAAGAAGAGCTCGCCGCAAAGAGCGCGGAAGCCGAAAAGCGGATCGAGGCGGCCAAGACTTCGGCCATGAAGGAAGTGAACGCCGTGGCCGCGGAGGTCGCCGCCGATATCGTGAAAAAACTAACCGGTACGGCGCCGCCCAAGGGCGACATCGCAAAAGCCGTCGAAGCGGCACGGAAGGCGTAACAGATGGATGTCCTTGCCACACCGGAGTTCTGGGTCGCCGTCTCCTTCTTCTTGTTCCTCGGGCTGGCGTTCTATCTCGGCGTCCACAAGAAGATCGCCGTGGCGCTCGATGCTCGCGCCGCGGCCATCGCCAAGGAGATCGACGAGGCCAGGTCGTTGCGCGAGGAAGCCGAAGCGGTGCTCGCCGATTATCGCAAGAAGCAGAGCAACGCCGCCGAGGAGGCGCAAGCGATCGTCGATCTCGCCGGCAAGGAGGCGTCGGCCATGGCGGCGGAAACCTCTCGCAACATGAAAGAGCAGTTCGAGCGGCGCATGAAGCTGGCCGAAGACAAGATCGGCCGCGCCGAGGACGAGGCCGTGCGCGAGGTGCGTGCCGCCGCCGCAGACGCCGCCGTGCTGGCCGCGCAGTCGGTGATCACCGACAAGCTGACGCCCGAGATGGCCGACACGTTCGTCAAGCAAGGCATCGACGCGCTGAAATCCAAGTTGAACTAAGCGCTCGTCCCAACGTGCTCTTCAAAGGCACGAGTTTTGGGAACCCCGCCTTGATGGGGTAGAGTGGACGCATGGTTCAAATCGTAGAACCCCGCCACGCCGTCTCGCTCTCCGACTACGAGAGCATCGCCGATCTGAGCCGTGCCGTGCGCGGCCTCCGCCAGGAGGCCGAGAGCCGCCTTGGCGCCCTGAACGGACGGCGCGTGGTGATGGTCAACAGCACCGCCCAGGGCGGCGGCGTGGCGGAAATGCTACCCCCGCTCTTGTCGATCATGCGCGAACTCGGTATCGACGCCCATTGGCTCGTGATCGAAACGCAAGACCACGACTTCTTTCGGCTCACGAAGAATCTGCACAATCTCATTCATGGCGCTGGCGATCCCGGTCTCACGCCCGAAGACCGCGCGGTCTATGACCGGGTGACCGTGGAAAATGCCGCCGCGATGCAGGAGTTCCTGCGGCCGAACGACATCCTCGTCATTCACGATCCGCAGCCGGCGGGAGTCGGGGCCGTGCTCCGCGAAAAGATGGATATTGCCGCGATCTGGCGCTGCCATATCGGTCTCGACAAGAAGACGACCGAGACCAGGGCGGCGTGGGATTTCCTCGAGCCCTATCTCAGACCCTACGACCACGCGGTGTTCACCGCGCCAGAATACATTCCGAGCTCGCTTGCTGGGCGCTCGACCATCATCCATCCCGCCATCGACCCGCTGAGCTACAAGAACCGGCACCTGCCCGTCCACGAGCTCGTGGGCATTCTCGCCAACGCTGCCTTGATCAAACCGTGGGGACCGGTGATCACGCCGGCCTTCGCCGAACCGGCCAAGCGGCTGCAAGCCGACGGGAGTTGGGCGCCTGCGACGGAGCCGGAGGATTTCGGCCTCCTATTCCGGCCCATCGTGACCCAAGTGTCGCGCTGGGACCGGCTAAAAGGTTTCCTGCCGCTGATGGAGGGTTTCGTGTCTCTGAAGCGCGAGCTTGAATCGCGCACCGATCTCGAAGAGCAGCACCGCCATGTGCTCCAACTCGTGCGCCTGGTGCTTGCCGGACCCGACCCGGCATCGGTGGACGACGACCCTGAGGGCAAGGAGGTTCTGGCGGAATTGTGCGCGACCTATATGGGGCTCGCGCCGCATCTCCAGGCCGACGTCGCCATGATCTCGCTGCCGATGTCGTCGAAGAAGAACAACGCGCTCATCGTCAACGCGCTGCAATGCTGCTCCGATGTGGTGGCGCAGAACTCGCTTCAGGAAGGGTTCGGCCTCACGGTCACCGAGCCGATGTGGAAGCGCGCGGCGCTGATGGGATCGTGCGCCGTCGGCATTCGCCAGCAGATCCGGCCGGACCTCGATGGCGTCATGGTTCGTCATCCCGAAGATTCCGAAGAGATCGCCCACACCCTTGACCTGCTGTTGCAGGATCAGATGAAGCGCGAGCGGCTCGGCCGCAGCGCGCGGCAGCGCGTGCACGACAATTTTCTCGTGTTCACGCAGGTCAAGAGTTGGCTTGAGCTGCTGACCAACACGATCGCGACGCGCTGGCCCTCCAGCTGATCGCCAGGCTCAAGGGCGCATTTCAGAGATCATCGGGCAACTCAAGGTCTCACGAAAGGCGGAGACCAATTCCTCTTGGCTATCCGCGGTTACGTAAAGACCGTTGCTTTCTTCCGCCAGGCATTTGATGCCGAGCACGCTCTCCTCGCCGGTCCAGCTGAAATAGGAAGTCCGGTAGGCGATGACGTGGATGGTCAGTTGCGCATTTTGCAGCTGCTTGCCGAGATGGCAGGGTGAACCCCCGCAGGTCTCCTCCCCATCAGTCAAGACGACGACGACGCCGGGCTTGCGGCGATAGTCGAGGACTTCGGCGGCGCGCTCCACGGCCGCCGTTAGAGGCGTCTTGCCCGCAGGAGTCAGGGCTTCCACCGCTTCCATGATGCGCTTGGTCGCATCGACGGCAGGCCTGAGATTGAGCTCGACATTGCACTGATTGTACGGACCCGGGCCATAGGTGATGAGCCCGACGCGGCGGTAGCGCGCGGCCGCCGGCAGCACCTTGCCCAAAGCCGACCGCACCTCGTCGATGCGCGTCACCGTGGTGGCGATGCCGAGCTTCTCGTTTCCCGACATGGAGCCCGAGGCATCGAACACGATCATGGCGTCGTCGGTGCATGAGTCGCGCTGCGTACCTTCAGCTTGCGCGAAGCCCAGCATGGCAAACAGGGTCAGCGCGGCCGCGGCGGCCGGCTCCAAGAGATGGCTTAGCCTCACGCCAATGCCTCACGCAATTCCTTGAAGGTAACGACACGCTTCGCAGCGGAAGATTCCTTCCAAGCACCGCCGCCGGCGAGAATGAGCGCGCGGTGCTCTTTCTTGGCGACCTCTTCCAGCGGAGATTGATAGCGCGCGACCGTGGCGGGCGCGCTTACGGCCGAGGCGGAAACCAGAACCGCGTCCGGCTTGAACTTCCCCACTAACGACCCAAGCTCGTCGGCAGGAGGGCCTTCGCCGATCCATTGAGGACGCCAGCCGGCTTCCATCAAGACCAGTTCGGCAAGTGACAAACCGAGCGTGTGGCGCTCGTTCTCGATGGTAAAGAGCACGGCGCGCGGCGCATCATCGGCACAGCGCATTTCGCCCAGACAAGACGCCGCGGCGCGGCGCAGTGCCTCGGTGGCCGCATGCTCCTCGAATATGCGGCAGCCGCCGGCTTCCCATTGCCTGCCGATCTCAGCGATGGCCGCGGCAACTTCATCGGCCGTCTCGGCCCAGCTTCCGGTGTTCTGGCGCGAGGCCACGAGGGCGGCTTTCACCTTTACGGGATCGCCTGTCATCAGAGCATCGAGCCAGTCCACAAGGGGTCCGCTCAGTGCCGCAGGCCGGCTGGCGGCGATAAGCCGGCGCAGCTCCGTCACATAGATACGTCGGTGGCCGCCCGGCGTGCGCTCTGCGTGGAGCACGCCGCTATCGACCCAACGCTGGATCGTCGCGGGTGCCACGCCGAGCCGTCGCGCCGCCTCTCCTGCCGACACCATCATCTCGCTCATCTCAATCCTCCACGGCCGCGCGCGCGATATTGCCTGCGCGCTCATTGCCGGTTGGGTAATAGGCCCCTGTTTGCTGGTCGCCGAACTCTTGCATATGGACCCGCCCGCTCTCGATCGCCTCGGGTTCCTTGGTGAGCTTCAACATGTTGACGGCGCAGCGATCGGCATCAAGCTCCATGTTCTTCAGCAGTGGCCGCAAATAGTAGAAAGGCTGCACCCCAACCCGGGACGATGGCCGCTGCATCAGTCGCGTATGGCCCAGCGTGTGGTGACAGCACTCATGCGCCATCAGGAAATTCGCGTAAGCCCGGTCAGATTTGAGGGTTGAGGCGTCGATGACGATCACCGACCGGTCGTCTTTGGTCGCCGATGACGCTTGCTCCGGGAAGTCTGGAAGAACGTACGTGCGGATGTCGCAATAGGGGTTGTCCACAGAGGACAACTTCCGCCGGAACTCGAACCCACCGCCTGTCTTGCGCGCCGGACCGACGCTCTGCTCCGCGCCGGGCACCAAGAACTCCTCGGCCGAAGCCCTGGCCAGAGCAGCGGCGACCCCTAAAGCGATCACAACCTGGGCCAGCGCTATTGGGGACGACCAGTCCAAACCAGGCGATTTTTCCAGCAAAACAGCCACCTCCGCTGCGAATTCAAATTTCGTTGAATGATATGAGCGATTTTTCTACTTGTAAATCGATTATTTCGGTCGCATCTTGCGCGTCGTTGACCCTCCACCGCGCCCTCCCAGCCCTGGCGCGGCACCAAGAGGCTCCGGAGCTTCCCCCCGGCTCCGGGGCCTTCCTTGGACTAAGTGCGTGAGCGGTCGTGACGGGGCGGACCGTCAAATGAGTGAAAAGGAGCAGTATCGAATGCTGAAGATCAAAACCCTGATGGTTGCCGCAGTGGCACTCATGACATTAAGCATCGGCGGCATGAGCGCGCGTGCGGCCGAGAAGGACATCGTCGACACGGCGGTGGCCGCCGGACAGTTCAAGACTTTGGCCAGCGCGCTTCAAGCAGCGGGGCTCGTCGACACGTTGAAGGGCGACGGCCCCTTCACGGTGTTTGCGCCCACGGACGAGGCCTTCGCCAAGCTGCCGAAGGGCACGGTCGAAAACCTCCTAAAGCCGGAGAACAAGGATCAGCTTGTGTCGATCCTCACCTATCACGTAGTTCCCGGAAAGGTTCAGGCCGCCGACGTCGTTAAAATGGACGAGGCGAAGACCGTGAACGGCGAGATGGTCGACATCGAAGTCAAGGGCGACACCGCCATGGTGAACGATGCCAAGGTCACCAAGACCGATATCGCCGCCTCGAACGGCGTCATCCATGTCATCGACACGGTGATCCTTCCGCCCAAGAGCTAGCGGTCCAAACCACAGACAGGGAGTGCGGGCGTCGGAAGGGCCCGCACCCCCCATTTACTGGAGAACATCGTGAAACGCTTGAACGCGGTCGCGCTCATTGTCGTGATCGTCGGCGGTTTGAACTGGGGCCTCGTCGGTCTCGTCGATTTTGATCTGGTAGCCACGCTGTTCGGCGCAGGCTCCGACCTAACCCGCATCGTCTATGTCCTCGTCGGGGCGTCCGCCCTGTGGCAGCTCGTTCCGCTGTTCGAGGCCTTCAAAAGCGGCGAAGTGCCCGCCTTGCGTGGACAATAGCCCTTTGAAGGGAGAGCCCCGCTGCGAACGCCTTCCCAACCCAGCGGCGGGGCTTTCGCCTCGAGGCCGGAGCTAGGTATGTGGCAGTCCATCTCCTACTACGCGCTGCTTGCGCTGGAATCCGTAGCCGGCGTGTTCGGCATTCGGCTTTACGAGGAACCTCAATACAAGCTGCTCGACCGCGTAGGCGAGCGTGTGGAGATCCGCCGCTATGCATCCCGAGTCGCGGCCGAGGTAACATTGCCGAACACGGGCAAGGACGCGCGCGGCGACGCCTTCCAGCTCTTGTTCGACTACATCTCCGGAGCAAACCGCGGGACCTCAGACACCGACGCTGAAGGGATCGGCCTGGCAAGCTTTGGGGCCAGCCTACACACTCTATTACGACGCGCCCTTCACACTGCCCTTCCTGCGGCGGAACGAGGCTGCGGTCATCGTAGGCAAAGCCCGGTAGCTACTTCACCACCGCGATGATGGGGCCATAGCCGCCGTGCGAGGGCGGGTCGTTGCGGCGGAGCTCGGGGGCGTAAAGCCCAGGCGCGGTGCCCCCGTCCAAAAACAGCGCATTCTTAGTGCGGAGCCCATCACGGAACAGACGAGCGAAGTCATAGAAGCTTACGCGACCGCGCGTCATGACGAAGTGAACCTTGCCGTCCGATGAGACGCCGACGCCGTTTCGGGGCTTGGAATCCTTCGACTTGACGATGAAGGCCGGGTGGATGTTCCCGTCGATGACCAGCATGGGACCGGATTGCGTCGCGAATTCAGCCTTCGGCCTTTTCGCGAGGAAGCGTTCCGTTTCGAGCACGCCGGCTCCGCCGTCACCGAAATAGAACACGCCGTTCGGCTTCTTGTAGAAATTCGGAATCTGGCTCGGCCTCCCTGTCACGGTCTCGGTGTTGGCCTTGGAAAGCTGCCTGCCGTTCTCGACATGAAGCCCGACGGGACTGAAATCGTCCTCGTACATGCCGCCGTTCATGGCAAATTCGAGCGACTTGCCCCTCTCCTCCAACGCGCCCGCGAGCGCCCTGAAAGTGCGCAACGGCCGGCCATCAGGCCCAAGCCAATAAAGCCGCATGTCGTCCTTGGCCGGATCGAAGGTGCAGACGATATAGCGCGCGTTGGCGAAGCTCTCGTCGCGGCACGGCTTGGCCTGAGCGGTGTCGGTTGCGCCGAGCGCAAAAAATGCGACGCCGAGCAGTATGAGCCAAAGACGCATGCAGGCCGCCCTATTTGAGGGCCACGAAGATCTTGTAGTCCTCGGGTCGGGTGCCGACCCGAATGGGGAAGGAAATCTCGCGCACCATGGAGAAATAGCCGACCGGCTTGCCCGAGGGTACCGTGACCCGGACCGACATCTTGTCTTTGGCCAGCGTGTTCTTGTAGGCATCTGCGGCGCGGATGCTGACCGGCAGCGTCACGGCGCCGGGTGCGCCCTTCGGCCCTAAGAGAACGCGTCCCGCGAAGCCGTATTTCACGACCACCCCGCCGTTGTAGAACCGGCATTCGCGCGAAAGCTTGGTGATCTCGCCGCGATTGACCACATACATGGCGTCGTTGTCATGACCGGACTGATAGATGGTGCGCAGCCGCTCATTGGGCCAAGCGACGACTTGCGGACAATTGAGCGCGTTTCCGGTGGCGGCGGCATCGGCCTCCGCTGTCTGGGTCCGCGGCGGGGGATCGGTCCGCGGCAGGGTATCGGGCAGCCTTTCGCTGGCGAAGCCGGTAGAATCGCCGGTGAGCTTCGACCCACCGCAGGCGGACAGCGCCATGGCGCCGGCGAGCAGCCCGCAAAGCGCCGCGATCCGCAGCCACGCATGAACCTCGATCCGCCTCAACTCATCCCCGTCCTTGGCTTGACATGCCAGGCATCCCTGCCTGATATGCCCGGGCTCGACGCGAAAAGTGCTTGAAATGTCCTGAGCTTCCGGGCCTTCGCTGAGCGCCAAACTATCTGCCCTGCCTGGACCCGACAAGGCCCGATTGGGGTCGTTCGCGGCCCAAAATGGCCGTTTCTGGAGCGCCGATGACCGGCATGGATCACGCCAATGGGCGGCATGGCGACCGTCCTTCCTTGACCGTCTATCTCGCCTCGCCGCGCGGGTTCTGCGCCGGCGTGGACCGGGCTATCCAGATCGTCGAGCTCGCGCTCGAGAAGTACGGCGCCCCGGTCTATGTCCGCCACGCCATCGTCCACAACCGCTACGTGGTCGAGACGCTGAAGGCGAAGGGCGCCATCTTCGTCGAGGAATTGGACGAAATCCCGGATACGGACGCGCCCATCGTGTTTTCCGCCCATGGCGTGCCCAAAGCGGTGCCCCAGGCGGCGCGGCACCGGCTCATGTTCGTGCTCGACGCCACCTGCCCGCTGGTCTCCAAAGTGCATGTCGAGGCCGAACGGCTTCACGAGCAAGGCGCCGAGATCCTGCTGATCGGGCATGCGGGGCACCCCGAAGTGGTCGGCACCACGGGCCAGTTGCCCGAGGGCGCCGTGCATCTGATCGAGACCCTGGAAGACGCGCATGCTTTCACGCCGAAAGATGCCTCGAAGCTCGCGGTGATCACCCAGACCACGCTTTCGGTGGACGACACCCGCGAGATCATGACCGCGCTTCAGACGCGCTTTCCGGCGATCGCGGTGCCGCGCAAGGACGACATCTGCTACGCCACCACGAACAGGCAAGACGCGGTGAAGCGAATCGCGCCAAAATGCGACTGCATGATCGTGGTCGGTTCGCCAAACAGCTCGAATTCGCTCCGCCTCGTGGAGGTAGCCGAGCGTGCGGGCTGTCCCCGCTCCATGCTGGTGGAACGCGCGAGCGAGATCGACTGGACCCTGTTCGAGGGCGTCCGCCACCTCGGCATCACGGCCGGCGCCTCCGCGCCCGAAGTCCTCGTGGACAGCATTATCGATGCTTTCGGGGAGCGCTTCGCCGTCACGGTCGAGACGGTGACGACGGCGGAGGAAAACATCACCTTCAATCTTCCCCGCCCCTTGCGGGACATGCCGGCGGCTTAGATGGCGGTCTACACGGACGTCTCCGACGAGGAGCTGGAAACCTTCATCGCAAGCTACGACATCGGCGGTCTGACCTCCTTCAAGGGGATCGCCGAGGGCGTGGAGAACTCGAACTTCCTCGTCCATACCGAGACCGGGCCCTTCATTCTCACGCTGTATGAGAAGCGGGTGCAGCCGCAAGATCTGCCCTATTTCCTGGCGCTGATGGAGCATCTTGCGGCGCGCGGCATCTCGTGCCCGCTGCCCGTGCGCGACCGCGAGGGCAGCATCTTGAAGGTGCTGGCGGGGCGTCCGGCGGCGCTGATCAGCTTTCTCGAAGGCCTTTGGGTGCGGCGGCCTGGCATCGGGCATTGCGCCGGGCTTGGGCAGGCACTCGCCAAGTTTCACCTTGCCGGCCTCGACTTTCCCATGGCCCGCGACAACGATCTCTCCCTGCCCGGCTGGCGCGCTCTGTTCGAAGAGGTCCGCGACAAGGCCGACGGCGTGATCCCCGGCCTCAAGGACGAGATCGCAAACGAGCTCGACTATCTCGGCGCCAACTGGGCGGCCGACCTGCCCAAGGGCGTGATCCATGCGGATCTGTTCCCCGACAACGTATTCTTTCTCGACGACAGGCTGTCGGGCCTGATCGATTTCTATTTCGCCTGCAACGACATGCTGGCCTACGACGTGGCGGTCTGCCTCAACGCCTGGTGCTTCGAGCCGGACGGCTCGTTCAACATCACCAAGGCGCGGGTCATGCTTCAGGCCTATGAGCGCGAGCGGGCCTTGACCGCGCCGGAACTCGACGCGCTGCCGCTTCTGGCGCGTGGCGCGGCGCTGCGCTTTCTGTTGACACGCACCTATGACCTTCTGAACACGGACGCGAACGCCCTGGTGAAGACCAAGGACCCCAACGAGTATTTGCGGAAGCTGCGCTTCCACCAGCGCGTCGGCTCCTACCGCGACTATGGGCTCGGAGAGCATTGATGGCCGCGCTTCCCAAGGTGGTCATTCACACCGACGGCGCCTGCTCTGGCAATCCAGGCCCCGGCGGTTGGGGCGCGATCCTGGAATCGGGCGCGCATCGCAAGGAGATCAAGGGCGGCGAGGCCATGACCACCAACAACCGCATGGAGCTCACGGCCGCCATCGAGGCGCTCAACGCGCTCAAGGGCCCTTCCGACGTCGACCTCTATACGGACTCGAGCTATCTGCGCGGCGGCATTACCAGCTGGATCAAAGGCTGGAAGAGAAACGGCTGGCGCACCGCCGACAAGAAGCCGGTCAAAAACGTGGAGCTGTGGCAGCTTCTGGAGCAAGCCGAGGAACGCCATACCGTGCGTTGGCACTGGGTCAAAGGCCATGTAGGCCATGACGACAACGAGCGGGCGGACGAGCTTGCCCGCGAGGGCATGGCGCCGTTTCTCGGCGGCCGAGCCGCGCGGGACGCCGGCTAGAGCTCTTTGAGGATCGCTTCGGCGGTCGAAACCTCGGCCACACCCGGGGACTCCTCGGTGTGCAGCACCGTCACCACGCCGTCATCCACGACCATGGCATAGCGCTTGGAGCGGGTGCCAAGTCCGATGGCGCTGCCGTCGAAATCCATGCCGATCTTCTTGGTGAACTCGCCATTGCCGTCGGACAGGACGACGACCTTGCCCTTGGCCCCGCTGGTATCGGCCCAAGCGTCGAGCACGAAGGGATCGTTGACGGCGACGCAGGCCACGGTGTCGACGCCGCTGTTGGCAAACTGCTCGGCATTTTCGATGAAGCCGGGCAAATGCTTCAGATGACAGGTCGGCGTAAAGGCGCCGGGGACCGCGAACAGCACGACCTTCTTGCCGCCGAAGACGTCCTTCGTGGTCAGGCTCTCGATGCCATCGGGCCCCATGAACCTGAACGTGGCCTCGGGCAGGCTGTCTCCTTTGGCGATGGTCATGCGGCCTCTCTTTCGTGCTTGGGTTTCGGGCGGCACCATAACGGTTTGGCCGTACCGGGCCAAGGCCGCACGATGGTCGCTCGATGGGGCTCGATGACCGCAAGAGGAGCTATTTTGCGGTCCAGGTGGTGTCTGTGGACCCTTGATTGGAAATAAGCGTCAAGGTGAGCGGTTTGCCTTTGATCGCGGCGGCCTCGGCCGGCGCCAGGAAGGCGACAACGAAACGCTGCTTTCCGTCTTGAAGCGGTCCAAGGGCCTTCGGCACGGGCACGAGAACCTCGGGGCTCGCGATGAACAGGTCTGTCCCCGTCGCGCCTTCCGGAAACAGCGCTTCGACCTCCAGCCCCGGCGTCTCGCCATCCAGCTGCTGCACAACCTTCGCGATGCGCGGCAAGCCATCGGCTTGTGCGGGCTTCGGCACGCGGGCAAGCGTCATCTCGATGAGCCGCGCATCGCCTTTACCGAGATCGGCCGGAAGTGTTGCGCTCAGCTCGACCGCGTTCGGAATGCACAAATCTTTGCAGAGCCCGTACTCAAAGTTGAGCGACAGCTCGACGGGTTCGCCTGGACGCTCGGGCACGATCTTCACCGGAAAGACCACCTCGTCGTGATAGCCGATCGCCGTACCGTTCGCGTCGGCGAAACGGTGTGGCACGGGGTAAAGAACTTCGGCGCTCTTCAGGTTTTTCGAACCGGCCCAATCGAAAGTGGGCGGGACGCCAGAATCGCCCGGGTTCTGCCAATAGGTCTTCCAGTCGGGCTCCATGCGAAGCTGAACGCCCGCATACAACGCCGACACCCCGTCACGGGCGATCGTGCCGCTGACCAGGCGGACTCTGGAGTTGGTCTGACCCGACCAAGCCGACTCGCCCTTGGACGCAGCGAGGCCGGCGCCGCCGAAGGCGATGCCTGAAATTGTGGCAACTGCCAACGCGGTTAGCAGCAGAGTGGCGCGTTGCGCAGAGCAAACGATTCTGTTCATGGCATCTGATCTATGACTGCTGATTTATAACTGGCTAAACATGGGGCGCAAATCTAACCGCGCCACGATGATGGCGCGACCTTGGGCAGGTTCAACATGCGTCACTCTTTTGTGACCCTTGAGCACAACGGCTGCGGCAAGACTGGCACTGCCTGCCTTAATTCACCGTTGCCTCTTCCCTCGGATCGGAACTGCTGTAGCATGGATGCATGGCAAGCCAGTCTCATGCCTCTGAAGAAGAGGGCTATCTTGACGGTCAGCTCCTCATCGCCATGCCAGCGATGGGCGATCCACGCTTTTCCCGCTCGGTGATCTATCTGTGTGCCCACTCCTCGGAGGGCGCCATGGGCATCATCATCAACCAGCGGGCGCCAAACATCAGCTTCACCGAACTTCTAGAGCAGTTGAACATCGTGCCCACGGAAGATCGGATCTCCGTGCCCTCGGAACCCGCCGGCCTTGGCGCCATGGCCGTGCATCTCGGCGGTCCGGTGGAGACCGGGCGCGGCTTCGTGTTGCATAGCGCCGACTATTTCAAGGCGGAGAGCACGCTTCCCATAGACGAAAGCGTCTGCCTCACCGCGACGATCGACATCTTGCGCGACATCGCCAAGGGAAGCGGTCCCAACAAGGCGCTGCTTGCCCTCGGCTATGCCGGTTGGGCGCCGGGCCAGTTGGAGAACGAGATTCAGTCCAATGGCTGGCTCAACTGTCCGGCCAATCCGGAGCTGATCTTCGATCCCGAGGTCGACCGGAAATACACGCGCGCGCTCGACAGCCTCGGCATCGATCCGATCCGTCTCGTCAACGATTCAGGTCACGCTTAGGCGGTGCTCGGTCCCGGCAAGGCCGTCAGCTGGTCTTGGCCCGGCGCATCGACCTCGAGCCCAGTCGGCTCGGCAGGCGCCGTGGCGCGCTCGCGTTGCTTGCGCTTGCGGTGGCTGGCAAGCGCCGCAAGCAGAGCGGCGACATCCTTCGCCGACATAGGCTCTCCGTAGTAATAGCCCTGCCCGAACTCGCAGCCGATCGACCGCAAATAGCCGGCGTCGGCTTGCGTCTCCACGCCCTCGGCCACGACCTCCTTGCCGAGCTCGTGCGCCAGCGCGATGACCGAGCGCAGGATGAGCGGCGTCTGGCCATTGAGCGAGGTGTCGCGCACCAGTGACCGGTCCACCTTGATGACGTCGAAGGGGAAGCGGTGGAGATAGCTCAACGAGCTGTAGCCCGTGCCGAAATCGTCGAGCGCAAGGCTCGCGCCATAGGTCTTGAGCCAGGTCAGAATCTCGACGGCGCGCTCGGGGTTTTCCATGACCAGCGATTCGGTGATCTCGAGCTTCAGCGTGCCCTTCGGGACGGACTCGCGGGCCAGCATCAACCTGATCTCCTGCACCATGTCTTGGCGGAAGAGCTGACGGCTCGACACGTTGACGCTGACGAATAACGGATCGCGGTCGCGCGGCAGGACACGGTGCCAGTTCGCGGCTTCCTCCAGCGCTTGGTTCAGCACATAGCTGCCGAGATCGACGATCAGTCCGGACTCCTCGGCAAGCGGGATAAAGTCATCCGGCGCGAGTCGGCCACGGGTCGGATGGTCCCAACGCAGCAGCGCCTCGAAGCCGGCGAGCTTGTTGGACGCGAGCCGGGTGATGGGCTGGTACAGCACGGAAATCTGCTGCCGATCCAGCGCCAAGCGCAGCTCGCTCTCCAGCGGCAAACGGCTCTCGTCCTCGGTGCGCATGGCCGGGTTGAAAATCTCAATACGGTCGGCACCGCCGCGCTTGGCGCGAAGCATGGCGATCTCGCCGTCGCGCACCATCTCTTGGCCGTTCTGCTGCGAGCCGTCGTGAACGACGATACCGATGGACGCGGTGAGGATAATCTCCTTGGCGCTGATCTTCATCGGCGTGCGCAGCGCCCGCCTGACACGTTCGGCCAAGGTGGCGACGTGGTGGGGGTCGCTGTCGGAAATCAGCAGGATGGCGAATTGGTCGCCGCCGAGCCGCGCCAGCGTATCTTGCGGATTGAGGTGGCGGCCGAGCCGGCGTCCCAAGGTCAGCAGCATGGAATCGCCGATGACGAGGCCGAAGCTCTTGTTGACGTTCTTGAAGCGGTCGATGTCGATGAAGATAAGCGTCGGCCGGTGGGACTGGCCTTCCGCGGCGCGGGTAATTGCGCCTTGCAGCCGGTCCATGAACAGTTCGCGGTTGGGCAGCCCGGTAAGGCTGTCATGCACCGCGTCGTGCATCAGTCTTTCATGGGAGCGTTTGAGGCTGGTGATGTCGCGCATCAGGCCGACACAGCGAAGGAGACGCACATTCTCGTTGGGCTCGGCATGCGCGCGGAGATCGTACCAGAGATAGGTGCCGTCGTGGCGCCGCAGACGGAAATCGATGACGAGGTCGCCGCCATGCTTCTCCTGAAGCGACCACAGCATGAGCCGGAACCGGTCGCGATCGGAGGCGTGCATGTGCTGGAGGAATTGGTCGACGCTGACATTGAGCGCCCCCGGGTCGAGCCCCAACTCGATCTCGATATCGCTGCCGACGGTGATGAAATCGCGGCCGGCGTGCCATTGGAAGACATGCGTGCCGGAGCCGTCGACGGCGAGCGACTTCATCTGCACGAGGCTCGGCGGGCCGAGGCTCACGCCACCGCCGCCGCTGCGGAAGGCGAATTGCGTGACCGTGAATCCCAAGAGCACGATGATCAGCACGAGGCCCGCGACAAGACCGGAGACGACAACCTCACCCGACAGCTTGCCGAGCACTATCATGGATGCGCCGAGGAGCCACACGACCAGCAGCATCCAGCACGGGATGAGCGACATGGCGCGATCCTGACCGCGCAAGGCGAAATAGCCGATCAGCACGGTGCCGACGCCCGCGATCACCAGCGTGGAGGCGCGGGCAAGCCCGGCGGCGGTCTGCGGATCGATGATGGCGACGACGATCAGGGCGAACTGGGCGGCGATCCAGCCCCAGAACATGGTCTTGATCCAGACATGCCACAGGCCAATGCGCAGGAATGTGTAGAGGAACAGAACAAGACTCGCGGCGAGCCCTGCCTCGGCGGCGGCACGGTAGACCGCCGTGCGGTCGGGCCCCACGGGGAACAATTTGTTCCAGAAGCCGAAGTCGACACAGAAGTAGATCAGCGCCGCCCAGGCGACGAGCGCAGTGGCCGGGAAGATGGCGCGATGGTTGGCGGCGAAGATTGCGGTGAGGAAGATAGCGAGCAGGCCGGTAATGCCGAGCAACACGCCGTTGAACAGCATGCGGTCTTGCTGCTTGGCCTGGTAGGCGTTGGCCTTCCACAGAGAGAGCCGCGGTACTTCGTTGGAGGCAAGCTCCGCCGCATAGGTCACGGTCTGGCCGGGCTCGAGGCTCAACCGGAACATATCGGCGCGATCACTCTTCAGCGGCTCTGGTCGGAAGCCGAGCGAGGGGGTGACCGCAGTGATGCGGGGCGCGTCGAGCTCGGGCCGGAACACGCCCGAATTGGCGAGCGTATAACGCGGCGCCACGAGCCAGCGGGTGATGCGCTCGTCCGTCGGGTTCGACAAGGCGAAGACGAGCCAGCCCGGATTTGTGCCAGGGGTGGACGCCTGCACCGCCATGCGGCCGATATAGCCGTCGGGGCCCGGCGCGGTTTCGATTTGTAGGCGGTCGCCCCGGCCCTGGTAAAGCTCGCCCTTGGCGGTGATGTCGGTCTTGGCGACCGCGGGATCGACTGGGATCGCCTCGATCGCATGCGCGAGGCCCGGGACAAGCACGGCCAATGCCAGCAGAAGCACGCAGACAAGCGAGCGCGCGCTCTGGCCTTTCGGCCAGTGAGCAATCGCGTTCACGCCTCTTGACGCATGCCTCGTCACAACCTCTCCCCCCGTTCGTTCCCGCGCTCTAGCCGCGCGGATCCGAGTCGAGCAGCGCGTAAAGCAGATGATCCTGCCAGATGCCGTTGATCCGCAGATAACGGCGGGCAAGACCCTCTTGCTTGAATCCTGTCCTCTCCAAGAGCCGCATCGACGCCGTGTTGTTCGGCAGGCATGCGGCCTCAAGCCGGTGCAGTTCGAGCGAGTCGAACACAAACGGCACGACGGCCCGAACGGCCGCCGTCATGTAACCTTGGTTGGCGTAGTCGGCGCCGACCCAGTAGCCCAGCGTACAAGACTGGGTCACCCCACGGCGCACATTACAGAGTGTGAGCCCGCCGACCAGCTCACTGGTCGCCGTGTCATGGATGAACAGCGCGTAGCCCACGTCCTCGCGTAAATCGCGCATGTAATGGCGCACGCGCCGGCGGAAGGAGGCGCGCGACAGCTCGTCCGGAGCCCAGAGCGGCTCCCATGGCATGAGGAATTCGCGGCTCGACGCCCTCAGCTCGGCCCAAGCCGGAAAATCCGACATCTGCGGCGTGCGCAGCATGACGCGCTCGGACTCGATGACCGGCCCAAAATCGCTCGGGGAGGCAGCTCGCAGCAATGCCATCGACTAGCACCCTCTTCAGGCAGCCTTGCTCGCCGGGACAGCAAATTTTTCGGCCACGGACTCGAACCTTGCAACATTAAGAATGGGCCCCACCGTGGCAAGGCTCAGCGGCGAGATGAGAACTCTCTGAACCATCGCCTGTAGATCCGCAGCCTCGACTTCCTCGACCTTCTCGATTAGCTCGGGGATCGGCAAGACGCGGTCATGAATGAGAATTTGCCGGGCGATCTGCTCTGCGCGGACGCACGAACTCTCAAGACCCGCGAGCAGCCCCATCTTGAGCTGGGCCTTCACCCGCGCGATCTCGGCGTCGTTGAAGCCGCACGCCGCCGCTTGCTCCAGCTCTTGGCGGATCACGGCGAACAGCTCGTCCGCTTTGTCTGGAGAACCGGCCGCGTGGATCACGAACATGCCGCTGTCGGTCAGGCCGGTGGAGAAGGCGTAGACGGAGTAACACAGCCCGCGCCGCTCGCGCACTTCCTGGAAGAGCCGAGACGACATGCCGCCACCGAGCGCGCCTGCCAGGATCTGGGCGATGAAATAATCGTCGGCGCCGTATGCGGGCGCCTCGAAGGCAAGCATGAGCTGGGTTTGCTCGAAGGGCTTGTCCAAACGCTTGACGCCGCCAGTATAGATGGCGCCTTGCGGCTGCGGTGTCGCGTCTCGAGGCAGTTCCGACAACCGCCGCTCGGCTTCGGCCACGAGCGCGGCATGATCGAGGGCGCCGGCCGCGGCAAGCACCATATTGGGCGCGTGATAATGGGCCGAGAGATAGGTGGCCAGATGCGCCTGCTGGAAACAGCCCACGCTCTCGACCGTGCCGAGAATGGGCCGGCCCACCGGCTGATCCGGGTACGCCGCTTCGGAGATGAAGTCGTAGACGATGTCCTCCGGCGAATCCATGCAGGCCGCGATTTCTTGGAGGATCACGTCACGCTCGCGCTGAAGCTCCGTGAGATCGAAGCGCGGGTAGAGAATAATATCGCTGAGGATGTCGAGGGCGAGCGGCATGTCGTTGCGCATGACGCGTGCGTAATAGCAGGTGGAGTCAACGGACGTCGCCGCGTTGAGATCGCCACCCACGGCTTCGATCTCCTCGACGATGTCGCGGGCGCTGCGCCGCGCCGTACCCTTGAAGGCCATGTGCTCGAGGAAATGCGCAACGCCGTGCTCCGCGTGGCCTTCCGAGCGGCTGCCGGCGCCGACCCAAATGCCCAGGGAAACGGTCTCGACTTCAGGCATCGCATGGCTGACCACGGTCAGCCCATTGGCCAGGGTTGACCGTTCCACACTCACGCCTGCACCTCCATGACCGCGGCGTCGGCCCGGCCATGGCTGACAATAAACTCGGCGACGGCGGCGAACTCCGCAGGGAGCTCGGTGCAGCGCTCGTGCTGACCGAGCTTCAGCTGCAACCGCTCGGGCTGCGCCGGCAGTTGTCCGCTCGCCCGCTTCACCGCTTCGGGGAACTTGGCCGGATGCGCCGTGGACAGCACGACCATGGGCGCGCCGCCCTGATCGGGTTCCTGATGGGAGGCCGCGATGGCGACGGCGGTATGCGGATCGACCAGCATGCCCGTCTCTTCGAAAACCCCCCGAATGGTCATCTCCGTCTCATCTTCGCCGACCGAATAGGCGCTGAACAGTTCGCGCAATTGGCCGAGCTCCCCTTGGCTCAATTTGAACGCGCCCGTGCTGCGCAGCTCCTCCATCAGGCCCCCAACACGGGCCGCATCCCGGCCGGCAAGCTCGAACAAGAGGCGCTCGAAATTGCTCGCAAGCTGGATGTCCATGCTCGGGCTAGAAGTGGCGATCACGCCTTGCGGCGCGTAAATCCCCGACGCAAATGCGCGCGGTAAACTGTCGTTGAGGTTCGTGGCGATAACGAGGCGTTGGACCGGCAAGCCCATCGCCCGGGCGGCGTAACCAGCGAAAATATCTCCGAAATTTCCGGTGGGCACAGTAAACGCCACCGGCCGGTGGGGCGCGCCGAGGCTCACGGCGGCGGTGAAGTAATAGGGGATCTGGGCGAGGATCCGGCCGAAATTGATCGAGTTGATGCCCGTCAATCCAAGCCGGCGGCTTAAGGCCCCGTCGCGGAAGAGCCCTTTCACGATCGCCTGGCAATCGTCGAAGGTCCCCTCCACGGCGATATTGTGGATGTTGGCCTCCGTGGCCGTGGTCATTTGACGGCGCTGGACGTCGCTGATGCGGCCCTTGGGATGCAAAATGAAGACATCGATGGCCTCGAGCCCGCGAAAGGCCTCGATGGCCGCGGCGCCGGTGTCGCCGGAGGTGGCGCCCACCACGGTGGCGCGGCCCCCTTTTCGCAAGAGCGCCCGGTTCATGAACCGGGACACGACCTGCATGGCGAGGTCCTTGAAGGCCAGTGTGGGCCCGTGGAACAGCTCCAGCACAAAGGCATTGGGCCCGAGTTGGGACAAAGGGGCAGTCGCGGGATGGTGGAAGCCGTCATAGGCCTCCGTCAGCACCTCGGCGAGATCGTCCTGGCAGGGATCGCCGTCCAGAAACGGACGCATGATCCGGTCGGCCGCGTCGGCATAGTCGAGGCCGGCCAGGCTCGCGATCTCGTCCGGCTCAAGCCGCGGCCAGACCTCGGGCATGAACAGCCCGCCGTCCGGAGCAAGGGCTGCCAGGAGCGCACCCTCGAAGGAGAGCGCCGGCGCCTCACCGCGCGTTGAGATGAACTTCAAGATCTGCCTCTCGCCGAAAAATGGGGCTTTTCGGCCTGACCCTAACGGTCGGAGAGGCCCCCCGCAATATGGCCAAACCCAGGCTCGTTAAGACTTCTCGCCCCGATAGGCACCCCACACATAGACGGCATAGACCGCCAGGAGGCAAATCGCCAGGCCGAACCAGGTAAAGGCATATTGGAGGTGGTTATTGACCAGGGTGAGCCGGGTCTCTCCCCCTTTTGGCCAGCCGCCCGGCACCTCGGACGCCTCCGCCTCCAGGAAGAACGGCGTGACCTGTACCGTGCCGCCGGGGAACATGGACTGGGTCATGGTGACCAGATCCCGGTAGAACCACTGATTCTTGTCAGGGTCGTTGTCGGGGATGAAGATGTTCGGGTCCTCCGGCGTGCGGAGAAGCCCCGTCACGGTGACCACCTCCTGGACCTGGCCTTCGGGCCTGGTCGAGGGGTCGCGCAGTCTCTCCGGCACGAACCCACGGTCGACGAGCACCATATGCCCGTCGACGGTCTCCAGTGGGGTGATGACGTGCCAGCCCGGCTCGCCATCGAGGGAAAATGCGTAGAGATAGCGCTCGCGCTTGTGGTGAAAGCGGCCCGCCACGCGCACGCGATAATAGCTCGGATTCTTGCGCATCTTGGCCAGCTCGATGGCGCGATCCAGGCTCACCGGACCTCGCTCCGTGCGCGCCTCGATGCGAGCGATGAGCCCTTCCTTCCACTCCAGCCGCTTGAGCTGCCACATGCCCAGGCTCACGAGGATCGCCACACCAATAAGCGTGGCAATCGTGAGCCGCAGGAATCCGCTGATGGTCATGAGGCCTCTCTAGTCGGCCAACTTCCCCTCTTCGGCCTTGTGCCTGAACTGGAGCGCGATGAGCACGCCCTTAAAGGACCGAAGCAGGAGAAGCGGCAGGATGAGGGCGAGGCTGCCCCATAGGATTGCGTGCAGCCAATAAGGCGGCTTGTAGAACACTTCCACGAGGAGCGCCGCACCGACGATAAAGAACCCGGTGATGAGGATGACGAAGACCGCCGGGCCATCGCCGGAATCGGCGAAGTCGTAGTCGAGCCCGCAAACGTCACAGCGGGGCGCGAGCGTGAGGTAGCCCGCGAAGAGCTTCCCCTTGTGGCAGGACGGACAGCGGCCGGTGAGGCCGGACCAGACGGTGGCGCCCAACGGCACGTGCTGCTTCTGCTCGTTATGTCTGTCGTCCATCGTCAATGTCGTTACAGAAAATGAAAAGGGGCGGTCAACCGACCGCCCCTGTAATAGACGGCGTTCCCGCCGCTAATGTCCGGGTGCAGCCCCGGCTCCCCACACATAGATGCAGGTGAACAGGAACAGCCACACCACGTCGACGAAATGCCAATACCAGGCAGCGGCCTCGAAGCCGAAATGCTGCTTCGGCGTAAAGTGGCCCTGCAGCGCGCGGAACAAGCATACCAGCAGGAAGATCGTACCGACGATCACATGGAAGCCGTGAAAGCCGGTCGCCATGAAGAAGGTCGATCCATAGATGTGGTTGGCGAAGCCGAAGCCCGCATGCATGTACTCGTAGGCCTGCAAGGCGGTGAAGATCAGGCCGAGCACGACCGTGCACGCCAGCCCCCAAATGAGACCTTTGCGGTCATTGTGCAGCATCGCGTGATGCGCCCAGGTGGCCGTCGTGCCCGAGGTGAGCAAGATCAGCGTGTTGACCCAAGGCAGACCCCAGGGATCGAAGGTACCGCCGAAATAGCCGAGGCCCGCCACGCCGGTCTCGTCGCTCGGGATGGGCGGCCACTCGCCACCCAGCACCTCGGTGCGCGCATAGGTTATGGGGTTGTCGGGGAACAAGGCCACGTCGAAATAGGCCCAGAACCAGGCCACGAAGAACATCACCTCGGAGGCGATGAACAGGATCATGCCGTAGCGCAGATGGAGCTGGACGACGGGCGTCTCGTCGCCGCCATGAGCCTCCTTGATGACGTCCCGCCACCAGCCGAACATGGTGAGGACGACGAGCGCGAGACCCGGCAGGAGGTACCAGAGCTCCGGATCGCCAGCCTTCTTCGACATGAAGTACATGAGAAGGCCGATCGCGAGCGTGAAGCCGCCGATGGCACCGACGATCGGCCACGGGCTCGGGTTGACGAGATGATAGTCGTGTTGCGGTTTAGCGTGGGCTTGGGCCATCTTGGTGTTCCCCTTCCTCCCCAATCTGTCTCATTGGCGCTTCTGCCGCGCCGTTCGGCTTACGATCCCGAGGTCCCATCCTGCGGCGCCGCGGCAACGTCCGACGGATCGTCGCTGCGGTAGAACGTATAGGACAGTGTGATCTCGGGAATGTTCACGGTGTTCTCGTCCTCGACGAACTTTGGATCGACGAAGAAGCTCACGGGCATCTCCATGCTTTCACCGGGGCCGAGCGTCTGCGCGGTGAAGCAGAAGCACTGTACCTTGGTGAAGTAAAGCCCGGCCGCCTGCGGGGCGACATTGAAGCCGGCGGTGCCGGTGACGGGCTTGTCGGAATTGTTGGTCGCCTTGAAGAAGGCCAGGGCGCTCTCGCCGACATGCACCTGCATGGTGCGCTGCTCGGGCGCGAAACTCCACGGCAAGTTCGGATTGACGTTGGCGTCAAACCGAACCGTTACGATGCGGTCGAGGATATCCTTGGGTGCGATCTCTGCTCTCTGAGTCGCGCCGCCATAACCCGTCGTCTGACAGAATATGCGGTAGAGCGGCACGGCGGCAAACGACAGGCCCACCATGGCCGCCACGAGGCCGGCAAGCGACAGGGCGACGAGGCCCTTCTTGTCGCGTGTGCGCGTCTGTGTATCTCGCTCGCTCATGCGCTTCACCAATCAGATCGGCCGCACAGCGACGTTGCCGCCGAGCCGGACAATGGTGACGACAAAGAACAGCACGACGAGCGCGGCGAGGATCCAGGCGATGGCCACGGATCGCTTGCGTTGACGGCGTTTGCGTTCCGCTTCCGCATCTTCCATCACAACGCCCAATTGAACGGCAACGCGCCGTTATCAAAACCGAAGCCCTGCTCCACGAGCAGCGCGGCAAAGAGCACGAACAGATAGAGGATGGAGTAGGCGAACAGGTGCTTGGCCGCTCGCTCGGCCTCCTCCCCTTCTCGCGTGCGATAGCAGTCGACGGCGAAGACGACGAAGAAGGCGCCAAGGATCGAGGTCACCACCGTGTAGAGCATGCCGCCAAAACCCATCACCGCCGGCACCATGCCGAGCGGCGCCAGGATGAGGCTGTAGATCAGGATCTGCCGGCGCGTCTCGTCGAGACCGTGCGTCACGGGCAACATCGGCACCCCGGCGCGCTCGTAGTCCTTCGCGCGGATCAGCGCCAGGGCCCAGAAATGCGGCGGCGTCCAAATGAAAATGATCAGGAACATCACGAAGGACTCAAGGCTCACCGTACCGGTCGCCGCGGCCCAGCCGATCATCGGCGGCACGGCACCAGCGGCGCCGCCAATGACGATGTTCTGCGGGGTCGACCGCTTCAGCCACATCGTGTAGACGACGACATAAAAGCCGATGGTCGCCGCGAGCAGGCTGGCTGCCACCCAGTTCGCCATCAAACCGAGACAAAGAACCGAGCCGATGGCGAGCACGGTGCCAAACGCGAGCGCTCCATCGGGCGAGACCGCACCCTGCGGCACCGGCCGCGAGGCGGTACGGGCCATACGCGCGTCGATATCGGCGTCGTACCACATGTTCAATGCGCCCGAGGCGCCGGCGCCGACCGCTATGCAGGCCAGCGCGGCAATGGCCAGCACGGGATGCATGGTACCGGGCGCCGCGACCAAGCCGACCAGCGCCGTAAACACCACGAGGAACATCACCCGCGGCTTCAGCAGCGCCGCATAGTCGGCGATGTCGCCCCCAAGGGCGACGTCGTGTTGGGCTGGTATCGCTTGGATAGTGGCGTCGGACATCGGCCTACTCACTCAAGCGCCTTTCGATCGCGACATGCTTGTGGTGCGCGCTCACTTGATGCGCGGAAGCGTTTCGAAGGTATGGAACGGCGGCGGCGACGGAAGGGTCCACTCAAGCGTGGTCGCGCCTGCGCCCCAGGGATTGTCCGCGGCCTTCTGCTTGCGCGCGAACTGAGCGATGATTCCGAAGAGGAACACCACGAACCCGGCGAAAGCGATATACGCGCCGATAGAGGAAATGAAGTTCCACCCCGCATAGGCGTCCGGATAGTCCGCATAGCGACGCGGCATGCCGGCGGCGCCAAGGAAGTGTTGCGGGAAGAAGGCGAGATTGGCGCCGATGAACATCAGCCAGAAGTGAAGCTTGCCGATCGGCTCCGAATACATGTAGCCGGTCATCTTCGGAGACCAATAGTACCAGCCCGCGAACAGCGAGAAGACCGCACCGAGCGACAACACGTAGTGGAAATGCGCCACCACGTAATAGGTGTCGTGGAAGGACCGGTCGACGCCGGCGTTCGACAGCACCACGCCGGTGACACCGCCGATGGTGAACAGGAAGATGAAGCCAAGAGCCCACAGCATGGGCGTCTTAAAGGACAGCGAGCCGCCCCACATGGTTGCGATCCACGAGAAGATCTTCACGCCCGTGGGTACGGCGATGACCATGGTGGCGAACACGAAATAGGCCTGCGTATTCACGTCGAGACCCGCCGCGTACATGTGGTGCGCCCACACCACGAAGCCGATGACGCCGATGGCGACCATGGCGTAGGCCATGCCGAGATAGCCGAAGACGGGCTTCCTGGAGAACGTGGCCACGATCTGGCTGACGATGCCAAAGCCGGGAAGAATGAGGATGTACACTTCCGGGTGGCCGAAGAACCAGAACAGGTGCTGCCACAGCAGCGGATCGCCACCATGGGCGGAGTCGAAGAACGCCGTGCCGAAGTTACGGTCGGTCAGCAGCATAGTGATGGCGCCGGCCAGAACCGGCAGCGACAGCAGCAGCAGGAAGGCCGTGATCAGAACCGACCACACGAATAGCGGCATCTTGTGTAGGGTCATGCCCGGCGCGCGCATATTGAAAATGGTCGTGATGAAGTTGATCGCGCCCAGGATCGAGGAAGCACCGGCCAAGTGGATTGACAAGATGGCGAAATCCATGGCGATGCCGGGTGTCCCCGAGGTGCTCAGCGGCGCATAGATCGTCCAGCCGCCGCCGACGCCGGTGGAGCCTGGAGCGCCCGGCATGAACAGCGAAATCACCAGAAGCACGAAGGCCATAGCCAGCAGCCAGAACGAGATGTTGTTCATGCGCGGGAAAGCCATGTCCGGCGCCCCGATCATCAACGGCATCATCCAGTTGCCGAAGCCGCCCATGGTTGCCGGCATCACCATGAAGAACACCATGATGAGCCCATGCGCCGTGACGAAGACGTTGAACAGCTCAGGATTGCCGAAGATCTGCATGCCCGGCTCCATGAGCTCGGCACGCATACCCATGGAAAGTAAACCGCCGACGATGCCACCGATGATGGCCAAGACGAGGTACATCGTACCGATGTCTTTGTGGTTGGTGGAGAACAGCCAACGCCCCACGCCGTACGGGTGATCGTGGTGATGTTCGGCTTCTGCCTGGGCGCTGTGTGCCATGACTGCTTTCCTTATCGTCCTTGTCGTTCTTGGCTCGTGGTCGTTCTAGACCATCTCAAATCCCGTCCGCCCCTACTCTTCGGCAGAGGCCACCTTCCCGCCGGTGTCGATCGCGGCAGACTTTGTCTTCGCGATCCATGCATCATATTCGTCCTGCGAGACGACGCGGACGGCGATCGGCATGAAGGCGTGATTGCGGCCGCACAGCTCGGAGCACTGCCCGTAGAACCAGCCTTCCTTCTCGGCACGGAACCAGGTCTGCTGGAGCCGGCCGGGAACGGCGTCGAGCTTCACGCCGAAGGACGGCAGGGCCCAGTCGTGAATCACGTCGTTGGACTTCAGTCCGACGATGACGTTCGCGTTCACCGGCACCACCACCTCGTTGTCGACTGTGAGCAGGCGCGGCTGACCCTCTTTCAAAGAGGCGTCGGGAACCATGATCGAATCGAAACTGATGCCCTCGTCCGGGTACTCGTAGCTCCAATACCACTGACTGCCGGTGGCCGTGATGGTCACGTCGGCCTTCGGGAAGTCGTATTGGGCGAACAGGAGCCGGAACGACGGAATGGCGATGGCCACGAGAATGAAGATCGGGATCACCGTCCAGGCGACCTCGATCGCGGTGTTGTGCGAGGTGCGGGAGGGAGTGGGGTTACGCTTCTCGTTGAAGCGTACCATCACGTAAATCATGAGCGCGAGAACGAACAGCGCGATCACAGTGATGATGATGGTGACGTAAGTGTGGAAGTCGGTGATCTGCGCCATGACGGGCGTGGCGGCGTCTTGAAAGCCCAGCTGCCATGGCGAGGGCTGACCCATGCCCGCCAAAGCTGGACCGCTTGCGAACAGACCGGCAAGCGCCGCAAGAACCGTCAGCGTACGATGCAAGATCGCCATCCCTTCACTCCTAAGCCTGCTCCCCGCCCTAGCCTTCAGCAAGAAGGTTTAGGCTGTTCCAACGGGCACGGGCAACCTTGCCCACGCCGCTCCGTAACAAGGGCGACCGCGAACACAATAGGCGCGAATTAATGGCGTCGCCCCCGCTAACAATTCTTTTTTCCTGTCTCCGATCATAGTGCCGAGACGGGTGGTTCTTTTGTGTTTTTAAAATCATAAAGGATATAGATTGGCAACACTCATGATTCAGGGCGTTATGCGGCAAATGCACGCTTGACACTGGGTTTAAAGCCTTTGTGGCCGGGCCTTCCAAGGCACGGCAGATTTCCCTCCAAAGATGCCGCCGAAATTTAGCCCCATTACTCGGCGATGGCCGTTTTCCATGCCACACATCGGTGCTTCACATCGCCCCGGTTCGCGATTTAGGACTGCGGGATCTCATTCGCACTTGCAAAAGCGAGCTTGCCGGTCCTTCTGATGATGTTCATGGCGCACAGGCCCCTTTCCCAGAATCGCGCGCGCAAAGCGCATCCGCTGACCTCGATCAGTGTTGCCCTGGCGCTCGCCGTCGTGCTGGTGAGCCAAGCGGCCGCTCAAGGTGTCGCGCCGGATGCCTCGCCCGGCGCAACGGGCCCGGGCAGCGTGGTGCGCGAGACACATGGCGCGTGGCAGGTCAGCTGCCGCACACCGCCAGGCGCGAAGGAAGAGAAATGCGCGCTGGTGCAGAGCGTCACTGCGGAAGACCGGCCCAATGTCGGGCTGACGGTCGTGTTCTATAAGGCGATTGGCGAGAACAAGAAGCTGTTGCGCGTGGTGGTGCCGCTTGGCGTGCTCCTGCCCACGGGGCTCGGGCTCAAGATCGACGATCAGGACGTCGGCAACGCACCTTTCCTCAAATGCGGCAAACGCGGCTGCGTGGCCGAGGTGGTGCTGCAGGACGAGGTGATCGGCAAGTTGAAGAAGGGTGAGAACGCCATGTTCATCATCTTCGACACGCCTGAAGCCGGCATCGGTATCCCGGTCTCCCTGCAAGGCTTCTCGGACGCCTTCGCCGGCTTGAAATAGCGGCACTCCCTTTCAGCGCATAAAAAATCGGCGGCAGAAAAGGAGAAATCTGCCGCCGATTCATCCGTCTTGGGGGACGGACTAACGTCCTGATCCGTACAGGGTCGCGGTCAGGACGCGACTTAGTAAGTATATGGCGAGGGGGATCAGAGTTTCAAGCTGAGGGCCCCAAGACCGTAAATCGGCGGGCGGCAAGGCGTTGCGAATCAAGGAGCTGAACCATGGCTTGGTACGATTGGGCTCTTTGGCTGGGCATCCTCTGCATGTTCTTGGGCACCGACTTCACGCTGAATTGGCTCGGCGGAATCGGCTTCGGCCAGCGAATCGATCGAAACTAGCCCAATTTCATCCATCGCATCTATTACCGCGTGTGGGCCTCGACCGACCCCAACGCCCGAGCTGATCGAGTCGACGGCCCAAAGGACGTGCTCGCGCCCTGGGTTACCGCGCTCTCCGTGACCAATGCGCTCGCGACCTGCCTGATCGAGATCTTGCTGCTCTACGGCATGTGGCAGGCCCCTGCCCGCCTACGTCATGCCGGCAGCCTTTGCCTTCCTGCTGCGGGCGGAGATCGAAATCATCTATGGCGCGCAGCTCATCTGGGGACCGGCGCGGATCCGAGGGGCAGCGCTCGCCAACTACTTGATCATCGGCCTGGTGCCACAGGTGTTCATCCCTTGCCTCGTGGCCATGCGCTTCTCCGGCATGGGGATCACACCGCTATCGCTTGCCATCTTCATCGGCATTCCGGTGGCGATCCTGGTGTGGACCTGGATCGTCTATCGTCACAACCCAGTACCGGAGCTTGAGGTGAAGAAGGGCTAAGGCGCGTGCGCCTAACGTGCGTTTTGCGGAACGTGCAGCCCTTCGGACTCCGACCAGTCCCTGATCTTCTTCAGGATGCCGAGCGCCGTGCGTCCGAAGTCGGTCATCTCGTAGGTCACGGCGATGGGTTTGGTGCTGACGACTTTGCGCCGAACCAGCCGCGCCTGCTCGAGCTCCTTCAAACGCTCGTTGACCATCTTCTTGCTGGCGCCGTCGAGCTGGCGCGCCAGCTCATTGAAGCGCACCGGGCCATCCTTGAGATGCCAGAGGATCGAGCCCGTCCACTTTCCGCCAAGAATGCGCATACCGCGCTCGATGGGACACGGTTCTGTGCATGCCTTGGTCCGCGCCTTGCGATCAGGCTTCTCCGCCACGACCATTCGTCACGCGTCCTTTAGTGGTTACAAAAAGTATACTGGTTGATTATCGAAACCTGATGCCCCAAGTCAAGCGACGAGCGAGGGCTCTGACCACGCGGTCAACCCGTTCCTGACACCACAGATGGAGGCCGGCAGTATGCAAGCCAAGCTATTCACGCCCTTGGAACTCGGTGATCTCACTCTCCCCAACCGGGTTGTCATGGCGCCGCTGACGCGCAACCGGGCCCATCCGGGAGGAGACGTCCCTTATGCGATGCACGCCGAGTATTACACACAGCGCGCTTCCGCCGGCCTGATCATCACCGAAGGCACGCAGATCTCTGCCGAAGGCAAAGGCTACATCCAGACGCCGGGCATCCACAGCACCGAGCAGGTCGCGGGCTGGAAGGCGGTCACAGATGCCGTGCACGAGGCCGGGGGGCGGATCTTCGCCCAGCTCTGGCACGTGGGACGCATCTCTCACGTTTCGCTGCTGCCGGACGGGCAAGCACCTGTCGCCCCCTCCCCCATTGCCGCCGAAGCGCAGACCTTCACCGCATCGGGATTCGCCGAGGTCTCGACGCCGCGGGCCCTTGAAACCGAGGAGATCGCGCGGGTGGTCGAGGATTACCGCCAGGCGGCGCAGAACGCGCGCGAAGCCGGCTTCGACGGCATCGAAATCCATGGGGCCAACGGCTATTTGATCGACCAGTTCCTGCGCGACGGGACCAACAAGCGGACGGACGCCTATGGCGGCAGCGCGGAAAACCGCACGCGCTTTCTCGCCGAGATTCTGGACGCCGTCACGAAGGTCTACCCGCCAAAGCGGGTGGGCGTACGGCTCAGCCCGTTCTCGACTTTCAACGACATCGCCGATAGCGATCCGATGACGGCCTTCGGCGCGGCGATCGCGCGGGCCAATGACGCGGGCCTCGGCTATCTGCATCTGGTGGAAGGTCAGACCGGCGGACCGCGCGAGTTTCCCCTGGACGCCATCGCCAAGCTGCGCGCCGGGTTCGACGGCGCCTATATGGCGAATAACGGCTATGACCGCGAACGTGCGATCGAGGCTGTTCAATCCGGCGAAGTCGATCTCGTCGCCTTCGGGAAATTGTTCATCGCCAATCCGGATCTCGTGGCGCGTCTGGAGCAGGACGCACCCCTCAACGAGCCGGACCAGAGCACGTTCTACGGCGGTGACGCCCACGGCTACACGGATTATCCCCGTCTCGAGGAGGTGGCCGCCTGAGGCGCGTCGCTGAGGTTCGCCGCCTCCCCGGCCACCCGGCTCGGACTCTCCACAATTTCGACCCCTTACGGGGTACACTCGTCTCAGGCTGGCGATGGGAGGGATAGCCAATGGGCTCCGGACGCTACGGCGTCATACTCGCTTGCCTCGTGCTTGCGGGGCTGCCCGGCCAAAGCGCGGGAGAGACGGCGCGTCCCGAGACGGGCCGCCTCGTCGCATCCTATGACGCGGGTCTGGCCGGCATCAATCTCGGCGAGTTCCAGGTGACCGCGAGATTGGGGGGATCGTCCTACGCGATGGCGGCCCAAGGGCGTTTCTCGTTGCTCGGCGGACTGGTCTTCAAAGCCACCGGCAAGACGACCAGCAACGGCACGATCACCGACGCCAGCCCGCGCCCGGCGCGCTACACCTTCTCTTTCGACGACAGCAAGAAGCGGCAGCGGCTCCGCATGACGTTTGCCCGCGGCACCGTCACCGATGTCACTATCGATCCGCCGCAACGGCATAGGCGCGATGTGCCCGTCACGGCGGCGCAGCTGAAGGACGTTCTCGATCCGCTGACCGCGGCCTTCTTGTCGGTGCGCTCCGATGCACCCGCAGGCGATGTTTCGGTCTGCAACCAGACTGTCCGCGTGTTCGACGGCAGGCAGCGTTTCGATCTCCAGCTATCGCCGAAACGCTCCGAGGCGCTCGACAGCGCGCCGAAGGGGCTTTCCAGGCGCGCCGCGGTGTGCCGCGTGCGCTACAAGCCCATCTCCGGTTACCGGCCCGACCATCCCGGCGTGCAGTTCATGACAAAAACCGAGGAGGTCGAGGCCTGGCTCGTGCCCATACCGGGAACGGACCTGTACATTCCCTACAAGATCCTCGTTCCGACGAGCTGGGGCAGCGGCACGGTCGAGCTCACCGGCCTGAAAGCCAATCTCGGCACGCTGCAACGCGCCGGTGTGCCCTAGGACTCTGGCGGCCTCTAGAGCGCCTCAGCCTCGAACAGGCGGTCGATATCCCCGTTCCAGGGCCCGTGATATTCGGCAAGCAGCCGGTCGGCCGACGAGCGGCCCTCGTCGAGGATGACCTGAAGCGCTTTCAACGCTTTTGTCTCATCCTCGCCGCGCGGATTGAGCCGCGCGCGCCGCTTGAGACCAGCCTCCGCAAGCGTGACCACCTCGCGTGCGATGTGACGAAGGGTTCGGTCGCGGAACGGAGTCGCCAGCCCAAGCCGGGGCACCGCGTCGCGCATGGCCTGACGCTCCTCCGCCGTCCAGTCGGCGACGAGGTCGGCGGCGGCATCGAGCGAGGTCTTGTCATAGAGGAGCCCGGCCCATAGCGCCGGCAGCGCCAGCAACAGATCGAACGGTCCGGCGTCGGCGCCGCGCATCTCCAGGAACTTCTTGAGCCGCACCTCGGGAAACAGCGTGGTGAGGTGGTCGGCCCAATCCTCCTGGGTGGGCTTCACGCCGGGCAGCGCTTCGAGCTTGCCGGCCAGGAAGTCCCGAAACGAGCTGCCGGCCACGTCGATATAGCGGTTGTCGCGGTAGACGAAATACATGGGCACATCGAGCGCGTAGTCGACATAGCGCTCGAACCCCATGCCGTCCTCGAAGGCGAACGGCAGCATGCCGGTGCGATCGGGATCGGTGTCACGCCAAACTTCCGCGCGATAGGACTGGAAACCGTTGGGCTTGCCTTCGGTGAAGGGCGAGTTTGCGAACAGCGCCGTGGCGACGGGCTGGAGCGCGAGCGCGACACGCAGCTTCCGCACCATGTCCGCCTCGTTGCCGAAATCCATGTTCACCTGCACCGTCGCGGTGCGGAACATCATGTCGAGGCCCCGCGTCCCACGCGTGGGCATGTAGCGCATCATGATGCGGTAGCGTTCCTTGGGCATCAGCGGCAGCTCGTCCAAAGTCCATTTGGGCGAGAAGCCGAGCCCGATGAAACCGATACCGAGTTGCCGCGCCACGCCGCCCACCTGCGACAGATGCTGGCGGAGTTCCTGCTCCGTCTCGTGGATCGTCTTCAGCGGCGCGCCGGAGAGTTCGAGCTGGCCGCCCGGCTCCAGGCTGATGGAGCCGCCGATGGGGCAATCAGTGCAGGACAGCGCGATGATGTTGCCGTTCTCGCGGACGGCGTCCCAGCCATAGCAATTGTGGTGGGATTCGAGCAGCGCCTGGATGCCGCGATCGCCGGCATAGGGCACGGGCGAGTTGTCCTTGACGTTGAAACCGAACTTCTCGTGCTCGGTGCCGATGCGCCATTCGTCTTCCGGCTTCGACCCGGCTTCCAGATAAGCAACCAGCTCATCCCGCGAGTCGACGATGGGGCTCTCGGGCCCGCTGGCACGTGTCGACATGAAGGAGAACTCCGCTTGGATGGCGAGGACGTGGCTTCGGAGCTAACGTCCCGGAGGACAAAGGGAAACCCTTATATTGCGCGGGCAGCGCGGCCCGGCAAGGGACAGTTCCGCACAATCACGAAAGCCTGACCCCTCCCCGCCTCACACCATCATGCGGTGGTAGAGGTCGAACATGATCCACAGACTGCCGCCGACCATGAGGAAAATGAGAACGCAGGCGAAGGCCAGCGCGATCAGGTTCTCACGCGGCGTCGATTTGAAATCGATATGCAGGAAGAAGCGCAGATGCACCAGGATCTGGACCACGGCGAGCACGGCGATGACGATCAGCGCGGTCTCGCGGGGCAGGGCCTCGAAGGCGACCAGCCCGAAAGAGATCGCCGTCAAGATAAGCGTTAGCACGATGCCGATCAGATACGGCTTGAGGGTCCGCTCGACCGGAATTCCCGAGGAGACATCCATCACAATAATCCTGGCAGATAGACGACGGAAAAAATCACGACCCAGATGATGTCGAGGAAGTGCCAGAACAGGCCGAGCCGCATAAACCGCGAGGCGACCGGCGCCGTGAGCCCCTTGAACACGACCTGACCGAACATCACCGCGATCCAGGACAGGCCGACGCTGACATGCAGGCCATGAGTGCCCACCAGCGTAAAGAAGCTGGAGAGGAAGCCGCTGCGGTCGGGACCCGCGCCCTGATCGATCATGCCGCGGAACTCGCCGATCTCAAGAAAGATGAAGCCCGCGCCAAGCAGGAAGGTGATCCCCAGCCACAGCAGCACTTTGGGCCTGTCACCCTGCGACAGCGCCACGGCGGCGACGCCGAAGGTGGTGCTGCTCAACAGCAGAAGCGCGGTCTCGCCTGCGGCGCGTTCGAGACTGAACAGCTCCTTGCCCGTGGGCCCGCCGGCCGCGTTGCCGACCATCACGAGATAGGTGGCAAACAGCAGCGCGAAGATGATGGCGTCGCTCATCAGATAGAGCCAGAAGCCGAACTCCTTCTCTTCGTATTTCTCCGCATCCTGCGGCGTGACGGTCATGGTGGTCGCGCTCATGTGGAGGCCTCCGGGATAGGCTCACCGGCGAAGCCCGGATCGTCGGCCATCTCGTTCTTCGGCGCTTTGGCAAGCTGGGCGAAGCGCTCGTCCTCGATGGCCTTCACCTCGGCCGCGGTCATGATGTAGTCGCTGTCGTCATCGGAAGCGCGGACGACGACGGAGACGAAGATCACCGCGAGGCAGAGGATGGCGAGCCACCAGATGTACCAGATCATGGCGAAGCCGAAGACGAAGGCCGAGCCGCCGATGACGGCGGCGATGAAGGTGTTCTTCGGCAGCGTGATGTCCTCGTATTGTTGAGGCCGCTGATAAGCCACGCCGCGCGCCTTCATGTCCCACCAGGCATCGACGCTTTGCACTTGCGGCAGCACGGCGAAATTGTAAGGCGCCGCGGGCGAGGACGTCGCCCATTCCAGCGACCGGCCATTCCACGGGTCGCCGGTCAGGTCGAGCGCGCTCTGGCGATCACGGATGCTGACGATCAGCTGCACGGCCATGCAAACGATGCCGAAGAAGATGATCAAGGCGCCGATGGCCGCGACGATGAGATGAGGCTGCCAGGCGGCGATCTCGTAATGCTCCATGCGGCGGGGCATGCCCAAGAAGCCGAGCAGGTAGAGCGGCATGAAGGCGAGATAGAAGCCGATGATCCAGCACCAGAAGGACCACGTCCCCCATTTCTCGTTCAGATTGAAGCCGAAGGCCTTGGGGAACCAGAACATGTAGCCGGCGATATAGCCGAACAGCACGCCAGGGATGATCACGTTATGGAAGTGGGCAATCAGGAACGTGGTGTTGTGCATCAGATAGTCGACCGGCGGCAGCGCCAGCAGCACGCCCGAAAGACCGCCGATGGTGAAGGTGACGAGGAAGCCGAGCGTAAAGAGCATCGGCGGTTTGAAGATGATGCGCCCGCGGTAGATCGTGAACAGCCAGTCGAACACCTTCACGCCGGTGGGCACGGCGATGATCGTGGTCATGGTGCCGAAGAAGGAGTTGACCCGCGCGCTCGAGCCCATGGTGAAGAAGTGGTGCAGCCACACGGTGAAGGACAGAAAGCCGATGGCCATGGTGGCGAGCACCAGCGAGATGTAGCCGAACAGCCGCTTCTGGCTGAACACCGCGACGACCTCGGAGAACACACCGAAGGCCGGCAGGATCAAAATGTAGACCTCGGGATGACCCCACAACCAGAACAGGTTGATGTAGTTCATCATGTTGCCGCCCATGCCGTTCGTGAAGAAGTGCATGTCCAAGGTGCGGTCGAGCACCAGCATGCCGGCGGCGACGGTCAGGGACGGAAAGGCGAAGACCATCAAGATGGATGTGACGAAAACGGTCCAGGTGAACACGGGCAGGCGCAGCATGGTCATGCCCGGCGCCCGGCACTTGATGATGGTGACCAGGAAATTGATGCCGGTCATGGTCGAGCCGACGCCCGAGATGAGCACCGCCCAGAGCCAATAATCGACGCCGACGCCGGGGGTGAACTGCGACCCCGAATAGGGCGGGTAGCCGGTCCAGCCGGCGGTCGAGAACTTGCCGATCACCAGCGAGATCAGCACCAGACCGGCGCCCGCCGTGGTTAGCCACAGGCTGATCGCGTTCATGAAGGGAAAGGCGACGTCGCGCGAGCCGATCTGCTGCGGCATGATCAGATTGATCAGCCCGGACAGGAAGGGCATGGCCATGAAGAAGATCATGATCGTGCCGTGCGACGAGAAAACCTGGTCGAAATGACCGGGCGGCAGATAGCCCTCGTTGTTGTAGGCGATGGCCTGCTGGCTGCGCATCATGGCCGCGTCGATGAAGCCGCGCATCAGCATGACGAGCGCCACCATGATGTACATGATGCCGATCTTCTTGTGGTCGATGCTCGACACCCAGTCGAACAGCACGAGCCGCCAGGCACTTAAATAGGTAATGACCGCCATGACCGAAAGCGCGCCGAGTACGGTGATGCCCGCGCCGGACGCGGCGATGGCGCTGTAGAACGGCAACGAGTCGATGGTCAGTCTACCGAAGATGTCCACTGGTCCTCATTCCGCTGCTTCCGCCGCTGGTTCCGCCGCCGGCGCCGCGTGGGCGGCGGTGGCCGGCATGCGATCGGTGTCGCCGTGCGAGTATTTGGCGATGATGGAATCGAACAGGTTCGGCTCGACGCCCGAATAATAGGTCACCGGCACTTTCTGGCTCGGCTTGGCGAGCGCCTCATAGGTCGATGCATCGAGCGTTCCGGATGCCGCCTTCACCTTGTCCACCCAGGCGTCGAAATCCTCCTCGGTGGTGGCGATCGCGCGGAACTGCTGATCGGCGAAGCCGGTGCCGCTATATTGCATGTTGCGGCCCCAGAACTTGCCCGGCTCGTTGGCCAAAACATTGAGCCGCGTCTCCATGCCGGCCATGGCGTAGATCTGTCCCGCGAGCGCCGGAATGACGAGTGAGTTCATCACCGTGTCCGAGGTGATCCTGATGCTGAGCGGCTGGCCTGCCGGAAACACCAGCTCGTTGACCACGGCGATGTTCTGTTCGGGGTAAACGAACAGCCATTTCCAATCCTGGGCGATGGCTTGCACCTGGAGCTGCTTCACGCTCGGGTCGATCTCGTTATAGGGATCGAGCTTGTAGGTGTCGTGCCACAGATGGATGCCGAGCCAGATGATGATGGCGGCCGGCACGCCCCAGACGAGAATCTCGACGGGCCAATAATAGGCGAGGTTGGGCGTGTACTTGGCGTTGCGATTGGTGCCGCGATAGCGCCAGAAGAAGAGCGCGGCCATCACGAAGACCGGGATGATCACGACCATCATGATCGCGACGGCTTTGAACAGGAGGTCCCGCTCGGCGAGTGTAATAGGGCCTTTGGGATCGAGAACCGGGCCGTCTATGACGCTGCAACCGCCGCACAGCAGGGCCGCGCCAATAACCAGCGCCAATGATCGATAAGCAATCGCTTGTCTCACGATCATGCCTTGCGGTTCGATTCGGCTCAAACTTAGTCGTTTCTGGCCGATTCGGCGACACTAAAGCTGGGAAGCGGCGCCTATTGTGAAAAATGCGTCAAACTTGTTTCAGGCATTTGTCAGTGCCAGTCGCCGAGCACGGCGTTGACAAGCGCCAGGCAGGCAACGGCCGCCGTATCGGCGCGCATGACGCGCGGGCCGAGCGATATCGGCACGACAAAAGATGCGCGCAGCAACGTCGCGCGTTCCTCGGGCTCGAAGCCGCCTTCCGGGCCGATCAGTAAGGCGAGCGGTCCCGGGCCCTGCGCGGCGAGGGTGTCGAGCGGTGCCGCGGTGGGCGCGGCTTCATCGGCGAAGATCAGACGTCTATTCGCGTCCCAGCCATTCAGCAGGTCTTTGAGCTTCTCCGGCGCCCTCACCTCGGGCACACGCAAGATTCCGCACTGCTCCGCCGCCTCGATGGCATTGGCCGCGAGGCGCTCCGTCTTGACCCGCTCGGCGATGGTGCGGCGGGTGATCACCGGTTGGAGCACACTCACCCCCATCTCCGTCGCCTTCTGCGCCATGTAGTCGAGGCGCGCGCGCTTGATGGGCGCGAAGAGGTAGTGCAGGTCGGGCCCTTCGTCTTGCGGCCGCGTTTGATGCTCGGCGGCGAGTTGCACCTTTTTCTTGCCGACCGCGATGAGACGCGCGCACCATTCGCCGTGCGTACCGTTGAACAGCCGAACCTGATCCGCAGGCTTCAGACGGAGAACATTTGCGAGGTAATGCGCCTGGTCCGGCTCAAGCACGATCTCGGCGCCGGCGCTCAACGGAGACTTGACGAAGAGCCGTGGGAGTTTAGAGGCCATGGCGATGAACGGCTTGGTCCAGGAGAAAGCTAAGCGAGACATGCCACGTCCCACAGCACAAGGCAAAGCCGTCGCCGACGCCGCGCCCGCGAACTGGGTCGACCGCTATGCGCCGGCTTGGCTGCTGCCCTATTTGCGGCTTGCCCGCGCCGACCGGCCGGTCGGTTTCTTTCTGCTGGCGCTGCCCTGCTTCTGGTCGGTGGCGCTCGCCGGCCGCAGCATCGAGGCCCCCTACCCCGACCCGTGGCTGCTGTTGCTGTTCGCCATCGGGGCCATCGCCATGCGCGCGGCGGGCTGCACCTATAACGACATCGTCGACCGCGACATCGATGCGCAAGTGGCGCGCACGCAATCAAGACCGCTGCCGAGCGGTCAGGTGTCGGTGACGGCGGCGGTGCTGTTCATGCTGGCGCTCTGTCTCGTCGGGCTCGCGGTGCTGTTGAGCCTCAACACCTTCTCCGTACTTCTCGGGCTTGGCGTCATTCCCATCGTGGCGCTCTACCCGTTCATGAAGCGCATCAGTGATTGGCCGCAAGCGGTCTTGGGCCTCGCCTTCAATTGGGGCGCGCTGATCGGATGGGCGGCGGTGCTTGGCGGGCTCAATGCGGCGCCGCTCGTGCTCTACGCGGGCGCGATCGCCTGGACCATCGGCTACGACACCATCTACGCCCATCAAGACCGCGAGGACGATGAACTTATCGGTATGAAGTCCACGGCGCTTCGCTTCGGCTCCGCGACGAAGACTTGGCTTGGCGGTTTCTACGCGGTGGCGTGGAGCGCGATGGTGGTGGCTGGGTTGCTTTCGGGCGCCGGGCCCGTGTTCATCGCCGGCATGGGGCTCGCCGGAGCGCAACTCGCCTGGCAGGTCGTAACCCTCGATATCGACGATGCGGAGAACTGCCTGCGGCGCTTCCGATCAAATCGGGACTTCGGGTTGACTGTCTTCGCCGCTGTCGCGCTCGATATGGCCGTCTCGGCGCTTTAGCGCGCTACGGCGTCTGCCGGAAGTACGGCTTGTCTTTCAAACGCAGCATGACGACGGGGTAGGCCATCAGCACGGCGCCGATGACCGCGGCTTCGATCATGGTGGCTACGCTTTTGCCGTCGAGACTTGCCCGCCAGAACACGGCGATGGCAATGGGAGAAAATGGATCACGCCGCGTGCCCAGTCGCGCCAATCGAAGGCGAACTCCTCCATGATGTGGAGCGCGTAGGCGATCAGCGCGAGCCAAGCGAGCGTGGTCGGAGTCATGCGGCCGGTGATTCTCCCCCCACCAGGATAGTCGAGCGCGATGGCCCGTCATAGAGCCGCGGGCAGCTGATCGTCGCCAACACGGGAGAGTGCTTATTTTTGTCGCAGTCGTGATCGATATGACGCTTGCATCCGGCGTCTAGAAGGCCGATTTGACGGTCTTGGAGTATGGTCCGAGAAATGCAAGGGGCGGGGTGAGATCGAAAGCAAGAGAGCCCCGGAGCTTTCGCTCACGAGGCCCATGTGACGCCTTGCTGTTAGCTTCCTTGTTGGCCGCCTTGAGGTGGCCTTTATTGCCACCATGGTGCCACCGAAGCTTTCCCGGACGCTTAATGGACGTGATTAATGACCGGTAGCTTCTACCATGGTTTAGAGAGTGTTCCTTCTGCCTGATGACCGCACTGACACACACAAAAAAGACCGAGATCCTGCCTTCCCTGGATGAAGATTACGAACTTCTGAAGAGGGCCGTGCGCGATGCCGGCGCGCTCGCCAACAGCTATTTCAAGCAGCCGGTCGAAGTTCACAAGAAACCCGACGGCTCAGAGGTCAGCGAAGCCGACCTGGCCGTCGACGCCGCGCTGAAGCTCGATCTGACGACACGCCGTAAAGACTATGGCTGGCTGTCGGAGGAAAGCCCCGACGACCGCTCACGGCTCAAATACTCACGGGTGTGGATGATCGATCCCATCGACGGCACGAGTGCCTTCTTGCGCCATGTCCCCGAATGGACGGTGTCCGCGGCGCTGGTCGAGGACGGCGTGCCGGTGCTGGGTGTCATCTACAATCCGGCATCGGAGGAATTCTTCCACGCCATGCGCGGGCACGGCGCCTTCCTCGGCGACACACTGATCCATGTCAGCGCGAAGGACACGCTCGAAGGCGCCAGGATGATTGCCAGCGGCGGCCTCTTCAAGAAGAAGATCTGGGAGGAGCCTTGGCCCGAGGTGACGGCGCAATGGGTCAACTCGGTCGCCTATCGCCTTGCCCTCGTCGCCAGCGGCAGGGGCGACGCCACGATCTCGCTCACGCCGAAAGCCGAGTGGGATCTTGCCGCCGCAGCCGTGCTGATAGACGAGGCCGGCGGCATCACCACCGACCATCATGGAAACCCGCACCCCTACAACCGGGAGAACCCCAAGTTTCCCGGCTTGGTGGCGAGCGGGAAGGCGCTCCATCCACTTCTCATCGAGCGTACAAGCCGCATAGACCTTTAGGCGGCTTTTCGGCAAGTTGCCCGGCGATCGAAGAGGGAGGGGGCGGACGCATGACCGCAAGGGACAAGACGAAGACGGGCAGCAAGCAACTGCTCCATCTCGTATTCGGGGGCGAGGTCACCGATCTGAGCAAGGTCGAGTTCCACGATCTCAAGAAGCTCGATGTCGTCGGGATCTACCCCAACTACGCGCAAGCCTACGATGCCTGGAAGGACGCCGCCCAGCGCACCGTAGACAATGCGCATATGCGCTATTTCATTGTACACCTGCACCGGCTCCTCGACCCGGAGCACGAGACCGACCAGAAGACGGACTGAGCCCCGTTGCACGGGGTTTTTGCCTTAAAGCGGGTGGGAAGCCCGTGTTAGAAGGGGCGACCAGGGACAGTGTGGCGCCGGAGCCCTGGAGAAATTGGGAAAATCCTTGAAAGACAACGTCTTCAGAGATGCGCGGGCGATGACCCGTGGTGCCGACGAGCTTTCGGCCCCGCGCTACACGACGATGGAGATCGTCAAGCGCATCTGGCGGGAGCATTTCCGGCCCCACGGCTTCCTCCTCACGATCGCGGTCATCGCCATGCTGCTCACGGCCGCGACCACGGGCGCCATCCCCTTCCTGATCCAGCGCACCGCCGACGACGTGTTCGTCGCCAAGAACGAGTCCATGGTCTATTGGATCACCGCGGCCATCGTCGTCGTTACGGCGGTCAAGGCTGTCTCCGAATACCTCGCCAATGTCACGGTCGCCTATCTCGGCCATCGGTTCATCGCCGATCTGCGCCTTCAGATGTTCAGCCGGCTCGCCAACGCCGATCTCGGCTGGATCCAGACGGTGCATTCGGGGCGTCTGCTTTCGGGCTTTCTGAACGACGCCAACCTGATCCGGGCGACAGCGAGCCGGACCATCGTCACCCTCGGCGAGAACACCTTGAAGGTCTTTATTCTTGTGGGCGCGATGGTCTACATGAACCCGCGTTTCTCGGCGCTGATCCTCCTGTTCATGCCGTTCGCCTGGTACATGCTGTCGCGGCAGCGGCGCAAGATGCGCAAATCGACGACAAAGTCTTTGCAAGAGACCGGCGACCTTTCCGCGCTCGTCACGCAGACCTTGCGCGGCATGCGCGTGGTGCGCGCCTATCGCCAAGAAGAACAAGAGGAGAGCCGGGCCGCGCTCGCTATCAATCGCGCGCTCGAGTTCACTATGCGCGGCACCCGCGCGCGCGCGATGTCGAGTCCGGCCATGGAATTCTTGGTGGGTTGCGGGTTCGCCGTCGCCATCTATTTTGCCGGCACGCAAGGCGTTCGCGGCGACCTCACGCTCGGCCATTTCATGGGCTTCATGACGGCGGCGCTGCTCATCTACAGCCCGCTGAAAAGCGTCGCGACCTTGCAAACCCAATTGCAGGAAGGCATCGCGGCTTCGAGCCGCGTCTACGGCATCGTCGACCGCGAGGTGCATCTCGCCGAATTACCCGATGCCAAGCCGCTCGAGCTCGACAATGGCGAGATCGAATTCCGCGACGTGACCTTCTCCTACACGCCCGACAGCGTCGTACTGAAGCATGTGAGCTTGACGGTGCCCCCCGGCAAGACCGTGGCGCTGGTCGGCCCATCCGGCTCGGGCAAAAGCACGCTTGTCAATCTGGCGCTGCGCTTCTTCGATCCCGAGACGGGCAAGGTCCTGATCGACGGTCAGGACATCCGGCACCTGACCATCGACAGTCTGCGCGAGGCCATCGGGCTCGTGACCCAGGACCCGGTGCTGTTCGACGATACGATCCGCGCCAATATCGCCTATGGCTCGAAGCCGCTGGTCGAGGACGAGGTGATCGCGGCGGCGAAGGCGGCGGCCGCACACGATTTCATCATGAGCCTCCCGAAGGGCTACGATACGCGCGTCGGCGAGGCCGGCGGCATGCTGTCGGGCGGCGAACGTCAACGCATCGCCATCGCCCGGGCCATCTACAAGGACGCGCCGATCCTGCTTCTCGACGAGCCGACCAGCTCGCTCGATTCAGAAGCCGAGGCCAAGGTGCAGGCGGCGCTCGAAGGGTTGATGAAAGGCCGCACCGTGCTGATGATCGCGCACCGCCTTTCGACGGTGAAGAAGGCCGACCTCATCTGCGTGCTCGACCAGGGCCATATCGTCGAGATCGGGCACCATGACGAACTCGTCGCCAAGGGCGGTCTGTACACCAGACTGCACCGCACCCAATTCGGCATCGCCGGTGGGCTGGCGGCAGCGCCGCCGAGCGAAGATGGCGCCGTCGCCGTAGCCGGCGAATAACGGCATTAGAACGGGTATGTTGAAACGGCTGCTAGGATCGGAACCCGCCGTCGCTTTCATCAGCGCGATCGCCTCAAGCTATCTCCGCTTCGTCTACGCCACGAGCACCATCAAGCGCGACCCGGCCGATAGCGACGCCAAGCTCTTCGACCAGCACCCGCAGCTCCTGGCCATATGGCACGGCCAGTTCATGCTGCTGCCCAACCTGAAGCCGAAACGGCCCGCGGACGTCAAAGCCATGGTCTCGCGCCATGGCGACGCGGCACTTATCGGTGCGGTGCTCAAGCATTTCGGCATGGAGCTGATCCGGGGCGCGGGCGCCGGCACGCGCAAACGAAATCGCGGCGGGGCCACGGCCATACGCGAGAGCTTACGCGCGCTCGAAGCGGGCACCACCGTGGCCATGACGGCGGACGTGCCGCCTGGGCCTGCGCGGCGCGCGGGCGAGGGTATCGCCACCATCGCCTCCAAGTCGGGCAAGCCCGTGGTGCCGGTCGCCATCGCCACGCGGCGCTTCCTGAAGCTGCCGACCTGGAGCGCCTTTACCCTCAATCTGCCGTTCTCGACACTGGCCATCGTTATCGGCGATCCGGTGCGCGTGCCGGCGGTCGAGGACCCGGATACGATCGAGGCCGGACGCCGCGCCATTCAAAGGGCGCTTTCGGAGACGACGGCCCGCGCCTATGCGCTTGCGGGCGCGCGCGATCCCTTAAGCAAGGAAGAGGCTTCGAGGCCCGGACTGTCGCTCAAGGCCTATCGGCTGGTGACACAGCTCGCGGCACCTGTCGCGCCCCTGATCCTGTCCTGGCGCACGCGCCGCGGCAAGGAAGAGCCGGACCGGCATCCCGAGCGCTACGGGGTGGCCAACGCGGCGAGGCCCTCCGGCTTTCTCGCTTGGTTCCATGCGGCAAGCGTTGGCGAAGTCAACGCGGCGCTGCCGGTGATCGACGCCATCGCCAAGGCGCGCCCCGATGTACACATTCTGCTGACCACGGCCACGGTCACCTCGGCTCGTCTTGCCCGTGTGCGGCTACCCAAGGGCGCGAGACATCAATATGTGCCGCTCGACCGCCAGAGCTATATGAAGCGCTTCCTCGACCATTGGCGCCCGGACGTCGCCGTTCTCGTCGAGTCCGAGATCTGGCCCAACCTCGTGCTGGAGGCGAAGGCGCGCAGGATCCCCCTCCTCCTCATCAACGGTCGTATGTCACTGTCCTCCTTCAAGGCCTGGCGCCGGCGTCCCGGCATGAGCCGCCCGATCTTCGCCGCCTTCGATCTCGTGCTAGCACAGAACGCCAGCCTCGCCGAGCGCTTCGCCCAGCTTGGCACACCGGACGCGCGCGATGCGGGGAACCTCAAGGCCGACTCCCCACCTCCGCCGGTGGACGAGGCGGGCAAGGCGAAGCTTGCGGCGGCGATTTCGGGCCGGCCACTCTGGCTCGCGGCGAGCACCCATCCCGGCGAGGACGAAGTGATCGGCGCCACCCACAGCCTGATCCAGAAGGCCCTGCCCGATCTCATCACCATCGTCGTGCCCCGACACCCGGAGCGCGGCGGTCCGGTCGCCGAGATGCTGCGGACCAAAGGCCTCAACACGACGCTGCGCTCGAGCGGCGATTTGCCGGACAGCAGCACGGACATCTATATCGCCGACACAATCGGCGAGCTCGGCCTTTTCTATGCGTTGGCCCCTGTCGCTTTCATCGGCGGCTCGCTGGTCAAACATGGCGGGCAAAACCCGGTCGAGGCGATCAAGCTCGGCACCGCCGTGCTGACGGGACCAAACTTCCAGAACTTCGGCGACTCCTACGGCCAGCTGTTGAAAGCCGGCGGCGCCAAGGAAGTCAGCGACGCGGAGACTCTGGCCGTTGCCGTGCTCGGCCTCCTGCAGGACGAGGCGGCACGCAAGCAAATGCGTAAGCGCGCGGAGGCCACCGTTGCCTCCATGGGCGGCGCCCTGCCCAGGACGCTCGAGGCCATCGAGACCTATCTGCCATCCAAGGCGGATCTGAAGCATGCCTCTTAAGACCCCTTCCTGGTGGTACCGGAAGACGGGCGCTATCTCTGCGGCGCTATCGCCCTTGGCCGCGCTCTATGGGCGGGTGGCCGCTTCACGCCTGGCCCGCGAGGAGGATTACCGTTCGCGGTTGCCGGTCATCTGCATCGGCAATTTCACCGCGGGCGGCGGCGGAAAGACCCCGACGGCGATCGCGGTGGCTTCTCTCCTCAAGGCAATGGGTAAAAACCCGGCCTTCCTCACGCGCGGCTATGGCGGTACGGCGAAAGGCGTCGTGCGGGTCGCCGGTCAAGCCGCCGAGGCGGTGGGGGACGAGCCGCTGCTGTTGGCGGCGGTCGCCCCGACCTTTGTGTCGGCGGACCGCGTGGCCGGGGCCAAGGCTATTGAAGAGAGCGACGCGGACGTCATCGTCATGGATGACGGTTTCCAGAACCCCTGGCTCGCCAAGGACCTGTCGCTGATCGTAGTGGATGCGGCCTCGGGCCTCGGCAACGGGCGGGTGATTCCGGCGGGACCTTTGCGTGCGCCGCTCGAGGCTCAGATCGCCCGGGCCGATGCGCTTCTCGTGATCGGCGAAGGCAAGAAGGCGGACGCGCTCATCGCGACCTTCGAAGCCGCGGCTAAGCCGGTGCTCCGCGCCAAGATCGCCCCTGCCCCCCACGTCGATGCGCGTTGGCTGTCCATCATGCCGGTGATCGGCTTTGCGGGCATCGCCCGGCCATCCAAATTCTTTGCCACGCTGAAAGGAAACGGCGCACGGCTGATCGAAAGTCATGCGTTCGGCGACCATCACCGCTTCACCGAGAAGGACGCGAAGACGCTTCTCAAAGCGGCGGATGACAAGTCGGCGATGCTGGTGACCACGGAGAAGGATTGGGCGCGGCTCGCCGAAGACGACGAGGACAGCGCCGTCGCGGAGCTGAAGCACCGCTCACGGCCGTTTGCCATCGTGATCGCGTTCGAAGACGAAGAGAAAACGAAAGAGCTGATCGGCGGAACGGCCGGAAGCTAGGGACGCGACCGCTAGCGGTGCCGCCGTCTCAGACTCGGTGCATCTCGCGAAAACGCGCGAGCGAAGCCTCAGCATCGGCATAGGGCTCTTGCAGCTCGACGCTCCAATAGCGCAGCTCATCGAGCGGGATCGCCCGGCCGGTGACGGCACAGCGCACGAAATCACCCGGCGTCATCACTTGGACTTCGCCGTCGAGATATTTGAGCTTGGCTTCGCCCTTGAAGCCGAGATTGCGTTCGAAGCGGTTCATCAAATCAGTGGCACTCTCTCGTTGTTCGTCACCTTAGCGTCAAGGCTCAGACGTGGCCAGCGCGGCTCTCCGTTTTCCGCATGATCTTATCGGAAAACCGGTACCCACTTTCCGGATCATGCTCAGAGAAGACTCCCCTGTTTTTCATCAGGCTTGCGGCGCGGCGCCTTGTCGGCGGGCGCTGCCCTCTTCGAGGGTTCCTTCGTTGGCTCCGCCGTGTCGCCGCGCGGATCGGCATGGGCTCCAACATGGCCATCGGCGAACTCGATGTCCAGGGCCTCGCCCGGGCTGACCGCGTCCGCGCTGCGCAGCATGGTGCCGTCGGCAGCGCGCACCAGAGTGAAACCGCGTGCCAACACATTTTGGTAGCCGAGCGTGGAGAGCAGCTTCGACTGGTTATCGAGACGGCGGCGTGCGCGATCCACCAGCGCCTGCAGCGCGCGGCCGCGCGCGCGATCAAACCGGATGAGTTGCTCGCGGCCCTTGGTCGCCGCATGGGCGACGAGATGCGGACGGAGCCGCGAACCGGCGCGCTCCAATCCGGACCGATGCGCCACGGCATTGGCCAGCAAGGCACGGGGCAAGCGTCCGCTTGCAGTATCGAGACGCTGACGCGGCAGGCCGAAAATGTCCGCGCGGCGGGGAAGCCCACGGGCGGACGCGGTGAAGCGGCTGCGCCAGTTCTCCAGCCCACGACGCAGCATGCCCGCACCGCGCACGCCGAAAGTGCGCACCGCGATGAACAGCTCGGAGCGCACCGGCACGGCGCGCTCCGCCGCCGCGGTCGGGGTCGGCGCGCGATGATCGGCGACAAGGTCTATGAGCGTCCAGTCGGTCTCGTGCCCCACCGCGGAAATCAGCGGGATGGCGCTTTCTGAGGCCGCCCGCACCACGATCTCCTCGTTGAAGCCCCACAAGTCTTCGAGGCTGCCACCACCGCGCGCGATGATGATCAGATCCGGCCGGGCGAGGATTGAAGACCCGGCGTTGAAGCCATGAATGGCGGCGGCGACTTCGTCGGCGCAGGTGTCGCCTTGCACGCGCACGGGCCAAAGCAACACATGGGAGGGAAAGCGATCCTCCAAGCGATGCAGAATGTCGCGGATCACGGCGCCGGTCGGTGAGGTGACCACGCCGATGAGGCGCGGCAGGAAGGGCAGCGGCTTCTTGCGTGCCTCGTCGAACAGGCCTTCTTCGGCGAGCTTCTTCTTGCGCTGTTCCAGAAGCGCCATGAGCGCGCCGACGCCCGCGGGCTCGATGGTGTCGATGACGATCTGGTATTTGGAGCGGTCCGGATAGGTGGTGATCTTGCCCTTGGCGACGACCTCGAGCCCTTCCTCAGGCTTGAACTTCAAGCGGCTGAAGGTGCTGCGCCAAACCACGGCTTCGATGCAGGCTTTCTCATCCTTGAGCGTGAAGTAGCAATGGCCGCTGGCATGGGGACCGCGATAGCCGGAGATCTCACCGCGCAGCCGCACCAGGCCATAGGCGTCCTCCACCGTCCGCTTCAGCGCAAAGGCGAGCTCGGAGACGGTGTACTCGACGAGATTGCTCTCGGTGGCCTGTGGACGACGGCTTGCCATTCTCAAGTCTACTTTTCGCGGGCGCGTCTTCTCATGCTAAGAGCGCGCTTGAGTCAAAAGGGCATACAGGCCCGAGCGACGGCGAACAAGCGGGGTTGAGAGCGCGGTGAATGTGCTTCTGATCGGCGGCGGCGGACGCGAGCATGCGCTGGCCTGGAAGCTCGCGCAGAGTTCGCAGCTCAAAACGCTCTATTGCGCGCCCGGCAACGCGGGTCTCGCGGCGGTCGCCGAGTTGGTTGCGCTCGACGTCAGCGATCATGTGACGGTGGCTCAATTCTGCGACGATAAAGAGATCGGTCTCGTGGTTGTGGGCCCGGAGGCGCCGCTGGTGGCCGGGCTCGCCGATGATCTTACGGCCCAAGGCATCAAAGTGTTTGGACCGTCCAAGGTCGCCGCCCAGCTGGAAGGCTCCAAGGGTTTCACCAAGGACCTTTGCGCGGAATTCGACATTCCCACCGCGGCCTATGGCCGCTTTTCCGAAGCGGCGGCGGCAAAGGCGTATGTGGATAGCCAAGGGCTCCCTATCGTCGTCAAGGCGGACGGGCTTGCCGCCGGCAAGGGCGTCATCATCGCCAACACCCATTCCGAGGCGCATTCGGCCATCGATGCCTGTTTCTCGGGCGCGTTTGGCGCGGCGGGCGCGGAGGTCGTGGTCGAGGAACATCTCTCCGGCGAAGAGGCGAGCTTCTTTGCACTGGTGGACGGTGAGACGGCGCTCCCGCTCGCCACGGCCCAAGACCATAAGCGCGCCCATAACGGCGACACAGGCCCCAATACTGGTGGCATGGGGGCCTATTCTCCGGCGCCGATAATGACCGAAGCGCTTTGTGCCCGGGTCATGGACGAAATCATTCACCCCACGGTCAAGGCCATGGCGGCGAAGGGCATGCCCTTCAAGGGCGTGCTCTATGCCGGGCTGATGATCCAGGACGGCGCGCCGAAGCTCATCGAATACAATGTGCGGTTCGGCGATCCGGAAGCCCAGGTCTTGATGATGCGTCTTAAGTCCGACCTGCTCCCGGCGGTCGTGGCCGTCGCTGACGGCAAGCTCGAAGGCTTGGCGCTGGACTGGCACTTCGAGGCCGCACTCTGCGTGGTCATGGCGGCCAAGGGGTATCCCGGCAGCTACAAGACGGGCACCGAGATCAAGGGGCTCGCAGAGGCCGGCGCCGACCCAGATGTTGAGATCTTCCATGCTGGCACCAAGCAGGACGGCGATCATGTACTGGCCGCTGGCGGCCGCGTGCTCGGGGTCACGGCGCGCGGCGCGGACATCGCCCAAGCCCAGGCCCGCGCCTATGCGGCGGTGGCCAAGATCGACTGGCCGGACGGCTTCTGCCGCCACGACATCGGCTGGCGGGCGGTCGGACCCAAAGGCTAGCGCCGCCGCTGTCGGCCCGGTGTTAGCCGGAGATTCACCGCGAGACGCTAGAAACGACGACAATCACGGTTTTGCCGTGGTTTTGTTGCCATTAGCCGTTGCTATTTCGCAATGACGTCACTATTTGCAAGTCAATTGACTGACGCCTAGAGAAAACGAGATTCGCATGACTTACGACCTGCCCGTTTCCAAAAGGACCATGTCCGGCGTGGTGGGCGTCGCTGCGATTCTCTTCTATCTCTGGCTTCTGACCTGGACCGGCCCCGTCAAGGCCATGGGCGTCGTCGTGGCCCCGCAGAGCCCAGACACGCAGGTCACCCAAGCAAAAATCTATCAGCGCGGCCGCTCGCCGGTTTATCCCTATGCCGCCAGGGGCCCCGGCCCCCGCGGCTGGAGCAGCTATTTCGGGTTCGTGCCCTACACCAAGGGCGAGGTCGAGAACGAGGCCATTCAGCGGAACTTCTACCCGATGAATAGCTGGCCCCACGATCCCAACGCGCAGCCCCCTGAGCCTTGGGGCTTGAGCAACTAACACTTTCATAGACCTGATATCCGTTCGCCGCGCGCGCCTTTGAGCCGCGCGGGGTGTTTTGCTGCGCGCAGCGCGCGACCGAAGCTTTGATCTTGGGCCTGATCCAAGTTTACTAAAATTTTCTGCGAAGAATTTCTCAAGTATTTTCCTCGCAGCAACTTGTAAGTGAATGATTATTCACCGTTGTATTGAAGGTCTTATTAGGGTGCCTAGGGAATACTTCGCCTCTACCCTGGGAGGCTCACATGAAATCTTGTCTGATCGCTCTTTGTTTGATTTTCGTCTCGACCAGCCTGGCATTCGCCACAGAGCCGAGTGCCGGCCAGCGGTGGGAGAACTCTCTCATCCAGCACAAGCGCGCCGGCACGCTCGCCGGTCCCCGCCCGGGCCAGAAATGCCTGTGGTCCAAGGCGCTGAACGGCTGCCTCTACTACACGCCGGGCAAATGGGACCTGTATATGCGGGACTTCTAGGCCGCTTCCGTCTAGGCGGCTCTCGCGCGCCGGCCGGCTAACGGCGGGCGGCGAAGAAGTCCTTCAGCAGGCCCGCGGCGGCGGTCTCAGCGATGCCGCCATAGACCTCCGGCGCGTGATGGCAGGTGGGCTGGCCGAAAAAGCGCGGCCCATGCTCCACCGCCCCGCCTTTGGGGTCGGGCGCGCCGAAATAGAGCCGGCGGATGCGGGCGAAGGAGATGGCGCCGGCGCACATGGCGCAGGGCTCCAGCGTCACATAGAGATCGCAGTCCACGAGGCGCTCGCTCTTGAGCTGGGCACAGGCCTCGCGGATGGCGAGCAGCTCCGCGTGCGCCATCGGATCGCGCAGCTCAAGCGTCCGGTTGCCGGCGCGGGCCAGCACCGTGCCGTCGGGGCTCACCACCACGGCACCGATCGGCACCTCGCCACGGGCTCCTGCGGCCTTCGCCTCTTCCAGCGCCAGATCCATGGCGCTGCGTATGGGGCGCTTGCCGGAATCGTCCGCATCTGCAAGCTTCGCCGTCATGGGCAGCAAGGTGGGCGAGAAGGTGAACCGGGGTCAAGCACTCCGGAAAGGGCGCGATGTGCCCATGCCTTCGCTTGAGCCCATGCGCATCGCCAAGGCCATGGCTCATGCGGGGCTGTGCTCGCGGCGCGACGCCGAGGCTTGGATCGAAGCGGGCCGCGTCGCCGTCAACGGCAAGGTGCTCAAGACGCCGGCCTGCGTGGTGTCGGCCGCCGACACCATCACGGTGGACGGGCAGCCTCTCCCGCAAGCCCAAACCCCGCGGATGTGGCGCTACAACAAGCCGAAAGGCCTGGTGACCAGTCACAACGACCCGCAAGGCCGCAACACGGTGTTCGAGTCGTTGCCGGAGGGCTTGCCGCGCGTGGTCTCGGTGGGGCGGCTCGACATCAACACCGAAGGGCTGCTGCTTTTGACCTCGGACGGCACACTGGCGCGGCATCTGGAACTGCCGAGCACCGGCTGGCTGCGGCGCTACCGCGTCCGCGTTCATGGCCGCGTCACCCAAGAGGCGCTGGATAAGCTGCAAAAGGGCATCACCATCGATCGCGTGAACTACGGTCCGATCGAAGCCACGCTCGAACGGCAGCAAGGCACCAATCAGTGGCTGATGCTGGGCTTGCGCGAAGGCAAGAACCGCGAAGTGAAGCGCATCGCCGAACATTTGGGGCTGACGGTGAACCGGCTGATCCGGGTGTCGTTCGGGCCGTTTGCCCTGGGTGAGTTGGCGCCCGGCGCCGTCGAGGAGGTGAAACGCAAGGTTCTGGTGGAGCAGCTCGGCACCAAGCTTGGCCGCGAGCTCGGTCTGAAGAGCTGATGCGCATCATCGCCGGACGGTTCAAGGGCAAGGCCATCGAAGCCCCGAAGGGTTTGAACACACGCCCCACCTCGGACCGCGTGCGCGAGTCCCTGTTCAACGTGCTGGAGCACGGGGCGCCGCAGATCGACTTCGAAGGCACCCGCGTGCTCGATCTCTTTGCCGGCTCGGGCGCGCTGGGCCTGGAAGCTTTGTCGCGCGGGGCGCGCTATTGTCTCTTAATCGAGGATGACGCAGGCGCGCGGGCCGCCATCCGCCGCAACGTGCAAGCGCTCGCGCTCACCGGCGTCACCAAGATCTGGCGGCGCGACGCCACCAAGCTTGGCCCGGCCGGGACCGTCTCGCCGTCCGATCTCATCTTCTGCGACCCTCCTTACGGCCAAGGGCTGGGGATGCAGGCTTTGGCCGCGGCGCTTGAGGGCGGCTGGGTCAATACCAACGCCATCGCCGTGCTGGAGGAGCGGGCCGGCGCAATCGCCGAATGGCCCGCGCCGTTTGCCGAAATCGACCGGCGCCGCTACGGCGACACCGAGATCGCCATGGCCAGGTTTACTGATTAGGCCTTTTTTTGGGAGGCCTTTGGAATCTGTGTTTGAATGCGGCCATGTCGTTGCGCGCGATGCTCTTCACGCCCTTGCTCTTTGCCGCCCTCCTGGCCGCTGCCGCCGCGGCGGACTCCGCGCCGGATCGTTTCACCTCGGGTGTCTGGCAGGGCGTCGCCAATTACGACGACGAGGGCTATTTCCTGGACTGCACCATGACGGCGGAAGCGCAATCGGACGTGTTGCTCGGCTTCGTCATCAGCAAGGATTTCGATTGGGGCCTGGTCATCGCCGACGAGACGCGGACCTTCGAGGTTGGCGCACGAAAAGCCGTGCTGCTTCTGGTGGATAGACGCGATCCGATCGCCGCCATGGCCAAGGTGGTCGACGCGCACGGCATCCTCATCCCGCTGGAAAATTCCGACCCGGTGATCGAGGCCATGCGCCACGGCAAGGTCTTACGCATCGCCACGGACGGGACCGAGTTCAGTTTCGAGCTGACAGGCACGAGCGAGGCCATCGCGGCGCTGGCGCAATGCGTCACCGAGCACGAAGGCACCAACCGGGTGCAGCTTTAAGCCTAGCGGCGCTGAAACAGCTTCTCGATGTCGGTGAGCTTGAGTTCGACATAGGTCGGGCGGCCGTGATTGCACTGGCCGGAGAAGGGCGTCTTCTCCATGTCGCGCAGAAGCGCGTTCATCTCCTCGGGCGACAGGCGCCGGCCGGCCCGCACGCTGCCGTGGCAAGCCATGGTGGAGAGCACGTGGTCGAGGCGCTCGCTCAGGAGCCCGCCGCCCTCGCCGCCCTCCGCCTCCATGAGCGTGCCGGCGAGGTCTGCCAGCAGTCCCTTGACGTCACACATGCCAAGCAGCGCAGGCACCTCGCGCACCACGATGGCCTCGGGCCCGAAAGCCTCGATCACCAGACCTAAACTCTCCAGCGGCTCGGACGCCGACAGTAGCGCCGCGGCTTCATCCCCGTCGAGCTCGGCCACTTCGGGGATCAGCAGCATCTGACGGGCGATGCCGCCATTGGCCATGCTGCGCTTCAGCCGCTCATAGACCAGACGCTCATGGGCGGCGTGCTGGTCGACAATGACCAGCGCATCGCCGGTCTCGGCGATAATGAAGGTGTCTTGCACTTGCGCGCGGGCGGCGCCGAGCGGGTAGTCGCCAGCCGGCTCATCGTCCGTGGCGGCGCCCCGCATGTCGGCGGACGGCGCCGAGACTTCGGCGAGCGGGGCTTGCGCCCGCTCCGCGAAGCCGAACCTTCGGGGACGTGCGTGGCTTTGGTAATGCTGCCCGTGCTGTGACGGTGACGGCATGTCGGACGACGGCGCAGGCGATGGCGGCGCCATGCGCTGAAGCGCGTCTTGCGACAGGCTTCCCGTGGCGCGGTGGCCGGCGGCGGCCAAGGCATCCCTGAGCGCCCCGATCAAAAGCGAACGTACGCCGTTAACATCGCGAAACCTGAGCTCGGTCTTGGCGGGATGAACGTTCACGTCCACCTCGTCCGGCGGCACGTCCAAGAACAACGCCAGCATGGGATAGCGCCCGCGGGGCACGAGGTCGCCGTAGGCCGCGCGTACCGTGCCGGCCATCAGCTTGTCGCGCACGGGGCGTCCGTTCACGACCAGATAGAGATTGAGACCGTTCGGCCGATGCAGCGTCGGCAGCCCGGCGAAGCCTTGCACGGCCATGTCGCCGCGGACGCCCGCCACGGGCAGCGCGTCATCAACGAAGTCGGATCCGAGGATGCGGCCAAGCCGCGCCAGCGCATGTTCAAGCAGGCCGGGCGGACAGGCGTCGAGGCGGAGCGTGGTGCGCTCGCCGTTCGACAGGGAAAAGGCGATCTCCGGATGGGCCAGCGCCAACCGTTTGAGTTGATCGGCGATGGCGGCGGCTTCCGCGCGCTCCGACTTCATGAATTTGAGGCGCGCGGGCGTCGCATAAAACAGATCGCGCACTTCCACTTCGGTGCCGGCAGCACGCGCGGCCGGCTTGAGCGGGGATTTGCGCCCGCCATCCACGGCGATCGAAGTGGCCTCCTTGGCGCCTTGTGCTCGGCTGGTGATCGCCAGCCGCGCCACGGCGCCGATCGAAGGCAGCGCCTCGCCGCGAAAACCCAGCGTGCGGATATGAGAGAGATCGTCGTCCGTAAGCTTCGAGGTGGCGTGACGCTCGACGGCAAGTTCGAGATCGCCCGGCGCCATGCCGGCGCCGTCATCGGCCACGCGGATGAGCTGCAGGCCGCCATTGGTGGCGGTCACGTCGATACGGGCCGCGCCCGCGTCGATCGCGTTTTCTACCAGCTCCTTGACGACGCTGGCCGGCCGCTCGACGACCTCACCCGCGGCAATGCGATTTATGAGGTTCGGCGGCAGCTGACGAATGATCACGCGCATGCCTCCGCTTCCTGCCGGCATGAATTCCGGCGGGGCTTCACTTTAACCGATTCTGGCGCTTGAGGAGGGCTAGCCTGGGGCGCCGGCCGGAATCACTTCGGCAGGCTCCACGGGCTTGCCGACAATGGTGGTGATGAGCTGGTCGGCGGACAGCAGGCGCTTGGCGACGCGTTTGATGTCATCCATGGTCACCGCCTCGATCAGGGCGTTGCGCTTGGTGACATAGTCGATGCCGAGGTCCTCGATCTGGATCCACAAAAGCTGGCTGGCGATGCTCGACGAGGATTCGAAGCGCAGCGCATAGGCACCGGTCAGATAGGCCCTGGCGCTGTCCAGCTCCTCCACGCTCGGCCCCTGTTCCGCGAGCCGGCTCAGCTCGGTCTCGATCACCCCGAGCGACTGGCCGACCGCCTCGTTCTTGGTGGCCACGTTGCCGACGAACACGGCGCCATGCATGTAGGGATAGAGATTGGAATAGACCGAATAGGCGAGGCCGCGCTTCTCGCGCACCTCTTCCATCAGCCGCGAGGAGAAACCGCCGCCGCCGATAATGTAATTGAGCATATAGGCCGCGATGAAATCGTCGTCGTGCCGCGAAATGCCGCGAAGCCCGAACTGCGCCACCGACTGAGGCACGTCCATGACGATGACCTCGCGGGTCGGCCCGAGCGGCGGGTTCGCCTCGGCCACTGTCACCAGCTCCGATCGCTCCGGAAGATCGCCGAACAGCTTGTCGAGCGCCGGGCCGAGCTCATCCGCGCTGATATCTCCCACCACGGAGATCACCAACTTGTCGCGCGCATACACGCGGCGGACATAGTCGTGCAAATCATGGCTCGTCATGGCGGCGATGGACTCCCTGGTGCCTTTCACCGGGCGTCCATAGGGATGATCGGCGAAGGCGATACGGTCCCAGGCGAGCGAGGCCACGGTCTCCGGATCGTTCTCGTCGAATTTCAGGCCCGCCAGGATCTGCGCGCGGACACGCTCGAGCGCGTCCTCGTCGAAACGCGGCTGCGACATGGCAAGCCGCGCCAAGTCGAACACCGCGTCCTTGTTCTCGGTCAGCGTCTGGAGGCTGCCCAGCATGACGTCGCGGCCGGCGTCGAAATCCATGCGCATGGCGAGCCCCTGCTCGCGCTCCTGGAAGGCGCCCGCATCGAGGTCGCCGGCGCCCTCATCCATCATGGCCGTGACGAAATAGGCTTGGCCTTCCTTGCCCGGCGCGTCTTGGGCGGCGCCCCCGAGAAAGGCGAACCGGATGGCGATCAGCGGATTTGCATGGCTTTCGACGAGCCACGCCTTGATGCCGCCTGGGCTCGTAACTTCTTGAATCTTCATACCACTCCCTTGAGCCGCGGCGGGCAAAGCCAACAACGACACCGCCGCCAGCGCAGCCGCAAGCCGAACCATGTGGGCGAAAAGCGAAGGGCGAACCGTCATCCGCGGCTACGATTTCTTGCCGTTGCCGGCAGCTGGGGCCGGCTTCTCGCCGATGGTGCTCGTATATTCGGGCTCCGGCGTGAGAATGCCCGTGACCGCGTTGTTTTCAACAAGATACTTGCGGGCCACGGCACGGATATCGTCCAGGGTGACTTGCTTCAACCGGTCAGGCCATTCCTCGACATCCTCCACCGACATGCCGGCGGCCAGCCGCCAGCCATATTGGCGGGCCATGCGGGAAATGGAATCCGAGTTGTAGACGAACTCGGCGATCTGTGAGGCGCGAGCCCGGTCGAGCTCCGCCTGAGTCACGCCGTCCTCGCGCAATTCTTCGATGACGCCTTCGATCGCCGCCTCGATGTCCTCGGGCGTGTCGGCCGCGCCGGCAATGGCGTAGAAGCCGATCCGGCCGGAGTCGAGACCGGAATCGGTGTACCAGCCGCCGGCCGATGCAGCCGCCTTCTGCTCCATGACAAGACGCTTGTAGATGCGGCTCGTGGCACCGTGGGCGGCGATCCGCATCAACAGGTCCAGCGCCTCGGCTTCGCCGGGCTCGGCGGAGGCATAGCTTGGGGCGATGTAGTAACGCTGCACGGTGGTGCGGCCCGCACGCCGGTCTTCCAAGGTCACCCTGACCAAGCCGTCGTGCTCGGGCTCAATCGGCCGCGTGCGCGTCTTGATCTCACCATGGCGCGGGATCTTGCCGAAGGTCTTCTCGGCAAGCGCGCGCACCTCTCCCTGTTCGACATCGCCGGCCACGACGAGGATCGCGTTCTCCGGCGCGTAGAAGCGGCGATAGAAGGCAAAGGCGTCGTCCCGGTTCAGCGCCCGGATCTCGTGTTCCCAGCCGATGATCGGAATGCCGTAAGGATGATTGCGGTAGAGCGCGGCCATCATCTGCTCTTGCAGGATGCTGCCGGGATCATTGTCCACCCGCGAGCGGCGCTCCTCGAGGATGACGTCGCGCTCGGTGGCCACGTCCTCGGGCGTCAGCCGCAGATTGGCCATGCGGTCCGCTTCCATCTCCATCACCGTCGGCAGGCGATCCTTGGCCACGCGCTGGAAATAAGCGGTCACGTCGTGATTGGTGAAAGCATTATCCTCGCCGCCGTTCCTGGCGATGATCTTGGAGAACTGGCCGGTGGGAATCTTGTCGGTCCCCTTGAACATCAGATGCTCGAGGAAATGGGCGATGCCGGAGGAGCCCGGCGGCTCGTCCGCGGCGCCCGCTCTGTACCAGACCATCTGGGTCACGACCGGCGCGCGGTGATCGGGGATCACCACGACATGCAGGCCATTGGCGAGGGTGAACTCGCGCACATGCTCGGAAGTGGCTTTTTCAGCCGCGACGGCAGCAACCGACATTGAAAGACTCATCAAGGCTACGACCAAGCCGACTCGGAGAGCGGCGGTCCGTTGATTTAGCATCCATACCACCATTCAGCGAGGCCTGAGGGATTGGTGCGGGCATTGGGCGCGCGGGAACTTTAAGCTTAACAAGCCGCTAACCGATACGCCACATGTCGGGCCTCGGGCCATGTTTTTCAAGAAAAATGGAGGTGCAAGATCGCGGCCAGACGCGCAGAAGGCCGCAGGGAGGCGGCTTGCTTGGTTAGCGGATTAGCTAAAACCCGGCGCCGCGGTTCTGACCGTCCGAAATAGTGTTGTAGCTGTCAGGCGCTTGCGGGTTGAAGTCCTCGTCGTTGCGGCTCGGCAGAGGCGCCTGGGAAACGTGCGGGGTGACCGGCTGTCGCCGCGACTGTGCCACGTTCGTATCGGGGACCCGGTCGGAAGCGTCCGGTTCCGGGACATCGGCGACAGGCTCCTCCACGGTCTTCGACCTGGCGAACATCTTGTCGAGCAGGGTTTCCTTGCCGGCGTAAGGATTGATCGGATCGGCGGCCGCCTCGGCTTCGGACTGCTTGGCCTTCTTCTCCTCGATGATGCGCTTGCGGACGCGCTCCGGATCATCGGGCCAGTCTTGGCGGGCCGCGGCCACGGAGACGTTCTCCGTGGGCTCTGGCAGCTTGTTGAGACTGGGGGGCACCATCAACGGGGGGCGCTCGCTCATGCGAACATCGGCCTGCTGGCGGTCCCCGGAGACGCCCATATAGTCGAAAACCTTGCCTTCGAGCTCGACGGCGCCGCAGCCGCCCAGAAGCGCCACGCACCCAAGGGCGGCGGCGAGCTTTAAAGCCAGGTTTTCAACGGTTCTGGCTGTGGTGTGCCCCACGATTTCCCCTCGAATCCGGCAAACTCCGGATTTAATTACATTTTGGAGGGGTTTCCGGCCTTTTTGTGACCCCCGAACAATGAGTCATACAGAAGTCCGATAACCCCGGCAACTATGGCCACATCGGCGATGTTGAAGATGTACCATTCGAAGCCGAAAGCGTGAAAAGCGTAGAAATCGGCCACCGCCCCATAGGCGATCCGGTCGATGAGATTGCCGATGCCCCCGCCGATGATGAGCCCGATGGCGACGGCGGCGAGCGGCGTGGTGATGCGGGCAAGCCAGATAATCAGAGCGACACTGGCGAGGATGGCGAAGACGATCAGCCCCACGCGTCCCACCACGCTGTCCTGGGGCAGGAGCCCATAGCTGATGCCCTTGTTCCAAACCAGGACGAGGTCGAGGAAGGGTGTCAGTGTGACGATCCCCTTGGCGCCGATATCATAGACGTGCAGCAGCCAGAGCTTGTTGCCCTGATCGGCCACAAGCGTCAGCAGAGCCACGGTAAGCCCGAGCGGCGAGAGCGGTCCCCAGAGCCAGCGACGGAGCATGGCGTTATCCGGCCTTTCGCCTACGGGCATCGTATTGGCGCACGGCTTCGGCGTCGCGCGGCGACAGCGTGGGGAAATCGGGATCGGCGCCGACGTCGGCGAGGATTTTCCAGGAGCGGGCGCATTTCTTGCCTTTCGCCGGGGCGAACACCACGGCAACCGACTCGACGTCCTCCAGCCGGAAGGCATCCTCCGGCCCCTCCTCCGGGATCAGGCGCGCACCGGACGTGATGGCGATCTCGGCGAGATCGATACCGCCCAGCGCTTCGCGCAGATCATGGTCCGAGACATAGACCTTGGGGGCTGCTTCGAGGCTCGAACCGATGCGGCCTTCTTTGCGCTCGATCTCGAGCGCGCCGGTAACGACGCGGCGCACGGTGCGCACTTTGCGCCATTTCTCCGCGAGCGCCTCGTCGCGCCACACGCCCGGCACATCGGGGAACTGGCGCAAGTGCACCGAGCCCTTATCGCCGGGGAAGCGGTTGAGCCACGCCTCCTCCATGGTGAAGCAGAGCATGGGGGCGAGCCAAGCCGTGAGCGCGCCGAAGACCTGATCGAGCACGGTGAGCGCGGCGCGGCGCATGACACTGTCGTAAGCGTCGCAATAGAGCGCGTCCTTGCGGATGTCCAAATAGAACGCAGACAAATCGTTTACGCAGAAATTGAGCAGCGTGTGAAAGATGCGCTTGAAGTCAAAGTCGGCGTAGCCCTCGCGCACGAGGGTGTCGAGTTCGGCCAAGCGCGCCAGCATGTAGCGCTCGAGCTCCGGCATCTCGTCATAGGGCACGGCGAGTTCGTCGCGATAATGCGCGAGGTTGCCGAGCAGGAAGCGCAGCGTGTTCCGCAAGCGCCGATAGGAATCGATATTGGCCTTGATGATGTCGGCGCCGATGCGCAAATCCTCGGCATAGTCGGCGCTCATGGCCCACAGCCGCAGGATCTCGGCGCCGGACTGGCGGATGACGTCTTGCGGCGCCACCACGTTGCCGAGCGACTTCGACATCTTGCGTCCGTCCTCGTCATTGACGAACCCGTGGGTCAGCACCGCATCGAATGGCGCGCGGCCGCGGGTGCCGCAGGCCTCGAGCAGCGAGGACTGAAACCAGCCGCGGTGCTGGTCCGAGCCTTCGAGATAGAGATCGGCCGGCCATTTCAGATCCGGCCGTGTCTCCAGCACGAACGCATGAGTGCATCCGGAGTCGAACCAGACGTCGAGAATGTCGTCGACCTTCTCCCAGGCGTCCGGATTCTCCACGAGGCCGTCAAGGAAGCGCTCGCGCGCATCGGCCTTGAACCACACATCAGAGCCCTCGGACTCGAAGGCCATCACGATCCTGTCGATCAGTTCGGCGGACGCATTGAAGTCCTGGCGCGGAATGACCTCGCCGGTCTCCTTGTGCACGAACACGGTGATCGGCACGCCCCAGGCCCGCTGGCGCGACACGACCCAGTCGGGCCGCGTGTCGACCATGCCGGTGATACGCTTCTCGCCTTGCGGCGGCACGAAACGCGTGTCGTCGATGGCGTCCAGCGCGCGGCCCCGCAAGCTCTGGCCGCCATCGAGATCATGATCCATGGCGATGAACCATTGCGGAGTCGCACGGAAGATGACCGGCTTATTGGAGCGCCAAGAATGCGGATAATCGTGCTTGTAGCGGGCGCGCGCGACGAGCCCGTTCGACTCCTGAAGCGCCCTGATCACCGCCTCGTTGGCGTCGCCGAACTTGCCATTGTCGTCGACCACGCGCTTGCCCTCGAAGCGCGGCGCCTCCTTGGTGAAGAACCCGGCCTCATCGACGGTGAAGGGGATCGCCTTGTCGATGTTCCGTTCCTTCAACAGCGACTCGCTCGCGGTCCAGACCTCGAAGTCGTCCACGCCATGGCCCGGCGCGGTGTGCACGAAGCCGGTACCTGTGTCTTCGGTGACGTGCTCGCCTGGAAGGAGCGGCACCTGGAAGCGGTACTCGCTTTCGTCGCGTAAGGGATGGGCGCACATGGACTGACGGAGCATCTCGCTGGTCACGTCGCCGATGCGCGACCAGCCGTCGATGCGCGCGGCCGCCTTGAGCGTCTCGGCGAGCGCGTCGGCCATGATCAGCCGCTCGCCGACCTTGGCCCAATTGTCGTCCGGCGCCTGGGTGACTTCGTAGAGCCCATAGGCGATGGATGGCGAATAGGAGATGGCGCGGTTGCCGGGAATGGTCCACGGCGTCGTCGTCCAGATAATCACCGAGGCGTGCTGTAGCGCTTGCGGGTTCGGATTGTCGGCGCTGGCGAACATCACCGGGAATTTCACATAGATCGCCGGACTCTCGATCTCCTGATACTCGACCTCGGCCTCGGCGAGCGCGGTGCGCTCCACCACGGACCACATCACCGGCTTCGAGCCGCGATAGAGCAGCCCGTTCATGGCGAACTTCATCAACTCGCGGGCGATGGTGGCCTCCGCGTCGAAGCTCATCGTGGTGTAGGGATGCGCCCAGTCGCCTTCGACCCCGAGGCGCTTGAACTCCTCGCACTGTATGTCGAGCCATTTCGCCGCCTCGTCGCGGCATTCCCGCCGGAAGGCGATCAGCGCGGCCGTGTCCGTGAGATCGGGTTTGGCCCGGCCCGTGGCACGGTAGTTCTCTTGCTCGACCTTCCACTCGATGGGCAGGCCGTGGCAGTCCCAGCCCGGCACATAGTTGGCGTCCTTGCCCATCATGGATTGCGAGCGGGTGATGACGTCTTTCAGGATCTTGTTGAGCGCGTGGCCGATATGCAGGTGGCCATTGGCGTAAGGCGGACCGTCATGGAGCACGAATTTCTCCCGGCCCATGGCGGCCTCGCGTTGCCGGCGATAGAGCTGTCTTTCCTCCCAGCGCGCGAGCAGTTCGGGCTCGCGCTGTGGCAGACCCGCCTTCATGGGAAAGTCCGTCTTGGGCAGGAACAGCGTCTCGCTCCAATCCCGCTCGGTCTGCGGCTGGACCTTTTTCGGCTTCGGAGTCGCTTGGGGCTTGGGCTTCTTTGGCACAACTGCCTTTTTGGGCCGCGCGGTCTTGCGGACCTTGGCCTTGACACGTTTGCGCTTGGCGGCGGTCGGCTTCTTCGCCTTCGCCTTGAGGGTCTTACGCTTGGTGACGGCTTTGCGCGTCTGAGCCTTCTTGGCCGCGACCTTCTTCGAGACGGCCTTTTTGGCCGTCGCCTTCTTCTTCGCCACGGGCTTCCGCTTCACGACCTTCCGTTTGGTCGCGACACGCTTTTTGGCGGCGGCCTTCTTTTTCGTCTTGAGGCTTGCCGGCTTGGCCACGCGCTTCGTCTTGCGGGCCGCCTTGCGCACAGGTTTCCGCGCAGCTTTGGCGGCCGGTTTGCCGCTCTTCGTTTTCTTCACCATGGTCCTTATTTCCGCCCGAGGCCTCGATTCGTCTTTGCGAGGCGTTCTAGCAACCGGCCTTAGCACAATCCAGTGCCCGGTCGGCGAGGGCATTCCCAAGCGCAAAGCGCCGCATGGGGTCGTCGGCATCGACGGCCTGCAGCACGGCCCGGGCTTTCTCGCAGTCTTGCGCCATTTGCGCGGCCAGGGCCTCCGGGGTGTCGAAAGCGTGGTCCGGCCTCAGAAAATCGATGAATTCGACCTCGACGACGTGGTTGTAAAGATCGCCGGAGAAGTCCAGGAGAAAAGCCTCCAGCACCGGCTCGTCGGGGCCGAATGTGGGGCGCGGCCCCACATAACCTGCGGCGTGATGGCGCTGGCCGGCGTGATGCACCCGCATGGCGTAGATACCGTGGCTCACGTCTTGGCCCGGGGCGAGCTTGTAGTTCAGGGTCGGAAAGCCGAGCCCCTTGCCCCTACCCGCGCCGTGGCCCACCCGGCCCCGCGACCGCCACCAATAGCCGAGCTGCCCGGCCGCCTCGCGCACCTCGCCTTTGCGCAAGTGATCGCGGATCGTGCTCGATGAAAAGGTGACGCCGTCGTCGAGCGTGACCTTGGACACCATGTCGACCCCGAAGCCGAGCCTCTCGCCGACTGCGCTCAAATGATCGACGGAGCCGGTGCGCCCCTTGCCGTAAGTGAAGTCATAGCCAACCACCGCATGGCTGGCGCCGAAGCCCGTGCCTACGACGTCGGCGGCGAATTCGTCGGCGGACAGGGACGACAGCGCCTTGTCGAAGGTGAGGACGAAGGTCTGGTCGAGCCCAAGCGCCTCGATCAGCTCGAGCTTCACCGGCAATGGCGTCAGCCGGAAGAAGGGCTGGTCGGGTGCGAAGAACTCGCGTGGATGCGGCTCGAAAACGACGGCGCCGGCGCGGCGGCCTTCAGCCGCCGCGATGCGCTTCGCCTCGTTGAGAACCGCTTGATGACCGCGGTGGACGCCGTCGAAATTTCCAATGGCCAGAACCGCGCCCTTGAGAGCGGGCGGCGTGTCCCGCCAGGAGCGGACAATGTCCATCAGAGGTCCTTCAGATCCTTCGGCTAGGCCCGACGATCGACCATCATCAAGGCTTCGCCTTCGAGCACCGTCTTGCCGTCGACCGAGCAATCGCAGGCGAGCGTAACCCGCCCGTTCTCGGTATCGACGGCGGTCACCTTACAGGTCGCCACCACCTCGGCGCCAATATAGACGGGCGCGCGGAACTTCAGGGTCTGCGACAGGTAGATGCAACCGGGACCGGGCAGCTTGGTGCCGAGGACGGTCGAGAACAGGGCGCCCGTGAGAAAGCCGTGGGCGATGCGCTTTTTGAATATGGTGCCGGCCGCGAAATCGTCGTCGAGGTGGACGGGATTGACGTCGCCCGAAAGTTCGGCGAACGCCTTCACGTCCTCATCGGTGATGGTCTTGGAGACACTGGCCTCCATATCGGGGGAGAGATCCTCCAAGTAATAGCCGTGGCCCAGGCTCGTCTGACCGTTCGCGGTGCTTGTCATGTGCTTTCCCTGCTTGATCGTCCGTTGGACTTGCGTGAGCTGGGCAAAATAGCGAAGCCATTGCTGCGCCGCAACAAGCCCACGCTCGGTCGGCATACCGGTGAGAATCGCAAGATTCGGCGCTTGACCCTCCATTCACGGCCACGCGTTAAGGTTTCTGCCTGAAGAACTACCCGCTTCAAGACAGACCTTGGGCGGGAGCAGGTGTCCTTTGGCGGTTCTAAAGACTTGCGCGATATCCAAGCAGCAAGCCAAAGGCGAGGCAGTGTGGAGGAAGGTTATGGCTCTCGACCCCAGCATGCCCGTGCTCGTCGTCGACGACTACAAGACGATGATCCGGATCATTCGCAATCTTTTGAAGCAACTCGGCTTCGCCAATGTGGACGAAGCGAGCGACGGCACATCGGCGCTCAGCATGATGCGCGAGAAGGACTATGGGCTCATCATCTCCGATTGGAACATGGAGCCGATGACAGGCTACGAGCTGCTGCGCGAAGTGCGCGCCGACGACCGCCTGTCGCGTACGCCCTTCATCATGGTGACCGCCGAATCCAAAACCGACAACGTGATCGCGGCCAAGAAAGCCGGCGTGAACAACTACATCGTCAAGCCGTTCAACGCCGCGACGCTCAAATCGAAAATCGACGCCATTTTCGGAGTGGCTTCCTAAGAGGCCGATCCCTCCGAAGACGATTTTCAACAAAGGGATTTTGATGAATATCAAGTCTGGGGGAACCAAGGCAAAGGCGATACCGCCTCGGCAGAAGGCTTGCGGCTGTGGGTCTCATTCGGTCACGGCGGAAATCACGGCTCTGCTCAACACGCTGCGCGAGCTTGCAGCCATCCGCAGCACCGCAGAGGACGCCGCGGCACGCATTCTCGATTCCGCGGAAGGGCTTCTGTCGTTAGCCGACGAGGAAGAGGCCGAGAAGGCCGAGGACGCCATCTTGTCGATCATGACGGCGTGCGGCTTCCACGATCTCGTCGGGCAGCGGGTCACCAAGATCACCGAGACCTTGGACCGGGTCATTGCCCGGCGCTTGAACGGCGAGGAGTCCAAGGGGCTCCGCCCGGCAGCACGGTCGGAGATCGCCTTGGAGGGGCCGGCGCTGCCTGGCACACCCCAGGATCAAGTGCAGATCGATGCGCTGTTCGGCGATAAGAACTAGCTTCCACTCACCAATCGAGCGCGCGCGTGGCGGCGATCGGCCGCCCTTCAGTCTCGGCAAAGAGTTCGGCGAGATGCGGCGCATCGAGCGCTTCACCGCCTTCGCCCGGCGCGTGCAACCCGCTGGCTACAAACACCGCGTCGATGCCGAGATTGACGGCGCCGGCGATATCCGTCTTCACACCGTCGCCGACGGCCAGGACTTTGTCCTTGGGAATCGTCTCTCCCGCGAGCCCGGCGATGGTCTCAAGGGCCAAGTCATAGACGGGCGCGTAGGGCTTTCCCGCATAGATCACCTTGCCGCCGAGATCTTCGTAGACGACGGCAAGCGCGCCGGCGCAGTAGATGAGTTGATGGCCCCGCTCGACCATGAGGTCCGGATTGGCACAGATCATCGTCACCCCGCGGGCGGCCATGTCGCGCAAGAGGTCCACATAGTGGTCGGGCGTCTCGGTGTCGTCGTTGAACAATCCGGTGCAGACCACCAGCGCGGCATCCTCGGGCGCCGATAGGGTGACGTCGAGGCCCGTGAAGATCGGCCGGTCGCGCTCGGGTCCGAGATGGAAGACGCGCGCGCCTAGGTGCTTGCCCAACTCGTAGCGGGTGAGATCGCCAGAGGTGACCGTGGCGTCGTAGGCTTCGTCAGGCACGCCGAATGAGCGGAGCTGCTCTTTGACCTCCGGACTGGGCCGCGGCGAATTCGACAAGAGCACGACGATGCCGCCGGTCTCGCGGAAGGCGCGCGTGGCAGTGAAGGCGCGCGGAAAGGCGTCTCGCCCGTTATGCATCACGCCCCAAATGTCGACGAGCCATGCGCGATAACGGGAGCCCAAGTCTTGGATCGAATCGACCACGGGGATGGTGGAATTGGTGACGGTCATGAGGCTCGGTTAGAGGCTCGGGCGAAAGGGGTCAAGGACACCTCGCGTCGCGCCCGTGGCGCTCCTCAGATCAGGCGGCTGTGATACTCTTTGCCCGCGCCGAATCAGGGACGACGGCATCCGGCCTCGCCCTGCGGCAATGGAGGGCGACATGCATCATCATTTCCTGAAAACCGGTGTGTCGTGGGCTTGCGCCCTGGCGTTCGTTGCAGCTTACGGCAGCCCGGCGGAGGCCGTTTCGCGGCTTTCCCTAGGCCAGGCAGAGCCGCTCGTGGTTCAAATCGTCGATCAAGAAGATCTGTCCGTGGAAGAAAACATGCGGCCCGACGAGCCGCCGGCGGCCTTGATGGACGAAAAGAAGTCCGAGAAGCCGATGATGGAGGCGGCGCCGGAAGCGTCCGAGGGCGGGAACGCGGCCAATATCGAAGACGAGATGGTCGACAAGATCGGCCCAGGCGCGGAGTAGCCGCCCTCGGGGACGCGCCTTATCGGGGTGCTCTCGGCTGTTTCCGGGGTTAGTCCGCGCCGGCGCCTTCCAGCTCGATGGAAAGCGCCGCATTCATGGGGCGCGGCTCCCCGAAGAGATAGCCTTGGGCGATCTCGACGCCATGGTCGAGGAGTTCGGCCACGTCCCCGTCCTTTTCGACCTTCTCGATGATGAGCTGCATGCCGAGCGAATCGAGTTGGCGCTTCAAATCGGCGGCTTTGCGGCCGGGACCGCCGAGGAAACTCTCGGCGCCGACTTTGACGTGGCGGAAGTAGCGGTCGCTCAAGCCAGCGAAGTCAGCCTCGATATCGGCGACATTGTCGAGGCAGAAGCTGTAGCCGAGCGCACCCAGCGTATCGAGACAGCTGAGTTCCGACTCGGTCGACCCTTGCATCTCCAACTGGCTGATTTCGAAGATCAGGTTCTCGCTGAGGCTGCTGTTCTCCTCCATGAACTCGATCAGCTCGGGATAGTAGTCGGGATCGAGCAGTGAGTGCATGGAGACATTGCAGAACACGCCCTTGACCCTTGTGTCGGGCCCGAGGCGCCGCAGCACCTGCACGGCACGCACCAAAAGGACGTTGTCGATCAGCGGCATGAGACCGGAACGCTTGGCCACCGGCATGTAGTCGCCGGGCAGCACCAATTCGTCGTCCGGTGTTCTGATGCGCGTGAGGGCCTCGAAATAGCGGACCTTGCGGTCCGGCAGGACCACGGTCGGTTGGAGATAAAGATCGACGCGGCCCTCCGAGATGCCCTCCCGAACGATATCTAGCATCCGGTCGTCTTCATCCTCGTCGTCGTCCAGGAACGCGGCGGCGGGCATGCCGGATTCAGGCTCCGGCGTTTCTTCAACCATCTCGTCGCTGATCGAAAGCGGAGGCTCGTCCTCCCCGGCCACCAGCTCGACCTCCTCAACCAACATTTCGGGCTCTGGTTCAGGCTCTGGCTCAGGCTCGGGTTCTGGCTCTAGCTCGGCTTTGGGCTTTGGTTCAGGCTCGGGCTCTGGTTCAGGCTCGGGCTCTAGTTCTGGCTCAGGCTCGATCTCGACGGCAATCTCCTTTTCCTCGACCGCGATGACGGGTGCGGCCGATGGCAGATCCCGCGAAGAGAAGGCCGCCGCCGGCTCCGCCGTGGCGGTGGCCGGGCCCAGATCGCCGGAAAGACGTTTGATGAGGCCTTCGAGGACACCGAGGTCGTTGGCAATCCGGTCGCGCTGGGTACGGTTCTCGCTCTGGACCTCGGCGCGCAAGGATTCGATGCGCGCATAGACATTATCGAGCTCCGTGGCGAACGCGGTATTGGCTTGGCCACCGGCGGCATCGCCCAGCGCACCGCCCGCAACGGCCTGGTCCAGTCGCTCCACCTTTTGGGAGATACCGTCGATGCGCGCAAGATCGTCCTCGACGCGGTCGATGCGCTGCAAATCGGTGTCGATGATCTCGAGGGCTTCTTCGAGCTCGTCCAGACGGTCGCCGCCCGTGCCGGCGCCGCGCGACCCGCGTCCCATTGAGAGGAACGAAGCGGCCATGACCAGTAAGAGCGCCGCGGTGCCGATCAGAACCGGCAAGAGCGGCAGGCCGGCCTGGAGCGTCAGACCTGCGGCAAATGCCGCCGCGGTAAAGGCCATGGCGATCAGGACGATCACGTTGAGCATGGCGGGCCCTCCTGAAGCGGCGCCCGGCTTCGCAGACATGGTGATGCTGTCCTGCATGATCGCGCCGCCCCCTGGCATGGAATCATGGGCGACAGTTCGTTGCAACGCAACATCAAATTCGCCGCCGCAACCTCTGTGATAGCAGCCAAGCGCGGCAAGGCCAAGGCAGCCGGAGCCGGCTCAGAGCAAGGGACGCGTGCGGGGCTGGTCCAGATCCCACTTGGCGAGCTCAGCGAGCGGCGCAACGTCCGGAATCAAGCACCAGCCGTGCTCCCAAGTGACGAGACCGTCGGCCGAGAGCTTTTTCAGGGTCTTGTTGGTGTGGACCAACGAAAGACCGAGCGCGTCGGCGAGATGCTCCTGGGTGAAGGGAAAGCGCACTTTGCCGTCGGTGACGAGCCCCACATCGCTCGCCCGCAGATATAGGTGCAAGATGTAATAGGCCGCACACTCGACCGCGTTCCGGCGGCCGAGACTCAAGAGATGCTCGTTGAGGATCGATTCTTGACGTGCGGCAAGCCAAGTGATGTCGAAGGCGAGGCTCGGACAACGCTGGAACAGCTCCCAGACGCGGGCGCGGGGGAAGCAGCATAGTACCGCCGGGGTCAGCGTTTCGACCGAATGGTCCATATCGCCTCGCATCGACCCTTGAATGCCGATGAAGTCGCCCGGCAATAGGAAACTCGTGATCTGGCGGCGCCCGTCGTCCAAGGTCTTGTAGCGGAACGCCCAGCCTTCAAGCAGCGTGAACAACTGGTCGGAGGGGCTGCCTTCTTGAAGCACCGTCGACGCCGGCCCGGTGCGCAATTCCCCCACCTTCAACGCTGAGATAAAGTCGAGCTCATCGTCGCCGACGGCGTGAAATATCTCGCAGGCCCGGAGCGGGCATTGCGGGCACGAAACGTCATAGCTGAAGGGTGAGACCACGAACATGACCGCTTCACCTGCGGCGCAATCGGACCATGTGTCAAAGTTAAAAGACGCTCGCACGGCCGCGGCGTAGGCTTGCCTCATCATTCCCCCGTCGCCGCCTCCCATTCGCGGCCAAAAGGCAAGAGTTACGGCCTACCTTTCTCTTAGTTCCCAAATGTCGAACGCAAATGCGGGCCCCGGCCGGATGGCCGGGGCCAACCTCCTTTTGGCCGACCCGAAGCGGCTGCTTCGCGCGGTGGAGGCTGGGGACGCTGGTCTTTGGGAATGGGACCTGGCGCGCAACATGCTCAGCATGAGCGCCAGCTTGAGCGCACAGCTCGGCCTTCCCGCCGGGGCCTCGCAGATCCCCGTGGAGACCTTCTTCGAGTGCATCCATCACGATGACATCGCGCTTTTTCGTGTTGCGCTGGGGGGAGCCTTGCACGCCGAGCAGCCCTTCGCTCACGAATTCCGGGTCGATCCTGACGGCGGGGGCGAAATGCGCTGGCTCAGCTTCCGCGGCCAGGTCCTTGATAGTAACGGGGACGGTGAGCCGACGTCGCTCTCCGGGCTCTGCCTCGAGGTGACCGACCGGCGGCACACGCAAGAAGCCTATGATCTCCTGAATCGCGAGCTTTCGCACCGCATTAAAAACCTGTTCTCGGTCGTGAGCAGCCTGGTCAATATGACCAGCGAGCACCGCCCGGAGGCTCAGACCTTCGTCGCCGCGCTCCAGGAACGGCTCAAGACCTTCGCGGCCACGCATGAAGCCCTCGTCAAAGGGAGCTGGCACACGATCCCCCTGGAAAGCCTCGTGGAGAAGGCGCTCTCACCACTCGGCGTCTGGAGCCGCGTTGACCTCCGCAGTACCGGCCTCCTGCTCAGCGCCCAGGACGCGCAGACGGTCGTGTTCGTGCTGCACGAGCTTGCCACCAACGCCATCAAGTATGGCGCGCTATCCAACGGCACTGGGCGCGTCGAACTCAGTTTCAAGTTCGAACTGCCTTCGGCGGAAGGCGGGCCGGCGCTGATCATGGTGTGGTCTGAAACCGGCGGCCCACCCGTTCCTCCCCTCCCGAGCATGCGGGGTTTCGGCATCCGGTTTATCGAACGGCTGACCAAGCGCCAACAGTCGGGAGAGGCGGTGCTGGATTGGCGGCCTGAAGGCCTGCGCTGCTGCATCGAGCTCCCCGTCACGCCTACGCGGCGCTAAAGACGGCGTTTTCCGTATACCCATTCCTAAGGTGTTCAGGCATCAAGCGGACTTCCAGCTCCGCTTGATGTGTCCTGCCAAAGCGTCGCCTTGACAGCGCGCGAAAACGGCCTTTACAAGCGGAGCTATTAGCACTCGCTGAGAGTGAGTGCCAAACGGCAGAGTTCCAGCGAATAGGAGCGAACATCCATGAAATTCCGTCCCCTGCATGACCGCGTCGTGGTCAAGCGGCTCGAGGAGGAGCAGAAGACCAAAGGTGGGATCATCATCCCCGACACCGCGGCCGAGAAGCCGCAGACCGGCAAGGTCGTTTCCGCCGGGCCCGGCGCCCGTGGCGAAGACGGCAAGCTCACACCCATGGGCGTGAAGGCCGGCGACAAGGTGCTGTTCGGCAAGTGGTCGGGCACCGAGGTGAAGATCGATGGCGACGACCTTCTGATCATGAAGGAGTCCGACATCATGGGCATTCTCGGCTAACGCCTCCTCGCCAATTCGAACAACCAAGCGCCCTTCGAGACGCCGGGCACCCCGGCTCCGTGGGGCGTTGATCCATAACGGAGAACATCATCAATGGCAGCCAAAGACGTTAGATTTGCCGCCGACGCCCGCGAGCGCATGCTGCGCGGCGTCGACGTGCTCGCCAACGCCGTC
>Ga0307379_10000369_pt1 | contig 76646 bp, 51 predicted proteins | sample UN2MG_FD_202237 | JGI IMG/M metagenome (GOLD analysis project Ga0307379, IMG submission 202237) | Soil microbial communities from Risofladan, Vaasa, Finland - UN-2 | ecosystem: Environmental > Terrestrial > Soil > Coastal area > Acid sulfate soil | place: Finland: Risofladan, Vaasa | collected... | reverse complement strand
TGTGAACGTCGGTTGAAAAGCGCGGCAGGCGCCGCGCGGTTCGCCCGCCACCTGCCGCGCTTTTCAACCGACGTTCACAGTGCCGGACGACGAGATGATCAAGCAGGTCGGATGGCTGAAGGAGCGCTTCCACAGGATCTCGACGGCGTTGGGCGTGCCTGGGAACAGGATAGTGCCTTTTCCTGTCTCCCCCTCGCCCAACTCGATGCTGGCTCACCGCACATTCCGAGCGCCGTAGACCCGAATGAGATCTTTTTCTGAGCAGGTTGGCGTGATGTGCCCGACGTTCTTGAGTGGGTCAATCAGGAAGGCACCGTCAGCTTCCTGGACCGGTGGGCGAGTCTTAGAGAATTGGCTTGAGAGCGCGAGCGAGGGAAGAGCGAGGAGAATGGGCAGCCAGGCGAGGCGGCTCATGGTCAGTCCCCTCAAGAGAAATATCATGATGTTCCCCAGATGAACTGCCCAGCCGTGTAGGGCATGGTTTCCCCTACCTCACCAGCCCCCACACGAACCGAAACGGCAAGGAGAATAGTCCCCCGAAAACGAGGGCGAGCGCCACCCAGGCAACTGCCAGTATGCCCGCGAGCCATGCAATGCAACCGGCGAGGGTCATGAACTTGTAACCGCAGTGGTGGCAGGTCTTGGCCCAAGCGGAAGCGCCCTGCCCGCAGTTTGGGCACTCGACCAGGGGCATGGAGATGCTCCGAGCGGGGATTGCGCTATCGTGGGGTTGGGGATGAGTTCCTTGTAGCGCAGAGGGGAAGGGGAGTCAAGCCGAAGTGCGGCTCCTACCCCCATAATGACTACTGAGTGGAACCAGGCTTCGGGCGCTGATTCTGCACCCTCTTGTTGTACGTGGTGTTGTACTTGCTGTCCCTTAGGGAGGGGGGGGGCATCTGTAGGATTAGGCTTGTCAAGGACTTGTGGCGATTTCGGGGGCGTAGAGGTCACTGGTTCGAGTCCAGTATCGCCCACCACCCCCCCTGTGCAGCAACCGCTCGTCTCTGGAAGCTGATTCGCTTTGCCACGGCGCTCTGGCCAGGCGGATTCTCTGTTCTGGACGCTCTTAGCCCTTCCACAGGCAATGCTCGGCGGTCAGTCCCTCGTGAGGGTGATCCGGCTCCTCCCTTTGCCTACCCGCGCCGCCGGCACGGTCACGAGGCCCCACTTGTCAGCCGTTGTCTCGCCAGACTGGACGACCTTGCCATCGGCGGAGCTGGTGTTGGTCCAGCGGAAGCGCTCGCCGGGCCTGGGCTTGAAGACCCGGCAGCGGCGCGGAGTGACGTCCACGGTGCAGACGTCATCGCCACAATCCTGGGTCAGAAAGACGGTCATCGCCCACTTCGTGGCCTCGTCTACGGTGTCGGCGGGGTCCCAGAACAGGAAGCCATTGATCTGGCCCCACGGGTCGCCGTCGGCGGGGTCGCCGTTGCCGGGATTGCCGTCGAGGGAGCAGCGGGAGAAGGCGGGGACGCTCCCGCCCCACCGCATGCTGGCCAGGCCGGCGGTGACCTCGCGGCTCCAGGAGCCACCGCCCCAGTGAGCGATGTGGGGCTGGCGGGCGTCGCGTAGCGCGGCGAGGCCCTTGCCATCGTCCTGCCAGCCGAACTCGACGGCGTGGCCGCCCTCCTTGCCGCCGACGTCGTGGACCCAGAAGGGGATGTCCTTGTCCTGGTTCGAGGCCAGGTACCAGGCGATGTTGAAGGCGTCCCACGCGGGCGCGCCGTCCACGGTCTCGGCCAGCTCGCGCGGCCCGAGCCTGCCCGCCAGCGACCCGCAGGCGGGGTTCCACTTCTGATCGTAGTCCACCTCATACGGGCCGATCCACAGGATCGGGAAGAGCTCGGGGTGCCGAACGCCGTAGTGAGTGCCGACGCTGCTGGTGAGCCGCGAGCGGTCCACGTCCCACTTGCTCAGCGCCCACTGCACCATGGCGGTGACGTAGCGGTCCGAGAAGTAGTCCACCTTGCTCTCGCGCACGCTGCGCAGGGTGTCTCGGCCCTGGCTGTAGCAGAGGTCGCCGCCGTAGGCGACGTCCTGCTCGACGTAGAAGTACGCGGTGTCGAGCTTGTCCACCTTCCAGCCCGGCCCCACGCCGGGACGGGTGGAGACGCTGAGCGGCCCGGGGGTCTTCCAGGCGTCGGACATCGCCATGACCACTCGCCGCGGGCGGTTGTCGGCGACGTTCGCGAACGGCGGGGCGAGCCAGTAAGCGAACCAGTGCTCGGCAGCGTCGGCCTGGCCGTAGCGGGTGCGGTTGACCGTGACGAACTGGGGGACCGGCTGGCGCGGCTCGGCCCGTTCCTCGATGGGCTGGGCCAGGCTGTTGGCGTCGGTGATGGCGGAGGCGTTCTCGGTGCCGTCCTGCACGGAGGTCACAGCGTAATGGACGTTGCCTGCGGCCGAGGGGGCGTGGACGTAGTAGGCCTCGCCCGGCAGGACCGGCTCGCCCGCGCCCACCGACCAGGTGGGGATGACCGACTGGCCCTCCTCGTAGGGGTCGTAGTACTCGCCGTGGGAGTGGATATGGATGAAGCCGTCCTGGTAGGCACACAGGGCGTCGGCCTCGCCGACGAGTTGGGCGTTCTTCAGAGTGGCCGGGGTGATTCGCTCGCTATGGCGGTAGACGCGGTAGCGGACCTCGGGCACCTCGCGGAGGCGCACGAACGGGGCCATGTCGCGCCGCATGCGGCCGGCCGGCTTGTCGCGGACGGCCAGGCCCTGGAGATCGCGCAGGGTCTTCAGCGTGATGGCGGCGGCGCGGGGGAAGTCCCTGACCCCCTTTCCCGGCTCCCTGGCCGTCTCGGTCTTCAGGCCGGCCATGCGGGTGATCCACAGGGTCGCCTCGGCGGGCGGGCGATAGACGGGCAGCTCCCTCCAGCGGAGAAACGTCTGGCCGTCGTGGTGAATCGCTCTGAGCCCCTCCACCTGCGGAGGAACCCGCCCGGCCTTCCCCTCGTAGCGGACCTCGAGTCGGCAGGCGGCGGGCGGCCCGCTGAGGGCCTCGGCCACCAGGCCCAGGTTCCTGGCCGGCTCGGCCACCCGTGTGCGCACGGCCTCGGTGGCGTCAAGGGAACGACACCACGGCTCCTCGAGCTTGAGCGGCCCGACGCCAGGGGCGTCGGCGACGAGGACTCGGATCGGCTCCCGCGGCTGGCCCCCGGCACAAGACAGCGAGGCGTGAAGCACCGTGGCATCCCTCGGGATGGCTGACAGGTCGAAGAGGAGTCGCGGGGCCTGCCCGGGGACGGAGACCACCTTCAGGGTCCCCGGGTGCGTGAGCTTCCCCTCCCCGCCCCAGCTCTCGGTGACGACGTCGCCGCGGGCGGCGGCCCCCGCGCCCAGGAGGATCAGCAAGGTGCACAGGCTTCTGGTCATGTCTTCTTCCCCGCTTGGCTTCACGGTCTCAGGACAACGCGGGTTCCCTCGGGCGTGAGGAGGACGCCCTTGAGCAGGAACTGGCCGCCCTTGCCCGGCTGCACGGTTCCTTCGCGGATCAACTCGCCCGTGTGGCGGCGGACTTCGAAGCGGTAGTCGTGCCCGGGTCGGATGAGGAACTTCTGGAGGCGGCGAAGGGTCACGTCGGCCAGGGTCCGCTCCCTCGCGGCGCCGACCCAGAAGAGCGTGATCTCGAAGCGGACCGGCTCGTCCACCAGGTCATCGGTCTTCCAGCGGCAGCCGGTGTGGATGTCGCCCCACCAGCGCCGGATGCCGTCGGAGACGACCAGCGCCCCTGAGGGCTCCCTGGGCTCCTGCCACAGGCCGGCGGCCCCCGGCCCCGAGAAGGCAGGGAGTGCCTGGTCGAGCCGCACGTCCTGGCGGATCATGTTCGTCCAGGTCCCCGTGCGGCTCACCGGCAGGAGCAGGCCGCCGCCGTAGACTCCGTAGCGTCCCATAATGGGCTGGCCCCGCTCCAGCATGGCCACGAAGAAGTCGCGCATGGGCTTGAGCATGCCCCCGCCGGTGACGGTGACCAGCGGCAGGCTCACATTCTCGGGCAGCTCGGCGACCAGCTTGGCCAGGTTCAACTCGTCCCACACACTCCGCCCCGCGTCGGTCTTGCAGCCCCAGGCGACCTTGCCCCAGATAGCCTCGAGTTGGACGGGCATGGTGCCGGCGCGCTTGACGGCTGTGAGAGCCGCCATCTCGCCCGCGTAGTCGGCCATGCCGTAGCCTGAGAGCACGAGGCTGAAGACCTTCGGGTGCCGGATGCCCAGGTGCAGTGCGCCGCTGCCGGCCGCCGCGCCGCCGGCGCCGGTCACGATCACGCGGCTGCGGTCGGCCCGCCACTTCCTCGACGCCCAGTCCAGGAACGCCAGCAGCCGCCGCTCCGTGTAGGGCTGGACGGTGCCTTGCCTGAAGCTCTTGAGCGTGCCCAGTGACTCGTGGTGGCCGTACCACCAGGTCTTGACGGGGAAGTCGTGCGGGGAGAGGACCAGACTGTCGAGCTCAACGCGGTATTGGGTCCGGTGGTAGCTTCGCCCGTCGCGGTGGAGGCTCAGCTCGATGGGCATGGCCGTCTTGCCCTCCGTCTCCGGCACGCCCACGCCCCAGTTGTGGTACTGGCTCGGAAGGGGGCCGTACGGGGGGGCGACCCACCGAACGTAGTGCAGGCGCCTCTCGCGGTAGTTGAAGAAGGGCTTCGGAGGAAACTCCTTCTGGAGCACCGGCTCGCCGGTCCCCGCCGTCTCCTCCACCGCGGTAGCGAGAGAGTTCCCCTCGGAGAGGTCCGTGGTGTTCTCGACGCCGTCGCGGCAGGTGACTACCGCGTAGAACGCTGTCCCTGGCTTCCCTGGGGTGTGGACGTATAGGCCCGTGCCGCGGGTGAGCGGCTGCTCTCCGTCCCGGATGACCAGCCGCTCCATCGCGCAGTCGAGCCCGAACTTGCCGTCCATGCTGGCCTGGACGAAGGGGTTCCACTGGCCGTAGAAGAGTGTCTGCTCGCTCGACAGGGCGTCGTCAATGGCCTTGTCGAGGCTCCGCCCGTTGACGTTCCAGCCCGACAGCGGCGCGACGACGGCAATCCGCTCGGCCTCGTGCAGGCTGGCGGCTGTGATGGGCTTGTCGGAGCGGTACACGCAATAGCGCAGGCCGCTGCTCTCCGCGGCGTCGAGAGCGGACCGGAACTGGCCCCACTTCACGCGGTCGGTCCCGATGGGGTCGTCAGTCTCCTTCCAGATGATGAAGGTCTGGCCGGCGCGGTGGAATGCCCGGACGGCCGTGACTTGTCGTGGCACGTCGGCGGGCGTGCCTTCGCAGGCCACGTCGAGGCACGAGGCGGCAGGGTCGAGGAACGGCCCGGCCTTGATGTAAAAGCCCCCGTTGGGCTTTCCGCCGGCCCAGGCGCGAACGGCCTCGGTCGCGTCGAAGGAGTCGAACCAGGGCGCCCGGACCTTCAGAGGCTCCCCCGCCGGGGCCGGGTCCCCGCCGGGCGCGAGCTCTGTCAGAAGCGGGCAGATCTGGATGTCCACCATTGCCTCGTCGTCCGCGCCGGTGACGGCCTGGGTGCGGGCCAGCCGCAAATCCGCCCGATAGATCCTGACGCCTCTCCGCAGGGCCGACAGGTCGAACCGGACCACGCACACCCCGGCCTTCGTCGGCAGGACCGTGACCGTCTCGGCGGCGCCGGCTGGGGCGCTGGGGGGCTCGGTCGGCGGGGCGGAGAACAGCAGCTTCCCAAACCACTCGGGGGCGTGGCTGTTGCCCGAGTAGGTCGGCGACCAGGCCGTCTCCTGAAGCTCGCCCCCGGCGTAGCGGGACCGGTTGAAGTTGGCGATCCACTCCGCAGGGCACTTGGCGCCCCCCAACATCCTGTCCAGCGGGAGGGCCAGCTCGGCCGTCCACTCCTTCTCCCCCTTCGCAACGGCCGCGCGGAGGCCGGAGCTCCAGGCGGGGTCCTTGCCCTTGCCGTCGTACGTGGACCCTGCCGCGCTGACGCCGAAGTGGTAATACGTCCCGCCGAAGCCCAGGAACACCTCGACGGAGTCGTCGGCCCAGATTTCCCCGTCGTGGCTGCGCCGGGCGGCCCTGAGCTTGTCGAGAGCCGGCTCGACGCAGCGGAGGGCCAGATACAGGGCCGTGCCGTCCTGGACGGCTCGGACCTCGGTGAGCTGGGCGGCCGGGCCGGCCCCGTCGAGCGCTCGAGCGAGGGTCATTCGGGCGGCGTTCCTCCAGGCCTCGTCGTCGAGCTTGCCGTCAATGACGGGAGCGATTTTGGCCTCGGCGACGTAGCCCGTCGGGAGCTTGCCCCTGGCGGGGCCGCCGGGCCGGGCCGCCAGGCGCTTAGGCCCCGTGCCCAGGCGGCAGGTGGCCATCGCGCCCTGCACGTGGCCTCCCGCCAGCGCCAACGCCGCGACCAGCAACCCCAGCGTTCGTCCGGCTGCCATAGCGCCTGCTCCCTCTCCCCGCGTCCAGGATACCCCAGGGGCGCGGCCCTGTCAATCCCGGCATCCTCTGGCAGGCCCCACGCCACTTGAAATGCAGCCGCCCTTCGCTACACTGGGTCATTGGCAGATCACGCCGGAAGGAGGCAAATGCCATGAGTTACGTCGAGGTGCTGGCCGGGGCGTTCGCGTGTGCATGTCTGGTCTCAGCAGCGTCCGGCGGCGCGCCGGCCACGGGCCCTCTGAAGGTGCACCCCAGGAACCCGCGCTACTTCGCCGATGCCAGCGGCAAAGCCGTCCTCCTGGTCGGGTCCCACACCTGGAACAATCTCGTGGACATGGGGAAGACGGACCCGCCGCCGAAGTTCGACTTCCCCGCCTACCTCGACTTCCTCGAAAAGCACCACCACAACTTCATCCGCCTCTGGGCCTGGGAATGCGTGACGTGGAACACGACGCCAAACCAGCGCGACGCGCTGAACCACGTGGCGCCCACGCCCTGGGCGCGCACGGGGCCGGGCAACGCGCTCGACGGCAAGCCGAAGTTCGACCTCACGAAGTTCGACCCCGACTATTTCGAGCGGCTGCGCACCCGCGTCGCCGCGGCCCGCGACAGGGGGATCTACGTCGCCATCATGCTCTTCGAGGGCTGGGCCTTGCAGTTCTCGCCCAAGGCCTGGGACGTGCACCCGTGCCACTCCAAGAACAACGTCAACGGCATCAATGGCGACCCCAACGGCGACGGCAAGGGCCTCGAAGTCCACGAGCTTGTCGTCAAGGCCGTCACCGCTGCGCAGGAAGCGTACGTCCGCAAGGTCATTGACACGGTCAACGACCTCGACAACGTGCTCTACGAGATTTCCAACGAGAACCACCCGCCGTCCACCGAGTGGCAATACCACATCATCCGCTTCATCAAGGACTACGAGAAGACGAAGCCGAAGCAGCACCCCGTGGGCATGACCTTCCAGTACAAGGGCGGGAGCAACAAGACCCTGTTCGACAGCCCGGCCGACTGGGTGTCGCCGAACCCCGATGGCGGCTACCGCGACAACCCGCCTGCCGCCGACGGCAAGAAGGTCGTCCTCAACGACACGGACCACCTCTGGGGCATCGGCGGCAACGCGGCCTGGGTGTGGAAGAGCTTCCTGCGGGGGCACAACCCCATCTTCATGGACCCCTACGACGGGCTGATCCTCGGCGAGCGCTTCGACCCGAAGTGGCGGCCCATCCACCGCAGCATGGGCCTGGCCCGCCGCCTCGCCGAGCGGGTGGACCTGGCGGCGATGACGCCGCAAGGCAAGCTCGCCTCGACCGGCTACTGCCTCGCCAACCCGGGGCGCGAGTACCTCGTGTACCTGCCCGCGGGCGGCGAGGTGACGGTGGACCTCTCGGCCGCCGAGAGCACGCTCGCCGTGGAATGGCTCGACGCGAAGACGGGCAAGGCCGCGCCAGGCGAGCCGGTCGCCGGCGGCGCGCCGCGACAGCTCAAGGCCCCGTTCGCTGGCGAGGCCGTGCTCCACCTCGGCCGGGCGCAGGAGGGCGCGAAGCGATGATAGCCCATGCACGACGCTGTCGCGTGGTGATCGCCGTGGCGGCGCTGGAGCTGTCGCCGGCCCTGGGGGTGGGTGGGCAGGCCGAGGCGCCGAGCGCGCCCTGCCTCGACGCTGTCCGCGCCTTCGCCGAGACGGTGCTCGCCCGCGGCCGCGACGTCTACGGCAAGGAGAGGACGCCGCTGTTCGTGGACGGGCTCCACGCCGAGACCCTCGAGCCGGCGAAGTGGCTGTGCCGCGGCGAGACGTGGGTCCTGTGCAACTTCGCCAGCCAGCAGCCCCTGCTGCGGCTGCTCGACGGGCTGACGGCGCTGACCGGCGAGCCGAAGTACCGCCAAGCCGCCGAGGACGCCGCCCGCTACGCCCTCAAGCACCTCCGCGCGCCCAGCGGCCTGCTCTACTGGGGCGGGCACATGGCCTGGGACCTCGAGGCCGACAAACCCGTCGGCCAGTACGCCGACGCGCACGAGCTCAAGAGCCACCAGCCGTACTACGCCCTGATGTGGCGCGTCGCCCCCGACGCGACACGGCAGTTGATGGAGGCGATCTGGGCGGGGCACATCCTCGACTGGTCGCTCCTCGACTACAACCGCCACGCCAGCCTGAAGAAACTTGCCCGCCCGCAGTGGGACCACGCCTTCAACGACACCATCAAGGTGCCGTTCCCGTCGAAGGGCGACAACCTGTCGTTCGCCAACGTCACCCCGCCCCTCCTGCACGCCGGCACGATGCTCGCCGTCCTGGGCAAGGACGACCATGCCCTGGCGTGGACCCGTCGCCTCATCTACCGATGGCAACAGGGCCGAGACCCGAAGACCGGCCTCTGCGGCGGCCAACTGAGCTATCGGAAGCAGGACCGCGCCCGGGAGGCCCTCGGCCACGTGCACCCGACCATCAACGAGGCGAGGATCGTCGCCTCATACCACCAGACGTCGCGCTACCACCACCTTCCGCTGGCGCAGATGCAGGCCGGCGAGGCACTCGTCGGGGCGGGCGGCCGCGGCGCCGAGGCCGGACGCGAATTCATCCAGTGGGCCTCGGACGACCTGAAGGTCTACGCCCGGCACTGCTACGACCCGAAGACCCGCACCTTCGTCGCGCTCATGACCGACGGCACGCCGATCCGCTGGCAGGAGTCCCGCACGGGCTACTACGTGCCCGAGTCCTTCGCCCCCCAGAAGCCCGACGGGATGCTGCTCTGGGGCTATGCGCTGGCCTGGCGCCTCACGCGCGACGCGGCCCACTGGGACGCCGCGCGCCAGATCGCCCAGGCGCTGGACCTCGGCGACATCGGCCGGCCCGACGGCAAGCGGGCGCTGCGCCTCGACACGGGCGCGAGCGACTGGCGCTTCATCTACCCGCTCCTGGAGCTCCACCGCGCCACGGGCGACGCGGCGCTGCTGGGCCTTGCGCGCCGCGTGGGCGAGAACCTGCTGAAGACCCAGGCCAGGAGCGGCCTTTTCCCGCGTTCGGGGCGGGCCTACGCGCGAACGGGCGACGAGGCCCCGCTCGCCCTCCTCCACCTCGCCGCCGCCCTCGACGGCAAGCAGGCCCTCCTGCCCCCGCCCATCTTCGACAGCCGCTTCTTCCACTGCGAATACGACGGTCCCCTGGCCGCGCACCAACGGAAACGCGCCGACAAGCGAACCTACGACCATCTCGTCTTCTACGGCGGGCCATAGACGCGCCGCGCTCCCCAGTCACTTGCTGGCGTCGAGCATCAGTTCCGCCAGCTTGCGGCGGGCCTTGTCCCATTGCTCGGGGTCGTGAGAGCGACTGTCCGGCTCCCGCGCCTTCCAGTAGTCCTGCCCCGGCTTCAGCGCCTCGTGCATCGCGCGGAACAGCACGCTGCCGGCGACCTCGTCAACGGCCCGCGCGCCACCCGCCTTCTGGGCGGCGAGCCGCATGTACTCGTAGTCCTGGCTTCCCCGCCGCAGCGCCTTCAGGCGGATGCAGGGGACCGGCCCGTCGAGGCCCAGGAACTCTCCCGGGTAGATCAGGAGGGCGTCGCCGTTGAGGACCTGTTTGCCGCCCAGCGCGGCGGCGAGGCTGGGGTCGCGCCACCTCTTCCCGTCGCCGTGGTAGAAGGTGCCCCACTCGCACATGGTCGTGACGCTGTCGCGATACTTCCAGGGGATCCAGCCCCACGTCCGCAGCGCCAGGACTTCGGTGTCAATGTACGGGCCGGCAATGCACGGCTCGCGGGCGCTGTTGCTGGAGTAGATCCAGACTTCGCCGCCGTGGCGAACGATCTGCTGCTGCTCCTCCAGGTGGGTGTAGCGGACGTTCCCGTTGACGCACCAGACGCCAATGTGCTCCAGGCCCACGCCGCGGACCACGTTGGTTCCGCCGCCGTCCACCCGATAGAGGAATCGGCGCGGCTCTCGAAGCCCCGCCTCCCGCAGGAGCCGAGCGAAGTAGGAGATCTCCTTGACGCGGCCCGATTCGTCGTAGCGGTTGTAAAACATCATCAGCTTCGTGCGGGTCCACCCCTTTTCCAGGAAGTGCTTCTCGAACTCGCGCAGCGCCTTCTTGACGGCCTGCTCGTACGGCTCGGTCTCCATCTCCGCGGCCGGGCGGGGCCACGCGTGGCCACCGCTACTCTCAAAGGGGAGGTAAAGCCGCTTGACCGGCACCCCTTCGCCTGGCCCACGGTAGCCGTGGCGCGCGGTGAACGCGCTCCCGTCGAGGAGCGGGCCGAACGCGGCGTCGTACTCGCTCCAGTCGAGCTCCAGCGCATCGCCCGTGCCCGATGCCTTGGGGCCGTTGTACAGCACGTCCAGCACGCACCGGTGGCGATGGCAGATCTGGTAGAACTGCCAGAGCTTCTCCTTCGGCATCCGGCGCGGGCTGAGCGAGCCGTAGTCGTTGAGGCTGATCCCCAGGTGATCCTCGTCCGGGAGAGCAAAGGGGAACACGTCGAGCCTGAGCGAGAGCGACTGGTCCACCGACTTGTCTGCCTGGCGAGCGGTGACCCGAATCGTGCCCTCGTAGACGCCGGGCACCTGGTCCCGCGGGACGTAAAGGTCCACCCAGACCCCCTGGACCTTCTGGTCGGGCACAGCGTTCGCCTTGTCGGGGAGGTCGAACGGCATGCCGAACTCGGGCTTGATTCGCGCGTCGAGCGGGATCAGGGCGTCGGGATACCACCCAGGCCCAAGACAGTCGAAGCCGACGGGCGTGGCGCCGCCCTGGGAAGGCTGCCTCACCTCGACGTACCACTCCTTGAACAGCCGAACGTTGCCCCGCGCGGGGAACGGCGCCGGCCCCTTCAGGTCGGAGATTTCCAGGTTGACGCTCGCGAGCGGGGCCGCGGATTCGACCTGGAGCTGGAACGCAAGCACTTCGTTCCTCGCCCCTGCCAAAGCGACCTGCTTCCTCTCGCCGCTGAAGACCCAATTGCTCTCGCGGTAGCCTGGCTTGATGCGCAGGGCCTCGGGGTAGATCGCATTGTCCTCGATGGCCTTCCCTGTCCGCGGATCGATCCTCACCCCGTCGTCAACGGCCCAGACCCGCGCGGCCGCCCCAATCGTCCACGAAGGGGCGAGGCACACCACCGCCAGCAAGGCACAAACCACTGCTTGCTTGCCCATGCTCCTCTCCTCATCTCGTCGGCAGCCTCGCGGCGCGTCAACGGCCTCAAGCCTACGCCTTTGGCACAGGCGGCGCAAGTGCCGCGCGGAGCGCCCGCTTGAACCCTGCCACGACAAAGGGTAGGATGCGGCGAGGCGTGCGACACTGGAGTCCCTGAGCCCAAGGGGAATGGCCGATGACCACGATGAAGGCAATGGGCGTAGCGGCGGTTCTGGCCAGTCACGCGCTCGCCCTGGCGGCCGAACGGAACAGCCCGGCGCTTGCTGACCTTCCGCCGAACACGTGGGTGGAGCGGGCGACGAGTGGCCTGAAAGGCCAGTCGGTGACGAATGCCGGCGGACTCGCCCAGGGGCTGGCCTGCGTGCCAGGCGTGGGGCTGCTGGCCTGCGGGTTCCTTGGCGGGCCGCCCCCAGTGTGGCGGCTCGACCTGGCGACGGGCGAGTGGGCGGAGTTCGCGCCCGCCGAGCCAGCCAAGGGCGGGGACACAGGCTACAACTGGTCGCCGCTCCGCACGTTCCAGGCCGCCGACGGGCGCGAGGTGCCCACCAACGCCGACTACCACGGGATGCAGGTTTGCCACGACCCGACGCGGAACGTCCTCGTCGGCTTCGCCCGCGGCGCGACCGTCGAGTTCGACGCGGCGGCGAAGAAATGGGCGGTCGCACGCACAGAGCCGGCGCCGCCAGGGGTCACGGCCGGCTCGCTCTGCTACGACCCGGTGAACCGGGAGGTGGTCCTCGCCACGGGCGGCTACAGCTTCGTCGGCGGCACCGACGGCACCTGGCTCTACGACGGCGCCCGGAAGCAGTGGCGGCGGCTCGACGGCCCGAAGGCCGTGAACGATGTCCGCCTGCCACTCGCGCAGGCGCGGGACCGCCTCCTCGCGCTCCGCTGGCTCCTGTGGAAGAACCTCGAGTTCCGCGCGACCGCCCGCGACGACCGGCTCGACGACCGCTCGAAAGCCGACGCGCTGGTGAGAGAGGCCGCCCTGCTCCTCGGCGACCTGAAGCGTCTCGCCGACCTTGCGAAGCAGAGCGCGCCAAAGGCCGAGCGGCCATACGACAGGGATCGGCTCGCAAAGGCAGCAGCGCTCCTCGATGAGGCGGCCGCAAAGCTCGGCGGCCTCGACGCGAAGGTGAGGGCGGGCGCCCCGGAGGAGCTCGAGGCTCTCTACCGCCAAAGCGTCGTCCCCGCGCTCGAGGGCGTCGAGCAGGCGCTCGCGGAGTTGGCCGTGACGCCGGAGGGGCGGATGAGCGCCCGGCTCGTCTACGACCCGAAGAACAAGCTCATCGTCTGCTTCGGCGGCGACGGCCTGCGGTGCACGTGGGGCGACACCTGGGTCTACCACTGCGACGGCCGCTGGTGGGAGCGGCGGCACCCGAAGGTTCACCCCCCGCCGTCGCCCGCACGGGCCATCGCCTGCGACCCGGCGAGCGGGACGACGCTCCTCCTCCGCCATCAGCAGGTGGCGTGGAACCGCGTGCTCCACGAGATGTGGCTCTACGACGCGGGGGCCAACGAATGGCGGCTCGCGGCCCTGCCCGCGCCGCCCGACGCCTTCTGGCTGCTCTACGAGCCGTCCGCTGGCGTGTTCGTGGCGCTCAGCCAGAACCTCACGAAGATGGCGCTCCTGCGACTCGACCCTGCGACGCTGAAGGCCGCCAACGCGAACGAGGTACCAGAGGTCGCGTGGCTCCCCTGCGACGGCCCCTACGTCCTCCGCGACGCCGCGACCGTCGCCGACCTGCGGAAGTGGCGGGCAGAGACCGACGCGTGGGCCAGGGGCGTGCCGCCGAACACCTGGGTGCCCGTGCCAATGCACGGCACGGGGCGCCCGAACCAGGGCCGCTCGTGGAGCGGCATCGTCTACGACCCCAGCCGCCTCCAGATCTACTACCGCGACGGCGGCCACGGCAGCTACCATGGCGCGGTGACCGACCACTACGACCTCGTGACCGGCCGCTGGTTCCGCTCCGACCGCCGCGACGAGCCGGCCTGGCCCATGGGCTCGTACTTCTGCTGGGGCCGGTCCTTCGCCCTCGCGCCCTGGGCGCTCCACACCTACAAGTACAATCTCCTCTACAACCCGTTGCGGCAGCGGCTCTGGCGCAGGGCCTCCGGCCAGGCCGACACCACCGCACAGGTCCCAGCCGACAAGGCCGGGTGGGTCGAGTACGACCCCGACACCGGCCTGTGGGCGAGAGAACTCCCCCTGCTGCCGAGCCTGAAGGACAACCAGTGGCTCGTCCCCGGCGCGCCCGACCGCCTGGTGAACATCAGCCCCTGCACGCGCTACAACCCGAAGCCCACCACCAGCGTGTGGCAGCGGACCAGCGACGGCGAGCAGATGTGGCCGAGCACCGGCCCGCTCCCGTACCAGTTCGACTGGGACGGCGGGATGTGCTGGATGTACGACACCAAGCGCACACGTGTCCTCTACTACGGCGGCCCGAAGCAGAAGGCGGGCCTCTTCGCCCTGGACCTCACGGCGGAGCGCCCCCAGTGGACACCGCTCGAAGTCAAGGTCGCCGCGGGCGACCCGCCACTGCCTGGACGCGAGACCGCCTACATCCCGAAGCACGATGTCTTCCTCATGATCGAGAGCACGCCGCTGGCGCACAAGGGCGAGCCGCGCGTCTGGACCCTCGACGCCGCGGACCACACGTTCCGACGAATCGTCCTGAAGGCGGCGGAGGGTGCGACGCCGCCGGTGTACGGCGGCGTCTCCTGCGGCCTTCAGTACGACCCCGTGAGCGACCTGGCCTACTACATCGGGATCGGCGAGAACTACAGGATCTACTGGCACGCCTTCCGCTTCGTGCCCGAGCCGAAGGCCAAAGGCAATGGAGGCCCTCCGAAATGAGAAGAGCACGCCAAACGGCTGTGACGCCCGCCCTGGCTGTCTTGTTGCTGGCCATCGGGACCTCCGCTACGGGCGCAGACAGGGAAGCTGCCTGGCGGAAGTCCGCGGACCCGCCCGACACAACGGTCACCGACGTCAGCATGTACTCCCCATACATCCCGCTTCCCGTCTACGTATCGGCCGAGGCCACTTCCGGCGCGATGGACCTGGTCTCGGGCTCCGGCGCAGAGGCCGTCACGACCTTTCCCATCCGAAAGGGCGAGACCAAAGTGTGGTGGGTCTGGGCGAAGCTGCCGGACGACGAGGGCGGGTGGGTGTTCGCCAAAGGCGACGAGCGCGTCGCCGTGCGCGCATGGCAGGACCCACAGGACCCGACCCTGCGCCGCATCGCGGTGTGCAAGGAGGTGCCGGGCCAGCCGCCGGACCTGGAGAAGCCGACCCTCACGATCCAGCGCCGAATCCGAATCCCCTTCCAGGGTCCTGTGAAACAGGTCGCCGGACCGAAAGCAACGCTGCACGCATCGGGCGGGATGACTCTGGGAGCGATTCCCGACCAGGTGTGCACGCTTGTCTTCGAGGACCAGGCCGGCAAGAAGCGCCTGGTCGTGCGTGCCTGGGAGGACAAGAGCAGCCGCTACTTCGTCGGCCCGCAGGGCGACGACGCCAATCCCGGCACCGAGGAGCGGCCGTTCCGCAGCATCCTCCACGCCATGGACTACATCCGCAAGAACGATCCGCGGAAGAACGCGGACGTCTACATTGCCGGCGGCGACTACAGCCTTGGCGGCGAGCAGCTCTGCATGACCGACCGCATCAGCGTGTATGGCGGGTTCGACGAGGACGGGTGGCGGCGCGACCCAGGGGTCACCGAGTCCGTCCTCCTGCCTCACGGCTTCCGCGAGAACTGGATCGATGACATCAGCGATCGCTTCAAGGACCTGCGCCGGCCTCATCACCGCCACTTCGAGACCCGCATCCGCCGCGACTATACGAAGGCGCGCGGCGACGCGCTGATCATCGGCCCGAACTGGACGGCCTACGAGCCGGCCACGGGAACGCCCGACACGTTTCTCGACGGGCTGACGGTCTACGGCCCGGATCGGACTGGGGCGGGCGAGTCGGCGCTCGCGTGGTCCGTCGCCCATCAGCGGCGAACCATCCGCAACTGCATAATGGTCGGCGGCTATGCGAATGGCCATTGCTACTCCATGGCCACGGGCGGCATGGGCCTGGTCGAGAACAACCTCGTCGTGATGCCCATCGTGGGGCGGGCCGGCAATGCGCGGCCCCAGATCGTCGGCGGCTTCGGCCACTGGCACCGCAACCTCATCCTGGGCGCCACCGGGGGCGGCTATTCGCGCATCCTCAACCTCTGGGGCAACGGCGGCATCTTCACCGAGAACCAGATCCACGGCGGCAGCAGCTTCGGATGGAGCGGCTTCCAGGCACACCATTCCGCCACCCGCGCCACGCGCGACCACGTCCTCCGCGGGAACCTCATCTACATGGACTACCTGTTCCGCCCCTTCCTCGCCACCAGCCTCATCATGGAGGGCAACGACATCTCGCTCCTCAAGGGCGGCGTCTCGGGCCTGTGGACCTCGCGGGAGCTGATCATCAGGAACAACACCTTCCGCGTGCCGAAGGGCTTCACCGAGAAGGAGCTGTTCCCGCCCGCCCTGGTCGTCCAGAAACTGGGCGGACGATGGGAGAACGAGGAGCTGGTCCAGCCCCAGGACGAGAACGCCCGCAGACCCACCATAGGAGGGAACAAGTACGAGCCCCTCTCCACAACCGACCGCCGCAACTGGAACCTGATCGACCTGGAGAAGTACTCCCGGGCGATCCAGGAGAAAGGCGAGGCCGCCTGCATCCGTCCCAGAAATCCGGCCAAGGACCTCCGGGCGACGGTGACTGGCCCGGGCACGGCCAAGCTGACGTGGGATGCCAGCAGCGACTCCGACGTCGTCGGCTACATCATCCGCCATGGCCCAAGCCCCAATAGCCTCCTCAATCCGACGTTCCATGGCAGAGAAACGACTGCGGAGGTCAGGAACCTGAAGCCGGGCAGGCACTACTTCACCGTCGCCGCACACAAGGAGGGCTATCTGGAGTGCTGGACCCTGTCGAACGAGGCTATGGTTGAGATCAAGGAGTGAGGCGCAAGGCAACAATTGGGGAAGGAACGCCTCAGCCGGCGGAAGGGCCGGCCTCGTAGGGGGCCTCCCTGGCCACACGGGCGCGGTCTCCTGGGAACTTGCCCGCGTGGTTCGGCTTTTGACTTTTGCCGTGGGACCTGCTAAATATTGAGAGGGACCGTGTGGTTGGGGCCTCCTGCCCGACGCCCCACAAGAAGAGGCGCCATGGATAGCGACCGGGCACAACCCGTCAGGGCGGCAGACCTCGCGCCGCTCTCCTCCGCGAGCCGTCGCGTGCTGGTGGCGGACGACGAGGAGGTGATCTGCAAGTACCTCCAGCGCGCCCTGCGCGGCCACGGCTGCGAGGCCGCCTACCGCCTCACGGGCCAGGCGGCGCTCGAGGAACTCGAGCGCGAGCGCTACTCGGTCCTGGTGGCCGACATCCGCCTGCCCGACATCAGCGGCATCGAGCTCCTGCGGCAGGCCCGGGAGCGCTCCCCGCAGACCTCTGTGGTCATGATCACGGCCCACGGCTCGCTGGAGTCGGCCATCGAGGCTATGCGGCTCGGCGCCAGCGACTACGTGACCAAGCCCTTCAAGGCCGAGGAGTTCTGCCTGGTCATCGACAAGGTGTTCGGCCAGCGGCGCCTGCTGGACGAGATCGCCCAACTACGCCGGGAGCTGGCCGGCAGATACCGCTTCGAGAGCATGATCAGCCAGGACCCGAAGATGCGCGACATCTTCGCCACGATCGCGCGGGTCGCCGCCACCGACGCCACGGTGCTCATCACCGGCGACACAGGCACCGGCAAGGAGCTCGTGGCTCGGGCCATCCACTTCAACTCGACTCGCCGCGACATGCCCTTCATGGCGATCAACTGCGGCGCGTTCCCCGAGACCCTCCTGGAGAGCGAGCTCTTCGGCCACGAGGAGGGGGCCTTCACCGGCGCCGTGGCCGTCAAGCCAGGCATCTTCGAGGTCGCCGACGGCGGCTCCCTGCTCCTCGACGAGATCGGCAACATCAGCACCGCGATGCAGGTCAAGCTCCTGCGCGTGCTCGAGACGATGGAGTTCAAGCGCCTCGGCGGCGTTGAGACCCGGACCTGCGACGTGCGGATTCTGGCCGCCACCCACATGGACCTCGCCGCCGCAGTCGAGGCCGGCACATTCCGTCGCGACCTCTTCTACCGCGTCAACGTCGTCCCCATCGTCCTGCCCCCGCTCCGCGAGCGGGTGGCCGACATCCCGCTGCTGGTCGAGCACTTCATGCGCCGGCACGGCCCCAAGATCAACCCTGCCATCCAGGACATCTCGCGCCCGGCCATGCGCAAGCTCCTGCGGCACCCCTGGCCAGGCAACATCCGCCAACTCGAGCACATCATCCAGCGCGCCCTCATCCTCGCCGATGGCGACACGCTCCTCCCCGAGCACTTGCCCGTGGAGGACGCCGCCCTGCCCGGGGACAACGGCGAGCTGAAGTTCAACGGCCAGCTCCCCCTCGAGCAGGTGCGCAACGGCCTCATCGAGCAGCTCGAGCGCGCCTACCTCGACCAGGTGCTCCGACTCCACCGCGGCAGCGTGCGCCGCACGGCTTGCCACGCGGGCCTCTCCGAGCGCAGCATCTATGAGAAGCTCAAGAAGTACCGCATGGACCGCCGAGCCTACAAGGGTGTTCGGCCAGGAGCACCCGCGTGAACCCCATGGCTCGCCTCGAGGCCCTCGCCCGCAAGCAGCCCAGGAGGATCGTCCTCCCCGAGTCGCACGACCCCCGCGTGCTCGAGGCCGCCGCCATCGCGGCGCGGCAGGGCCTCGCCCACCCCATCCTCCTCGGCGAAGCAGACGCCGTGCACCGCGCGGCGGCGAAGGCAGGCATTGACCCTCGAGGCTGCGAGCTTCACGACCCGTCGCGAGCAGGCGAGCTCGACCGCTACGCTCAGGAGTACTACGCCCTGCGCCGCCACAAGGGCATTGGCATCGAGGAGGCCCGCGCCGCCGTCGCGCACCCCCTCTCGTACGCGGCGATGATGGTGCGCGTGGGCGCCGCGGAGGGCGTCGTCGCGGGCAGCGCCAGCTCGAGCGCCGACGTGGCCAGGGCCTACCTCCAGATCATCGGGCCTCGACCCGCCACCAAGACCGTCTCCAGCTTCCTCTTCATGGTCCTGCCCGGCTCGCCCTACGTGCCGGGCGGCTGCCTGGTCTTCGCCGATGCGGGCCTGGTGCCGGACCCCACCCCGGAGCAGCTCGCCGAAATCGCCACCGCCGCGGCCGACAGCTTCCGCACCCTGACGGGGGACGAGCCGCGGGTGGCCATGCTCTCCTACTCCACCAGGGGGAGTGCGCGGGGGCCGCATGTGGCCAAAGTGGCCGAAGCCACCCGCCTCGCCAGGGAGAAGGCGCCTCAACTCCTCCTCGACGGCGAGCTACAGGCCGACGCCGCCCTGGTCCCCCAGGTGGCCGCGACCAAGTGCCCCGACAGCCCCCTGGCCGGCCGGGCGAACGTCCTGGTGTTCCCCGACCTCGACGCCGGCAACATCGGCTACAAGCTCGTGCAGCGGTTGGCGGGCGCTCAGGCCTACGGGCCGCTCCTCCAGGGCCTCGCCAAGCCGGCGAACGACCTCTCGCGCGGCTGCTCGCCGCGGGACATCCTGGAGGTCGTGGCGCTCACGTGCGTCCAGGCAACCCTTTCTCCGCCACCCCCGTCGAGGTGACCCCATGGCAAAAGGCCATCCCCACAAGCGACGCAGGCTACGAATTCTCAGGATGCTCCTCTCCTGGGCCGTGCTCCTGGGCGCGCTCGGCGGCATCCTCGCGCTCCTGTGGTGGGCCGTCGGCCCCAGCGGCACCCGCGGCGGCTCGCTCGCGAATGACCCCCGGCGCGGCAACCCCAACGACCCCACCACACGCCTCGCTGTCCTGTACAGCTGCGACATCGAGGGGCGCCTGGCCCCCTACACCTGCGAGGAAGGCACCCTCGGCGGCATCGCGCGCATGGCCACCATGTACGGCACCTGGGCCAAGGACCGCGACTACCGGATCCTGGTGGACGTGGGGAACAGCACCCTGAGCGCGCACGAGGCGGCCGAATCCGTCAACGCCTTCACCTTCAAGGCGCTCGATCGACTCGGATACGATGCCGTCAACTGTGGCGACAACGAGGCCGCGCTGGGCCTCCAGGAACTGCGCGCCCTCGCGAAGGAGCGCGAGTTCAAGCTCATCTCCGCCAACCTCGTCCACGCCGAGACCCGCGCGCCCATCTTCCCCACCCACCACACCGTGCGCCGCGGCGGCCTCGAGATCGCCATCATCGGCATCCTCCGCGAGGACATCCTCCCCAAACACCCCGGCAAAGGCGTCCGCCTCATCAGCCCCGCCGCAGCCCTCAGGTCCGCCATCAACACCGTCAAGAGCTCCGCCGACGTGATCGTGGTGCTCGCCTTCCTGCCCCCCGAGGAGATCTACGAACTCGCGCGCAAGCACCCCGAGGTCCAGCTCTTCCTGGGCGGCCTCTCGCCCGTCACGTCGGCGCCCGTCGAGGTCGCCGGCCCCCGCGCCACCCCGTCGAGCATCGTCTCCTACCTGGGCGACCAGGGCTGCACCGTCGCCTGCCTCGACTGCTCGTTCCCCAAGGGCCTCCTGCCCTCCGCCACGGGCCGCGTCGCACTCCTCGACAGCAGCGTGCCCTCCGACCCTGCCTTCCAGGCGATCATCGCCGAGTTCACAGCCGCACTCAGTGGGAAGCCAGTCCCCGGCGCCAAGCAGAACCCGAAGATGCCCTGCACCAGCACCCACGTCGGCTCCGACGTCTGCAAGCTCTGTCACATCAAGGAGTTCTACTCCTGGCAGGGCACCACCCACGCCGGAGCATATGTCACCCTCCTCCAGAAGGGAAAGCAGCAGGACCCGACGTGTCTCGCCTGCCACGCCACCGGCCACATGATGCCCGGCGGCTTCGACCCCGACAGGCCCTTCGAACCACCGAAGGCCCCGGAGGCCGGCGCACCGAAAGGCGCCAGGGCACTCCGCAGCCAGGACCCCCTGAAAGGCGTCGGCTGCGAGTGTTGCCATGGCGGCGCACGCCACCACCTGGGCATCGCGCTCAAGGACCGCTTCGCCACCCGCACCGACCCGCTTCTGCGGCCGCCGCCATCGCGCGAGAACTGCATCCGCTGCCACACGCCCTCCCGCCCCTGCCTCGAGGCGGGCACCACCGATACCTACGACCGCGCCGAGTATATGGAGAAAATCAAACACTGGGATTGACCAGCGCGCCACCCTGTCGTGCGGGCCTTGCATGGCGTCCTGGCGCACTGCGATATCTCGGCGGCCGCGGGTCGGTCTACGAATACGCTGCTCTGCCCCTCAGGCGCCGCGGTGCTGCTCATCTTGCGTGCGTCATCACCTTCCAAGAACCGGATGAAAGCGCTTGCAAATCGCTGGGCCGCATGCTATACTCGCGGGTGCTGTATGGAGAAAGGTTTATTGTAGCGGGCTTGTGATAAATTTCACAACCGGCCGCCGAGCTATCACGGCCTCCTCAGGAGCACCGCATGGCGAACGCAGGAACCAAGTTTGTCCTGATCGCTGACGACGACCCCGACATCGTCGAGGCGGTCAAAACTGTCCTCGAAGCTTCTGGCTTCGAGGTCGACAGCGCGCCGAACGGCCAGGAGTGCCTCCGCAAGATCCGCCTGCGGAAGCCAGACCTCCTGCTCCTCGACGTGATGATGACCACCGAGACCGAAGGCTTCCACGTGGCCTACGAGATCCGCCGCGACCCGGCCCTCCGCGACCTCCCTGTGCTCATGCTCACCGCCATCGAGCAGAAGACTGGGTTCAAGTTCTCCCCCTCGCAGGACGAGGATTACCTCCCCGTCGAGGACTTTCTCAGCAAGCCCGTCGAGCCAGACGAACTCGTGAACCGACTGAACCAGTTGCTTGCCAAGAAGGCGGCTGCCCACTGATCCCCGTCTGGTCATTGTGTCGCCATCGCGTCTTTGGAGACCCGGTATGCTTCCGAGGGTTCTAGCCAAACGAGACTTCAAGGCGTTCGTCGAGGCGCTCCTCGCGGACAACGCGGTCGTCGGCCCCGTGTCCAAGGGAGACAAGTTCGTCTTCGACGAAATCGCGTCCGCCGACGACCTCCGCATGGACTACCCGATCACCCTCCTGAGTCCCAGGAAGTACTTCTTCCCCCAGTCCGAGGCCGTGCTGCGGTACACGATGGGCGACGCGGTCGAGATCGAGCCGCTCGCCTTGCCCACACGACCCGGCGTCATCCTGGGCGTTCACCCCTGCGACATGGCCGGCATCTGGCTCCTCGACGCCGTGTTCTCGAAGGACCAGGTGGACCCCCTCTACCGGTCCCGCCGAGCGCACAGCGTGGCAGTCGGCCTCGACTGCAAGAAGCCGTGCGACGAGTACCAGTTCTGCCTCGACATGGGCTCGCTGGCGCAACGCGAGGGCTACGACCTGTTCCTCACCGACCTCGGCGACCGCTACTTCGTCGAGATCCTCACCGGGCGCGGCAAGGCGCTGCTCGACGGCGCGACCCGTGCGGCCCACCCCGCAGCCAGCGACGACTTCGCCGCCCGCCAGGAGGTCGAGGAGCAGAAGGCCCGCAACTTCCACCACAAGCTCCCCTTCGACGTGAAGTACCTCCCGGAAATCCTCGATGAGAGCTACGACAGCCTCATCTGGGAAGCCATCGGCCGCCGCTGCTTCTCCTGCGGCTCGTGCAACATCACGTGCCCCACCTGCTACTGCTTCGACGTCCAGGACGAGATCGCCCTGGACCTCAAGTCGGTCCAGCGGACTCGTCGGTGGGACTCCTGCCAACTCCACGACTTCGCCAAGGTGGCGACGGGCGAGAACTTCCGCGAGCGGCGCAGCGAGCGGCTGCGGCACCGGATGTTCCGCAAGAGCAAGTACATCCTCGAAGACTACGGCCGCATGGGCTGCGTCGGCTGCGGGCGCTGCGACCGGGCGTGCGTGGCCAAGATCAGCAGCGTGGAAACCTATAACCAGATTGCAGGGAGCCGCTAAGCATGAGCGCCGCCGTCGCCTCTCAGACCGCTGCCCCCGTGGCCGAAAGCCCCTTCGCCCCGCGCCTCGCGCGCATCGTGGCCGCGGAGCAGTTCACCCCCAAGGAGAAGTGGCTCCGCCTCGTCTTCAACGACGGGCAGCCGCTCGCCCATCCCCCGATGGGCTTCGTCCAGGTCACCGTCTTCGGCATCGGCGAAGCCCCCATCTCCGTCTGCTCGTCGCCCACGCGCGAGCCGGCCTTCGAGCTCTGCGTCCGAGCCGTCGGCTCCGTCACAAACGCGATTCACCGCCTGGGTGTCGGCGACACCCTGGGCATCCGCGGGCCGTTCGGCAACGGCTTCAAGGCCGACGCGCACAAGGGCAAGGACTTCCTCTTCGTGGCGGGCGGCCTGGGCCTGGCGCCGGCCCGCTCCCTCATCCAATACGTCCTCGACCGGCGCCGCGACTTCGGCCGCGTCACCATCCTCGTCGGCGCACGCACGCCGGGCGACCTCCTGTTCCGCAGCGACCTCCAGGAATGGCAGTCGCGCCCCGACGTGGAGACCCTCGTGACGGTGGACCGCCCGGCCGAGGGCTGGACGGGCAACGTGGGCGTCATCACCACCCTGTTCCGGCGCATCAAGATCAACCCCTCGACCACCATGGCCGTGATCATCGGCCCGCCCATCATGTTCAAGTTCGCCGTCCTCGAGGCCCTGGCCGCCGGCATCCCAGAGAACCGCTGCATCTGCTCGCTCGAGCGGCGCATGAAGTGCGGACTCGGCTGGTGCGGCCACTGCCAGATCCGCAACGTCTACGTCTGCAAGGAAGGCCCCGTGTTCACCTACGAGCAGGTCAAGAAACTCAGAGAGGGCATTTGACAATGGCCAAACCCCGCCTTGCCTTCTTCAGCTTCGCGAGCTGTGAGGGCTGCCAGCTCCAGTTCCTCAACCTCGAGGACGAGATCCTCGACATCCTGCCCCATGTGGACATCGTGGAGTTCCGCGAGGCGATCGACAACCACAGCGACGACTACGACGTGGCCTTCATCGAGGGCTCCATCACCCGCGCCGCCGACGAGGCGAAGGTGAAGAAAATCCGCGAGCGGGCCAAGGTCCTCGTCGCCTTCGGCGCCTGCGCCACCACCGGCGGCGTCAACCGCATCAAGAACTTCCAGCCCCTCGAGGACGTCCGCAAGTACGTCTACGGCGATAAGTGGAACCTCCCCGCCCTCGACACCTATCCCACCAAGAGCGTCGGCGAAGTCGTCAAGGTGGACTTCAATCTCCACGGCTGCCCGGCCTCGAAGAAGGACATCCTGGAGCTGTGCCGCGCGCTCCTCCAGGGCCGGCCGCCCCGCGTGCCCGACTACCCGGTGTGCGTGGACTGCAAGCTCGCCGAGAACATCTGCCTGTTCCAGAAGGGCGACTTCTGCCTCGGCGTCGTCACCCGCGCCGGCTGCGACCAGCCCTGCCCCACCGTGGGCGCACGCTGCATCGGCTGCCGCGGCCTCGTCACCGACCCCAACAAGAATGCCGCGCAAGAGGTCCTCGCCGACGCGGGCCTCGCCGTGGACGACATTCTGCGCGAGTTCCGCCTGTTCCAGGGCTACGCCGAGGACACGCCGGCGAAGGCGAAATGACAGGCTGCGGCATTGGGCCGAGGGGATGGATGGATGTATGGATGGGTGGATGAATGTCAGACGGCGGTTCGGCCTTCCAACCATCCATCCCTCCAATCATCCATTCGTCCAACCATCCTCTGATCCGGAGATAGCTAACCGATGAGCACAGTGAACATCCACATCCACGAGGTCACCCGCGTCGAGGGCCACGGCGACGTCATTCTCGACGCGAAGAACGGCGAGATCGTGGACCTCAAGTGGGCGGTGACCGAGGCGCCTCGCTTCTTCGAGGCCATGTTCCGCGGCCGCTCCTGGCGCGACGCCTCCTACCTCGGCTCGCGCATCTGCGGCATCTGCGCCGTCGCCCACGCCTCCACATCCGTCCGCGCCACCGAGGAGGCATTCGGCCTCACCCTCAACGACACCGACCTCAAGTTCCGCACCCTCAACTACCACGGCGAGATGCTCGAAAGCCACGTCCTCCACATCATGTTCCTCGTCGCCCCCGACGCCTTCAAGGCCCCGAGCGTCCTGCCCCTCGCCGCCAGCCATCCCGAGGCCGTCAAGATGGCGCTCCGCCTGAAGAAAATGGGCAACATGATCTCCGACGTCATCTGCGGCCGCAAGCTCCACCCTGTCGCCATGGTGCCCGGCGGCTTCAGCGCCCTGCCCTCCGTCAAGCAGATGCGCGACCTCAAGGCCTACGTAGACGCCCGCGAGGCCGACATCAAGATGATGGTGGACACCGTGGTCAGCGTCGTCCCCCTCTTCCCCGACTACCTGGTGAACTTCGAGCGCGAAACCGAGTTCATCTCGCTCACCCACCCCGACGAGTTCGCCCTCTACCGCGGCGACATCAGGAGCACCGACACGGGGAAAGTCACCGACCACCGCAACTACAAGGACGTGATCAAGGAGCGCATCGTCGCCCACTCGACGGCGAAGTGGACCTCGTCGCAGCGCTCGTCCTACGCCGTCGGCTCGCTCGCCCGCTGCAACAACAACGCGGCCCAGCTCAACAAGGAAGCGACGGCCATCGCCAACGCCGTCGGCTTCAAGCCCGTCGTCCACAAGCCCTTCTACAACAACGTCGCCCAGCTCATCGAAACCGTCCACTGCTACTACGAGGCCAAGCGCCTGATTGACCAGCTCCTCGACGAGGGCTGGAGGCACGAGCCGCCGCAGGTCAAGCCCAAGGCCGGCCGTGGCGTCGGCGTGTGCGAGGCCCCGCGTGGACTCCTCATTCACGACTACACCTACGACGACAAGGGCATCATCACCGCCGCCAACTGCATCGTGCCCACCTGCGAGAACCACGGCAGCATCGAGGACGACATCCGCGTGCTGGCGCCCCAGATCATAGACAAGCCCCAGCCCGAGATCGTCCACTGCCTCGAAATGCTCGTCCGCACCTACGACCCCTGCATCTCCTGCTCGGTCCACATGCTCAACGTCAAATTCGTCTGACCCACTGCCTGTGGGCGGGGCCTCTGTGCCCCGCGTCTTCATCTCCCCAGCGGGCTGGGAGCCACAAGCTCCCAGCCCGCTCGCGTTCATGCCCTCCACCGAGGCATGCTCCCGAGTGTGTGTATGGCCCCCGCTACTGGCGTCGGGCTCGGGTTCCGAAGCTCCGAAGGAGCGTACTATAGCAGCCCAGGGCAACGCCCTGGGAAACGGTGTTCGGCATACGTTCAGCCCTGAAGGGGCGTACTACCAAGCCGACCGTAGTACGCCCCTACAGGGCTGTGCATGGGCGGTCGCCTGTTCCCAGGGCGTTGCCCTCATCTCTGCCCACATCTCTGCGGATGGGTGCTCCCAGCCCCGTCAGGGGCGTCAGAAGGTAGCCACGGGCGTAAGCCCGTGGACTGGTCGGCCCACGGTCCAGCCCCCGCAGGGGGCGGCAGCACGCCGGCCGCCAACGCTTCTACCGCCCCCTGCGGGGGCTGGGCCTTGTACCCGCCCGAACCCACGGCTTACGCCGTGGGCTACCACCTGCCGCCCGCCCTCGGCGGGCTGCGGAGCCCGAGATGTGGGCAAAGATCAGGGCGTTGCCCTGGGCTATCCTATGCGAGCCTTTCAGGCTCCAGAGAAGAACAGACCTACCTGCAATTCTGGCCCACACCCTCCTGTCCGCCCTCCACCTCCTCATACTCCTGCGGATAGCGCACGGAGCCGCCGCCGGTCTTGCGCCACACGCGATAGTGCCGGGCCATGTGGCACCGGTGGCACAGGGAGACAAGGGCGCACACGTCGCCGTAGGTTTCGTGATGGATCAGGGCGGCCGGGCCGCCGCAATCCTCGCAATGGTCGGCCAGGGTGAGCACGCCAAGCACGCGCAGGCGGTTGGTGCGCGCGCGAACGGCGATCATCTCCCGCTGCTGGCGCCGGTAGCGGGCGTAGCGGACGCGCTGCCGGTCGGGATCCTCTTGCATGTAATAGTGCCTGGCGTAGGCCCGAATCTTGTCCCTGTTGGCGACGTTGTAGCGCCGCTTGTACGCACGGCTGCACGCGCGGCAGGGGGAGTGGCGGGTGCCCCGAGCGTAGTGGAGACGGAACTCGGCCAACGGCTTCTCCCGCCCGCACTTGCGGCACACGTGGGTCAGACGCGGGCCGGCGGGGTCGCACTCCCGCCACGTGTCGAACGGGCCTGGCGGCATGGCCGCCAGCCGCGCGCGAGCCGTCGTGGCCGCGGCGTAGCGGCAGACCCAGCAGACGGGCGAGAGGCGCCGCCCGCCCGGCGACAGGCGGAAGTCCTCCATCGGCTTCGTGTTGCCGCAGCGGCTGCAAGCCTTTGTGGCGGAATGAGTTGCGACATGACACATGACTCGGCCTCCTGTCAGATGCACGTGACGACTGCCCACAGAGAGTCCCCTCCCACTACATGTACAACGGCTTTCCCCCCCGAAAATGTTGGGTTAAAATTTTCGGCCCGCCGCGGAAAAGCCGCAAGTGTGTGAGCCGCCGTTGCTTACGGCTTCGAGGAATTTTCCCAATCTGGCCCCATTTTTCGCGGGGGAGCACTTCAGTCGTCTGAACTGCTTCATGCTCGCAGTGTCTTCGCCCCCACCGAGCTTGCCTCGGTGGAGCGAGGATTGACAACTACGGCGCGGCGCGTACGCCCCTCAGCCTCACCCCCTCCCCGCCCGCGGTTGGGCGGGCGGGGAGGGGGTGAGGGGGCTCCTGCGGGGTAGTTGTCAATCCTTTGCCCCACCGACGCCAGGTCGGTGGGGGCAGGAACTTTAGGTGGCTGAAGTGCTACTGCGCGGGAGCAACACCCATAGGGAGGTTGCACGGCCAGCCGTGCAGCTGCGCTGGAATCGCCCCCACTTGCTTCCGGCGTCCGCTGTCGCCATAATGGCAGCCGGGTGAGGACTGCACTCAGGAGGATCCGTGGTGCCGAAAGCTGCTGTCACCGGGACCTTGCTTCTGCTGGGAGTCGCCATGAGCGAAGCCGCCGAAACGCCCAAGCCGGGCGACAAGGTGTTCGGGGCGTATATCAGGCAGGAGGCCCTGAAGCTCGATGGGGCATACGCCGAAGACCTGAAGTCGGCCGACGACTGGAAGGCGCACCGTGACGAGTATCGCCGCCAGGTGCTCTGGATGCTCGGCATCTGGCCCCTGCCCGAGCGCACGCCGCTCGACGCCACGGTCACCGGCACGCTCGACCGCGGCGAGTTCGTCGTCGAGAAGCTCCACTTCCAGAGCCGCCCGCATTTGTACGTGACAGGCAACCTGTACCGCCCGAAGGCGGCTAATGTAAAACTGCCCGCCGTCCTCTACGTCTGCGGCCATGGCGGCCGGGGCCGCGACGGGAACAAGACGGCCTATCAGCACCACGGCATCTGGTTCGCCACGCATGGCTACGTGTGCCTGGTGATTGACAGCCTCCAGCTCGGCGAAATCGCCGCCATCCACCACGGCACCTACCGCGAAAACCGATGGTGGTGGCACTCGCGCGGCTACACGCCCGCGGGCGTCGAGTGCTGGAACTGCATCCGCGCGCTCGACTACCTGGAGACCCGCCCCGAGGTGGACGCCACCCGCCTCGCGGTCACCGGCCGCTCGGGCGGCGGGGCCTACAGCTTCTGGCTCGCCGCGGCCGACGAGCGCGTCAAGGTCGCCGTCCCCGTCAGCGGCATGAGCGACCTCGAGGACTACGTGAAGCCGCCCGTCGTCAACGGCCACTGCGACTGCATGTTCCTCTACAACACGTTCCAGTGGCCTTGGACGCGCATCGCCAACCTGGTCGGCCCGAGGCCCCTGCTGTTCACAAACTCGGATGCCGACGGCATCTTCCCGATGACGGGCAACGAGCGCGTCATCGCGCGTCTGCGGAAGTTCTACACCATGCTCGGCAAGCTGGAGCACGTGGACGCCTTTGTGACGCCCGGGCCGCACAAGGACGTGCCGCCCCTCCGCCTCGCCGCGTTCGGCTGGATCAACCGTTTTCTGAAGGGCCACGACGGCCCCATCGTCGAGCCCGGCAGCTACCCAACCGTCGAGGGCAAGGAGCTGCGGGCCTTCCCCGGCGACCTGCCCAAGGACGAGATCAACACGAAGATTGACCAGCTCTTCGTCCCGAGGGCCGAGGTCGTCGCGCCCGACACGGCCGAGAAGCTCGCCGCCCTTCGCCGCACGCTTCTCGAGGAGCTGCGGGAGACCACCTTCCGCGCCTGGCCTGCGAAGCTTCCCACAGCGACCCTCGAGCTCGCCGACCGGGCCGCCTCGGGCACGCTCCCCACCGAGCCGCCCCTCGAAGCCGGCTACTGCTACACCCCTGCCAAGGGCGCATCGGCCGCCTGCTGGCTCATCGTCCTGAACGAGGGCGACAAGGATGAGGCCGTCCCTGAGTGGGCGGCGGGGGTCGTCGGCGACGACGCATCCGTCGTCCTCAGCCCCCGCGGCGTCGGCCCCACCGAGACCACCATCAGGAAGCCCTACTACTTCCGCCGCTGCATGCCTCTCCTCGGCCGCACGATTGACAGCGGCCGCGTGTGGGACATCCTGGCCTTTGTCGGCGCCGTCAAACGCCCCCGCACCACCTGGAAAGTCGTGGGCCGCGGCCAGGCCGGCATCCTCGGCGCCTACGCTGCCCTCTTCGACGACAAGTTGACGGAGGTCGTCTGCCTCGACCCGCCCGCCACCCACGACCAAGGCCCCTACTTCCTCAGCGTCATGCGCGTCCTCGACATCCCCGACGCCCTCGGCCTCCTCGCCCCGCGGCGCCTTGTTCTCCGCGGTGCATCGGCCAAGGCATTCGACAAGACCGCCGCCTACTACCGAGCGGCGAACTCAGGAGCCACGCTGACGCGCGACTGACCACATCAATACCAACTCTGGAGTCACACGATGACCGGCGCAGAACTGTTGGCCATGACGCTCCGCGAGCGGAACGTGGAGTTCGTGGCGACGCTGAGCGGGAACGGGCTGAACCCGCTCTACCTGGCGTGCCGCGACGCAGATATCCGCCTGATTGACACGCGAAACGAGCAGGCCGCGGCCTACATGGCCGACGCCTACGCGCGACTCACGCGCCGCGTCGGGGTCGTGGCCGTGTCGAGCGGCATCGCGCACGTGAATGCCCTCACGGGCATTGCCAATGCCTGGTTCGACGGCGCCCCCGTGCTGCTCATCACGGGCGAAAGCCCGTCGTCGCAGGACGACTTGGGGAAATTCCAGGAGTTCGACCACGTCGCCCTCGCCAGGCCGCTCTGCAAGTATGCCCGCCGCGTGCTGGAGCCCGCGAAGATCGCCTACTACGTCCGCGAGGCCCTCGCCGTCGCCACCAGCGGCCGCCCCGGCCCCGTGTGCCTCTCGATCCCGGTGGACGTGCTTTCCGCCGAAATCCCCAGGGGCAAGGCGATTCGCGTCCGGTCCGGCCCCGGCGAGGTGGTGCAGGACGCCGCGGGGGATGCCGACCTGGTGGCCGAGGCGGCCAGGCTCATTGCAGAGGCGGAACGCCCCGTCCTCGTCGCCGGGACGGGCGCCTTCTACGCCGAAGCCCAGAACGAGCTCGACGAGTTCGCCCGCCTGACCGCCACTCCCGTGGTCGTGCCTATCTGGGACCGCGGCTGCATCGAGCGGCCCGCCGACTACTTCCTGGGCGTGGTCGGCGCCGCGAGCGGCGAGCCGAAGCTCCTCGCCGATGCTGACCTCGTGCTCCTCGTCGGCTGCCGCACGGACTATCGCGTCGGCTTCGCCATGCCGCCAAAGGTCTCCGAGAAGGCCGTCATCATCCGCATTGACGTGGACGCTGCCGAGCTCCGCACCGGCGTCGAGCCCAATGTGAAACTCCTCGGCGACCCGTGCACCGTCCTCGGCCAGCTCGTCCACGCCACGCGGCGGCTCGGCGCCAAGCCCCACACGGCGTGGCTCGCCACGGCCCGCAAGCGCGACGCGGCGTTCCGCCGCCGCTGGCTCAAGGCCCCCGCGCCCACGGCGCCGCCGATGACCGGCCGCCACGTCGTGGACGCCATCCGCCCGTTCCTGAGCGAGGAGCTGCTCTTCCTGATTGACGGGGGGAACATCGGCCAGTGGGCGCACATGGCCCTCGCCGACTGCTATCCGAGCCGCTGGCTCACCTGCGGCGCCAGCGCCGTCGTCGGGTGGGGGCTGCCCGGCGCAATCGGCGCCAAGCTCGCCTACCCCAAGAGCCCCGTGCTCCTCCTCAGCGGCGACGGGGCGTTCGGCTTCACCGTCGCGGAGCTCGAGACCTCCGTGAAGCACTCCGCGCCATTCGTCATCGTCCTCGCCGACGACCGTGCCTGGGGCATCGTCGTCAGCGGACAGCGTGCCGCCCACGGCCCCGAGGGCGTGCTCGCCAGCCGCATGGCTGAGGTGGATTACGCCAAGCTCGCCGAAGCCTTCGGCGCCGTTGGCGTCCGTGCCGAGACCCCCGCGGAACTCTCCGCCGCCATCGCCCAGGGCCTCGCCGCCGACCGCACCACCCTCATCCACGTCCCCATCGCCATCCTCGGCCCGGCGGACCAGTGAGCCCCCCTCTCACTTCCCCGCCGCGGCGTGGGCAAGGGTCACGGCGTCCACGGCGGTGGCGCCGTAGCTGTCGCAGCCGGTGCGCTCGGACACCATGTCGCTGGCCGCGGCGCCGCCGATCATGATCTTCACCCCGTCGCGCAGGCCCGCCTTCTTGAGCGCCGCGGCCGTTTCCTCCAGCGCCTTGCAGCAGGTGGTGAGGAAGACGCTCATCCCGATCATGAACGCCTTGCACTTCTTCACCGCGGCGACGAATTGCTCAGGCTTCACGTCCACGCCCAGGTCGGTGACCTCGTAGCCGGCGCCCCGCAGCATCAGCACCACGATGTCCTTGCCGATGTCGTGGATGTCGCCGCGCACGGTGCCGACGACGATGTGCTTCGCCCCCGCCTTGGCCTTGGGCTTCGGGCCTTTCTTCAGCAAGGGCGTGAGCTGGGCCATCACGTCCTTCATAATCTCCCCGGCGTACATCAGCTCGGAGATGAAGTATTCGCCGGTGTTGAAGCGTTCGCCGACCTCGCCCAGGCCGGCCCGGCACTCGGCCACGATGTCAGCTGCCGGCACTTTGGCCTTTACCGCCTTCCCGATGAGGGCTTTGAGCTGGTCTTCCTTCAAGGCGCTCATCGCCTTGGCTATCGCGCCCGGCTTGGCCATTCGAAGGTCTCCTTCTACCTGGCAACAGGATCAATGTCAACGCCGCAAAGCCCGAGTAACGTGTCATTCTGAGCGCAGTGAAACGGAGCGAAGAATCTCTCAGGGCGCTCCCCTTGATCCATCGAGGCCCCCCAAGGGGTCGGGAGTGCCCGCTCCGAAGGATTCTTCGCTTCGCTCAGAATGACAGAGGGTCGAGTGCGTTCTCGGCTCATCGTCCTAGTCCCACGAGGCCCTACGACTGCATGATGCAGAACCAGAGGTACAGATAGGCCAGGCTGTCGAGTTCTTCCCAGGATTTCTGGACGAGCTTCGGGTCGCCCAGGATCACGGGATACTCCTTCACCTTCTCCTCCCAGGGGAAGCACACGCCGGGCTTGATAGCCTTCTTCGCTTTCTTCGCGGGCATCGAGAGACCTCCTTAGTTTATCGGTAGACGCCGTATTCGACGGTGAATTCGGTCATAGCCTTGACGTTCTCGATGGTCGAATCGTCCTGCATGATGGCGCCGGCGTCCATGATGTACCCGCCGTTCTTGCCCACGCGGTCAATGACCTCTTTGCAGCGGGCGCGGACCTCGTCGGGCGTGCCGTAGGCGAGGAGGTCGTTCGGGATGCCGCCGCTGATGGCGAACTTGTGCCCGACCTTCTCGTACACCTCGAACGGGTCGGCGCGGTCCACGTGGTAGACGATGCTCTTGGCGGGCAGCTCGGCGATGTACTTCAGGTTCGGATTCCAGTCGCCCTCCGCATACCAGAGCACCTGGCGCCCCTCGGCGTTCAGGTCTTCGACGATCTTCTTGCAGGTGGGCCAGAAAAAGGTCTCGAACTGCTTGGGCGACAGGAACGGCGTGCAGCCGCGATGGAGCCAGATCGCGATGGGCACGGTCTTCGTCGGGTCGGCGCCGGCGACGGCGTTGAAGTACATGTGGGGGCGAAGCGCCTCGCACGCCGCGAGGACTTTCTTGGGCTGGCGATGAATGTCGGCGCACAGCTGGCGGAAGCCGCGGAACTTGTCGGCCAGGATGTCGAACGGCGCCTTCAGGCACCCCGCGATGGCGTGCACCGTGCCCGTCTCGGCTCGCATGCGGCCGATCTGGGCGCCGAACTTGTTGAAGTAGTGGAGCATCGCCATCCCGCCCTTGAGCCACGAGAGGTTGTTCTTCGCCGTGTTCGGCTCGCCGGGCGCGACGGCGTACCGGTTGGCCCGCGGCATCCACACGTTGGCGATGAAGCCCGTGGGGTCGGCGATGAACTCGTCGTACTCGTCGGCCTTCATGAAGGCCGACTCCTCGTCGGGCGGCTCGACGTATTGGAAGGCGTCGCTCGGCGGCTTGTCTATGCCGGGGATCGCGTAGTAGTTCAGGCCCGCCGCCTCCGTCAGCCCCGTCCACACGTAGACCATGTTGCCCACCGTGGCGTCCCAGTCGAAGTGGCGCGCGCACTCCAGGATGGCGTCGAACGCCATGTCCACATCGTGCGTGACTTCCTGATTGTCGTAGCCGGCGTATTTTGCGGCGAACTCGGCGGCGAAGGGGCGGATGGGCACGCGGTCCGGCTTCTCCTTCTTCATCGCCGCCACGTAGCGGCTCATCCGCTTCTGATACAGCCTTTCCATCTCTTCTGACATGCGACTCATCCTTTGCTCAGGTCCGAGCGGGGCACCATCCTGCACGAGCCATCATTAGCGCTCCGCCGCCTCTCTGTCAAGTACGGCTCAGTGTTGCTCAGAGTCTCTCACCGTTGTGCCCCCTCCCTGGCCGCTCCCCCGGCGAACCGTCTCGGGAAGCAGCGGTACTCAGCAACGTCGAACGCGCCACAGGGGGTCGCCCAAGCCGGAGCCTCGGGGAGCTCGCCGAACAGGCACTTCCCTCGAGCCGCCTGCACAAGCAGGGCGTCCAGGCCGGGAACGATGGTGCGGGCCTCGGCGCCCTCCCCCACCTTGCGGACATGCTCCAGGCCGATGCGGTGGATCCGCCCGCTGCTCTCGTGGGCACCGTCGAGGGCGAGGACGAACTTGCGGGTCTCCGACAGCGGGCAGCGGAGAACGGAGCCGTCGTTGCGGCGCACGGCCTCGACGAGGTTGCCGATCATTTCGGCGCGCCCATCGGAGGCGGGACACGTCTCCTCCGTGCCATCGGCCAGCACAATCCTGGCTCCCTCGCGCATAGTCCAATGGACGTGGCCGCGTTCGGCATCGAGTTCGATGACGGGGCCGAAGTTGGTCTCGGAGCAGTGGCTCGCGAGGAAGAGGCACATGGGGCCTTCGGCCGTGTGAATCTCGATGGCCGCAGTGTCGTGGGATTCCGCGTCGCCGGCCGCGTAGAGCTCGGCTCGGACGGCCGTCGGCGTGGCCAGCCGCCCCGGCTCAGGGGAGGCGAGGAAAAGCATGTTGGTGACCTGGTGCGCAAGGGCGTTCATCGCGGGGCCGTCGAGCACCCAGGCATCGCCCACGCGGAGCCTCCCCGCCCACTCGTTGCGCGTGTAGTAGGCGCGGTTCCGCGGCCAGCCGGCGTGGCAGACCAGGGTCTTGACCCGCCCGAGGCGGCCCGCGACGACCCGCTCCTTGACGAAGCGGATGTCGGCGTCGTGCAGGGCCTGGAAGCCGACGATGCAGCAGCGGCCGGCCGCGTCGAGGGCGGCAAGCATTGCATCCACCTCCTGGACCGTTGCCGCGGGGGGCTTCTCGAGGTGGACGTGGTAGCCGGCCTGCGCGGCGGCGATGGTGAGCGGGGCGTGCGACGGGATGCCCGTGGCAATGTAGACGGCGTCGCACTTCCCGCTGAGGGCGTCGAACATCGCCAGCGCGTCGTCGAACAGCGCCACGCCGGCACGCGCCAGCGCATCGGCTTTCTCCCCGAGGACGGGGAGATGGGCATCGGCCGCGGCGACCAGGCGGCAGCCGACCCGCTCCGCCACCTGGTTGATCACCTGAACGAGGCCCCAGCCGTAGCCGCCGAAGCCGACGAGGGCGAGGCGAACCATGCGTGTCACTCCCCAATTGCCTTGATGACGAGGCGCTTGCGGCGCTGGCCGTCGAACTCGGCGTAGTAGACTTGCTGCCAGGGGCCGAGGTCGAGCCGCCCGCCCGTGATGGGCACGATGACCTCGTGGTGGATGAGCAGGCTCTTGAGATGGGCGTCGCCGTTGCTCTCGCCCGTGCGGTGGTGGCGGTAGTCCGGCCCCTTGGGCGCCAGCGTCTCGAGCCAGTCATCAATGTCCTGGATCAGGCCGCTCTCGGCGTCGTTGACGTAGACGCCTGCGGTGATGTGCATGGCCGACACGAGGACCATCCCCTCCTGGATGCCGCTCGTGCGGACCACGGCCTCCACCTTGTCGGTGATGTTGATGTACTCGCGGGGCTTGCGGGTGGTGAACCAGAGGTACTCCGTCGCCGCTTTCATCATCGCTCCTCTCGCACCAGGGAACCGGCGGGGGCCGCACTGCGACTAACCCTACGAGGGATTATGCGCAGGAGCAGTCCGGCGTCAAGTCGGGAAGACACTTGACCTCCCGCGCCGAGAACCTTATATTCATGGTATCTGGCGTAAGCACCCTTGCGACTGGAGGTTAGCGACCGTGTGGCGTTCGGCTCTGAGTTGGCTGCTGGGCATAGACCGCGGCGAGATCGCGGAAGGGACGGGCGTGCGCCTGAAGTTCGCCAACCTCTGGCCCACCTGGGTGATTCTCGTGTTCGCCGTCGCCGCCGTGTGGCTCGTGGCGTGGCTCTACCGTCACGAGAAGGGCACGGCGACGCCCCGGCGCAAGATCGCCCTCGCCATCCTGCGGTGCCTGCTTCTCGCCCTGGTGGTGCTGGTGCTCTTCAAGCCGATCCTGGCCGTGGAGAAGAGCGAGTTCAAGGAGGCCTACGTGGTGGCTCTCCTCGACGACTCGCTCTCGATGCGCCTGCGCGACCACTACGGGGACCCGACGATGCGCCGCACCCTGGCCCGGCTGGCCGGCGTGGACGACGCGCAACTCGACGAGCTGAGTCGCGCCGACCTGGTGAACCGCGTCCTCGCCAGCCCGTCGCTCGACCTCCTCGACCGTATCGGCCGCTCCTGCAAGCTGCGGGTCGCCACGTTCGCCAACGACGTGCGGGGCGTGGACGCCCAGGCGTGGAAGTTGGGAGTGCGGCCTTCAGGCCGTATCGGGGAGGAACGGGCTGAAGCCCGCACTCCGAATGCGCTCGTGGTGCCGCAGGGCGACAGGACGCTCCTCGGCTCCGGGCTGCGCGAGATGGCGGAGGGCCTGCGCGGCCACCGCATCGCCGCCGCCATCGTCTTCACCGACGGGCGGACCCACGACGTGGACCCCACGGTGGTCGAGACCGCCCGCCGCCTCGCGGCCATCCACGGCGAGGGGTTCCCCGTCTTCGCCATCGGCGTCGGCGCCGTCGAGGAGGGCAAGGACATCGAGGTCGTGCGAATCCTCGCCCCCACCGTGGCGAAGAAGGACGACCAGGTGACCTTCAGCGCCGTCGTCGCCGCCAAGGGATTCACGGGCGAGGTAGACGTGTTGCTGAAGGCCGACGGCAAGCTGGTGAAGACGGCCCGGGCGCGCCTCGAGGGCGACGGCCCGCAGACCGTGCCCATCCGCTACACGCCGGAGACGGCGGGAACCTTCCGCTTCACCGTCGAGGTGCCCGCCGAGCCGGGCGAGTTGAGCACCGAGAACAACGCTGCCCGCCACGTCCTCACGGTCAAGGACGCGCGGACCAAGGTGCTCTTCGTCGCGGGGCAGCCGAGCTACTTCTACCGCTTCCTCAAGAACGCGCTGGTGGTGGACAAGAGCATCCTGCTGAGCTGCTGGCTCCAGACGGCGGACTCGGATTTCGTGCAGGAGGGCAGCCGGCGGATCACGCACTACCCGGAGACGCGGCAGGAGCTGTTCGACTTCGACGTGCTGGTCTTCAGCGACGTGGATCCCGCGATGTTCCGCCCCGAGCAACTGGCGGACCTGCGGGCCTTCGTCGGCCAGTTCGGGGGCGGATTCGTCTTCGTCGCCGGCACGTTTCACCCGCCAGAGGTCTGGAAGGGCACGCCCGTCGAGGAGCTGCTGCCTGTCGCCCTGGGCGGCGCGGCCGGCGCGGGCGACCTGTTGGCCACCCGCGCGCTCAAGGAGGCGTTCCGCGTCCGCCTCACCGAGCAGGGGCGCCTCCACGGCATCAGCCAGCTTGCCGACACGCCGGAGGAGAGCCAGAAGACGTGGGAGAGCTTCCCCGGCGCGTACTGGTATCATCCCGTGTCGCGTGCGAAGCCGGGCAGCGTGGTGCTGGCCGAGCATCCCTACGACCGCGACGATCGGGGCCCGATGCCGCTCGTCGTCGCGGGGCGCTACGACCCCGGGCGCACCCTCTACTGCGGCCTCGACGGCACCTGGCGCTGGCGCTTCTGGGTGGGCGACGTGCATTTCGGCCGCTTCTGGGTCCAGGCGATCAACTACGTCGGCTCCTACCGCATCCTCGGCGGCAGCCGCCGCATCCAACTGGCGACCGACAAGCGCTCCTACGCCCTGGGCGAGCGCGTGGTCGTGCAGGCCCAGTGCCTCGACGACGCCTTCCGCCCGCTCCAGGCCGAGAGCGTCGAGGCCAAGCTCGAGGCCCCGGGGGCGCCGGCCCAGGCCGTGCGCCTGCTCCCCAGCCGCCAGGGGCAGGGGATCTTCGAGGGCTCCTTCGTCGCCAGCCGGCCCGGCAGCACCGTCCTCTCCGTCGCACTCGGCCCCGAGCAGGAGTCCCAGAGCTTCGACGTGCACTTGCCCGACACGGAGTTCCAGCACCCGACGATGGACTCGCGGACGCTGCGCGAGGTGGCCGAGGCGACGCGCGGGGCCTTCCTCCGCCTCGACGAGGTCGAGCGCTTGCCCGGCCACATCCAGTCCGTCGCCCAGGAGATCACCACGGAGGTCCAGGACCCCGTGTTCGATGCCCCGCTGATCGTCGTCATCTTCCTGGGGCTGGTGTGCAGCGAGTGGTGGTTCCGCAAGCGGGGGATGCTGGCGTGAGCAGAGCGATTGCGAATCGCGGATTGCGGGTTGCGGATTGCCGAGCGGCGGCGCTGGGCCTCTGGCTCGCAGGTGCGCTTGCGGCAGGCGGGACGGTGGCGCCGCTGGCGAAGATGGAGCTGAGCGAGAAGACGAGAGGCGTGGTGCTCAGCGGCCTGCGCTACCTGGCGCGGACGCAGAACCGCGACGGCTCGTGGTCGGGCCGCGGGGGCTACAGCCGCAACGTGGGGGTGAGCGCGCTGGCGTGCATGGCCTTCCTGGCCAACGGCAGCGAGCCGGGCCGCGGGGAGTTCGGCGAGAACATTGACCGCGGGCTCGACTTCGTGCTGGGCAACGTGCGGCGCGACGGCTATATCACGGCGGGCGCCGACTCGCGGATGTACGAGCACGGCTTCGCCACGCTCTTCCTCGGCGAGGCCTACGGCATGACCCAGCGGCAGGACATCGGGGAGAAGCTGCGGCTGGCCATCCTCCTCATCCAACGCTCGCAGAAGCAGGTGGACGGCGGCTGGCGCTACGACCCGAGCCCGGCCGCGGAGTCCGACATCTCGGTCACGGTCTGCCAGATCATGGCCCTCCGCTCCGCGCGCAACGCGGGGGTCAAGGTGCCCAAGGAGTGCATTGACCGGGCCATCGCCTACGTGAAGCAGAGCTGCCTGGCCGACGGCTCGTTCTGCTACCTGCTGCGGAGCCGCTCGCGCGGCTCCTACGCCCTGCTGTCGGCGGGCGTCAGCTCGCTCTACGGCGCGGGCGAGTACGACTGCCCCGAGCTGAAGCGCGCGCTGCACCTGTTCGAGCAGGAGACGCCGCGGAACATCTCGCGCCGCGGGCCGATCAGCCACTACTACTCCTACGCCCACTACTACGCCTCGCAGGCCGCCTACCACGCGGGAGGCCACTACTGGAGCAACTACTACCCGGCGGTCGCCAAGGAGCTGGCCGACAGCCAGGAGTCCAACGGGAGCTGGCAGGACACGTTTGGCGAGGCATACGGGACGGCCATGGCCTGCCTCGTGCTCCAGCTTCCCTACCAGTATCTGCCGATCTTCCAGCGGCTGGGCGCCGACGAGGCGACGCTGAAGCGCGCCGCGGAACCGCCGGCCCCGAAGGGAGACGAACCCCGTGCCCCCGAATGAGCTGCACCGCAAGCTCCGCTCGCTCCGAGGCCGGCTGCGCAGGCTGGTGGCCCTCGCGGGCGCGAGCCGCTTCGTCCTGGTCGTCGTCGCGGCGCTCGCGGCGGCCCTGGTGCTGGACTGGACGGCGAAGCTGGAGACGCCGGGGCGTTTCGTCCTCCTCTTCGCGTCGGTCGCCGCGTGGGGCTACGCGCTGGTGCGCTTCCTCATCGTGCCGTTGCGGGTGCGCCTGGGCGACGACGAGTTGGCCCTGCTGGTCGAGCGGCAGCATCCCGACCTTCGCGACCGCCTGATCTCGACCGTGCAGTTCGCCCGGCAGCGCCACGTGGCCCCCCTGTCGCAGGCCATGGTGGACCGGTTGGCCCGCGACGCGCGGGCGCAGACGGCCCCGCTGGATTTCCGCGACGTCGCGTCGGCCCGTCACCCGGCGTGCTGGGCGCTGACGGCGTTCCTGGCGGTCGCCGTGGCGTGCGCCTACACGCTGGTGTTCCCGGCGAACGCGGCGATCTTCGCCTATCGGTTCTTCGACCCGCTGAGCGCGGTCGAGTGGCCGCGGCGCACCCAGCTCAACCTCCTGGCCTACGACAAGAACGACAAGCCCCTGCCCTTCGAGGGCAACCTGGTCTACGTCCCGAAGGGCGAGGACCTGAATCTGCTGGTCCGCGCCGCGCGCTGCTCCGGCACCCTCTGGCGCCCGCCGCGCAGAGTCAACGTCCACTACCGCTACGCCACGGGCAGCGGCAGCTCGCGCAGCGTGCCGATGGGCGACGAGGCGGCCTACCGCACCTGCTTCGCCACCGTGAACGAGCCGTTCACCTTCTACGTCGCGGGCGACGACGCGACGATCGGGACCTTCCGCGTGGACGTTCGGACCCGCCCGCGCATCGAGGACCTGCGGCTCACCATTCGCGCCCCCGCCTACACGGGCGAGCCCGAGCGGGTGCAGGCCGACGGCCGCGGGGCCATCACCGGCCTGGCCGGCTCCGTCGTGGCCCTCGAAGTGACTACGAGCAAGCCGATCGCCGAGGCACCGGGCAGCGCCGCCATCGCCATCGAGGGGCAGCCGCCGATCCCCATGGCCTTTGCGACGGACCCCGCCGGCGCCCCCAGCCGCACGCGCCTGACCGGCTCCTTCACCCTCCGCGCGAGCCAGAAGGAGTACGCCATCGCGCTGGTGGACACGGACGGCTTGAACAACTCGCCGCCGGCGACCTATCGCCTCGACGTCCGCCCCGACCGCGAGCCCTCGGTCAAGCTCCCGCAGCCTGGGGCCAGCAAGAAGATCACGCCGAGGGCCGTCGTGCCCATCCGTCTCGCGGTCGAGGACGACTACGGTGTCACCCGCTCCCGCTTCCTCTACGCCCGCGGCGAGAAGGCGAAGCCGACCGCTCACACCTTCCCCGACGAGAAGCAGCCCGCCAGGAAGGTCGAGCACGCGTACGAGTGGGACCTGACCTCCCTCGCCCTCAACGAACGCGATTCGCTTCGCGTCTACGGGGAGGCCGAGGACGCCTATGGCGAGACGGTGGACGGCAAGGCCCTCGGCCCCAACGTCGGCCGGTCGCCCACCTACATCCTCACCGTCGTGAGCGAGGCCGAGATGGCGGCGCTCCTCCAGCGGCAGCAGCAGGAGATCAAGGAGCGCATCAAGAAGCTCATCGGCCGCCAGGAGGCCGAGAAGGCCACCGTCGAGCAGCTTCGCTCCGCGGAGAAGCTCGACCGCCGCAACGCCACCCTCGCCGAGCGCGAGCAGATGAAGATCGCCGCGGCCGCCGAGGCCATCGCCGCCGAGCTCGAGCGCGTCGGGAACGACATGAAGCAAAACAAGGTCGGCACGCCCGTGGACCGCCGCCGGGCCGAGGAGCTCCGGGAAGCCGTGCGCAAGGCCGCCCAGGCCGACATGCCCGACGCGGCGAAACAGGTCGGCAAGGCCGCCCAGTCCGACGAGCGGCCCCAGCAGCTCCAGCACCTCTCCGCCGCCGCCGACCGCCAGCAGCAGATCGCCGACGACCTCCGCGCCGCCCTCGCCAAGTTCGACCAGTGGAGCGACGTGGACGAGTTGGTCCGCGACGCCAGCGAGCTCCTCCTCACGCAGAAGAAGCTCAACGAGGGCACGACCGACATGGCCCGCAAGCTCCTGGGCAAGACGGAGGACCAGCTCACTCCCGCCGAGAAGGGCGCGGCACGCAGCCTGGCCCGCTCCCAGCAGGGCGCCCGCGACGCCATGCAGGCCCTCGAGACCAAGATGGCCGAGGTCGCGCAGAAGATCCGCGACAAGGACCCCGCCGCGGCCAAGATCGTCGAGCAGGCGCTCTCACAGGCCAGCTCCGACCAGATCCGCAAGCGGATGGACGACGCGGCGGCCCGCATCGAGCAGTCACGCCCCGCCTCGGCACTCCCCCCCCAGACCGAGGCCACGCAGGCCCTCGAAAAGCTCGTCGAAACCCTGTCCAGAGCCAGAAGCCCCAACCTCGCGAAGGACCTCCGCCGCCTCCAGGAACAGCTCCGCGACAAGATGGAGGCCATTGGCAAGCTCCTCAAGGACGAGCAGCGCCAGCTCACCGAGACCCAGGTCGCCAACCTCCGCCGTCAGCTCCAGCGCCTCCGTGAACAGCAGCAGGCCACCCAGGGCGCGGCCTCCGGCGCCGACCTCCAGAAGCAGGCCGCCGCCCAAGGCGAGCACGCGAAGCAAGCCGAGGAGGTCGGCCGCCAACTCGAACGCCTCGCCGAACGCTCCCCCGAGCACCAGGACCCCCTCACCAAGGCCCAGGAGGCGACGAAGAACGCCCTCGAACAGATGAACCAGGCGTCCGGCGCCCTCGAGAAACAGAGCAAGGCCGACGCCACGAAGTCCCAGGAGGAGGCCGTGCGCCAGCTCCAGAAGGCCGAGGAGCAACTCGCCGGCCTCCAGGAGAAGCTGGCCGAGGGCAAGCGCCAGCTCGAACGCCTCGGCGAGCGGGCCGCCGAGCAGCAGAAGACCGCCAACGCCACCACCGAAGCCTCGCAGGGCATCCAGAAAATGGCCGAGGAGGCCGCCAAGACCCTCCCCACCACCGCCAAGTCCGTCGAGCAGGCAGGCCAGCGCGCCGACGACGCAGCGAAGGCGATGGAGAACGCGAAACAGGACTTGGAGAAGGCATCCAAATCACCCGACGCCGGCCCCTCCCAGCAACAGGATGCCCAGCGCCAGCAGCAGGAGGCGACCGACCAGCTCCAGAAGGCCCGCCAGGAGCTCGCCAAGGCCCACGACCAGCTCGACCTCCAGCGCCGGGCTCAGGAGCTCTTCGAGCTTCAGAAGGTCCTCACCGAGATGCTCCCGCGCCAGGTGGCCATCCGCGAGGGCACCCAGAAGCTCGACGCCGCGACCGAAGGCGGCCAGAAGCCCCTCGACCACGCACAAACCCTCGCCGTCCGCGAGCTCACCGACGCCCAGGGCAAGCTCCACGAGGAGGCAGGCTCCGTCGTCGAGCGCCTCGGGCGCGAGCAGGTGCCTGTCTTCCTCTACGTCATGAAGGACGCCGCACGCCTCATGGCGGAGGTCCAGAAGCGACTCGCCGAGAAGCAGGTGGACTGGTTGACCCAGGACGCCGAGCGCGAGATCGAGCGCGACCTCATGCAGCTCCTCGAGGCGATGAAGTCCGAGACCGAGCGCCTGGCCCGCCAGCAGCAGCAGCCGCCGCCGGCGCGCGGCGGCGCCGGCGGCGGCAAGCCCCAGCCCCACCTGCCGCCCCACCCGCAGCTCAAGCAGCTCAAGACCAAGCAGCGACGCGTCAACACCGAGACGAAGTCCATCGAGATCGACAGGGCGACCGGCGGCGCCCGCGAGCGCCTCCTGAAGCACAAAGCCGCGCGACTCGCCACGAAGCAGGCCGACCTGGGCAAGCTGAGCCGCGAGTTCGGCGACGCCCTCGAAAAGGCCAAGGAATCCGAATCCCTCTCCCCGCCCTGAAGGAGCGGCCCCAATGAGCCACAACCGCCTCCTGAGTCTCCTGTGCCTCCTCCTGGCCCTCCCGGCCAGCGTGTGGGCGAAGGACGAAATCATCCCCACCAAGAAAGGCCGAGGCCGCGACCCGCGCGCCGACGACAACCCCATGTACGACGTGGCGGACGACATGGACACCGTCGCCCGCCGCCTCACCGAGGCGAAGACCGACGACACGACGCAGGAAGTCCAGCAGGCGATCATCGAGAAACTCGAGAAGCTCATCGAGCAGGCCCAGAAGGAGTCCGAGAAGCAGCCCCCGAGCGGGAAAGGCGATTCGCAGCAGCGCAAGCCCGAGTCGAAGCCGCAACCGAAGCCCAGCCCCGAAGAGGAGCAGAAGCGGAAGGCCGAGGAACGCGAGAAGAAATCCGCCGCGAAGGAAGAGGAGAAGAAGACCGACCGCCCCGGCATCGGCCGGCCCGGTCAGGGCGACCCCAGCGGGGCGCTCGACACCAACGCCGAGGAATGGGGCAACCTGCCCCCAGCCATCCGCGAGCAGCTCCTCCAGTCGCAGGGCGAGGGCTTCCCGCTCAAGTACCGCGAGCTTCTCCGGCGCTACTATCTCGAGCTCTCGAAGCCCCGGGAGTGACCCACCGGCCGCTCCAGCCCACGCCCGCCCATCTGTCTACGTTCCATGCAGAGTCTGCCGACCGGTTCAGCATTTCGGACACACCGGCAGGATATTCCCACCCCCCGGCTTTCCGCGGCCCGCCGGCCACATGCCGTAAGCAGTGCCTGGGACAGCACTTACCGCGATGCAGGGCCTCGGCAGAACGCGTGCACGCCCATTGGCACGGGAATTGCTGCTTACCCCGGCGTGGATTGAATCCTGTTCGCCCAACAAGCGTCTAACGGAATAGAGGGCGGCGTGAAGGAGAACCTGGAAATGGATGCGATGTGCCACACCGACCTGGGGCCACGGTCCCCGACCACCCAACACGCAGGCGCGGCTTCGCTGCTCGGGCACACCCGCTGCGTCGTGGTGCTCCGCCGTGCGATCTGCGCAGAGGAGGAAGATAGGCTTCGCGCCCTGGCATGCCTCCAGAGGCTCGCAACACTCCGCGACCGCCTCGCGGCGATGACCAACTAGCCGACCGTCGCTCGGGCCCGGTCGCCTGGCGGCGACGGCCCTCTCCTACCGCCCGAGCCGCACGTCGCACAGCTCCAGCTCGACCTCTTCGATCCCCCTGAAGCTATTGATCTTCGGTGTGAACGCGATGTCGCACGTCACGTCGCCCGCGGCCAGCACGTCGTAGATCCCCCCCATGCGGAAGCCCACGGCCCGCAGACTGTGCCCCCCCTGCTGCACGTAGAACGACACGTGCTGCCCCTGCCCCCCCATCAGCGTCGGCCGCCCCGCCACCGCGACATCCGAGCAGGCGAGCACGGGCGGGCGGTTCCCCTCCCCGTAGGGCGACAGCCTTTCGAGGTCCTCGACCAGCCCGCGCGTGACCGACGCGAGCGACACTCCCAGGTCCACCTCCAGCATGCCGCACGGCTCCCAGTCGGCGAGCTTCCGCAGGGCCTCCGCCTCGAAGCGCTGCCGGAAGCGGTCAACCTCGCTCCGCAACAGCCGCATGCCGGCGGCCTGCCGATGGCCGCCGTAGCTCAGCAACACGTCCTCGCACGCCTCGACGGCCTCGAACAGGTCGAAGTGCGGCACCGAGCGGGCCGAGCCGCGCGCGATCTCGCCGTCGAGCGACAGCAGGATGGTCGGGCGGCAGAACTCCTCGGCGATCTTCGCGGCCACGATGCCCACCACGCCCGCGTGCCAGCCCTCGTCGGCCAGCACGATGGCCCGGCGGCCCTCCAGGTCGTTCGCCTCGGCCAGGCGGCGCCGGGCGTCGCTGAGGATCGCGCTCTGGATCCGCTGACGCTCGCGGTTCTTCCCGTCGAGCTCGCGGGCGATGGCCGCGGCCCGCTCGGGCGAGTCGCTCGTCAGCAGCTCGACGCACAGGCCGGCCTGGGCCAGCCGCCCGGCCGCGTTGAGCCGCGGCCCGATCCCGAACGAGATGTCGCGCGGCGTCAGCGGCTTGTCGGCCACGCGGGCCTGCCGCACCAGCGCCGCGATGCCGGGGCTGGTCGAGCGCCGGAGCGCGTGCAGCCCGTAGATGGCGAAGATGCGGTTCTCCCCTACCAGCGGCACCACGTCGGCCACCGTGCCCACCGCGACCATCCCGATGGCATCGAGGAGGAACTGGCGAAACTCCTCACTCACCCGCTTCCCCGGCGAAAAGCTCTGCGCGACCGCCCAGGCGAACTTGAACGCCACGCCCACCCCCGACAGGTCGCGGAACGGATACAGGCTGCCCGTGAGCTTCGGGTTCACCACCGCGCAGGCCCGCGGCACCGTGTGCGGCGGCTCGTGGTGGTCGGTGACGATCACGTCCATGCCCAGTTGCCGCGCCAGCTCGACCTCGGCGGCGGCGCTCGTGCCGCAGTCCACGGTGACGATCAGGTTCACCCCCTCCTCCGCCGCCGCCTTCACGGCCTCGGCGTGCAGGCCGTAGCCCTCCTCCACGCGGTTGGGGATGTAGTGGGCGGCCTCGACGCCCAGCACCCGCAGGAACTGGATAAGCAGCGAAGTGGCCGTCACCCCGTCGGCATCGTAGTCGCCGTAGACCAGGATGCGTTCCTGGCTGCCGATGGCCCGCCGCAGGCGCCACACGGCCTTCTCGATGTCGGGCAGCAGCCCGGGGTCGTGCAGCCGGCTCAGGTCGGGCGAGAGGAAGTCGCGTGCCGCATCGGCGCTGCCCAGACCCCGGTTGCACAGCAGGTGGGCCACGATGGGCGAGATGCCGAGGGCCTCCACCAGCCCGTCGCGCTCCCGCTCCTCGCAGTCGCGCAGCACCCACTGCTTCCCCGTCAGGCTAAGCTGTCTCACCGCGCCGTTCTCTCTTCTTCCGCGTCACGCGTCACGCGTCACGCATCATTCTCCCGCGATGATCTTGTCCATCGCCTCGCTGATCCCGCGGAGCACCGCCTCGTCGCCGCCGCGGACCTCCGCCGTGAGCCAGCCGTTATAGCGGACGCCTGCGATGGCCTTGCGCACCGCCGGCCAGTTCACGCTCCCCTCGCGCAGCGGCACGAACTGCCGCGTCTTCAGGTCAAAGTCCTTCAGATGCATCCGCACGATCCGCCGGCCCAGCGTGCGAATCCACTGCTGCGGCCACCCGTAGATCAGGATGTTCCCCACGTCGAAGTACGCCTTCACCCACGGGCTCTTGAAGCTGTCCACGTAGGCATTGAACTCGACCGGGCCGAGGAGGAACCTGTTCCAAACGTTCTCGACCGCGATGACGACGCCCAGCTTCTTCGCCGTGGGCAGCATCTTGCGGATGGCGGCCCGCGAGCGCGTCAGCGCCTGCTCATAGGTCGCCTCGTCGTTCACCACCGCGGGCACGAGGAGCACGCAGTCGGTCCCCAGGTCGTGTGCGTTCTGCATCGAGGTCACCATGCCCTTGATGCTCTTGGCGACGACGCTCTTCTTCGGGCTGGAGAGCGGGAAGCCCCAGTGGTCGGAGTTCATGATATCCACGATGGCGATGCCGGTGTTCGCGGCCGCCTTCTTCAGCGCCCGCACGTCGGCCTTCTTCTTGATCGTCCCTGGCTCCACCCCCTCGAAGCCGACCTTCCTGGCGAGTGCGAGCCTTGCCTCCAGCTCCAGCTCCTTCGGCAGCAACCCCAGGCAGCAGCCCTTCTTCATCGGTCCCATCCTTTCCCGGTCAGGCGGCAGATCGCCGCATCGCACCACCGCTTGTGGGCATCACACCACAGCACTGCATCATAGCGTGGTCAGTGGGCGCTTGCAAGCCAAAAATCCGACTCCGCCGACATGGAGTTGCTCAATGCTGCCCAATGCGCCCCATTATCGCGCCACACACCCACATCGTGCTCTCCGCCGTTGGCCAAGACTCGCGCCCTTTCCCCCCCTTCCTGGGCGCGGCTGATGACCTGGCATACCTCGCCCCGATCGAGAGCTGCAACCGGTGGTGAAATAACGACTTACGTCGCCTCTCGCATCGTGCGTCGTGGCGCGCCAAGACTCGCGCCCCTGTGAGAGGGGCGCGAGTCTTGGCTGCGGGCGCCCCATTCCTGGAGCCCTGGCCTCTTGACACACGTGCGAGTCGGGGCTAGTACTCTGTCAACCTTGGAATGATGGGTAGAGTCTCTTGAGCTTTCTCCTCGCGTCCTCGATGTTGAATTGCCAGGTATGGGTGTCAAATCTTTAGTTTTGAATTATTCGGCTCACGTGCAAGAGTGCTGAATCTTCGTTCTTGGCACCACCTCAGCCGAGTGAAGTGCACGCCCCCACCGAGTCAAGCTCGGTGGAGGCGGGACAAGGCATGCACTTCAGACGGCTGAAGTGCTACGAGATGTGAGGATGTGCCACCCGCCGGCCCGTCGGCCGCCGCGGCTCAGCTCAATGATCCGGCTTTCCCAGCGCCGGCACCCTCAGCGCGAGCCTTGGGGTTCGTTCCGCAGAAAGGGCGACGGGGCGAGAGAGAGAAGGTCGTCATCGAACCAGCAAGGCACAACATCGTTTCGGCAGCAGGAGCTTCGCGCCGGCGCCGGTCACGCGAGCGGACTTGGCCGTCAGCAGCTTCGCGGCGCCGGCGTCCGGCACAGCGACTTCCTTGTCCACGTCGCCGAGGTTCAGCGCGACGACGTACTGCCGGTCGTCCAGGCCGTGGACCCGAACGACGCGAACGTCCCTCTCTCCATCGAGGACGCGGTAGCGCCCCACGAGTTGTTCCGTCTGCCTTGCCTCCACGTCGGTGACGAACGCGACGCAGGCGGCGAAGATCTCTGTGCCGGCCTCGTAGTCGCGGGGAGGGAGCGATCTCAGGCTTAGGCTCACGGTCTGGCCTGCATGGCCGCGGTCATTGCCCGATGGGGCAACCGGCCGGCACGAAAGCCTGGCCGGCTCGCCGATGGATACGACGCCCAGCACGTCATCAATGTTGGACCAGGGCGTGACAGAGTCCTGCACCTCCAGGCATTCCTTCCGGCCGCCCGGGCCGTAGACGGTCCGCCGCATGTCCGAGAAGACGGAACGGACAAGGCGGTAGTTGATGTCCGATGTGGCCAGTCGCTCGATGGGGCGGACGGCGCGGCCGGACGCGGCGAACAGGACCGTGCGGCCGTCGGGCAGGGCGACCATGAACCGTTGGTCCATCACGCTGGTCGGTTCGGACCCTTGGCGGAACTCCGTGTGTTCGCTGACGGCAAAGCCGCCTCCGAACGTCTCGACCCTTCGGCTTGCCTGTCCTCGCTGAAGCGCCTGGCGGCTCTTGCCGGCTTCGTCGGCCAGCCAGTAGTGAGGCGCCAGGCTCCCATCCCACTGAGCAAGGTGGTCGCCGAGGCCCTGGCCCCGCGGCACGATCAGGCCGGTCACGCCCGTTCCTGCCCGCCAGCCCCAGGAGGCGAATCGCTGCGGGTCCCGAGCGTACACGAACGACGCGTGGGGACTGTGGAACACCCTCGTGTGGGCGCGGTCGACTTCGGCCTGCGACGCGGGCTCGGGCGGCGCATGCTGCTGGCGGAGCCAATAGGCAAAGCCGACGTTCTTCGCGTCGTTGGCGTTGAACAGGTATTCCGCATTACTCGGCCCGAAGTCGCCCTGGCCGCGTTTGAGTTGCAGCCACTCCAGGTTGCGGAATGCTCCCTGCTCGATCAGCCTGGCCTCGGGGTCGCCGAACATCATCTGGAGGCCCACCATGTGGAACCGGGCGCTCGAGACGCCGTAGAGATAGTCGGCCCAGTCCTTCCCGTTCGGGTAGGCGATCCGTCCGTCCCACAGCGCCAGCCCCTTGATGACTCCCATGACATCGCGGTAGTGCAGATGCCAGATCGGCGAGACTGGCTTGCCCGTGCCATGCAGCATGTCGTAGAGCGACACGATGCGATGCGAGGCGAAGCCCATGTAGCCGGGATGAATCCCCAGGCCGTGATGGGTGAGGGTGAAGTCGGGGTGGAAGACCGGGCAGCGACGCGCGACCCAGTCCTTGACCGGCTTCCCGTCAATCACCGTATCGTCGCTCCGATCGGACTCGACCGAGAGCGAGCTGGCGTAGCCGTGCTTGGCCAGAGCCAGCCACTCGCCCGCCTGCGGGTGATCGGGATAGAGCAGCGCCGCGCGGGCCAGCAGGTTCATCGTCCAGGTGATGCCTTCGTGGCGGTAGTCCTTCAGCGCGCGGGCCCGGCCGCTGGTGCGTTCGTCTTCCACAATGTCGAGCAGGATCTCGCGAATGCGCTTCTTGCTGGCGGGCGTCACCACGTCCGGCGCGATCTGGAGCACGTCAACCATGTTCCCAATGACCCAGGTCTCGTACCGCAGGCTGCCGGGGCGAGGCTGCCTGGCCCAGCAGCCTTCTTGCGGGCCTTCCGCTCGGTAGGTTGCGCAGAGGTACGCGATAGCGGAGTTGATTCGCTCGGCAAGCTTCTCGCGGGGCCACTCGGCGTCCTGGTTGTCTGCATCCGCGGCCAGCGCGGCGTACACCGGCAACGACCGCGCGGTGCGCACGTGGGGATGCCCTTTTCCGAAGCGGCACTTGCCCAGGTCAGGACATGCGGGATCCGCCTCCCAGTGTTGCTCGGCTCCCTTCACCCAGCGGAGCAGCACACGCCGGTAGTCGCCGGCCTGTGGGTAATCCGCAGGCAGCGCCTGGCGCCATCTGGCGTACTCCGATTGCAGGATGGCCGGCCCGTCGGCGCCGGCGGCGCGCCCCGCGGGCGGGGCGTCCTGCCCGGCGGCGCGTGCAGGCAGCAGCGCCAACAGGCAAGAGAGAGTGCCCGTGGCCGTAACCGTGAACGTAGGTCTCATGGTGCGCCCTCTACTCGCGCGTGGGTTGCAGGCCGACGACTTCCGCGGCCACGGCGTACAGCTCGCCCGGCTGCGGACACCATGCTTGATTATTGCTGCCCCCCGAGGCATGGAGCTCGCTGCTGTGTTTGAAAGGCAGCGTACCACTACGGCGCTGAGCTGTCAAGAGTCTCCTGCTGGAATGTAAGCGGCGCGGGTGTCAAATCTTCAATTGTCAATTATCGGGATCAAGCAGGAGGATTTCGCCCTCGTCCAGGCGAGGGAGGGTGACGGTGATGGCGTCGGGAGACTTGGTGATGGGGAGCTGCTTGTCGAGCCAGGCTGCGGTGACGCGCGAGACGTCCCCTGCCCCGCGAATCGTGACGCTCAGGTTCTCGCAAGGCACGAGTCCGCGGCCATTGTAAGCCCAGTTCATCAGGCAGGCGGCGCGCTTGCCCGTGGCCTTGTTGCGGACGAGGATGCCCTCGACCAGCGGCTGTGAGGCGTCCACAACAGGCTTGACGGCCTCCAACGCCGGCGCGGCCACGATGCGGCGCAGGGCAGGATCGAAGTCGAGCGACATGTCGAAATCGTCGCGGTGGACGCGCGCGGCGTACTCCAGCCCGGTGAAGAGGCCCACGACAATGGCCTGCCCCTTGCCGAAGGGGTGGCGGGTGGCCGCGACCGCGCCGTCGGCGAACTTGGCCATGGCCTCCGTGCCCTCCCCCGGCTCGAGCGTCTCGCGGCCGACGACGGGCTTGAGCTTGGCGTCGAACGCCCCTTTGCCGCTCACCGCAGCCGCGTCGGGCGCAGGCTTCACATCTCTGAACGTGCCCAATCCCGTCGCTCCATAGCGACGGGCTTCGCACCAGAGCTCAGGCGGGTTGCGCTTCGTCAGGCCAAGGACGGGCCGAAGGGTGTCGAGGGGCTGATTCGCCTCATCGAAGGCGAGGCCGCCGGCGCTCGTGCAGAGCGTACCGCCGCCCTTCACCCACTCGGCGAGCTTCGCCGCGGCCGACCGCTTGAGGTGGCTGCCGTTGACGTAGATGACCTTGTAGCGGCTCAGGTCGTCGCTCGCCAGCATCTCCTCGTCGAGGGGGTCAACTGGCACGTGCGCGTGCTGGAGCGCGGTGTAGACCCACTTGCCGTTCTCCCAGTCGGCCGGGCTGCCCCAGTACTCGGACGAGAGCGGTCGGACGATGGCGACCTCGGCGGGCACGGCCCACGTGCCGCCGTAGAGGACGTCCTCGGCCGCGGCGATGAGGCGCGCGGCTTTGCTCACAAGCACCAGGTCGTCGGGCCGCTGGGAGAAGCTGTCGCCCTTGGAGTAGTCGGGGCCGTAGGTATACCAGAAGAGCATGGTCGCGCCGCGGCTCAGGGCGGCGAGCGCCCGCTGAATCGGCGCGCCGCGGTGGGGCTTGACGTAGATGCCGAACCGCTTGCCCATTCGCTCGCTCACCACGCGGCCCACGTCGCACAGATAGCTGTCCCACTGCCACACGCGCGGGTCGCGGTTCGAGGTTTCATACACGAACGCGTTGTCGGCGTGGCGATAGAAGTCGAAGAAGTCGAGGCTGTGCCCGCCCATGAGAAACGTGTTGCCCCGGAGGGCCATCGAGTAGACCCACGGCTGCTGTGCGGCTCCGGTGCGCTTCGCCTCGTTGGCCTTGTCGCAGGCGTCGCGGAACGGGGTGAAGAGGCGTGCGGAGGCGATGCAGTTGAAGCGCCGCGAGAGATAGGTGAGCAGGCCCCAGCCGCGCTCGGGCAGCCAGGGCTCCTTGGGCAACTGCACGGGCCAGTCGGCTGGGGGCTTGTAGACGTTGGGGCGAATCTCCGACCAGGCCTTGGCCCCGAAGTCGGCGAGCGTGAGGCCCTGGCCTTTGACGAATTCGCGGAAGCCCTCGATGCAACGCGGGCAGACCGACTGGTGGCCCTTGCCCTCGGGCGCGGCGTCGAAGACGCTGCCAATCTCGTCCACCGTGAGGGGCCACACCTCATCCACTCGGAGCTTGAGGACTTGGTTGAGGACGCGCTCGACGCCCTGGCGCGTCGTCTCGGCGACCTTGGGATGGTAGGGGCAGCCTGCGCCCTCGGGCACACTGGTCGGCTTGCCGCCGCGCTCGGGCCGCCGCACGGCGGGCACGGGGTAGCCCATGCCGTGAAGCTCACGGATGCGGGCGAACTCGGCGGCGATGCCCACGCGGCTCTCAATGGTCTCGAAGACGTAGGGCGCGGCGCCGCGGAGACCCGTGAGGCCCAGTTGGCGCAGGGCGCGCAGCTCGGCCTCCACGATGGCTCGGTTCGTATGGCGGATACCGTAGCCGGCCCCCTCGCCGTAGCCGCCGCAGTCGGTGAGGATGCCGAAGCGCTTCGGCACCGGGCGTTTCGCCCACGGCAGGGCTTCGAGCATCGCGACGCGCTTCGCCGCATATTCGCTCAGGCCGCACAACTCGTCAAGGAACTCCTTGCTCTCGGGCGTCACGTCGCCCTGGAGGCGATAGAGCGGCAGGACGAGGCCGACCGTCGGCCCCTCCGGCCCCGCCTCAGTGAGGCGCTTGACGACCTTGCCCTTGAAGCTGAACTCGAACTCGACCTCGGCGCCCTTGAGGGCTCTGCCGCGTTCGAGGCCTTCGAGCGTGAAGGTGATGAATGCCTTGCCGCGGGCATTGAGCGTCGCGACGGGCACGCTGGGCGACCAGGCGCCCTTCTTCAGGTAGAGATAGCGGTACGCCTTGTCCTCGACGACCACGGCCTCTTTCGCGATCGGCTCGCCGACCTCGTCGAGCTGAATGTCGCCGCCCTTCGGCTCCTGGCCGGGCTTGAGGGACGGGCCTTTGGGCGCCTTGTAGGTGAGAGCGGTCAGCTCGCCGCGCACGACCGTGCCGCCGAGTCCCTCGCCGCCCCAGCGCCACAGGATGCGGGCCGGCACGTCGGGCGTCAGCGCCGTCACCCGCGCGCGGAGGGTGAAGTCCCTAGCCGCTTCGCCGGCCCAAGCCCCGCCGGCCGATAGAGCAACGCAGAGAAGCCAGGCATAGCCACGAATCCACACGAAGAGACACGAATTGGGTTGGTCGACTCGGGGCTGTCCCTTTGTTCGTGGGCATTCGTGTCTATTCGTGGCCATGTCCTCACAACGCAGGCTCACGGCAATCGCTCCGATGCGGGGATGTGGATGACCGTCAGCGCACAGGCGTCCCACACGAGCTGCCGCCCGCGCATCGCGCCGAAGCTGCCGTTCCAGGTGACGTAGAGCTTGTCGCCCGCGGGGTCCACGGCGAGGCTGAACGTGCCGACGGGGATGTAGCCCAACTTCTCGCGGAGGAACGGATAAAGGAAGGCGATGACCTTCTGGGCCTTGGTGCGGGCGTCGAACTGCACGATGGGAGCGCCATCCCGTTCGGCGCCCCCGTTGGCGCCGGGCACGTAGTAGAGGTAGCGGCCCGTCGGGTCGGCGTCGAGCGAGGCCACGTAGTCCTGGCCGCCAATGGCGGCAGAGCCGATGCCCTCGACCTGGCCGGCCTTCGGGTTCACCCGCCAGATCGTGCCATCGCCCTCCTGGGCGACGGTGTAGATGCAGCCGTCGGGCGTTTCCTGCGTGGCGGCGCGGAGGCCGATCTCGACGCCCAGCTTCGTGACCTTCCCCTTACCTGGGTCGAAGCAGACGAGCGGCCCCTGCGTGCCGGGGGTGAAGTAGACGCGGCCCGTGGACTTGGCGAAGATGAGGGCGCGCGTCGGCCCGTTGTCGCACGAGTGGAGCAGGCGCTTCGCCTTCAGGTCGTAGGCAAAGAACTTCGCGGCATTGCCCTTGCCTTCGCCGGGCACGGCGCCGCCGTAGAGGACGAGGCGCTTCGGGTCGAGCACGCTGCACGGGATGGCGTGCTTCGGGATGGGGGCGTGGACGACGACCTCGGTCTTGCCGGTCGGCGGGTGGCAGCGGAGAATCCAGTCGCCCTCGTAGGCACCCTGGGCGCCTGGGGCGCGATAGGTGGCGAAGTAGAGCCAGCCGTCGTCGCCGAGATCGAGGCGGCTACCGATCATGCCGGGCGAATAGTGGCCCACGGGCACGTTGACCGCGGCGCGCACGTCGGCGACCTGGCGGAGCGCTTTCGTCTGTCCGTCGTACTCGTAGATGAAGCAGTGCCCGTTGCAGTCGCCGAGCGACGTGTAGTACTTGCCGTCGGCGGCCACGCCGTCGCCCCAGCACGACCAGGGGTTGCCGCGAACCGTCTGGCAGGGAAAGTAGAGAAAGTCCACGGTCGGCAGGGCTTTGGCGAACGCGACTCCGCCCATGATTTTCATCAGGGGCGGCGGCTTGAGGACCTCGGGCGCCCCCCTCAGCGTGGCGACGGCCTTGCCCCCCGGCAGCGTTGGGGGGAATCGCGCCTCGCCCGCCGCCGCGGCTGATAGCATAAGAAGCGAGAGCCAGGAGTAGCCACGAACCCACACGAAAAGACACGAATTGGGTGGGCTGGGTGGGGGCCGTCTCTCTGTTCGTGGGCTTTCGTGTGAATTCGTGGCCATGTCCTCTTGCCTTCGGCCAGTCGGCAGTGCCAGGGGCAGCAAGGAAGCGATGCCGGTCGGTCTCATGGCTCCGCCACAGTGAGAAGCTGGTCGGCAGGCGTGCCCGGCTTGCGGATGGTGCCCTTGCCGAAGGGGAGGACGATCTGGACATCGCACGTCGCGAGCTCGCCCAGGCCGAAGTGGGCGACGGCCTCCTGGCCCGTGCAGTAGCCGAATCCCGTGCCGATCTCCTGGCAACCGACGAGGGCCTCGGGCGTGCCCAGCTTCCCTGGCTCATAGACCGCCACCTTGGCCCCGATGCCCATGCGGTTGAGTGTCTTCCCGACGACCTGCACCCGCAGCCAGTGCTTCACCGGGCTGCGGTTGAGGAAGAGCTTGGAGGGCATTTGGGGGAGTGAGCCGGCGAAGAAGAGGTCGAGTCGGCCGTCGCGGTCGAAATCCGCCACGGGGCCGGCGGGGAAGTAGGCGTCGCCCTTCTCGACGGGCGGCACGTCGAAGCGCAGGCGGCCGAGATTGCGGCACACGAGGGGCCGGGTCGCGCCGTCCGCAGTCCACGTCGCCGCGACGACGATGTCGGGCCAGCCGTCGTTGTCCATATCCGCCACCTCGACTTGTGCGTGCTTGAGGTGCAGGCGCTGCGGCGTCCAGGAGGGGAAGTCGTAGGCGAGGCCGGCCTCGCGGCTTGCCTCGCGGAACCTGGGCACGCCATCGCGGAGGCCGTCGTTGACGAACAGGTGCAGCCGCGCCGGCTGGGCGTGGTCCACGACCACAATATCAAAGTCGCCGTCGCGGTCGAAGTCGCCGTAGGCCACCCCGCAGGGCGATGCCTCGTTGTTGATGGGCGGGTACTGGAAGGCCTGGGAGCCGCCCTCGCGGTACGTGCCATCGCCCTTCGAGAGGAAGAGGCGGTTGGCCTGGCTCACGAACATGTCGGGCCAGCCGTCGCCGTTGAGGTCGGGCGTCGCGACGCCGAGGCCGGGGACATCGTTGGGGAGGCCGGCTTTGGCCGTGGCGTCCTCGAAGGCGAGCCGCCCCTTGTTGCGGAAGAGGCGCGTGAAGCCGTCGCCCCACTTGTCGCCCAGGACGAGCAGGTCGAGCAGTCCGTCGCCATCGTGGTCGAGCACTCCGATGCTCCTGCCGCCCATGATGACGCAGGCGGCGTTGCCCTGGGAGACGTCGCGGAAGGTGCCGCCCACGTTCTCGAAGAGCTGGTTGGCCACGCGCAGGCCGCGGGCCTTCGAGTTGTGCGACACGTAGAGATCGAGGTCGCCGTCGTTGTCGAGGTCGGCGAAGACGGCGCCGCTGGTGCGCGCCCGCGTCGCCAAGACGGCCTGGCCGGAGTGGCGGAACTTCCCACCGTCGTTGATGAGCAGCATGTTCGGCACGGGGCCGTTCGCGCCAATGTAGCGCTCAGGGGGCCTGTCGCAGAAGTTGCCCACGAAGAGGTCGAGGTCGCCATCGCCGTCAATGTCTCCGCACGCGGCCGCGTGTGCCATAATGCCCCGCAACGGCCCGGCGAGGCCCCACGACGCCGTCGCGTCCTCGAAGGACATTGCGTCCTCGCCGCCCGCCCAAGCCCCGCTGGCCGATAGAGCAACGGAGAGAAGCCAGGCATAGCCACGAATCCGCACCAAAAGACACGAATTGGATTGGGTGGGCGGGGGCCGTCTGCCTGTTCGTGGCCGTTCGTGTCTATTCGTGGCTATCTCCTGCTGGCTGAAACCTGTGGCGGGCGGGAGTTGGCTGCTGCGGCGCAGGATCACGGCAATCGCTCCGATTCGGGGATGTGAATGACGGTGAGGGCGCAGGCATCCCAGTTGGGCCGCCCCCGGTTGTCGTGGCTCAACGCCCCGTTCCACGTGATGTACAGCTTGTCGCCGGCGGGGTCCACGGCGGTACTGAACGTGCCGATCGGCGTGTAGCCGTACTTCTCGCTCAGGAAGGGATGGAGAAACGCGATGACCTTCTTCGCCTTGGTCCGCACGTCGAACTGCACGACGGCGGTTCCGTCGCGCTCGCTGCCGCCGTGGGCGCCGGGCACGTAGTAGAGGTACCGACCCGACGGGTCGGCGTCGAGCGACGTGATGTAGTCCTGGCGGCCGACGACGGCGGAGCCGAGCTTCTCGATCTGTTCGGCCTTCGTGTGGAAGCGCCACAACTCGCCGCTGCCCCGGGTCGAGACGGCGTAGATGTAGCCGTCGGGGGTCTCCTGGCTGGCGGCGCGCAGCCCCGCGGTGATGTTGAGCTTCACGGGCGGCCCCCCCTTGTCGGGCTCGTAGCGGTGGAGCGGCCCTTCGAGGCCGGGCACGAAGTACACGCGGCCCGTGGACCGGGCGAAGAGCATGTATCGCCCCGGCCCGCCGGCGCCGGAGTAGAGGAGCTTCTTCGCCCTCGTGTCGTAGGCGAAGAACAGCCCCTCCTCGTCCTTCCCTGCGCCGGGCACGGTGCCGCCGTAGAAGACCAGGCGCTTCGGGTCCAGCACGCTGCACGGGATGCAGTGCTTGCCGACGGGGCCGTGGGCGACCACCTCGGTCTGGCCGCTGGCCGGGTTGTGGCGGAGAATCCAGTCGCCCTGGTAGTGGAATTCGTCGGTCGTGACGCGGGTGGAGCCGCGATGGGTGGCGAAGTAGAGCCAGCCGTCGTCGCCCAGGTCGAGCCGACCGTGGATTTTTCCGGGCACGTAATGGCCCTCGGGCATCTTGAGGACGCTCGCGACGTCGCACAGGAGGCGGAGCTGTTTCGTCTTCGCATCGTATTCGTACACGAAGGCGTTGCCGGCGGGGCCGTTGTGGTCGCCGATGGTCGAGTAGTACTTGCCCTCCGTGGCCACGCCGTCGCCCCAGTTCGACCACGTCTTCGCCTTGTAGGTCTGGCCGGGGTAGTACAGGAAGTCCACGGTCGGCGGGGCTTTCGCGACCGCCACGCCGCTCATCGCCGGCGGGGCTTTGAGGAAGGCATCCACGCAGTCGGTCGCAACCGTCTTGCCGCCAGGCAGCTTCGGGGGGTAGGTGACCTCCGTCGTGCCCGCCGACAAGGCGGCCATTGCGACCCATGCCCACGCGAGCCACAGCACGCTGGACTTCTTCACGGTATTCTCCTTCACCGCAAGCGCTACACGACAACGGACGTGCCCGATTATACGCCTTTGCCGGCGGGGGATTCAACCGGTGGCACAGGCGTCTCGCCTGTGGGCCACGGGCAAGATGCCGGTGCCACCAGGCGCTTTGCCAGCACGCGGCACAGCACCCACAAGGCATCGAGCGGCAGTTGGCGGTGAGCGTGCCTGTCGAGCAGGAACTTCGCCCTGGCGGGGAACTCGTCGTCGGCGGCCCAGAGGACGATGACCACCGGAACGCGCGGCAGGGCGGCGAACACGTAGGCCGCGTCGCCCATCGCCACGGCCCGCCCGCCGAGCCGCTCGGCGGCCTTGCGGAAGGCGTCGAGGCGCTCGCCGAACGCCTTCTCCAGGCCCGCCGTCGGCATCGGGTGCGGGCCGCGGAAGAAGAAGTCGCCATAGGGCAGGCTCTTCGGGTCCACCCACTCGTTCGCCGGCCGCTCCTCCTGAGCGGTCAGGAGGTACTGGAGGCAGACGAGCATGGCCTCGTAGCCGACGGCGCCTTCTGCCCCTTCGGCGCGCCTCTCACCGGGCAGGAGATAGAGCGGCGTTCCGCACAGCGGCACAAGATAGGCCTGGCGGCCCGCGTCGAAGGCCACCACGCCCCTGGCGACGACCTCGTCGGGCCGCGCGCCCTGGAGCCGCTCCCAGAGCACGCCGATCGGATCCTGCTTCTCGGGCATGGCAAGGAGCCCCTGAGGCTCGGATGAGCAGGCGACACGTGGCTCGATTATACAAGCTGTCCGTTCCCCGCTCAAAGGCGTCGCGTGGGAATCGCCACTTGCCGCTCAAGCGGCAATGCGCTACCTTCGGGCACTGCACTGGAACTGGCATCGTGTTCCCGGAAGGTGGCAGAATGAGCGCCAGCCCCCCGGCGGCCCCTGATCCCCCGGCCGCGTCCGTGCCCACAGCCACCGCCCTGCGCGACCTGCGCGAGGTGATGGGCATTTCGCTCCCCGTCATCGTGGCGATGGGCTCGCACACGGTGATGGGCTTCGTGGACAGCATCATGCTGGCCCACTACGGCCCGAACGAGCTGGCCGCGGTCGGGGCCTCGGGCGTGATGGCCTTCGTCGTCAGCGCCTTCATCTTCGGCACGGCGAGCTGCACCAGCACCTTCGTGTCGCAGAGCGTGGGCAGGGGACAGCTCGACGAGTGTGCCCGCTACACCTGGCAGGGGCTGTACTTCGGCCTGGTCGCGCAGGTCGTCGTGATCCCCCTGATCCTTTTCCCGGAGGCCGTGTTCGGTATCTTCCGCCTCGGCCCAGAGGTGAAGAGCCGAGCCAACGTCTACTTCGCCCTGCGCATGACCCACGTCGCGGGCACGGCGGCGTATGCCTCGCTGTCGTCGTTCTTCCAGGGCATCAGCCGCCCGGTGATCCCGATGTGGGCGGCGATCATCGCCAACCTCTTCAACGTCGCGGCCGACTACGTGCTGATCTACGGGAAGCTGGGCTTCCCCGCCATGGGCATTCGGGGGGCAGCGCTGGCCACGGTGATCGCCAGCTACCTCCAGGTGCTCCTGCTCCTGGCCCCGTTCCTGGCCGGGCCGATGCACGAGCGCTTTCGCACGCGGAGCTCCCCTGGGCCGGACCTGGCACGCTTCTGGCGCCTGATGGTGATCGGAGCGCCGTCGGGGTTGAACTTCATGCTCGGCGTGGCGAGTTACGCCGTCTTCACCAACGCCCTCATCGGGCCGCTTGGGCGCAACGTGCTGGCCGCGAACACCGCGATCCACGCCATCACGGCCCTCTCCTTCATGCCGGCGGTGGGGATGAACAAGGGGATCACCGTCCTCGTCGGCCAATACATCGGGCGGAGCGACATCCCGGCGGCCAAGCGCATGGCGTATCTCGGCGTGCGCCTGGCGATCGCGTACATGTTCCTCATGGGCCTCGCGTTCGTCGCGTTCCGCGGCCCGCTGATGAGCTTCTTCGTGCCGAACGACCCCAGCGTCGCGGCCAGCGACCGGGCGGCCATCCTCCAGGCCGGCCGGACCATGCTCCTCCTCGCGGCAGTGTTTCAGGCCTTCGACGCGCTGGGGATTGTCTCGATGGGCGCCCTGCGCGGCGCGGGCGACACGCGGTTCCCTGCGGTCGTGTGCGTTGCGCTGGCCTGGGGGCTTCTGCTCCCGCTCGGCTACCTGCTCACCTACACGGCCGGGTTGGGCTACGTGGGCGCGTGGCTTGCCTCCGCGATCCACATCGCCGTCGTCGGCACGATCCTGTTCTGGCGCTTCGCCAGCGAGGCGTGGCGGAAGATTGACATCTTCAACGGAGTCGGTCCTCAGGCGAGCGAGGGCTCGCAAGGCGATTGCGGATTGAAGGGCGAAGAATGAAGATGAGCAGGAGAGCGGTGGGGAAGGCGATCCTGGGGGCAGCCGCAGGCGTCGCGCTCGGCGCCGACGCGCCCGAGGAGCGACTCAAGACTCAGGTGTGCGTGGTCGGCGGCGGCAGCGGCGGCATCGGGGCCGCCCTCGCCGCCGCGCGCGGCGGGGCCGACGTGGTGCTTGTCGAGCGCGAGGCCATCCTCGGCGGCACGATGACCCTGGCGTGGATTCACACCTGGGAGCCCTGCTCGGGCGCCGACGGCATTCCGCGCGAGCTGTACGGCGCGATGAGGCTCGACCCCGCGGCGGTGTCGGTGCCCGATTACGCGAAGGGCTCGCCCCGCCGCGGCGGCTGCGCCCTGCCCTTCGAGCCGCGCGCCCTCGTGCTCGCCGCCAACGCACTGCTCGCCGCCACGGGCCGCTGCCGCGTGCTCGTCGGCACGACCTTCTACAAGGCGCGCGTCGAGGGCGACCGCGTGGCGGCCATCGAGGTCTGGTTCCCCGGCAAGCGGCTCGTCGTCGAGGCCGACCTCTTCATTGACTGCACGGCCGACGGCGACCTGTGCGCCGACGCGGGCTGCGAGTTCCACCTCGGCGAGGACCCGAAGAGCCGCTACAACGAGCCCAGCGCGCCCGAGAAGGCCGACGAGACGGCCCTCAACGGCTGCACGCTCGTCTACCGCATCAGCGACACGGGCGTGAAGCAGAAGCCCCATCTCCCGCCGGGCATCAAGCCCGGCCTGTGCCCGAGGCCCGTGCACATCGTCGTCATGCCCAACGGCGACCACCTGCTCAACGCGGTGAACATGATTGACGGCAACGCCCTCCTGCACTTGGGCTACAGCCGCCTGATGAGCGAAGCGTACCGCCGCGTGGCCGAGCACTTCCACTGGCTCCAGACCCTCGACCCAAAGCAGGGCGAGCGCTGGACGCGGTTCGTGCGCGACACGGGCTACGGCACGTGGACAATCAACGGCATCGCCCCGCGCCTCGGCGTGCGCGAGACGCGTCGCGTCCTCGGCGACTGCGTGCTCACCGAGCACGACTGCCAGGCCGGCCTCGGCGCCCAGAAGCACCCCGACCTCATCGCCATCACCGACCACGCGGTGGACATTCACGGGCGCAAGGGGCGCCTCTACGAGGTGCCCAACGGCCCCTACGGCGTGCCCTATCGCTGCCTGTTGCCAAAGGGCGTGGCAAATCTTATGATGGCGAGTCGCGCGGCCAGCTTCAGCCACATCGCCGCCTCGTCGTGCCGCCTGTCGCGCGCGATGACGACCCTCGGCCAGGCCGCCGGCACCGCCGCCGGCCTCTGCGTGAAACACCACACGCCGCCGCGGCAAGTGGATGTCAAGGAATTGCAGGGCTCCCTCAAGTCACAAGGCGTCGCCATTTCCTGAGTGTCCTGGAACGGAAGGAGAACGGTCGTGAGAAGGAAGTTGCTGGTCGTTGTCGCCCTCTCGCTGCTCGTGGGCTCAGCGCTGGCCGATGTGAAGCTGTCTGCCGTCCTCGGCAGCAACATGGTCCTCCAGCGCGGCGTCAAGTTGCCCGTGTGGGGCACGGCCGACCCGGGTGAGGACGTCACCGTCACCCTCGGCGACCAGAAGGCCACAACCAAGGCCGATGCCGCGGGCAAGTGGCGCGTGGACCTCAAGCCGCTCGCCGAGGGCGGCCCCATCGAGGTCACGGTGCAAGGCAAGAACACGCTCAAGCTCACCAACGTCCTCATCGGCGACGTGTGGATCTGCTCGGGCCAGTCGAACATGGCGATGACGGTGAACCGCTGCACGAACGCCGACAAGGAGGCCGCCGAGGCCAAATATCCCCAAATCCGCCTCTTCACCGTCAAGCGCGTCGTCGCCGCGACCCCACAGGCCGACTGCGAGGGAAGCTGGGACGAGGCGAAGCCCGAGACCGTGCCCGGCTTCTCCGCCGCGGCCTACTTCTTCGGCCGCGAGTTGCACAAGGCCCTCGGCGTGCCCGTCGGCCTCATCAACACCTCCTGGGGCGGCACGCCGGCCGAGGCCTGGACCGAGCGCTCGGCCCTCGAGGCCGACAAGGACTGCGAGCCCATCCTCGAACGCTGGAAGCAAACGCTCGCCGGCCTCCCCGCCGCCCAGAAGCGCTACGAGGAGCAGCTCGCCAAGTGGAAGGAGGTCGCCAAGGAGGCCAAGGCCAAGGGCAAGCAACCCCCGCGGGGGCCACGGCCGCCCGCCGGCCCGGGCTCGCCCCACATGCCCGCCGGCCTCTACAACGCGATGATCGCGCCCCTCGTGCCTCTCGCCGCCAAGGGCGCCATCTGGTACCAGGGCGAGGCCAACGCGGGCAGGGCCTATCAGTACCGCAAGCTCCTCCCCGCCATGATCCTGAGCTGGCGCAAGGCCTGGGCACAGGACGCCTTCTACTTCTTCACCGTGCAGTTGCCCAACTTCCGCAAGGTCGAGGCCGAGCCCGTCGAGAGCGACTGGGCGGAGCTTCGCGAGGCCCAGGCCATGACGCTCTCGCTGCCCCAGGCAGGCATCGCCTGCGTGATTGACGTCGGCGAGGCGGGCGACATCCACCCGAAGAACAAGCAGACCGTGGGCCAGCGCCTCGCTCTCGCCGCCCTGAAGATGGCCTGCGGGAAGGACGTCGTCGCCTCGGGGCCGATGTTCGACTCGATGAAGGTCGAGGGCAACAAGGCCATCATCAAGCTCAAGTGTGTCGGCGGCGGCCTGGCGACGAAGCCCTTCGAGGACCCCGTGACCCCAAGCGGCCCCTCGCTCAAGCTGCGCTTCGGCATCGCCCTCACACCCGAGCTGCGCCCGAAGAGCCAGGTGCTCGGCTTCGCCATCGCGGGCGAGGACAAGAAGTTCGTCTGGGCCGACGCGAAGATCGAGGGCGACTCCGTCGTCGTCTCCAGCGACAAGGTGGCCAAGCCCGTCGCCGTCCGCTATGCGTGGGAGAACAACCCCATCTGCAACCTGTACAACAAGGACGGCCTGCCCGCCGTGCCCTTCCGCACCGACGACTGGCCGGGCGTGACCGTGGACAAGAGGTAAGCCGCAAGCACGAAGGAGCACAGACATGAAGCGCCTGCTTGTTGTGGCAAGCGTTGCCTGCGCGGCGCTTTCCCACGCATTCGCCGCGGAGGTGCCTATGAGAGCCGATTTCGTCGTGGCGCCCAACGGGAACGACGCGAATCCCGGCACGGCGGACAAGCCGTTCGCAACCCTCGCCGCGGCCCGCGACGCCGTGCGCAAGCTCGTCGCCGAAGGACTCAAGGCGAATGTGACGGTGCTCCTCAAGGCCGGCACGTATGAGCTGGCCGAGCCGCTCGTCTTCGGGCCGGAAGACTCCGGCACCGAGCAGTTCTCCATCACCTACGCCGCGGCGCCCGGCGAGAAGGCCATCGTCAGCGGCGGAAGAAAGGTCACGGGCTGGAAGAAGGGCGAAGCCGAACTCTGGACCGCGGAAGTCCCCGGCGTCAAGGATGCCAAGTGGTACTGCCACCAGCTCTGGGTCAACGGCCAGCGAGCCGTCCGCGCCCGCACGCCGAACAAGGACGCCGACCAGCCCTACGGGCAGCTCAAGGGCGTCGCCCTCGCCAAGGACCTCAAGTCGCACACCTACACCTTCGCCCCGGGGCAGCTCAAAGAATGGAAGAACCTGACGGACGTCGAGGCCGTGGTCTACGGCAACTGGGAGATCACGCGGAAGCGCTTCGAGAAGGTGGACCCCGCCACGGGCGTGGCAGCGATGCTCGGCCCGCACGCCAAGCCGCACGACGCCATCGCGGCCGGCCCCGGCCGCTGGTTCTACCTCGAGAACGCGGCCGAGTTCCTCGACCAGCCCGGCGAATGGTATCTCGACCGCCAGACGGGCATCCTGAGCTACTGGCCGCGGGCGGGCGAGGACATGGCGAACGCTGAGGTAATCGCCCCGAGGCTCATGCGCCTCCTGGAGGTCAAGGGCACGCCCGAGAAGCCCGTCTGCAACCTTCACTTCAAGGGCATCGAGTTCGTCTACGCCGACTGGACTCATCCCCAGGGCGGCTACCTGGGCATCCAGGCCTGCCACTTCGTGACCGGCCAGGCCTGGAACAAGGCCCAGTGGGGCCGCATGGACGCTGCGATTCGCTTCGACTACGCCCAGGGGTGCAGCCTCACCGACGGCGAACTCGCCCACCTCGGCGGCTGCGGCATCGAGCTGGTCACCCGCTGCGCCCGATGCACCGTCGAGGGCAACCACGTCCACGACATCAGCGGCAACGGCATCATCCTCGGCGGCCCGAAGACCGAGGACGACGTGCCGAAGGACTGCCGCATCGCCAACAACCACGTCCACGCCTGCGGCCTCGACTACGCGGGCGCCATCGGCATCTGGGTCGGCTTCGCTCAGCGGGCCGTCATCGCGCACAACCTCGTCCACGACACCCCCTACACCGGCATCTCGATGGGCTGGCAGTGGAACCCCCAGCCCACGCCGGCGAAGGAGAACACCATCGAGTGGAACCACGTCCACAACGTGATGAACCGCCTGGGCGACGGCGGCTGCATCTACACCCTCGGCCTCCAGCCCGGCACCCAGATTCGCTTCAACCACCTCCACGACGTCCACCGCAGCCGCTTCTGCCAGGCCGCGCCCAACAACGGCATGTTCATTGACGAGGGGTCCAAGGGCTTCCACTTCGAGCGAAACGTCATCTACAACACCAGCGCGCAACCCGTCCGCTTCAACCAGTGCGCCCGCGACTGGCACACGTGGAAGGACAACGTCGAGGGCGGCATCTCGGCCCCCGTGCCCGGCAAGGTCGGCGACGCCCTCGCCTGCGACGGCTCAAGCTCCTTCGTCGAGGCCCCCCACAAGCCCGACCTCGACCCCGAACAGCTCACCGTCGAGGCCTGGATCAAGCTCGATGAGGTCCCCGCCGGCAAGGACCCCCGCCGCTGGATCGTCAACAAGAACCGCAACGAGTGGGAGGAGGGGCACTACGCCCTGATGGTCCAGGGCAGCCAGGTGGGCGCTTACCTCAACATCGGCGGCGGACGCGACAGCCACTACTCCGCGGCCAGCCCCGAGGGCGCCCTCAAGCTCAAGGCCTGGCACCACGCCGCCTTCACCTACGACGGCGCCGACCTGAAGGTCTACCTCGACGGCAAACAGGTCGCCTCGACCGCCATCAACAAGAAGCGCAAGCCCGGCCGCACGTCGGTGGCCATCGGCAAGCGCCAGGACGGCTACAACTACTTCAAAGGCGCCATAGACGAGGTCCGCATCTACACCCGCCCCCTCACCCCCGACGACATCAAAGCCCACTTCGACAAGCCCGGCGCCCGGGACGACCAGGGCCTCGCCGCCTCCTGGGCCTTCGACGACCTCGGCAAGCTCGACGCCGCGGCCAAGGAGGTCATGGACCAAGCCGGCCCCGAGCCTCCGTATCGAGCGAGGCAGGGTCTCACAGTGAGGTGATCGCCGTCACATGCCGCATAGGTCATCGCGGATGAAAACGACGTCCTCTTTGGCCCAGGGCTCACGCTCGACGGGTAGCTCGGAAGGGCCTATCTCGAGAAGGCACCCTCAGAGAACGCTGGTTCACACGTGCCAGGGGCGAGCCCTCACATCCTACTTGTCACGACGCCGCTCCTCCACGAAGTGGGAAGTCAAGATCTGGCCCCGCCACTGATGCGCCGCGGATGCCGACCCGGGAGCAGAACCGGAATTGGGCTTCAGGCGACCTGTCGACATCCAGGACGCCGTGCGTTGAGAGGGTGGACCGGCATTGGACGAGCGCGTGCGAGAGATCGAGCGGAACATCCTTGACAGGCACCACCGCCACTGTGCGCTAATGAGACGGCCTCAATGGCTTGCCTTAGGCCATTTGCTGAAACTGGCCGGCGACCTGCTGCGCGACCTGCCAGTGCCCGATGGGACGTCAGGAACGGTCAGTCAACGTGCCAGTGTGCAGTCTGTTGTCAGGGGCCTGGCCCAGGCGGCCCGATGGGTTCTCGCCGACACAGAGGACCAACCGACTGAAGAAGGGCACGACTGGCGCGTCCTTGACGTCGAGGCGTCCGAACTCCTCGTCTGGGGCGTGGACTACGCGCGGTTGGCAACCGATCACATAATGTGGTCGCGTGGGTTGCTGACATGCGCCCCTGATCCTGTCGCCCGGACGATTCAGTTTGGACCTCCTTCCCAAGCCGCGTTGACTTTCATGCTCGGACAGGTCTTGTCAGAGCTTCTCTGGGCCGACGCCTTCCTTTGCCGCATGCCCGGAACTGCAATCAGGAGCATCTTCCGAAGATGGGTCGGCGCATCCACTGTCACCCCGACCGGCCGCTGGGTGAGGCCGGGGATCGTGCGTGAGAGCCCCGCCTTTGAGGAGCTGGTGAGCTGGACACGGTCAGAGCTCCTTGTCGGGCAGGATGCCGACATGGACCTAGACGGCTACACGCCGGACGATTTTGCTCACGTCTATACAGCGGTGTACGCGCACTCGAGATGTCTGTGTCTGCTGGAGGAGAGGGCTGATGCTCTGTATGGACCGGCCAACCCGATGGGGTCTTCTTGCCTGTCGCTCCCCCACAGCGATATGGCTGATTGGGTGGCCCAGGCGAGTGGAGTGCCTGCGGCGAAGGCAGCCGAAGTGCTCCAGGATCTCACCTTCGACGCCAGTTCCCTCCATTCCTCAATTGCCCTAACCCCTGTACTCCGGTCGCGCGACGACGTGCTCATGATCTCACCTCGCCTCTTCTGCAACGTCCACCCATTCCACATGTTCGCGACGGCACTCATCAGCGGGAAACGTAGATCCTCTTACGAGCGCATGATCTCGGACATTGAAGGTGTCCGTGTGAAGCACGTGGCAGCCACGCTCAAGTCCCATGGCCTCGGGGTTCTTGACACGCGCACGATTCGGGCGGCCAACGGCCATGAGATGACACCCGACCTGCTTGTATGGGACGAGCAAGCAAGCCAACTCCTCGTCGTGGAGTACAAGCACTCGCTTCCGCCCTGCGAGCCTCGCCTAGTCTACAATCGGTTGCTCGATCTGCGTCGTTGGCAGGAGAGACTTGGACAGTATCAGGAGTTCGCGAGGGCCAACCCGCAGGGGCTCCCCGCTGCTGTGAGGCGGTCCGAGCCGATAACTGTCCTGCCGCTGCTGCTCTTCGCGTTTCCCATGCCTCTGCCTGTGTCACCTCCTGACGACATGGCATTTGCAGATTGGGTGGGCCTCGACAACTATCTCTCTCAGGTCGATCGCCCGACCGTCGCCGGCCTCTCGAACTGGGCGCGAAACAGGCCTGACGTGGAAGCAGCATTCCCAGGCGCTCAGCTATCACCCGACAACATAACTGTGGAAGACTGGACATACCGGCGGTGGGTCGTGGTGCTGGCGCCAGATGCGGCGCCGGCGCATTGACGACGAGCGCTGACAGGACGGAAAGAACGAACAGAGCGGTGCCAGGCACATCAAGTTCACGTGTGGCCCGCCCGCTCGATCGTCGGCTCGCGTCCCTGCGCTCGGCGTCTGCCCAGCATTCGTGCCTGGCACAATTAGAAAGCGTAAGCCGTCTGGCAGCCGTTGGTTACGATGCAGCATGTCAACGGGATGGGCGAAAGAAGGGATGCGGGTGCTGGACGCTCCGTCGGAGACGCAGGGTAACAAGCCCCGGGGCATCTTGCGCCGCCGGGCATTCATGAGGCTGTCTGTGCAAGAGCGATGTTGGGTCCTCGCCGAGCAGTCCAAGCGCATGGCGGAGCACTACAGGCGGGACCCAGAGGCGAGGGGTCTGGGAGGAGGCGACTTCGTCGAGTGCTGACCTCTTCCCGTCCCTGCGCTCCGCGGGGACGAGGAGGATTGGGGGCGTAGGGGCGAGGGGGCAGGAGAGATGGCGCGATGAAGCAGTTCGTGGCCAAGAGGAGCGAAGACTGGCGGCGATGGCTGGAGGAGAATCACGCCTCGGAGCGCGAGGTGTGGCTGGTGTTCCACAAGAAGCATACGGGCGTGCCCAGTCCGACCTATGACGAGTCGGTGGAGGAGGCGCTGTGCTTCGGGTGGATTGACGGCATCATCAAACGGCTGGACGACCGGTGCTACGCGCGGAAGTTCACGCCCCGCGCGCGGCGCAGTCCGTGGTCGGAACTGAACAAGCGTCGTGCGGAGCGGCTGATCAAGGCGGGCCGGATGGCCGAGGCCGGCCTGGCCCGCGTGGCCGAGGCCAAGGCGTCGGGGGAGTGGGACGCCGACCGGACGATCTCCACCGACGAGCTTCCCCAGGAACTGCTTGATGCCCTCGCGGGCCATCCCCAGGCCCGGAGCCACTTCGACGCCCTGCCCCCTTCCCACCGCAAGCGCTACGTGCTGTGGGTCGCGTCGGCCAAGCTCGTCGAGACCCGCCAGAAGCGGTCGAATCAGGCCGTGGTGATGCTTGAACGTGGCGACACGCTGGGGCTCAAGTGACGGGCGCGACGCCGTCTGAGAGCCTGGGGCCAGGGAGCTTGGCGGCCTGTCGGGGGGCGCCGGACAGCCAGAGCGCGCCGTAGGAGCTGGTGTGACAAGCCTTTGCGGCGATGGCTGCACGCACTACAGGCCGCCAAACCCAAGGGCGGGGAGATTGGCGGCCTGTCGCGTGTCCGAACGGCCTGAATGCCCGGCACTCACAGGGTATCGCCGGGGCGTGGCACCCGGGGTCAGGATGCTGTGACGAGGTAGAGGACGGGGATGATGGCCGCGCAGGCGAGGGTGGTGACGACCCAGCAGGTGTTGGCCAGGTCGCGGTCGAGGTCGAAGAGGTTCGAGACGACGGTGGCGAAGATGGCGACGGGCATGGCGCCCTCGATGACGGCGACCCGCCACATCAGGCCGCTGTACGCCCCCCACTGCCCCAGGAGGAAGACGACGGCGGCGGCGATGAGCGGCCCGATGAGGAATTTGGTGGCGGCCAGGCCAATGGCCTCGCGCCAGTAGGCGCCCAGGCGGCTCACGCGAAGGGTCAGCCCAATCGCAAAGGCGTGGAAGCTCACGACGGCGAAGACGACGACGGCGTTCACGGGGCCAATCCACGCCGGCACCGCGACCCCCGCGGCGTTCAGGATGAGGCCAACCACCAGCGCGCCGTTGAGCACGAGCACGAGCGGATTCCGCGCCACGCCCCAAAGCGTCTCTCCCACCGTCGTCTGCCCTCCCCGCGCGTAGTGCTTCGCCAGCACGACCCCCAGCGTGAAGCAGACGGGGAGGAAGTGCGCCGTGTAGAGCACCGACAGCCCCTGCCCCTGGACGCCGAGGAACATGTAGCAGATGAAGCCGCCGAGGGACATGCCGATGTTGGACATCATCCCGCAGTTCAGGTAGGCCCCGCGCCGCGCCCCTCGCAGGCCGAGCAGCGCCGCGCCCGCGAGCGCCACGGCCAGAAGGCCGAGGGACACCAAGGCGCCGATGACGGGGACCAGGAGCGCTCCGCCGGCCGATGCGATGCTGAGCACCCAGCAGCCGACGAGCACGGTGATCGGCTCGAGCGCGAGGATCGTCGTGCGGGAGATGCGCTTGCTCGCGTCGGCGTGGAGCAGCCCGAGCCTGCGGCTCGCGTAGCCCAGGCCCAGGGGCAGGTAGATGCAGGACGCGAGGATCGCGAAGCGGGTTTCGGGGGACATGCGGTGTCAGGAATGGGACCTATGGGACCGATGGGACGTATGGGACCGGCGGCGAAGCGAAGCGGTTTTCGGTTATCGGTTTTCGGTTGTCGGGGTCGCGGCCAGGATGGCCTTGATGTGGGCCACGTCGTCGCGGGTGAGGCGCCGAAGCTCGTCGAGGGAGACGTTGTCGTACTCGCTGTGGAAGGTCACAGGGCCGTCGTAGCCGACCTCGCGGAGTGCCTTCATCGTCTCCTGCCAGTCCACCAGGCCCTCGCGGAGGGGCACGAGGAGGTGACGCCACGCCATCCGCCCGTCCTTCTCCCGCTTCACGTGAATCATGGCCTTGATGGCGACGAGGCACAGGTGGTCGCGGACCATGTCCACGGCCATGCGGATCGGCTCGCCGTTCATCGAGAGGTGGCCTGGGTCAACGTAGACGCCGACGGTGCGGGGGTCGAAGCCCTTCACCAGGTGCATGGCCGCCGAGGCGTTCAGGCCGTAGAACGCGCCGCTGTGGGTGTGGATGGCGACGCGGACGCCGTGCTTCTCGGCCAGGCGGGCGAAGCCGTCGAGGGCGGCGCGAATGGCGTCCACCTGTTGCCAGTAGCCGGGCTGCTTCCAGGTCCAGTAGCCGAGCTTGATCTCGCGGATGCCGGCGGCGCCGCAGGCGGCGAGCATCGTCTCGGCGATGGGGGGATTGGGGTCGGTGAAGTCGCCCGGCGTGGTGACCATCGGCACAGAGAGCCCCTGGTCGGCCCAGACCTTCATGGCCTTGGGCAATTCGGTCGTCACGTTGTCGGGGTTCACGCAGTAGCCGGTCCGCACGGCGAGGTCGAGCCCTTCGAGGCCCATGCCCAGCACCTCGCGGCCGGTGGCGGCAGCGTCCATACCCTTCAGCGACTTGGTGAAGAAGATCAGTCTCATGGCGCCCTCGGAACAAGAGATGCCCGCGAAGCACGCAAAACAACGCGAGAGGGAAGACAAAGAGGAGCAGAGTCGATCGTAAGCCGAGTTCTGTTGCCCGCCTTTCGGCGGGCCGTGGCCATCCATCTGGGGCCGGCGTTGCCGCCGGCCTCGAGCTGCCTACCCGGGAGTCGTCGCGAGGCGGGCCGCCTCTGCTCCCTGTTTGGCATTGCTCCGCGCGGGGCTTGCCAGGCCGACGTGTCGCCACGCCGCCGGTGGGCTCTTACCCCACCATTTCACCCTTGCCCGCGCCCGCCTTGCGGCGGACGCGTTGGCGGTGTGTTTTCTGTTGCGCTGTCCCTGTCCTCGCGGACGGTGGGCGTTACCCACCGCGCTGCCCTGTGGAGCTCGGACTTTCCTCGACCCGCGCCGAAGCGCGAGCCGCGGCCACGTCCTCGACTCTGCCCTGGGCCTGATCATAGCCCGCGGCGCGGCGGAAGTCAACCGAGAACTCCGAGGTCCTTGACAACGGGTGCCGGATTTCGGAACATGGGGCTATGAGAAAGAGCCTGTGGTCGCTCGTGATCGCCGCCGTTGTGCTCGGCGGGTGCAGGCGGGGGCCGTCGGGGCTGGCTGAGTTCCCGGCCCCGCCGGGGAAGGCCGCTGGACTCGCCCCTGCGCCACCCCCCGGGCCACGGCAGGAGCCGCCGGAGCCGCGCGCGACGCTCGCGTTCGACGACGCGCCGCTCCCCCGGGTCATCAGCGTCGCATCGCACGAGCTGAAGGCCCCGATCACCGTGTCGCCCACGATTCCCGTGGGAGAGTGGAGCCGACGCCGGGTGAGCCTTCGGATGAAGGATGCGACCCTGAGGGCGTTCCTCGACTGGCTCGTCCGGCCGCTCCAGGCCCAGTACGCCCTCGAGGCCGACAGCGGCGCGTGGCTGAGCCGCGGCGACGATCTGCTCGACGAGGAGCCATTCGACGTCCGCTCGTACCGCGTCCCCACGCACCTGGCCAGCGGGCGGCCCGTGCGGGGGGCACTGGTCTTCGAGCGCGAGCAGGCCGCCGTCGTGGAGGCCCTTCACGCCTGCCTGCGGTACCTCGAGGAGCGGCGCCCCGGCTGCCGCATCGCCTTCCACGGCGGCCAGGATGTGTTGGTCGCCCGCCTGCCGGCCCGCGGGCACGCGCGACTCCGCGCCCTGCTCCAGGCCATGCGGCACGGCTGCGGCCTCACCGAGCTTCCCAGCCCCTCGCTGCTCGACCTGAGGACCAAGCTCGACACGACATTCACGTGGGACTCTCCCCCCGGACCGGCCAGCCGCACGGTGTTCCGCATCGCGGAGGTCGCCGACGTGAGTCTCGGCTGGGACCCCGCCGCGTTGGCCACGCGGCTGGTGGCCATCCCGGCGGGGAAGTACACGCTGCGGCAGATGCTCGACGCGGTGGTGCGGCAGACCCCCATCGCCCGCTACGAGATGGAGCCCGGGCACGGCATCTGGCTCTACACGGAGGGCCAGGACGCCAGCTTCTCCGCCAGCGGGGCCACCGCGTGGGACCGCGCCGTCGTGCGGGCCTACGAGGTGCGGCCCGTGCTGCCCCACATGACCCCCGAGGCGCTGCTCGCCCACGTCCGCAAGCAGGTGGACCCCGCCGAATGGGGCCGCGGGCTGCCGGCCGCGGCGGTGTTTCTGCCGACGGGGCGCCTCCTCGTCGTCCACGACGAGGCGGCCCAGCTCCGCGTAGCCACGGTCATCCACGCCCTGCGCGAACGCTATCGCAACGTCCCGGTCAAGGGAGCGCGATAGGCGTGCCGAGGCCATTGCCATGGACGAGCCGCGTTTTCGGGAATCGCGCCTGATCGAGTGGATCCGCCGCGAGACGCCCGCCAACGGCGTCGTGCTCGTGGGGATCGGCGACGACGCGGCGCTCGTGCGCAACCGCTCCGCCACCACCCTGCTGGCCACCGACATGCTCATCCAGGGCGTGCACTTCGACCTCGCCTCCGCGTCGCCCCGCGAGGTCGGCTGGAAGGCCCTGGCCCGCAACGTGAGCGACATCGCGGCGATGGGCGGCCAGAGCACCGTGGCGGTCGCCGCCGCCGCCCTCCCCCGCGGCTTCGCGGAACGCGACGCCCAGGGCATCATCCACGGCCTGCTGGACTGCGCCGACGCGTTCCACATCCACCTCGTGGGCGGCGACCTGGCGGCCACGCAGGGGCCGCTCGTCCTCACGGTCACGCTGCTCGGCGACCTGGCCGGGCGGGCGCCCGTGCTGCGAAGCGGCGCGCGGCCCGGCGACGCCGTGCTGGTCACGGGCGCCCTCGGCGGCTCGCTCCTCGGCAAGCACCTCCGCTTCCGCCCGCGCCAGGCCGAGGGCCTGCTCCTCGCCGAGCGCTACACGCCGCACGCGATGATTGACATCAGCGACGGCCTGGCCCGCGACCTCCACCACATCCTCGAAGAGAGCCGCGTCGGCGCCACGCTCTGGGCCGACCGCATCCCCGTGTCGGACGACGCCGGCCGCGCCGCGCTCGCCTCGGGCCGCTCGCCGCTCGACCACGCGCTCGGCGACGGCGAGGACTACGAGCTGCTCTTCACCCTCGACGAGCCGACGGCTGCCCGCCTGCTCGCCGACCAGCCGCTTGAAGTGTCCGTCGCCCGGATCGGCGTCATCACCCCCAGCGGCGCGACCCTTGTCCTGCCCGACGGCACGGAGCGCCCCCTCGAACCCGCGGGCTGGGAACACACCACGTGACCCTCACCACGCGCTCGCGCGAAGAGACCATCGCCCTCGGGCGCCGCCTGGGACGGCTCCTGGAAGCAGGCGACGTCGTAGCCCTCCGCGGCCCCCTCGGCTCCGGCAAGACCACGCTCACGAAGGGGCTGGCAGAGGGACTCGGCGTCGAGGAACCCCGCTGGGTCACCAGCCCCACGTTCGTCCTGGTGCACCAGTACGAGGGGCGGCTGCCGGTCTACCACATTGATGCCTACCGCCTCCGCGGCGTTGCGGACGCCGAGGCGCTGGGGATGGAGGAGATGTTTTTCGGCGACGGCGTGGCCATCGTGGAATGGGCCGAGCGGATCGAGCCGGCTCTGCCGCCCGAGCGGCTGGACATTGTCCTGGCGATTGCAGGGGAGGAGGAACGGGAGCTCTCGCTTCAGCCCGCGGGCGAGCGCTACCGGCGGTTGCTGGACGAGTTCACGGCTTCGGGGACGACAGCGCGGTCGCAGGGACCTCGCGCCTCGTGATGCCGGGGCCTTCGTAGAAGACCTTCAGTTCCACGTCCCCGGGCCCCTGGAAGAACGTCACGCGAATCGGGTGCTTGCCGGCCTGGAGGGCGATGAAGCCGCGTTTCTCCCCGGCCGCGTGCGACCCGTCGTTGTCGACCACCAGTTGGTCGCCGATGTAGAGCCGGCTGCCGTCGTCCGAGCGGGTGCTGAAGAGGTACACGCCGTCCTTCGGCGCCTCGACGGAGCCGGTGTAGCGCATGGCGAAGTTCGCCTTGCCCTCGTAGGCGCCGAGGGAGAAGGTGGGAAGGACCCCTGAGGCCGTGGGCTTCAGCTTGTCGAAGTCGGGCAGCGTCTTCCAGGAGCCGTGGAAGTGCTGGTAGCTGACGCCGGGCACGAGCCCCGTCGCCTTCTCGGCGGGGCGACGCTTCACCTCCTCGAGCGCCGCCGTGGCCTCGATGCGTTTGCCCTCCCGCAACAGGGCGAGGGGCAGACTCTCGCCGCCCTTGCGCTCGATGAGGGCGAGATGATAGTCCACCGCGCTGTGGACGGGTTGGCCGCCGATGGCGGCCACCAGGTCGCCGACCTGGATGCCTGCGGCCTCGGCGGGCGAGCCCTTGGCGACCTCGGTGACGCGCGGCGCCCCGTCGTTCGCCACGGTGAGGCCGAGGACGTAGCCGTAGCGCTGCTCGGCGGCCACGAGGTCGCCGAAGACGGCGCGAATCTTGTCGATCGAGATGGCGAAGCCGATGTTCTCGGCCTCCTTCTTGTTGCTCGTGCACAGGCCGATCATCTCGCCCAGGATGTTCAGCAGCGGGCCGCCCGAGGTGCCGGGGTTGATGCTCGCATCCGTCTGGATCATGTCCGTCAGGTTCGCGTACTCGGTGTTCGTGCCGCGGCCAACGCCGCTCACGATGCCCGCGGCGACGGTGAAATCAATGCCGAAGGGGTTACCGATGGTGATGGCCGGCTCGCCGACCATCACGGTGCGGCTCTGCCCGAGCTTGAGGGGCGCGAGCGGGCGGCCCGCATCCATCTTCATCAGGGCGAGGTCGTTCGCAGGGTCCTCGGCAACGACGCGGACGGGACAGGTCTTGCCGTCGGCCAGCTTCGCCACGCGACGGCCCTCGAACCGGAGCATATGGCTGTTCGTGAGGACATAGCCCGCCGGGTGGAGGATGCAGCCGCTGCCCCACTGGGTGTGGGTGGTGTGCACCCTCTTGACCGGGCCTTTGCCGTCGGGCGGACGCGTCTCGGTCGTCTCGGTCCGCGTCGCCGTGAATTTCACGACCGAGCCCTTGCACGCCTCGAAGACCCTGGCGACGGCGGTGCGCCGCAGGGCGTCCTCGGCGGGCCGCCTGGGCCCAGTGCACCCCCAGCCCGAGAGAGCGATGGGCAGAACCAGTGCCACGCGCCATGCGTTCACGGCGTGTCTCCTGCGGATCAGAAGGTGACCAGTTGCGCCTGGCGGACGTGTGGCGCGGCCCGCACCCCGCGGAGCGTCGCCTCGTCCAGCTCGCCGTCGAGGTTGAGGACGGTGATGGCGTCGCCGCCGGCGACTTTGCGGCCGAAGGTCATGGCGGCGATGTTAATGCCCGCCTCGCCGAGCAGCTTGCCCACGTTGCCGATGAGGCCGGGCTTGTCGTCGGCGAACAGCACGAGCAGCGTGCCGCGCGGCATCGCTTCGACGCGGTAGCCGTCAATCATCACGATGCGCGGCTCGCCTTTGCCTGCCAGCGTGCCCGCCGCCTCGTGCTCCTCGCCATCCATCGTGCTCGTCACGGCGATCAGCGTGGCGAAGTCCTCGGTGTGCGGGGTCGTCGACTCGGTGACGCGTATCCCGCGCTCCTCGGCGAGGAAGGGGGCGTTGATAATATTCACGTCCTCGTCCAGCGCCGTCTCCAGGAACCCGGCCAGGAGGTGTGCGGTGAGGTAGCGCGCGTTGAGCTGGGCGGCCTCTCCTGCGTACATGATGCTCACGCGGGCCGGGAGGCGGCGGAGGCGCTGGATTTCGAGGCGCCCCAGACAGCGCGCGAGCGCGGCGTAGGGGGCGAGGGCCTCGGCCTCCTTGGGGTCCACGGCCGGCATGTTCACCGCGTTGCGGATGCGGCCGTGCAGCAGCGCATCGGTGATGATCTCGGCGGCCTCGATGGCCACGCTCACCTGGGCCTCCTCGGTCGAGGCGCCGAGATGGGGCGTGCACAGCACGTGCGGCAGGTCCACCAGCTCGCGGCTCGTCGGCGGCTCGGTCTCGAACACGTCGAGCGCCGCACCCGCCACCTTGCCCGAGCGAATGGCCTCGGCCAGCGCCGCCTCGTCCACGATCCCGCCGCGAGCGCAGTTGATCACCCGCACGCCGTCCTTCATCTTCGCGAACTGCGCCGCGCCGATCATCCCGCGCGTCTCGTCGCTCATCGGCACGTGAACCGTGATGTAGTCGGCCCGGGCGTACACCTCGTCCAGGCAGGGCGCCAGGGCGATCTGGAGCTGCTTGGCGCGCTCCGGCGTCATGTAGGGGTCGAAGCCGAGCACGGTCATGCCGAAGGCGGCGCAGCGCCGGGCGACCTCGATGCCGATGCGCCCGAGGCCGATGACGCCGATGGTCTTCCCCGCGAGCTGGGTGCCGATGAAGCTCTTGCGGTCCCACTTCCCCCCCTTGAGCGACGCGCAGGCCGGGTAGATGTTGCGCGAGAGCCCCAGCAGCAGGGCCATCGTCTGCTCGGCGGTCGAGAGGGTGTTGCCCCCGGGCGTGTTCATCACGATGATGCCGCGCCGCGACGCCGCCGGCACGTCCACCGTGTCCACCCCCACGCCGGCCCGCACGATGCAGCGCAGCCTGGGCGCCGCCGCGATCAGCTCGGCGGTCACCTTCGTCGCGCTCCGCACGATCAGCCCCTCGGCGTCCGCCAGGTGCTTCTTCAACTCCTCGCCCTTCAGCTCCGGCGCATAGTCCACCGCGATGCCCTGCACGGCCCTGAGCCGCGCGATGGCCTCAGGGGCCACGCTGTCCGAGACAAGCACTTTCATCGAAGTCCCCTACTTCGCCAGTAGAACCTTCTGCGCGGCGGCGACGCCGGCGCCCGGGGCGACCTTCGCGCCCATCTCGGCAAGCACCATCTCGAGGGCCGCGAGGGCGCCCAGGGTGTCCAGCGTATCCACGTAGCCCAGGTGTCCGATGCGGATGATCTTGC